>Ga0172375_10000233_pt1 | contig 87789 bp, 82 predicted proteins | sample LakKiv1m_FD_114537 | JGI IMG/M metagenome (GOLD analysis project Ga0172375, IMG submission 114537) | Freshwater microbial communities from Kabuno Bay, South-Kivu, Congo - kab_092012_11.1m | ecosystem: Environmental > Aquatic > Freshwater > Lake | place: Democratic Republic of the Congo... | reverse complement strand
TAGATATTTATCAAACTCCTTATTCGATCTTTTACTATTTGATCTCATTGGAATGATGGGAATCATATCCTTGTTCTGGGCATATATTCTAATGTGCTCAGCATCATACCCCTTATCAGCAATGAGATAAGTTGCCTCGCCTACAGTATCAATCAGTTGTTTTGCAACTTGACTGTCGTGGACGCCACCCCCAGTGATTTTAAAATCAATCTGTAATCCATTCGCGTCGGTTGCAAGATGTATTTTTGTTGTTCGTCCACCACGTGATTGTCCAATTGCTCTTTCGAAACCATGCCGAGCTCCACTTGCATGTTGATGCACGCGTATGTAGCTTCCGTCAATGAATACCCATTCTTGATCCAAGACGCCTCGTAATCTAAAAAAAATTTATTCCACAATCCCTTGCTTGCCCAACGATTAAAACGATTATAAGCAGTTTGCCAAGGACAAAATTCTTGAGGAATATCACGCCATGTGGCGCCTGTACGCAGTTTCCATAAGATCGCTTCCATGATATTTCTACTATTCTTTGAACGGTAGCAACCATGTAATCGCATAGTATCTTGAATTTGCTGTCAGATATCATCGCTAAGAAGAGTACGTGCCATTGAAAATATAGAAATAAAAATAACTCAAAGGAGGATTTTAAGTATTTAAAACCAATTCTTCAAATGAGGACACGCCCTAACAGAAAAATAAACAATATGTGAACCATGTCACAATTTTTAGCCTGCGTATTAATCAAATTTTAATAATTCCAGCATTCAATTGGCCTTTAACTCATTCCTACCCTCACCTATTTGAAGTTTCAATTTCCTGACACCCATAAAAAGTCCGCACTGGGCGGACTGTTTAGCCTTAGCCACAGGATGCTTGCACAATCTTATTACTGTTCGGATCAATGGTTACTGTGACCCGGTCAGCGCGATAATCCATGGTAACCGGCTGGCCAGGATGAACGCTGCGAACAATTTTGGCCTGGGTCCGCTGCTTGATTTCGCTCTGTGGCAAACTACCGGATTGACCGATCAGTTTTTTGGCTTCTTCTGCCACACACTGGCCTGGCTGTTGACGGAACAGCGCCCATTCTTCAACGATGCTGCCATCTGGCAAATGGCAATAGCCCACCTGACCACTGTGTTCGTCTTTAATTTCCAGCCGGCCACCCTGTTCAATACAATACTGACTGGCCGGATTGGCAAGTCCTACCTGTGCTGGGGGTTGCTGTACGGTGCTACAGGCCATAAGCGAGGCTGCAAGCGCAGCAAAAAGAACAATATTTTTCATGGGCAGTATTCTTTTATAAAAATATTAGCCTAGCAAATTTTACTGGACCTGCTGTGTCTTTTTGCAAAAGAGGGAGAAAGCTTCTTGTGAGTCTTGATGAGGGGCAGCTTTGACTCATATAGAGCTGTTACTGATAAAATGATAGATGGAGAAATTACAGACATTAAAAAAAGGCTTATAAGTAGTTCACTTATAAGCCTTTAAAATTTGGTAGGCATATCCAATACCCAACTACAACGTAAGGCATTGAATAAATTAAAGTATATTTTCATATAAACTACAATGTACAAGCCTGTGTACATGAATTTGCTTTAACATCATTTTAACCGTTAACCTTTAAAAGTTAATCCATTATTTATCTAACCAATTGTTATATATGGCTTTTAATAAAATGTTAACTTTAACTTTAACTTTAACTTTTGCTGAAAATGGAAATTTTTTTATAAGTGAGTAATTGGCGGGTGTCCGCCAAGCACCCTCAAAATGCTGGATTTATGCCCGCCCGGCTTTCCTTCTGTGATTTAACTTTGTGACATTCAGGGCATAAACTTTGTAGATTCTTCTCATCATCCGTACCACCTTGAGCCACATTAACGATATGGTCTAACTCAAGCTCCATGGTCACACGACCACATGAGCAGCAGGTCCATTCATCACGCGTGTGAATCTTCTCCTTTAATCTTCTCCAGGGTCTTCCGCCTCTGCCACTTCCCCAGCGTTTCGGCTGGGGTTGTACTGTTGATTGGGCTGGCTTGGTCTTGATTACCTGAAGCCTTGGCTTGAGTGTTGGTAGTTTGGCCATTAATTCATACCGCCTGATAAAAGGAACTCTTTAGGCTCTGCAATGTGACTAAGCCACTGAGCTGTATGTTCATCAATTGTCTGAACAGAGTCAGGGGCATAGTTCGATCCCTTCTTCATGTCCTCACCTATCTGAATGATTGCCTGCTTTAGTTGTGGGCCATCTATCACGCCAGTGCTTACAAAGTGCATTAGGATTCGTCCCATATAATGTGCATCAACTTGTCTGCGTAATGTGTTGTTAAAACATTCATTCTCTAACTTGCGTAAACGTTCTTCTAATTCCATATTGCTAACCTAATATTTTGTTTCGATTACGTTTCATGTGGTACATAAACGCTTTTTCACCATCTGGACCATACAACCAATCTTTAGCCTCACTATCATCTTTTACCATAATCACCCGCAGATTATTGTCGATGACTTGCGTTTGTCGTTGCTGGCTGTTCGCCTGTTCTACATAAGATTGAATCCCTGGGTTAGATGTGTTCAATAGCTTGGGCTTGAAGGCTTCTGGGTTATTGTTTAATTGGTCCAGCACACCTGTGCCTAACGTGCTTACAGTTGAGGCTTTCAGCATGTACTCACCGTTAGAAGCCATGATCGGGATACTGTCGCTTGTACCGGTACCCGCACCGCGAATCAAGCCTCCCGTTGCGTATCCCGTCGGGCTTAAAGCTGATACTGCCGCCTGTAACAATCCTGTTTCCATTGTTGCCATGGTGACCGCTGGCAAGTTATAGGGAAATGCCGCCGATGCCCACGCTTTACTGATAGCAACTTTGCTGTCCATCATCACAGAGTAAAGAGCGAAAGTCTTCTGAGCCGCACCAAGTAATGAGTAAGCTGTACTTGATGAATCAACCAGCCCCATCATCATGCCAGCAAAGTCTGCTCCGTATTGTGCGCCATACGCCATTTGCAAGCCTAATCGCTGCTGCTGATATTCCTCTTCAGTAATCAACATCTGTTCGCGTGCTTCGGCCAGTAAATCTATGTCCTGTTGGTATGGTGATTTTTTCTCGCTGAATCTATCCTGATACTTCTCCCAAACGCCTTCACGCTCTGCATTCTCCTCTATGCCTTGCAGAAGGTTGGCTTCCTTAATCTTTGCGTCTTTCAATTCAGAAGAGTAAGCAGCTGTATTTAGAATCTCTTTTCTAACTATGTCGTAATATTCCCGAGCATAGTCACCAGCCGACATATACATCCGTTTTGTTTCGAGTAGCTCTTTTTCCTGTGCTAGTTTTAGGGCTGTATATCCGCCTTCGTAAATCTCCCTTAATGCCTGAAGCTTGATTTCCTTCTGTTGGGCTGTTAGTTCTTTGTCTGCACGGATTGCCTGCTGATCTACACTGTACTTGTAGTGGAATGCTTCGTCCTCAGTTAATCGGTGCTGTGTAACCTCCCATTCAAATTGAAGCTCCTTGAGTCTAATTTCTTCCCGGGTAAGCTCATTAACTTTCTTGAGTGCTTTTGCTCTCTGATTTACAGCTTTTGTTGCCCTATTTTCCTTATCAATAACATCCTGCAAGCCTGTTGCTGTTGAAGCATTGCGCTGCTGAATCTCTCTGATTCCTCGCAATTGGCTCGCTTTAGATGACCCCACCTTATTATCTATGGCATCCATCTTTGCCGCTGCTTCAAGGTATGTGGTGCCTATGTCGGCTCTCATTTCGGCTAGAATGGATCTTGCTAACTGAAATTCTCCAGCTACTAACGCAGATCCTGCCGCGGCCAGTCCTCCCAACCCCTTACCAAAAACTTGAATCGAAGCTGTGGCACCGATTGCCACTTTCCCGATGCCTCGAATCGCAGTTCCTACACCCTCAGCCACTCCGCTGAACTGTAACCCCTGTTCTGATCCGCCAAGGAGTGCGTCCGCTACGTCCATAAAAGCTGGAATTACTGCTGTAACCAGTTGGTTTTTTGCCCCCTGCATTTGTAGGTCAAGCATGAACATTTGGTCTTTAAGTGCCAAGGCCGCTTCTTTGGTTTCATCTGTCATGATAAGGCCAGCACGTTCGGCCATGTCACCATAGAGCTTCATACCTTCGCCACCGTTCACCAGTAGTGGGTAAAGGTCTGTCATGTCTGAGGCCATAGACTCGAGGTAGAAAGACATTTCTTGCTGACTTACGCCTGCTTCTTCCAACTTATCAACATACTTTTGCAATGCTTCTGGGCCTGAGAGCTTTTGCATTTCCAGAATTAGACTTTTAGCCTCTTTTGCACCGCCTTTCATGTCTGCAGATAATTTGTCGAAAAAGTCCTTTCCGCCCCCTGCTCCTACGGCTGTCAGTTCACCCATTTTTTCGTTAAAGTCTTTCATCATGTCTGAGAGCTTGTCACCCTCAATACCCAAGGCGCTTGCGCCTACGGCCATCTTCTGAAATTCTTGTGTGGTAGAGTTCGCCCTGTTTGCAAATATTTCCAGTTCTGCTGCTTGGTTAGCTGTTGATACCGCTAAGGACCCCAGTGCCATTGCTGCACTGCCTGCAATGCCTGCAATCGCCATTCCGTACGTGTTCGCATGGACGCGCATTTTATCGAAGCTGTTTTTTGTCTGCTTCTCTGCCTCTTGCATAGGGCCGACAAAATTTCCAATCTTTGTGACCAGGTCGAGAGTTAGCGTCCCGAGTTTTGTAGCCATAGATTCCCCCTTAAGCCTTTAGCGTATTTCGCCCATTGTTTATGAGCTGACATACATCAAGAGCTTTTTTCACTCGTGGATCATGTTTGTTATTCTGCAAATAAGGTTCAAAATCATCCTTATAAACATGGAATTTCATTGCTATGCGGAATAATTCGAGCTTTTCTGGATTGTTTTCATACAGAACCAAAAGTAAAGCCAAGCCAGGTAGGTCGGTCCGCTGTATACAAGAAATAAAATTAGTCTCTGCCGGCGTCATCACGCGCCCTTGATGCTGAAAAACATCTACACAGTAAGATTGAAATTTATATTTATTGCCTGGAAGCTTTGCAGAGATTCTCGTTAACCAATTAGAAGGCTTTTTCATAGTTCCCCCTTCAAGTAGTCGGCCATAAGTAGAATGTTTTTTCCCTTATCTGCTCCAAATTCCTGTACATATGGCTCTAAAATACTTTTCCGCTGTATTGGGTCTTTATAGGCTAATTGAGCCGCTAAGCGCTTCTCATGAGCATTTAGGCCATCTTCTACGGTTTCCTTAATTGGGCTTGATAGTTTGACTGGGCCTGCACTTAATTTGACTGTTACATGCTTCGGATCTGGTTTTTTTACGCTTATGCGTTCACCAGACTTAAACCCTGTAATACTTGCCCCACGCTCTGCCGGTACACTAACCAGAGACACTTCCAGCAATTCCGAACTTGTCCAAACAAGGTCGCCACTTGCGTTTTTTTCGTAGTCAGTGGGTCTGAAGCCAATTGAGCAGGATTTAATTACACCTTGCTTTACTGACTCCCAGACAGAATCAGATAGCTGTTTTAATTCCGAGTCTGTTTCGTACTTTGCAATCTGGGCTGTCATCTCAAGGCCCTTTGCGGTCTTGCTCAGACTTAAGATCCGGCCAAGTGGCTGATCGTGCTTGTGTTGCCAAAGTAATGCTGGAAGGTTGTTTGGGTCATATGTGATGCCAGAGATACTAACAATCTCACCTGTCCGGTCTAATTTCCCACTGTTCGCAATCGCTGTAATGATCCGCTGTTCGGAGTTACTGGCCTTAATTTTTACATTCTGGAAGATCCTATCCATGGCTTAGCCCTCGATTACTGTTGCTGTATATCCATCCAGGAACTTATAGCCATTAATACCCATGATCTGTAACGCTATTTTGTTCTCCTGGAATAAAAAGACATCTTCACCAGCCATATCTTTTACTGTGCTTTCATTCGTGGCTGTAATCGCTACAGATGGATCTGCTGCCAAAAGCAACTTAGTAATATCGAAGATAATTTTTTGAGTTTCTGGCACTGCCTTATTCGTAATAACCGGAATGCCTCGTAGACTCCCCCCATTTACCCCCAATCCATTTAATTCAAGGTCATTTGCAATCGCCAGGGCTGTTTTTGGGTTTAGGAGGATAATTAGATCCTGTGGGTCACCGATTCCATCAATGGCGCCAATAAGGTCGCTTAGCAATGCTGGCATTGTTTCGCCTGTTGCCGTTATGGTTACCGCATCTGCTGTGATTGATTCTATGAAATGTTCGTTTTCACCGGCGATATAGCTGTTAAGTAGTGCATCGTTGATTAATGGCTCAACCTTCGAGAATGAAGGCCATGAGAAATATCGATCTGGAAAGATGGCATACCCACCAATCTTTTTAAAATCTAATGTAAATCCAATATTCGATGCTTCAGATAGAATCTCTGTCGGGTAGGCTTGCGGCACCTCTTTACAAGGCGATAAATCAAAGCTACTGAGAAGAGTATTCAAGGGCATAGGCTTATGTTTTCCAAGCCCTTCGAGCTGGCCGATAATGCTTTTCTCTTTAACCAAGTTAATAAACTGCTCACTGGCTGCGATTGCTGCATAATCTCCATTTTCTGGATCTGAAAAGCCTTTTGCCGCCATCATTTTTGCAATTGCTGAAGATGCTCCAAAGTATTTAATCGCTAGTTCTTCGGGGCGCTTATTTTCAATCTTGGAAAGGTGCTGGATAAAAACTTGTTTAACTAAAGTAGTTAGATTGCGCTTCATAAAAAAATACTCATATAAAAGATATGAGTAAATATAGAGATTAATTATTATTCTATGTTTTGGCTTTATAACGCCTTATAACTATCTCGTTTAGCCAAGTATTCGGCAATGTTATAAATCGTGTATCTGTACTCATTGCCCACCAGTACACAATCTGGAGTTAATCTTTTTTGCAGTCTAGCTACCCTAAAAAATGCTTTTGATTTACCCAGCAACTTAACTGCCTGCTGCTCTGAAATCGTACCGTTTTGACTTGGCTTAATATTCATCTCAATAGCTTTCACATATAGATTATTTATATAAGGCTGAATATCTCCAGACCTCTCAGACATGATCATTTTTAGTTGCTCTACAATCATTTTTGCATGTGGTCTATTGATGCCATTTTCCTGTAAAACTGTTTCTATAATTTCGGGTTGAATCATCATAATTAATCAATCCTGTATCATTTGTATTTTTCCTAAATCCAGTACATAATTGGCTTATAGGGTTATATCTTCTTGCCCTTCTAAGCCACCTTTCTAGCCCATTGGTGGCTTTTTAATGTCTGGGATTTTTTAAACCTTCTCTATACCTTTGAGCATGTTGAGCATGTTGAGCATCTTCCATGTAACTATATGATTTTCATAAGAAATGAAGATGCTCATCAAGATGCTCAAGTATTTACCCTTTGAGCATCTTCATTATTGATATAATTCAATAAGTTATCTTCAAGATGCTCAAGGTGTTCAAGATGCTCATAGGTTAGTAGCGTTGTTTATGTTCAGGCAATACTTCTGGAACGTCTTTAAAAATTGATGGCAATTTCCAGTACCAAGCCGAACCCTCTTTGAATGGTTTTATATTTAAATTGTCTTTTGCTCGTCTGATAGATGCCACACTATAACCAGCATTTTTAGCTTCTTCTTGCACCTCCGAAGCTGGCATTTTTTCAACTGGGCTTAAAAGATCAATCAAAAATTCTTTGGCTAAATCTACTGTCGAACCGCTACCCTCTGTCGATTCTGCTTCGTTCAATAATTCTTTAGCCGTTCCCTCAATTGTTCCCAGCCAGGCGGTTTTAGTAGTTTCAATGTCATCTAAAACCGTTTCTGATTCGATCTGATATTTAATGCCGCCATCCAAAATTGAAATGTTGCTTTTAGCTCTAACCAAAATACAATCGTTTTCATCTTCACGCTTTGCAGCACTCCACACCATTCGGGCCAATGCGGTAAATGCCTGTGAGCCAATGATTCGATCTGCTGGACTGCTGCCCGATGTGCCTTTAGCAAAGTGAGTAATACCGACAACCGCACAATTAAATTTTTGGGCAAAATCCACCACAACCTGCAACGATCTGCGAACATCTGTAGCCTTGTTAGAATCTCCTCCGACTGCTGAGATAATCGGGTCAATCATCAGTAGCTTTATATTTGGGTTTTGTTCTGCATAAGCATTTAATAAGGGTAGGTCTTTAGTTGGGTCGAATGGTTCACGTTCTCCCTTGTCATTGATTCGCCCTGCAATAAAGTCAATTTTGCTTAGGTCTGCACCATTCGCAATTAATCTAGGTAGCAAAGTATCGTTAGGGTCATCCTCTGTGGAATAGATTAAAACTTTCCCTGTATCTGTGCATTTTGAGCCATCAGGGAAAATGCCGCTTGTTGTGATGGTAGCAATCAAAGCCAGTAGTAGGTTTGTTTTTCCACACCCACCTGCACCCGCCAAAATAGTAAGTTTTCCAAGTGGCAACCATCCTGACCATAGCCAATTAATAGCCTGTGCCTGTATTGTTGCCATATTCACAATTTGAAGTGCTGCGCTTTGTTTGTGGGATGTATCCAGTTTTGGATTCTCCACCATTTCTATAGGCTTAATTTCATCAGTTTTACTTTGCAAAGCAATTCTAATTTCCTGATCCGTTAATCCAGATACATCAGCATCAAAATGAATCTTTAAATCATCATCAGAATTTAACTTTTTGTTGGTAGCGATAACTCTAGGTTTAGATTCATCAAAGTAATTATTCACCAATTCAAAAGCTGTATAAATTTGCCTATGAAAAACAGAAACATAATTAAGTTGAGATAATTTAAAAAATAGATTTAAATTATCTGTAGCAATAAAACTTGATGGGCTTGGTTTGCTAATATTGGATACTGGAATCCCAGCACCGACTTTAATCGGCTGGGATTTCTTTTTTGCATCAAGCAATTGGTAGCCTGTTAATTCCTTACTTTCAAGATTGTATAAAGGAATGGCTTTATAGCCTGTAATATCTCGACCCTTATAGATCGTTTCGCCTGCTACAGTTCGAATGTTCCCTTTTTCCTCATTCTGAACCAATACATTTAAATCAAAATCCTGTATTGAATGGCTTTCTATTACATTTTTTGTATAGGCATGAATATGAGAAAAAATTGCATTCTTTGGCTTTGGGTCTACAGCTTCTAGTAAATCACCTGTAGTATCCCAGGAGGTTTTTATATTCATTACTCACCTCCTTCATAATCAAATGCCATCGGTAATATTTTTTCAATCATCTCTAATTTTGTTTGTAACTCATAAATTAAATCTGCAACGACTTCACCTTTGATGGTCAGTTCTTTGCCATCTTCAAAACAGTTCCATGTAGCAATTGAGATATTTTTAGCACTGCTTACAAGGGTGCAAACGACATCTTGAGCATTTAAGTAATTAGCGTCTGGATGAGCCACATAAAAGGTAGTGGTACCACATAGAGAAGGGTTGTAAGTTTTTTTGATTTGATTAGGCATGAGAATGCGCTCCTGAATTTTTTAACGGAGCTTTGCCAATTACGACCAAGTAATTATGGTGGCAAAGCTGAAAGGGGTTGGTCGACCAGTAATTCAGGTAACTGGCACACTCGAAAGTGTCCCCCTCCAACTTCGCCATAACATGCGAACGCATAGAGAGATTACACATACAAAAAAAGCCCACTAAGCGGACTGTATGCGCTGAATATTCGTAGCCGACCAAAGCTAACTTTGAGATTTTGCTCAAAGCAAAGTGATAATAACCAATAATATTCATGCTGTCACCCCCTTTAATTCGTATCGAGTGTGATTGCCTTTGCTATGAATATTCGGTTCTGTGTGAGAAATGATGTCGAACCCATCACGGCGTAGGCGGTGAATGACTGCACTTAGTCGCCAGCAATTAAATAAATCAATCGCTTCGCCTTGTGAGATGGTTTTGCCTTGTTTGAGGTGCATTAAAACTTGGTGTTGATGGTTCATGCTGTCACCTCGTCACGTGCGGCTTTTTTAGATTCAACCCATGCTTCAATTTCTTTCATGTCAAAATAGACTGGAGCTTGTTTGGTATCTCCTAATTTAATTGGTTTTGGAAAGTCTGGATTTTTCAATTGGATCTTGCGAAGTCCATCACGGGTAACGCTGAAGTATTCACAAATTTCATTAAACTTTTTAAGCATCTAAATACACCCTTATGCATTTACTTAGGATGTATCCCATTATTCACATGGTTGTAGGCTTTCAAAGGGAAGTATTGATTGTATTAGTTCCCTTGACTAATCTTTTTTTCTGTGAATGGTGCTAATATCAGCGTTACTGGAAAAGAATTTTTTAATTCCTTTAGGATCATTCTCATCCTTTTTCACCAGATTTTTTATCGTGTCTACCGATACGTTATATTTTTCAGCTAAAACCTCATAAGCATAAGTTTTTGTAGTCTTTTCATTCAAGATATATCCATAAAACTCCATTAAAATATCGCCATCAGGAATAAAACTTTGTCTACCTTGTGGCTTAGGTGGCATGTATCTGCTTGAGCGATTTTTCATATCGTTTCCAAGCCAAACTAAAGCACTTGTTAACCTATGTTTTTCCATGCTGGTTAGCTCTTCACCGTCCCAATATTTTTTAGCAATTTCTAAAATCCACTCACCATTACGAACAATAGATTGAGTTTTTTCTTCTTCTGTTTGTATAAATTCAATTTCCATACTCACCCCACCATCCGATCCAATTCATCTGCCCACCACCGCATGATTTCGACACGTTCATCAAAATGCTGTGCCTTATCATATTTACCCTTTACGCCCTTTTTGATGTGACCTAGACACGCTTCAATGACCTGTGACCTGTCACTAAATTTATTATTTAATGCGGTGCTGGCAATATGTCTAAAACCATGCGGATTTTGTCGACCTTGATAGCCCAAGCGATTCAAGGCCACATTAAACGTCATGTTGCTTATCGGCTTTTCTAAACTGTCACGGCTGGGAAATAAAAACTCTGATTCTGTTTTATAGGTGTATAACTCTCTGAGCAATTCAACTGCCTGTTGTGGCAATGGTACAGCATGAATGATGCCTGTTTTTGTTTTCTCGGCTGGTTTGATCCACTCGGCTTGATCTAAATTAAAATCATCCCAAACAGCTTCCCGAAGTTCTGAGGGTCTAGGAAATAATAACGCCAACAACTCTAAACCTATTGCCACTGGTCTTGATGGGTGCTGCCTAATTGCTTTTATTAATCTGCCCACTTGATCAAGTTCAACATATTTCATATTGCCCCTGTCGCCCTTGTTTAAAAACTCTGTCATACCATCAAGAGGATTAGATTCGATCTTGTTTTTAAACTTGGCAAGGTTATATGCGCTTCTACAATATGAGCGCAATTTCTCAACCTGCGTATAAATGCCTAAATCTTCCTGTAAACCTCTAAAAAAATCTAACCATTCATGATGAGGTGCTATTTCTAAATAATTACGATGTCCAAAATTTGGCGTTATGTGCCTATTGATTGACTTCACTGCTTTGTCATAGGTGACTGTATCCCAATTGCCGTTCTTAGTTGCCAGCCAGTCATTCATCAAAACACTGAATAGTAAATTTTCCTGTTCAATCTTGTTTTGTTTAATCTTCTGCTTGGTTTCAAGCTGCACCCCAGCATAGATATTTTCCTGAAATTCTGCCGCCCTTTTTCTAGCAACAACCGCCTTGATCGCCGGATATGAGCCAATGCTCAACCATGACCATTTACCATTTTCTTTTTTATATCTAAACAACCATGATTTTTTACCGCTTGGCTGTACCCGAAAATATAAGCCGTTAGCATCTAATTCCCGATATTCTTTTTCTTCAGGCTCTAATCCATCCAATACGGCTGGCGACAAAGGGCGCTTCTTTATTTCGCTTCTTTTCATAACCTTGTACACATGAGTTAGATTTTTAACGCAGTGTACATCACTGTGTACATATTTCTAAACTATAAGCGAAGTTATGTATCTTTAAGAAAAGCAATAAAAAAGCCCTAAATCTTTATAATTCAGGGCTTTATTACCTATATGAAGTTATGTAACAACATATAATTTTAATGTCTTGGTAGGCATATCCAGACTCGAACTGGAGACCTCTACGATGTCAACGTAGCGCTCTAACCAACTGAGCTATACGCCTATATGTGACGCATCATATTCACTTTTAAATTTTATGACAAGCCTTTTCTATGATTTTTCAATTCAGATGCACAAGAATTCAGCAATGCTTTGAATTTTTTCAAATCAGCCTCAGCAATCTGTTCAGATGCATACTGCATCTGCTCATATAACAGCACGGTCTGCTTAAATACATGATGCTGCTGTGACTCAGCCTGAGTCGCCAAACGAGACATCCACATATTAAAGGTTTCAGCAGGCTGTTTCTGTAATTCAGGCGGTAACGGTATCGAAAACGCCTGCACCAGCCGGGTAAGTTTTGGCTGCCGGCGAAGATGCTGATAATACAACCAGGCTACATATAGCCCCAGCAGCCCCAAAATGGTCAGTACCAGCATCAGGATATTGGCATAGCTGGAATGCAGTCCCAGTTTGGCTAGCCAGCCCCGCTGCGATTCTGCATTATAGCCCACCACCTTGCTTTGCCATTGATAGCTGGCATAGTCGCTCCAGATACGCAGTTTATTCATTAAATGATAATGCCGATACCAGCCACTGCCGCGCTCGCCCAATACCGCCTGATCTTCCGCAATCAGGTTTTGCATGCCCTGCTCAACCCGCTGCGGGCTAATCATTGCTGTGGGGTCAAAACGCTGCCATTTGCCGTTTAACAGCACTTCGGTCCAGGCATGCGCATCTAACTGGCGTACTTCCCAGCTTTTACCATCCGGGGCCAACTCTCCGCCCTGATAGCCCGTGACCACCCGTGCCGGAATTCCGACATAACGCATCAGCATCACAAAACTGGAAGCATAGTGTTCACAAAAACCTTGACGCGACTGAAACAGGAACTCATCAACACGATGCTGCCCTAGTCGTCCCGGGGTTAAGGTATATACAAAGCCATTTTCCCGATACCAGCGTAGCACCTGCTGTACATAACGCTCAGGATCCTGTCCGCTGTGCAAAAATAAACGCTGGGCCAGTTGCTGTGCCTGCAAGTCCTGCTGTACCGGAAATTGAGTATTGATGCGTAAATTCAGATGAGCATTACTCACGGTCTGAGCCTGGATATCGCCGATCCAGCGCAACGGAATCGGCTCGACCCGCTGGGTTAAACGCCGCGGCACAATGCCCCAATCCTGCTGGCTATAATAACGGTGCTCCAGCGGTACCGATTTCTCCAGCCCCATCACCCAGCGCACACTTGGGTCAGCCGCCAGATATTGATAATCAAAACTACGCGCATGCGCCGATTGCAATACATCGCTACGCATTAACGGCTGCTGGTTAACAAAGCTGCTACGCCAGCGCTGGCCATCATATTCATCCAGCACCATCGCCCGCCAATACAGTTCATGTCGTGGTGGCAGTTGCTGCACATCGCCAATAATCCGAAAGGCCAGTGCGCTGGATTGCGATAGCTCGGCAATATCACCCGGTGACATGCTGTCACTAATTCCGGTAATGCCTTTATTTTCCGGAATCGGAATATGCCACAGCGGCGGCAGCCGTGGGAAAAACATAAACAGCAAGACAAAAAATGGCAGTGCATACAGCACAAAACGTCCCACATGGCGGGCATCGCGCTTTAAGGCCTGTACAGCCGAAGCCTGATATTCAAATTCGCTGGTTTGCAGGCGATACAGCCCGATCAGACAACTGAGCAGGCTTAAAATGACCATAAAGGCCATCCAGATTGACTGGCTAAACAGGAAGGAACTGGCACTGACAAATAGCGCAAAATTGAACAGGATAATCACATCGCGCCGGGTTCGGGTTTCGAGGGCCTTGGCAAATAAAAAGGTTGATAGCACCGCCACACCGGCCTCTACCCCAATAAAGGCGCGGTACTGTAAATAAATACTCAGCAGCGCCAGCGCAATCAGGCTAAAGGTCCAGTATTTGGCAATCGGCTGACGCCCGGGCTGCAGACTGAAATACAGACTAATCAGGATGATGATAAAAATTATACTGAGCAGCACAGGCAGATAGATCAGCTGTGCCAGTAACAGCAGGCCCAGGCTTGAGAGAATCGAAATACGGATACTGGAATTCATCTTTATGCCTGCGCTAACAGTTGTTTGGCCTGCTGCAATTGCTGCTCGCCACAGGCGGCCGGTAATTCTGCCTGCGGCAAATACAGGGCATAGGCACACTGCTGCTGTTCACACTGCTCGACCAGGCCCATCATCAGGCTGAGTTTTTCTTCATGCGATGTGCTGGGCATCTGCGCATAGTCAATTTCAAGCTGCTGCTGATTCTGATATTGCTCAAAGACCTTGACGTATAAGCCCTGGCCACGCGCCACCTGTTTCCAGGACACTGCCTGCAAGGAATCTCCCAGCTGATAACTGCGCAGCTCCCGAAATTCATCTAAATCTGGTTCTTCATTGTGGCGGTTGTGTTTATTTTCAGTAGTGTGCTGCGCCGCTTTCGGTGCAATCCAGGCAAAGTCATTTAAATACAGATAGGTCCAGGCACGTACCAAACCAAAGGGATAAACCGAATACAGCTGGATAGCCGGATAATGAAACTTGCCGCGCTGGGCGGTATAAAAAGCTAAGCTATACTGCTGTTTGGCTTCACTCAGCGCCAGTTTATGCAATTGCTGATCAACCTGAATCCACAGATAACGCAGCTGTGGCGTATCCTGCTGAAAAAATAGTTGCAGCTGGACATTTTCCCCGGCCTGCCCGACCTGCTGCGCCACCACCTCGAGCTGCAAGCCATGCAGCTGTTTGAAGGTCAGATAAAAACTGATGCATAAAATCGCGCTAATTAAAAAGCAGAAACCCAGAATCAGGTTATTGGCATAGTTAATACCGGCCACAAAGGTAATCAGGATAAGCACCAGATATAAGTAACCCTGCTGATAAATAAATACCAGTACATCTTTTTGCGTGAGGCGTTTTTTCTGCTGAAATTGAAAACGCTTTTCCAGCCAATGCCGCCAAAAATTCTGCCCGAGCATACTTAGCTGACCTGCACCTGTTGCAGCAGCTGCTGGGTTTCGCCCTCACTTAAACCAATACGATGTGCCACCACCGCCACAAAAACCGCTTGTACATCATCCGGAGTGACAAAACTGCGCTGTTCAATTAACGCGTGTGCCTGGGCGGCTTTTTTCAGGGCCAGTACTCCGCGCGTCGACAAGCCATGGCGGTTTTTACGGCTGGCTTCAGCCAGATCCAGAATATAATCCTGCACGGCGTCACTAACATAGAGCCGATGCACCTGCTGCTGTAATTCTAGAATTTCATCTTCGTTAAATACATGCTGCAGACTGGCAATCAGGCTCTGCCGGGAAGATTGCTGTAGCAACAGTTTTTCTGCATAACGCGATGGATAGCCCAGTGATAAACGCATTAAAAAGCGATCCAGCTGCGATTCCGGCAATGCATAGGTTCCGCTTTGAAATAGTGGATTCTGGGTGGCAATAACCCAAAATGGTTGCGGCAATTCATAACGTACACCATCGACCGTGACGTTGCCCTCTTCCATCGCTTCCAGCAAGGCACTCTGGGTTTTCGGGCTACAGCGGTTAATTTCATCGGCCAGCAGAATCTGGGTAAAAATCGGGCCCTGCTTAAACTCAAACTGATGTTCTTTCTGATTAAACATGTTCACCCCAATCACATCACTGGCCAGCATGTCATTGGTAAACTGAATCCGCTGAAATTTCAGTCCGGCCAAATGCGCCAGACTGCTGGATAAGGTGGTTTTGCCCAGACCGGGTAAATCTTCAAACAGCACATGGCCGCCGGCGAGTAAACAGACCAGTGCCAGTTTGGCTTGCTGCTGTTTATCGAGAACAATCTGATTAACCTGTTCAAGGAACTGCTGGATTTTGGGTGCATAGCGCTGCAGCTCGCTCTGGAGCTGCACCTGATCGTGTACTGGTTCCGATTTCTTATCCTGTTTCATGCTCCAAATCACCTTCATTCCCCAAATAAAAACGGTGTATGCCCTAACATACACCGTTTTGTTTTTTTTCTAAAGAAATCAGATGATTTCTAGATTTTTAACACGGACACTTCTTCAGGTTTCCGGAAGATGGATAACGTGAATCGACACAGTGCCGGTAAAAGGTTTTGGCATCCATCGCTTCCAGATCCGGATGATGCTGCCGCATGTGCTCCAGATAGGTCTGATAATCAGGCACCCCGACCATCAGCCGGAAACTTTGCTGCAGACGCTGCCACAACGTGGCAATCCGCGACCAGTTTTTAGGATTCAGGATTAAATCCTTCTGCGACATCACGGTCATTTTGATGATTTTATAAATCACCGTTTTGCCCGCTCGAGCAAATTTCAGATTCATCTTCTCGCTCCTTAATGGCCTTTGGCCGGCTGAATATCTTCAGGATCGCGGTAAATTGCTTCTGCTTCATGCGCGGTTGGTTCCGGATTGGCCAAGGCACGGCGAATCACCCCAATCGCGGCAAACAGCATAACAAATGCCACAATCATAAAGAAGCCACACAATGCCGCATTAATCTGGTTCGACATTGCCACAGTCTGCATTTCCGCAATACTTTTGGCTGGTGCCAGAATTTCATTATTGGCAATGGCGGTATTGAAACGCTCTGCCTGTGCCAGGAAGCCGATCTTCGGATTTTCGTGGAAAATCTTCTGCCAGCCTGCGGTCATCGAGGTAATAAACAGGAACACGGTCGGGATGATGGTCACCCAGACATATTTCTGTTTCTTCATCTTGAACAGGATGACAGTACCAAGGATGAGCGCCATGGCAGCCAGAATCTGGTTACCAATACCAAACAGCGGCCATAAACTGTTAATCCCGCCAAGTGGATCGACCACGCCCTGATAGACGAAGAAGCCCCAACCAGCGACCGCAACCGCCGTTCCCAGCAAGTTACCAAAGAAGTTGTGTGATTTTTTCACCGCAGGAATCACAATACCCACGGTATCCTGAACCATAAAACGGCAGGCACGGGTACCGGCATCCACCGCTGTCAGAATGAACAGCGCTTCAAACAGAATAGCAAAGTGATACCAGAACGCCATCATTTCGCGGCTATTGAAAATCTCGGTGATGATATGGGCCATACCAATTGCGAAGGTTGGCGCACCACCGGTACGGGACAGAATCGAGTTTTCACCGACTTCCTGAGCCAGCAAGGTCAAGGCTTCAGGGGTCACCACAAAACCGAGGTTACGCACCGCTTCTGCTGCCGTATCTACCGACGTACCCAGTAAAGCCACTGGAGAGTTAATCGCGAAATACACGCCCGGATCAAGCACCGCGGCACAGATCAGCGCCATAATGGCTACGAAGGATTCCATCAACATGCCGCCATAACCAATCATACGGATATCGCGTTCGTTGTTGACCAGTTTTGGCGTGGTGCCTGAAGACACCAGGGCGTGGAAACCGGAAATCGCACCACAGGCAATGGTAATAAACAGGAATGGGAACAGCGAACCGGCAAATACCGGACCAGTACCATCCACAAACTTAGTGACTGCCGGCAGTTTCATTTCCGGCATGGCAAATAAAATACCAATCGCCAGACCTGCAATGACACCAATTTTCAAGAAAGTCGACAGATAATCACGCGGTGCCAGTAACAGCCACACCGGTAAAACCGACGCAATAAAACCGTAAATGATTAGCGCCCAGGTCAGTTCAGTCCCCGATAAGGTAAAGAACGGTCCCCAGTACGGATGCTGTGCAATGTTTTCACCGTAGATAATACCAAGCATCATCAGTACAAAACCGATAATCGACACTTCTGCAATTTTACCCGGACGGATAAAACGCATGTAAATACCCATGAAAATGGCAATCGGAATGGTGGCGGCAATACTGAATACACCCCACGGACTGTTGGTCAGAGCTTTCACCACCACCAATGCCAGTACCGCCAGAATGATAATCATCACCCCAAGTGCACCCAGCATCACGATAATACCGGCAAAGCTGCCCAGTTCCTGCTTGGCCATTTCACCCAGTGAGCGGCCGTCACGACGGGTCGAAATAAACAGCACCAGGAAATCCTGTACCGCACCGGCCAGCACCACCCCGACCAGTAGCCAGATGGTGCCCGGTAAATAACCCATTTGCGCTGCCAGAATGGGGCCAACCAGCGGTCCGGCACCGGCAATCGCGGCAAAGTGATGGCCGAACAGGACACTTTTATTGGTTGGGACATAATCTAAACCGTCGGCCAGGCGATGCGCGGGAGTTAAACGCCTGGCATTGAGCTCAAAGACTTTATTGGCAATAAATAAACTGTAGAAGCGGTAAGCAATGCTATAAACACAGGCGGCGGCAAGGACCAGCCAGACTGCGTTTACATGCTCACCACGGCTGAGCGCCAGAATCCCGAAAGACACTGCACCCACAATAGCGACGAGCAGCCAGATAATTTTCGAAGTTAGGCTCGACTTCGTTGGTAATGTTTCCATTCAATCCCTCATATTTTCGATGCATTTAAATCAGCTTGATTGTTGTTGTTCGAGGTACTGCTGTTTTCCTTTGCGATTTTACGCCTGTTATTTTTCTATGCCTCTAAGACTTTGGCATAAAAAAAGGGATGATTGATCATCATCCCTTCGATAATAGTATATTTTTACACCATTATGCACGTTCTAAATATTCACCAGTACGGGTATCTACACGAACGCTTTCTTCTTGCTGAACGAATAATGGAACACGTACCACAGCACCTGTTTCAAGTTTCGCTGGCTTACCGCCACCGCCAGAAGTATCACCACGAACACCTGGATCAGTTTCAACAATTTTTAATACCACGAAGTTCGGAGCGCTGACGTTTAAAGGCACGCCGTTGAACAACATAATGGTACATTTTTCATTAGAATCATCTTTTAACCATTTTGCAGCATCGCCCATAGCTGTTTTATCAGCTGCGATCTGTTCAAATGTTACAGGATCCATGAAGTTCCACAGTTCGCCATCGTTGTACAAGTAGTCCATTTCTACTTCTACAATGTCAGCAGCTTCTAGTGAATCACCAGATTTGAAAGTTTTTTCTAATACTTTACCTGTTTTAAGGTTACGTAATTTCACACGGTTAAAGGCCTGACCTTTACCTGGTTTTACGTATTCGTTTTCCATGATTGAACATGGGTTACCATCAAGCATAACCTTAAGGCCGGACTTGAATTCATTCGTAGAATAATTGGCCATGACTGGCACACTCCAAACTTACTAACTTTAAGCTATCGATGCTACGGGCTGTTGCGATGTCATTTAGCAAGTCTGACACGAACATTAGTTGCCACATGCACATTCATTTTATGTGACGTATTCTAAATGACCAATATGCCTTGCCGCAATGAAAAATTCTTGTTTAACCGGCCGCTGCTGCCTAAGTTACAAGCAGATATCCATCTACCGGCTTTATTCCCAACTGGCAGATGCTTAAAATCAGCGCAGCTCGTTCTGGACTCAGACTGGTCCGGATGTCCTGATTTTTCGCACACAAAGCACATTCCCAGCGCCTGCAAACTGTTAAACTAGCACGATTAGGCCTAGCCCTCCCACTTCCATGATTCTTTTTCCGGCATGACAAACTATTTGTATCAACAGCAAAACTGGCAATCACAGCTCAGTGATTTAATTACCGATCCTCAGGAGTTACTGAGTCTTCTGCAACTGTCGCCTGAGCAGTTACTCTCTGGCGCAATTCTGGCATCTGAACAGTTTAAATTACGTGTGCCGCGTGCATTCGTCGGAAAAATGAAAGTCGCCGATCCCTTTGATCCGCTGCTGTTACAGGTGCTTCCGCATCATCTGGAACTGGAAAATCATCCTGAATTTGTCACCGATCCCTTAGGGGAAGAACAGGCCAACCAGCAACCGGGTGTCCTGCACAAATATAAGTCGCGTTTTTTACTGACCCTGACCGGGGCCTGTGCGGTACATTGCCGCTACTGTTTCCGCCGCCATTTCCCCTATCAGGACAACCTGCCCAAAAATGAAGATTGGCTAAACATCAAACAATATATTGAATCTCAGCCCGACATTAACGAAGTGATTTTAAGTGGCGGCGATCCATTAACGTTAACCAATCGACGTTTACAGAGCTGGATCGAACGTCTGGAATCGCTGCCACAGATTAAATTTTTGAGAATTCATTCACGCGTTCCGATTGTAATCCCCAACCGTGTCGATGAAGCGCTGATTTCCATATTAAAAAACAGTAGGCTACGGATTATTCTGGTGGTACACTCAAATCATGCATCAGAATTGGATGACTTCACTTGCCGTACATTAAATACACTGGTGAAACATCAAATTACCGTCCTGAATCAGGCAGTTTTACTTCGTGGGGTGAATGATTCTGCTCAGGTTCTGGTCGATTTAAGTTATCGCCTGTTCGATGCTGGGGTGATGCCGTATTACTTGCATGTATTAGATAAAGTGAAAGGTGCACATCATTTCGATCTGATGCCACAGGACATCGATCTTATTTATAAAGAGGTTTTAGCGAACTTGCCGGGTTATCTGGTTCCTAAACTCGTTAGGGAAATTGCGGGCGAAAAGAATAAAACACCGCTTTTTGGGGTTTCAACTGCTTGAATTTGAGTTAAATAACAACGATGACTATGAATCATTCAGATATTTTTCAGGTTGCCACTGAGCTGAAATTGGAACAGCTCAGTTTTTGCCAGAATTCTGTCAAAAGTATTCAGGAGTGGGCAGCTGACTTATCCATTTTACAGCTTGGGGACTCGTCAAAAGCCTTGTTCAAAGCCTTACTGGAAATTTCTGAACTCAAATGTCAGGAAACCTTGCGCTTTGACCTGATTCAGGCCATTCACCCGACGCTGGAAAATGTCCTGACCAGCCTGGAAAAACACTTTTTTAACCAGGGTCTGATTAGCAGCGACCGCAATGAGCATATTATCGAGCTGGCGCTGTTGTTACGTAGTCATTTTGCCAAAGTCTATATTGAAATCGCGCGCCGTAGTCAGCGCCAGCTGGCCCAGCAGAAGTTTTCCATTTTTGCCTTTAACCTGAAAAAGAACCTGCAGACTGCGCGTACCGTCGCCACCTATTATGCGCTGCAACAACTGACCTTATTGCTGTATCAGCAACAGATGTTATATAGCTCGCCATTTTCCGGGCAATGGCTCACTGCGCATCAACTGTTTAACTGCGCCCTGCAGCATAATTTTCATCAGAACAATATTAACCATCTGCAAGGTACCCAGCATCAGCTGCAAAATATCAGTCAGGCCTATGCGCAATTAATTCTGCTGGATATTTTCAATACCCATCAGATTCGTCCGGCCGAAATTCAGGGGCTGTACCTCTGCAGTTTTGACTGGGTCAAGCTGATTCAGATTTTGCCCAAAGAAACCACCTTGTCACGCTATATTGTCGATACTAACAAAGACTATCCGCCAATTTATAACTCGCATCAATCGGGTGATTTTGAGCCGGGTATTTTTATTTCGACCCAGGCACTGCTGGATCATATTAGTGAAAATCAGGGCCGCAAGGCCGAACATTTCTCCCGCAATGAAAAGCTGTTTTTAACTCCGGCCTTGCATTTTCATATTCATACCCTGCTCACTCATAATCCTGAGCGTCGCCATGAACGTTATGAATATTCGGCCCGGGTCAAAATCTGTTTTGGCTTAAGCGTAGCGCACTTCTATTTGTCTAAAGGCAAAAATTTTCAGGAAACCCTGCAACTGGGTGAAAATTACCAGTTCCAGAGTGAAAGCCAGTTCATCAACCAGATGCACAGTCATGCCACTACCGACATCAGTAAAATCCAGAGTCTGGACCGTGAAGCCAAACAGATTTACGGTGCGGAAGTGCTGGATATCAGTGTGAATGGTTACCGGATTAAATGGGAAGGTGAAACGCCGAAAAACCTTAAAACCGGTGAATTTATTCTGGTGCAGGAAAATCCGCAAAGTCCGTGGCGTGGCGGCGTGATTCGCTGGATTAAACAGTCGACTGACAAAACCCTGGAACTGGGCCTTGAAGTACTGGCGCAGGACATTATTCCATGTGCCGTCTATGTGAAATCTGACCGGCATAGCGGGCATTATCATCCTGCCCTGCTCATGCAAAGTTCTCAGCTAAATGAAGTCAGTACTCATCTTATTTTACCGGGGATTCAATTACTAAGAGACAAGCAGACCGTACAGCTGCGTTTAGGGGATGAAGACATTAAAGTCTTTTTAATTAAACCGTTACTCATTACTCAAAGCTTTATGCGTTTTGACTTTGAACTGTTAAATGACCAGCAGCAAGCCACAGTCGATGCCTTTATTCACAAGCAGATGAATGACGTTAAGAATCAAGATTTATGGGAAGCGTTGAAGTGAGAAATCCTTTACTATCTAAAAAATTTAAACGTACCGAAACACGTTTACTCATTATCGATGATAACCAAATCCGTTTTAATCAGATTTGCGAACAGCTAAATGCACAGGAACATACCGTGCAGGCCACCCTGCTCGATGATTTACAAAACTTTGAAAAACAGCTGAATTTAACCTGGGATGTGGTGATTTTTGGCCGCGCCTACGACCTGAAAATTGATCAGGCTCTAACCCTGATTCGCGCCTCAAAACAGCCGAATTTACCACTGGTATTATTGCAGCCTGAAGACTATGATGCCACCCAATATAGCGCCCTCATCCGCAAAGGCATTTATGATCTGGTCAACCTGAACGATAGCGACAGTTTCTATCTGGGTCTGCTTCGTGCCCTCTCTTTCAGCCGTTTGCAGCAAACCCATGCCCAGCTCAAAGAAGAGCTGGAAAATGCCCAGACACAAGCGCAGTCGCTGGTGGAAGACAGCAACAAGGCGGTGGCAATTATTCAGGAAGGCATTCATGTACAGGCCAATCAGGAATATTTACAGCTGTTTGGCTTTCAGAATGAAGATGAGATTATTGGTCTGCCTTTGCTTGACCTGTTGCAACCGGAAGATCTGGCTGATTTTAAACTGCGTTTCAAAAAAGTATCGCAAGGTCAGTTTGATTTAGGCCGTTTCAGCTACAGTTCTTTAAATAGTCATGTCGCCGCGCAAAATCCGTTACAACTGGAATTTTTACCGGCCACCGACGAAGATGCCTTGCAGCTAACCATTGATATTCAGCAGGCCGCTAGAGCACCGGCCAAAGCCAGCAATGAAAGCACAGCTGGTCAGCAGCCGACCCATCAGCTGATTAACCGCACCCTGAACAATCAGCCATCCAAAATTAATGCGCTGGTGGTGTTTGCCCTGGCCTCCTGCCCTGAAAAGGTCTTGCAATCGGATTGGGTTACGCTAAAAAACTATTTCGGCAATATTAAAACCTTCCTGAAAGAACAGACCAATGTGCCTTTATTCAAGGTCAATTCATCGGTTTATATTGGCCTGTTCCAGGCAGAATCAACCACCATTTTGCATTCCAAACTGATTGGTCTCAGCTCACTAAGCAAACCGCAGTTATTGAGTGTTAATGGACAAAGTTATCCACTGAATTTCCGTATGGGCTATGCGGTACTAGAAGGTGAAATTGCCGACAGCACCCAGTTTGAACAGTTGATGGAACGTGCCTTTGTAACCGCACTGCCTTATCAGCAAAAAGATGAGCAAAGCCTCGGACTGGATTTATCCATGACCGATCTGTCGCTGGAAATTGTCGAGCCAAAGGTTGCCCCTGTGGTGGAAACCGCTGGCTCATCGCTATTAGGCGCCTTACGTCACAGCATGGATCGCAATGAAATTCATCTAAAATACCAGCAGCTGTATGACAAACAGGACAGCAATTTATATACCTATGAAGTCAGCAGCGGCTTTATTCATCAGGCAGAATGGAAAAGTCTGACCGGGCTGGTTGATCTGGCTGAAGATCCGGAACTCTCGATTAAACTGGATCGCTGGATTCTGGTCGAAGCCTGCAAACAGCTGCATAACTTCATTACCCAATATCCGGAAGCCAAGCTGATTGTTAACCTGAACAAGCATGTGCTGCTACAAGACCGCGCTTTCCCGGAATTTGTGTCCAAACTGATTACCATTGTCGGCAGTCAGCAGGCTTATCCGTTAATTCTGCAATTCTCTGAAGAAGATGTGAGCAAGAACCTGATGGATGCCCAAAAGCAGATGCATTTGCTGCATCAGCATGGTGCGGAGATTTCCATCCGTGAATTCGGCCAGTCGATGTATAGCGAATCCATTCTAAAACAGCTGGATGTGCAATATGTGACCCTGCATCCATCGCTGACCAGCAAACTGATGCAAGATAGCGCGACTCAGGAGTTACAGGAACAGATTCAGCAGTTTAGCGAAATCAAGCCGGTGGAAGTGGTGCTGCATGAACTAAACGATATGAACCTGTTTGCCAACGCCTGGAATGTGGATGCCCGTTATATTCAAGGTGATTACTTCCAGAAGAAACTGGATCATCTCATTGATGTACAAGACCAATAAGGTCTTGTACTTTTCACCTGAAGTGCAGGCACAAAAAAACGGGCAAATGCCCGTTTTTTTCATTCTGGGTATTAATCACGTTTGATAGAACGTGACATACCAGCAAAACGTTGTTTGAACTTGTCGATACGACCGCCAGTGTCAACGTTCTTTTGCTTACCAGTGTAGAATGGGTGGCAAGCTGAACATACGTCTAGGTAAAGAGTGTCTTTACCAACAGCTGAACGAGTTTCGATCACGTTACCACATGAACAAGTAGCAACTAATTTTTCATATTTTGGGTGAATATCGGCGCGCATCGTCGATTACTCCATAAGATTAAAGAAGGTTTTGCTGTCGTCGCAATTGATCACTCTCAAGACTGAGGAAAAAAGCTGTTTATTCGAGATAAACCGCAGACCAACACCACAACAGACCATTCTTTTGGCCCACCGAGACGGATACCGTCAGAGCTAAGCACAACAAGTTGGGGCATATTATACGTGAATCTATGCCAATATGCGAATTATTCTTTGTCCTCAATTTCAGGCTGCTTCGACCAGTAATTGGCAATAATGCCGCAGACCATCAGCTGGATTTGATGGAAAATCATGATTGGCAGCACGATCATGCCCAAAGGCTGGCCAATAAACAGAATCTGCGCCATCGGTACACCACTGGCCAGGGTTTTTTTAGAGCTGCAGAAGAAAATTGCAATCTGGTCCTCATGTTTAAAGCCCAGCCATTTCGGTACGTATAGCGCCAGCAGCATGATGATGGTCAGCAGCACCGAACAGGCCACAGTTAAAATCAGTAACGTTGTGCCACTGACTTCATTCCACAGTCCGGCCACCACGGCGCCACTAAAGGCACCATAAACCACCATCAAAATGGTACCCTGATCAAAGCCTTTGACCAGACTTGGGAACTTGACCAAAAATGGATAGACCCACGGCCGCAGCAATTGCCCCAGAATAAAAGGCACCAATAATAATAAGGTAATCTGAATAATGGATGAGGTCGGGTCATAGTCGTGCTGCGACTGGCCAAAAATAAACAGGCTGACCAGAACCGGAGTAATGAACATGCCCGCAATATTGGAAAAAGATGCACTGCAGACTGCACTGGCGACATTGCCGCGTGCAACCGAGGTAAAGGCAATAGAAGACTGCACTGTAGAAGGCAAGAAGCACATAAACAGAAAGCCCCAGTACAGCTCCTGCCCCAGCAATGGCAGTAATACGGGTTTGGCTATGAGACCCAAGACGGGAAATAACAAGAAGGTAAATGCAAACACCAGCGTATGCAGCTGCCAGTGCATGATGCCTTGTACCACTGCCTCTCTGGACAGCTTGGCCCCATGTAAAAAAAACAGCACCGCAATGGCCGCCGTGGTAATAACGCCAAAGACTTCAGCCACCTGTCCAGAGACTGGCACGATACTGGCCAGTATCACCATCACAATTAACAATATGGTAAAGCGATCCAATGCAAGTAGTTTTAGCATGTCTACATCCTGTGATTTTATTTTTGCATCGACATAAAAAAGCCCAGTCAGCGGGTTTTACCTCACGGTAAAGTTCCATCTTACTGGGCTGGAACAATAAAGCTAGTCTGCTGGCTTAATGTTCACTATTTTGTGGCGCTATACTACTGCGCCAACTTAGTTATTGCGGGCATTGTCATCCTGCTGGATCAGTTCGATTTTATAACCGTCCGGATCTTCCACAAAGGCAATTACGGTCACGCCGCCTTTCATTGGACCCGCTTCACGCACCACATTGCCGCCGCGCGCCTTGATTTCTTCACAGGCTTTGTAAGCATCTTCCACTGCAATGGCAATATGACCATAGCCATTGCCCAGCTCATAGCTGTCTGTATCCCAGTTATGGGTCAGTTCCAGCACGGTATGGTTGTCTTCATCACCATAGCCGACAAATGCCAGGGTAAAGCGGCCTTCTTCGTAGTCACGTTTACGGAGTAAAGTCATGCCAAGTACTTCAGTATAGAACTGCAATGACCGTTCTAAATTGCCTACACGTAACATGGTATGCAGCATGCGCATATTATTCGTCCTTTTGTTGAATTTGAGCGTGTTCATGAGCACGCAATAATTTTGCCACCCACACCACCAGAATCAGAATTGGAATTCCAAGCAGCGTGGTCATGAGGAAGAAATTCGGATAACCGATATTATTGACTATGGTACCTGAATATCCACCTAAAATTTTAGGGGTGAGGGTCATGAGCGAACTAAAGATCGCATATTGTACAGCGGTAAACGACACACTGGTTAAGCTGGACAGGAAGGCAATAAATGCCGCACCGGCCAGACCGGAGGCCAGATTATCAATAATTATTGCCAGATAGAGCCATAAGCTGCTATACGGTTTAATCACCTTACCGCGAACTTCTATCGGTGCATCAGCGTTGACATCTACCGGTGTCAGGGCCTGAATATCAATATCCAGCGCCGGATGTTGCTGTGCCAGCTGATAGCTGCGGTTAGCACTGAGTGTACTGCCATCCAGCAATCGGGCCTGGACCTGAATCGTGCTATTTTGTGCTGTCTGTAACTGCTGGCCTTCAATCACACCACTAAACAGGCCACCCTCTTCCAGCTTGGCCGGATATTCCTTGCCATCCAGAACCAAACTCAGCGGCTGTTCAGGTTGTAGCTGTGCAGCGTCAAGACCACTCAACTGCCCGCGAATCACTAGACTTTGCTCGGCTTCCTGTGCAGAAATCCGGTCATCCGAGGTAATCGGTAATAACTGGATTTGGGCTGTGCCGGTCTGCTGCAAATACGGCATGCTTAATTGCGCCTGATCGGACTGATTGGCATATTGTGCCTGTACTTGAATCTGATTGGCCTGAGCCAGCACGTTGCTCGGTACCTGTACACTCCAGTAACCGGCTTCATCGGCCTGTACCTTGTATTGCTGCGCCCCGATATTCACCTGCACATCGCTCAGGCTTTGTCCGGATTTGACCAGTCCAATAAAAATCAGGTTGGTCGAACTGGCCAGCACTGCGCCCAGAAACATCAGTTTCATGATATTCATTTTTTGAGCCAGCAAACCACCCAGGAAGCCACCTACCAACGAAAAGATTACCCCGTAGACTTTGACCGCTTCAGCAATCTGTTCTTTGCTGAAGTTCAGGTCCTGATAGAACACATTGGAAATGACCCCGGCAATAATATCCGAAACCCGATAAAACCCGATTAACAGCAGTAATACCAAAGCCAGCTTTAAACCATAGCGCTTAAAAAAGTCGGCGACCGGATGCACCCAGGTTTCAAAAGCCATCTGTTTATTGACCGCACCCAGTTTCACCAGCACAGTTCCAACCAGTAAAGCCACCGCACCCGAGCCAATAAAACGGATTGCCTCCAGCGTAAACAGCAGGAAGGAATCCTGAATACCGAGCTGGTTTTTCAGCGCATCCAGTGCCTGACCGGAATAGATATAACTCAGCACAAAACTGATCACGGCGACAAAGAATACCGCCACCAGTCGATAATAATCGCTGCGTTTATATTCTTTACGGACACGCTCCACCACCGGCTCACGAATCACCAGCGTGGTACACATCCCGATCAGCATCACCGCGGCCATCACCAGATAGGTGTATTTCCAGGCCTCATAAATATAGTTGCCTTTGGCCGTGCCCAGATACGCCGCCAGAAATAAAGCACCCGCACCGGCCACAATCATCCCGATACGATAACCGGCGTTATAGGTCGAAGCCAATACAGTTTGCATCTGGGTTTCAGCCAGCTCAATACGATAGGCATCAATCACAATATCTTGCGTGGCCGCAGCAAAACCGAGCAGCACCGCACCCACCGCCATCTGGTAGAGATGCGTCTGCCCTAAGGCCGGATCTGAAAAGGCCATAATACAGATGGCGCATATAATCAGGACCTGGGCAATTAAAAGCCAGGCCCGGCGCCGGCCTAGTTTCTGGGTTAAATACGGTACCGGTAACTCATCAATCAGCGGTGCCCAAACAAACTTAAATGAATAACCCAGCGCCGCCCAGCTAAAGAAAGTTACAGCATTACGGCTAATGCCAGCTTCACCTAACCACAACGATAAACTGGAAAAAATAAGAAGAATGGGAATACCGGCCGAGAAGCCCAGAAACAGCATGATCAGCGCACGCCGATCTAAAAATGCGGTAAAGGCAGATTTCCATCCTGTAGATTGTGTTGTCATTACATTATTTTTGTCAAAAAACTGAATGTTGCTATTCAATCGTTTAATGGATTTGGTTTCAACCTGATTTATGCAAACGTCCTGCGATTTTCTGGAGAAATGCAGCAGCCTGGCTTGAAATTTTCTATTAAACCTGTATACCTTAAATCTCTATTGCAATAATTTCGTTTTGGATTTCACAGTGACGCAAAGACACGAGCACATGACCTCTTCTTTATCTGCTTCAATTACCGAACAACAAACATTAGTTTTACAACCAGAACAAACTCTTACCTCAGCCTTCGAACAAGCCGAAATTCAAACGACACTTAATAACACCCGCTTAACTCCGGAACAGCTGACCCATATTCCCGATCTGGAGAAAATTCCGGCCTCCACCAAACGGATTAAGCCTTTAAATAATTTTCTGGGTCAGGATCGTGCCCGTGCTTCGGTAGAAGCCGGCATTGCCTTGCCGTATTCCGGTTATAACATTTTTGCAGTCGGTACGGCGGGGCTGGGCAAACGCACGATGATCCGGCGTTTACTGCAGCAACATGCCAAAACCATGACCACACCAAACGACTGGGTTTATGTCAATAATTTTAAAAACCCGCGTCAGCCCATTGCCCTGCGACTGCCGGCCGGTCAGGCACCAAAATTCCAGACCCAGCTGCATCAGAGCTGGCAGACTATTTTAAAACAGCTGGAGCGCCGTTTTAGCGCTGAAACCTATCACAACCGCATTGAACAGATTCGCCAGCAAACCGGTGATGAACAGCAACAGGCCCTCATTGAACTGACCAAAGAAGGTGAAACACTGGATTTAAAACTGGTCTCGCGCAACGATGAACACTGCTTTATTCCAGTGCAGTTTAAAGATGACCAGCTGCAGGAAATGACCCAGGAAGATGTCAATGCCTTAAGCAGCAAAGAGCGCGCTGAAATTGCCGCCAATATGCGCTATATGGATAAAAAACTGGAGCGTCTGGGTCTACATCTGGGTGATCTGGAAGATGATGCACGGGATCGGGTTCAGGTCCTGAATCGTGACATTGCCAAACAGGTGGTGATGCCGCGAATTGATTTATTGCTGAATAAATTTTCAGAGGTTCAGGGGCTTGAAGACTATCTGAAATACTATGCCGAAGACATTATCAACAATGTTGAAATGGTGCTGGAACAGGAAGAAGATGACTTCACTCCGGCGGTGTTTAGCCGGGTGCCAGCACGTTATCAGGCCAATATTGTTGTCACGCATAAGCCGAATTCGGGTGCACCAGTGATCTTTGAAGATTTCCCGACCCATTACAACCTGCTCGGTCATGTGGAACAGATGACCCAGAACGGCACCATCACCACCGACTTTACCTTAATCCGTTCCGGTGCCTTACATCGTGCCAATGGCGGCTTTTTAATTCTGGAAGCGGAACAGTTACTGGAACAGCCTTATGCCTGGCAAGGGCTGAAACGTGCCTTGAAATCGGGGCAGCTAAAACTGTCCTCACTGGAACATATGCTGACTTTAACCGGCAGTATTTCGATTGAACCGGAATCAATTCCCCTGACTTTAAAGGTCATTCTGCTGGCCGAGCCGGAAATCTATTATGAAATTCTGGAAGTCGAACCTGAGCTGGGCAGCGTCTTTAAAATCCGTGCCGACTTCACCGATACATTACAACGTAATGACACCAATGAGCAGGCCTATATGCAGCTGATTGCCGATTATGTTCAAGCCGATAAACTGCTGCCGTTTGACCGCTCTGCCCTGGCTGCACTGTTAACCGACTCCAGTCGTCTGGCCGAAGACCAAAGCTCGCTGTCCTTACATGCCCTGACGCTGGGTGATCTGATTCGGGAATCACATCATCATGCGGTACAAGCCGGCAAAAAGATGGTGTCAGAAGAACATATCAACATGGCACTGGATCATCGTAAATATCGCTTAGGCTATTTGCGTGAACTATACTGGCAGGACCTGTCGCGCGGCACCCAGCTGATTGAAACTAAAGGCCATCGTCTGGGTCAGATCAATGCCCTGTCCGTGATTCATTATGCCGATGTCGAATTTGGTCTGCCTTCGCGCCTGACGGCATCGGTCTATCAGGGCGGCGGCGATATTCTGGATATTGAACGCAGTGTTGAATTGGGCGGTTCGCTACATGCCAAAGGCGTGCTGTTAATGTCCAGCTTCTTGAAAGCCCATTTTGGCCGCGAACAGATTCTGCACTTCTCTGCCGCACTGGCCTTTGAACAGAGCTATGGTCAGGTCGATGGTGATAGCGCCACCGTTGCGGAACTGTCTGCCCTGATTTCAGCGATCAGCCAGTTACCGATTGATCAGTCCTGGGCCATTACCGGCTCCATGAACCAGCTGGGTCAGGTACAACCTGTTGGCGGCGTCAATGCCAAAATTGAAGGCTTCTATGATGCCTGTAAACTACAGGGTTTAACCGGCAAACAAGGCGTGATTATTCCGCGTCAAAACATGCAGCATCTCATGCTGCGTAAAGATGTGATTGAAGCGGTACAAAAAGGCGAATTCCATATTCATGCCATTGATGTGATTGATCAGGCGCTGGAAATTCTGATGGCGCGTCCGGTCGGAAAACTGGACAAAAAAGGCCGTTATAGCAAAGGCTCGATTTATGACATGGTAATGGCGCAGCTGGAATACTGGCAAGCCATTGAAGATGGCGCAGAAATTGAAGAAGAAGAGCCAAAGAAAAAGAAAAAAGCCAAGAAAGAAAAAAAGGCCAAGAAAAAAGATCAGCCGGCTGAAGCAGCAATTGAGGCCATTCCAGTGGAAGATGCCCGTAACCAGACTGGCTCATAATAGCCGGTCTGAAAAAGCAAAAAAGCGCCCGCAGGCGCTTTTTTTATACGACTGAATTAAGCTTCAGGCGCTGGGCTGTACTGTTCAACCAAAGGCTGTAACTCACCTTTTTGGAACATATCCAGCATAATATCGCTACCGCCAATTAACTCGCCATTGATCCACAATTGCGGGAAAGTTGGCCAGTTGGCAATTTTCGGTAAAGTTGCACGAATATCCTGGTTTTCAAGAATATTCACATAGGCAAATGGACGACCAATTTGACTGAGCGCTTCTACTGCACGAGCTGAGAAACCACATTGTGGGAATTGCGGTGTGCCTTTCATGTAAAGAAGAACTGCATGTTTAGCAATTTGGTCACGAATTAACGCTTCGGTATCGCGTGCTTGTTCAGTCATTGATAAATCCTCAACTAATCTGTTTTGCATTATACCGAAAACACAGCAAAACAGTATGCTTAAAGCAATATTTCCATTTTTATTTACATTTACACTTTCAATCGGGGGCAGATTTTGCTTATATAAGTTTTTTCCTTTCTTTCTTACAGATAAGAGTTAGTCATGAACAACGTTACCCTTGCCCCTGTGCAAACTGATCAACCGTCTCATTTGATGCCCGTCTTCGGCCGTCAGCCGATCAGCTTTGTCCGCGGCCGAGGCGCTTATCTGTACACTGAAGATGGCACCGAATATCTGGATGCCCTGACCGGTATTGCGGTCTGTGGTTTAGGTCATGCTCATCCGGAAATTGCTGCAGCCATCGCGGATCAGGCCGCGACCCTGATTCATACCAGCAACCTGTTTGAAGTGCCTTGGCAAACTGCCGCTGCACAAAAACTGGCAGAAGTCGCTGGTATGGAAGAAGTCTTCTTCTCTAACAGTGGTGCAGAATCGAATGAAGGTGCAATTAAAATTGCACGTAAATTTGGTTATTTACAAGGCATTGCCAATCCGAAAATTATCGTTGCCGATCAGTCGTTCCACGGCCGCACCCTGGCAACCTTATCTGCCACCGGCAATAAAAAAGTCCAGGAAGGTTTTGCGCCGCTGGTAGAAGGTTTTATCCGTGTACCGTTTGGTGATGTTGAAGCCATTGAAGAAGCCGCCATTCAGTATCCGGACATCGTCGCGATTCTGGTTGAGCCGATTCAGGGCGAAGGCGGTGTTAATACCGCGCCTCAAGGCTTTAGCTATTTAGAAGATATCCGCCGCATCTGTAACCAGCACAACTGGCTGATGATGCTGGATGAAGTGCAAACTGGTAACGGCCGTACCGGTAAATATTTTGCCTATCAGCACACCAATATTGTGCCAGATGTCTTAACCACCGCCAAAGGCCTGGGCAATGGCTTCCCGATTGGTGCAGTGATGACCCAAGGTCGCGGTGTGGGTGTACTCACTGCCGGTAACCATGGTTCAACCTATAGCGGTACGGCCCTGGGTTCACGTGTCGTTTATACCGTGATTGATATTATCCAGAAAGAAAATCTGGTCGAGAATGCCGCGAAAATGGGTAGCTATATTGTCGAGCAGCTACGCAACCAGCTGGCTGACCAGAATGTTAGCGTGCGTGGTTTTGGCCTGATGATCGGGATTGAATTACCAAAAGCCTGCGCAGAACTGGTAGATATTGCCCGTGATGAATACAAACTGATTGTCAATGTGACCGCCGGCTCCGTGGTGCGTTTACTGCCAACCCTGAACATTAGCCAGGAACAGGCCGATCAGCTGGTTGAACGTCTGGTGAAAATGATCAGAACGTTCTTGGCTTAAGCCGCGTGTTGATCTCAACAGATCTCAATCTGCATAAAAAAGCCGCATGATGATGCGGCTTTTTAATTTCTGAATTGTTATATTTTATGAGGCTTCCTGATAAATTCTGCCACCAGGTAACTGACAAAAATACTGTTTTAAAGCATCCAGACAACGATGCACTTTCATTGGCTGCTGCTCACGTTTTGGCGTAATCGCATACAATGTAAAGGTCGGTAATTTCCATTCAGGTAATATTTCGACCAAAGAACCGTTAATTAAATCTTTTTGTACATCTAGATATAAAAGTCTCGCGATTCCGTGCCCTTGTAAACATAATGATTTGGCAATCAGAACATTATTTGTGGTGAGGCGAGAGCTCATGTCCAGTCCGACTACTTCACCCGTACTGGCGTGATGAAATGAAAAACTGGCATAATTTTTCATCAAATTTACTGGAATCAGGTCATGATTTTTTAAATCTTCAGGACGTGACACCGGTGTGGTCTGGTTCAGATAACTTGGTGACGCCACCAGAACCTGCTCAACGCGCGCCAGTGGCACTACATTCAGCTGACTATCTTCAATTTTTGAACTCATGCGCAAAGCAATATCAATCCGACCTTCAATCAGGTCAATAAACTGATTGTCTGCTTCGACATGTATGGCCAGACCACGATGGGCTGACATCCAGTGCGACAATGCCGGAATGACATGATTCGCACCCAGTTCCGGGGTGGTTGCGATACGCAAGTCCCCAACCAGGTCATCGCGTAATTCATTAATGCGTATTTTACCACGCTCCGCAGCGGCGAGCATTTCCTGACAGCTGTGGAAAAAAGCTTGTCCAGCTTCAGTCAAACTCAGTTTTCGGGTGGAACGGTGTAACAAGGTTACTTCCATTTCATTTTCCAAAGAACGAATTTGCTGACTTACAGCACTTGTGGTGATACCGAGTTCACGCGCAGCGCCACTAAACGAGCTTTTTTCAACAACACAAGCAAATACACCCATTGCTCGAAGTTGATCTAACATAAATTTCCCTCTGAACTTATGAGATGCTCCTACCCTTGATAAAAGCAACTCATTGTATTATACGGTGAAATTTACGTTTTGCACTTAAAAAAATTAATTTATTGGTAAAACATTAGTCGGGTTGATCGGCTTGCCATCCAGGCGGACCTGGAATTCCAGCATGGTGCGGGTGGTGCCCGATGAGCCCATTTCGGCAATTTTCTGCCCTGCTGCTACATTTTGTCCACTATTCACGTTAAGTTTACTGTTGTGTGCATAAGCCGTAATGTAGCCATTAATATGCTTAATTAACACCAGGTTACCGTATTCTTTCAGGCCATCTGCGGCATACACCACCTGCCCGTCTGCAGCTGCAAAGACCGGATCACCCACATTGCCGCCATAGCGAATCCCTTTCACATTCGACGCTAAATTAAAGTTCTCAATTACTGCACCATTGGATGGTTTCACCCAGCGTAAAGAACCTACGGTAGAGCTCACTGTCGGCGCCGGAGTGGTGGTTCGTGGTGTGGTTGTGGTCGTCGTGGTCACCGGTGCAGTCGGTACTGGCGTAGTTTTTGGAATAGCAATCGTCTGACGCTGGATTGGTGCTGGCTGCGTTACCGGACGCGTCGTGGTGGTACGCGGTGCACTGCCACTTTTCAGACGAATTGACTGGCCTACATAAATACGGTACGGCGCGGCAATATCGTTCATTTCCGCAATACTGAGATAACTTAAACCATAACGTGCTGCAATGCCGCTTAAAGTATCACCTGAGCGTACGGTATAGAAATTTGGCGCAGCCGCATAACGTGCAGAATTATGTACTTGAGGTTTAGACGCACAGCCACTGATGATAAGCGTAGAAATAACGGCTGTAGATACAAATAAAGTTTTCAACAATGTTGTCGGTGCTGCAAATAAACGACCGTGTGACACCAAAGGCATTAATCTTCCTCTCTACATCTTAAATGTAATTATTGAACTGCGCTAAGATTAACAAAAAAGTACCGAAAAAGAGTTTCAGACGGTACTTTTTCACAAAGTTATAACATTCCCTACAGGGCTGGACTCAAGCTGTCATGCAGATGCCCCAGGATATCGTAATTGGTCGCATCCATCTGAATCGGGGTAATACTGACATAGCCATTGGCCACAGCAAAGAAATCCGACTGGATTTCACCCACATCTTTACGCGGGTCTGCGACCGCTTCTCCGGCCAGCCCAATCCAGTACACCTGGCGACCGCGCGGATCGACATGGCTGGTAATCGGTTTAGATTGACTGCGACGGCCCTGATAGGTAATTTTCGCGCCTTTTAATTCCGCCACATCGGGAATATTAATATTCAGAATATGCCGTGGTGGCAAGGTTGGCAAACCGTTGGCAATAAAATCATGCACCCACTGCGCGGCAACTGCATAATCGGCCGGATGCTGATAAGCTCGGACATTAGGGCCAGCCAGTGATACAGCTATGGCCGGCTGCCTCATTAAACGCCCTTCAAAAGCAGCACCAACGGTACCTGAATACAATACATCATCACCCAGATTGGCGCCGCTGTTAATCCCGCTCACCACCAGATCAAATTCAAAATCAAACAGGCCATTCATAGATAAATAGACGCAGTCTGCCGGAGTGCCATTCACCGCCCAGATATCTTCGGCAATCGGAATTGGACGTAAAGGACGATCTAAGGTCAAGGCACTGGAAAACCCGCTACGCTCACTTTCTGGCGCAACAATCACCACACGACCCAAAGGTTTTAATGCGTGTGCAAGCGCCTGGATCCCTGGCGCAAAAACGCCATCATCATTGGCAATTAAGATATTCACAAATTTACTCTTTAAATTAAATAAATGACCGGTCAGCACATTTCATTGAAATATAATGAGAAGTATATATATTTAGTGTCGAACTTCCATCAATAAAAAGTGTGTATAACATGATTCGTCGCTTATCTGTACGTCGTTTACTGGGGCTTGGTTTTGCGGTAATTCTCTCTCAAGCGGTCAATGCTGAAGGCTTGACGGTAGAAGAAGCCAATACCATTGTAAAAGAAGACATTGCTGCCGCTCAGGTGATGGCTGAGGTTTGCCCGGCCATTATTGGCAAAAACGCCAAACTGGATAGCAATATTCAGGCTTTAATTGAAACTTACCTGGCAGACTTAAAAGGTCAGACTTTAAGCTACAGCGCACTGCAGGCCGATGCTGAATATAAGAATATTCTGATTGAAGCACGTGATGCAGCTAAAGAAACCACGGCAGATGAACAGAAAACTGTTTGTCAGGATGCTGCTACAATCGAACTGTAAGTTTGCGCTGACACACCATCTTTATATCAAGAGTAATCAGCATAGGTTGATTGCTCTTTTTTATTGCATTTCTGATTTGGCTTTTTAATTTTGAACGTGTAGCAGGCTGCTCAGATACACTTCTTTTCTTTTCATTCTGTCAAAAATCATTAAGCTTATGGGCATGTGGTATTTTTAAGTTTTAGGTCTATTTTTTTATGTACACTTCCCAATTAAAAACGAAATCTTTGCAACTTCTGGCTGGTATCGCCATTACTTTGGGTTTGGGGCAAACCGCACTGGCACAGAATGAAAATATTGAAGTCACGCCGCTTCAAAAAGTCACCCAGCAGGAACTGGCAGCCATTTATGTATTATCTGAAGTGTGTCCAGCGTTAATTCAGGACAAAGACCAGGCTAAATTTAATCAGGGCTATGCCAAACTGGCCAAAGAATATATGCCGGCAGAAAAAGATCCGGTTGCAGCTTTACAAGCCTTAAGCAAACAAAAAAGTTTTAAACCGATGCTGGTTGAAGCACAGGCCGATGCCAAAAAAGCTGGAAGCCAGAAAAATAAAGCCATTTGCCAGGAATTGACTGCGTACAGCAAATAAAACTATTTGGTTACAATACTTTTTCCGATAAGCCGATTTCTCCCATAGAAGTCGGCTTTGCTTTATCCTAAAATGCTAGCCTCTTTTGTGCATATATCAAGTATTGGAACACCTAGAATGACTCGAAAAAGCGCCCTTGCTGCCTTACTCCTCCTACCAAGCTTTTCTTATGCAGCAACTGTTTTATCCAATCCGCCAGAACTCAACAATAAATCTTATGTTTTAATGGATTATGAAACAGGGCAAATTCTTGCATCGAAAAATGAAAATGAAAAACTTGCCCCGGCGTCAATGACCAAAATGATGACCAGCTTCATCATTGAACAAAAACTATTGAAGGGCGAACTCACGGAAGATGAAAAAGTTCGCATGAACGAATCTGCATGGTGTCGTGGCAGTAGCACAGAATCATGTATGTATGTTCCGCTGAATGGCACTGCAACTGTACTTGAAATGCTGCGTGGAATTATTGTTCAGTCTGGTAATGATGCTTCTAAAGCCATGGCGGAACACATTGCCGGCAATGAAGGCACCTTCGCGCACATGATGAACGAAGAAGCCAAAAAAATTGGCATGACCAACACCCAGTTTATTAACTCGACTGGTATGCCAGCAGACGGCCATTATTCAACAGCCAAAGATATGGCAACCTTGGCCCAGCACATCATTAAAGACAGTTCTAAATACTATCCGATTTATTCAGAAAAAGAATTTACCTTTAATGGTATCCGTCAAGGCAACCGTAATGCCCTGCTCTATACAGACCCAAGTGTTGATGGTTTAAAAACCGGTCACACCAATGAAGCCGGCTACTGTTTAACGACTTCTGCAAAACGTGGCCCAACGCGTCTGATTTCCGTGATTTTTGGTGCGCCAACCATGCAAGAGCGTGCCACACAAACACGTGAATTGCTGGCTTGGGGTTATGCCAACTTTGAAACCAAAAATGTACAGCGTGCAAATCAGGTTCTGGCCAAATCTAAAGTCTGGTTTGGTCAGTCTGACGAAGTACAAATTGGTCTGGCTGAAAACTTTAATGTGACCATGCCTAAAGGCAAAGCCAATGAAATTAAAACGCAATTGGTGGTTCAGCCGAAATTGACTGCGCCGCTACAAAAAGGCCAGGTCATTGGTAAATATGTCGCAAGCCTGGATGGTAAAGTAATTGCAGAAAAACCACTGGTGGCTTTAAACGCGGTTGAAGAAGCTGGTTTCTTCTCACGCCTCATTGACCATATCAAGCAGTTCTTTAGTAACCTGTTCTAAGTTTAAGGCACGACTTTAGACTTAAGTGAAGGCACTCATTCAGCGAATGGGTGCTTTTTCTTTTATACTATCGTCTTGATCATTCCACTTTTACGAGCAAGATCACCATGAGCCAGAACATTCGTCCTTATTTAGATACCCATCCACAGATTGATGATTCCTGTTATATCGACCCGATGGGCGTAGTCATTGGTGATGTGGTATTAGGCGAAAATGTCTCGGTCTGGCCGTTTGCTGTAATTCGTGGGGATGTTAACTCTATTCGTATAGGCAATAACTCGAATGTGCAAGATCATGCCATGCTGCATGTCAGCCATAAAAAAGCTGACAAACCTGAAGGTTCTCCGCTAATTATTGGTGAAGATGTCACCGTTGGACATGGTGTGACCTTACACGGCTGTACCATTGGTAATCGGGTGTTATTAGGCATCAATACGATTGTTTTGGATGATGTCGTTATTGAAGATGATGTAATGATTGGCGCAGGGTCTTTAGTGCCACCACGTAAGCGTTTGGAAAGTGGTTATTTGTACGTGGGTAGCCCTGTACAAAAAGTTCGTCCTTTAACCGACAAGGAAAAAGAGTTTTTAGCTTATTCTGCACGGCACTATGTGAAGGTTGCGAGGAATTATCAATAGTATTCTATTTTGCATAAGAGATTTTAGGTTAAATGAATTTCAGAACGTGTCGATGCGCTGTATGAATCGTAATCTCAGCCTATAAGGGAAAGCAAATTACCCTTTGCGTAGATACTACCAATATACGTGTCTTCAAAGCCAAAAAATTAGGAAGATTGGTAATACTTTAAGTGGGATTTATGAAATTAAAAAATACATTATTTGCTAGTGAATCAAAAAGATCAGATGTTTCTAAATACAATGCTTGTGTAGGAAATAATGGTTGGGTTGGAATGTATAGTTATATAGATGGATTTCAATCATCTACTGTAATTTTATTAGAATCTTTAATTAAAGATTTTGATAAAGAAAATTATGATGGATTTACGTGGTGTCTAGATACTAGTGTTTATCCAATTTTATTTTCTGCTAGACATTTTTTAGAATTATTTTTAAAGCAACAAATCTTACGTATCAGTTATTTTAAAAATAAAAGTGAAAGAGACTATGAAATTAAGCTTAAACTATTAAAAACACATGATACTCATAAGTTGTGGCAATTATTTTTAGCTGAAGTCAAAGGAGTTTATGATAGTCGATTAAATAAATATTTGAATAAGATTCATATCTTTACTTTGGAATTTCATAACATTGATTCAACTGGTGAAACTTTTAGATATCCATATAGTCAAAAAAATTTCTTACATTTGACTAACCATAGTGTCATCGGTTTAAAAAGATTTTATGAAGAATTTCTTAAATTTTCAAAAATAGCTGCAGAATTTTCATATCTGACGGACTATTTGATCCAGGAATATAGAGTTGGAACATATACTAAGCATTTGTCTAGAAATGATATTGAGCAAATAGCTTACTCATTACCAAAAAAAAATTATTGGACAAATCAGAAATTAAAGAAGCATCAGTTATATATTAAAGATAAATATAATATTGGTAGTAAAGAGTTTCAAGAAGCTTTAGATATTATTCAGAAGAATATTGAATTTAACAATATTGTATCTAATGAATACAATTTAAACATTAATGAGCAGAATCTTATAGAATTTTGTTTAAATTGTTTAATAGAACCAAAACAAAAGTTAAATTTATCTTTATCAGATTTAGCTTGTATTAGAGCAATACAGGAAATCAGTGTACCAATTATTAATGGTAAATACTTTTCGGAGGATGTTCATTACTTAAGAGAAAATTATTATAATGAGTATGAGAAGTTTAATGAATATGCATTAGAAGAAGAGTTAGACTATATCTATCAACAGCTTAATAGAACAATTAAGGGACTTGAAAAATTAAAGCAATTTAATACCTTAAATAAAGTTCATCTGGCATTTAAAACTTTATTTGTATACTTGCTAAAAAGCCACAAAGATAATCCTTTGGATATTGAAAAACGTCCTCGAAGTGCTAGACATCAATTTGAAGATATGTTTAAAGATATTATATTTAGTTAATTCTAAAATCAAGATAATACACGCTATACAAAACCCCACTCCAAGTTAATATAAATCAATAACTTATATCAAAAAACCAATTGAGCTGAATTGGTTTTTTAAATGATTTTCCATCTACCACGCCTTTTATTAAATCATTGTTTTACAAAATTTGTTACCCAAACTCAGAAAATATCTTCTCCAAAGAAATCCCCTATTAACATAGCCACATCCCCCTAAATTTTGTAGAATATGCGTTTTACCCCATGGTGCTTTTTTATGACCGATTGGACTGCGCATGTGACTGTTGCCACCGTTGTTGAAAAAGACGGTAAATTTCTGTTCGTAGAAGAACAGACTGAAGGCGTTACACATACCGTCTTTAACCAGCCTGCAGGTCATGTAGAAGCCGGTGAAACCATTATTGAAGCAGCGGTCCGCGAAACCCTGGAAGAAACCGGATACGATGTACGTATTCAGGCTTTACTGGGCATTTATACCTATACCCCGCCCATGTTTCCAGATCGTACTTATTACCGTTTCTGCTTTCTGGCCGAAGCCATTCACCATCATGCAGACGTACAGCTAGACACTGGTATTGTCCGTGCCGTCTGGATGAGCCCGGATGAACTGCTTGAATCGGCCCGCGCCCGCAGTCCTTTGGTGATTAAAGCCGTACAGGATGCTCAGGCCGGACAAAAATATCCTTTATCGCTCATTTACGAGCACCAAAATTCTCCCTTAATTCATAGTGTGGATGCCTAATCCTATGCAACAACGTGTCATCGTCGGTATGTCAGGTGGTGTAGATTCTTCTGTTTCTGCAGCACTCCTCCTTCAACAAGGTTATCAGGTTGAAGGACTGTTCATGAAAAACTGGGAAGAAGATGACGGCACGGAATACTGTACAGCCATGGAAGATCTGGCTGATGCCCAGGCCGTATGCGATAAAATTGGCATCAAACTGCACACTGCCAACTTCGCCATGGAATACTGGGATCGGGTTTTTGAGCACTTTCTGGCAGAATACGCCGCTGGTCGTACCCCTAACCCAGATATTCTGTGCAATAAAGAAATTAAATTCCGTGCGTTTTTAGATCATGCCATTAACCTGGGTGCTGATTTTATTGCAACGGGTCACTACTGCCGTCGTGGTGAAACCATGACCAACTCTAAAGGTGATCAATATGCACCTTTATTGCGTGGTGTCGACAACAACAAAGATCAGACTTACTTCCTGCACGCGGTACATGGTCGTGAAATTAACAAGACCCTGTTCCCTGTCGGTGAAATTGAAAAGCCGCAAGTACGTAAAATTGCAGAAGAATTGGGCTTGGCGACAGCAAAGAAAAAAGACTCCACCGGTATCTGTTTTATTGGTGAACGCCGCTTTAATGACTTCTTAAAACAATATTTACCCGCACAACCCGGAAAAATCGTGCTGGAAGATGGCAAAGAGGTTGGTGAACATCACGGCTTAATGTACTATACGCTCGGTCAACGCGGTGGTATTGGTATTGGCGGCATGAAAGGTGCAGCTGAAGGTGCCTGGTTTGTACTGCATAAAGATGTAGCGGGTAATCGTCTGGTGGTTGGTCAAGGTCATGATCATCCACTGATGCAAAGCACGATTCTGTGGAGCGAATCCATTGACTGGGTCGCAGGTGAACAGGATATTCCTGACACCGGTTTCCGCTGCACGGCAAAAACCCGCTATCGCCAACCTGACCAAGACTGCGTATTATTTAAAGATCCAGAAACACCAAATGGTGTACGTGTTGAATTTGATCAGCCACAACGTGCAGTAACACCAGGTCAAAGCGTGGTGTTCTACGCAGGTGAAGTGTGCTTAGGAGGTGGCGTGATCCATCATACCAATGCCCCTCACCCGGATTTTGTTTAAAGGATTGTTTCGGCATGACAGAGTTACCGTTTCAACAGCCTCGAACTCTGAATGTTCGCCAGAATCGTGCTTTGGCCCTCGCTGCTGTATTTCAAGCCACGCAGCTGACCCATATGACCGCACTGACTGGCCGACAAAGTATTGGCGATAGCGGTAACTTTTATCTGGAGCGCCTGATTCGGGCCAGCCTGAATATCCGTCCAAGTAATAATCAGAGTGGCCAGACCTTAGACTTTTTTAGTCAGCTGGCCGATATCTCCCTTGGTTTAAAAACCCTCGAAAATAGCATTACCCATCCATTTACTACATCACCCAAATCCAGATTACCGAAAATGTCCTATGCCAAGTTGCCGATGTCCTATGCCATGGCGCTGCTGCAACTGGAAAAGAAAGTCTATAGTAATCCGCAATTTGTTGAAATTATTGAACAATCCCAGCAAAAAATCTTAAAACAGCTGTCCTTTTTTGATAATAACTATTTACATCCAAGTATTCTCGCCAATCTTGCCCAAACCTATGTTGATACTGCCGGACAGATTAATCCGCGGATTATGGTGCGTGGCAATGCCGAGGCCTTTAAAGATTCTGCCCATACCAACCGTATTCGTGCCTCACTATTTACCGGCCTGCAAATGGCGCATTTGTGGCGTCAACTCGGTGGCAGCTCATGGGCGATGATTTTTAGCAAACGCAAACTGCTTCAAGATATTCAGGATCTTGCCCGTTTACAGTATCAGGTGGTCTGATCTGTACGGACATTTGTTTTAGGTTTAGTTCCAAAGTTTAAGGAATCGTTATGAACGCTTTAACTGCACTTTCTCCATTAGATGGACGTTATGCGAGCAAATGTGATGCTCTTCGTCCTTTCCTTTCTGAGTTTGGTTTAATCCATGCTCGTGTGACTGTTGAAGTGCGTTGGTTACAAGCGCTTGCGAACCGTCCGGAAATTACTGAAGTCCCAGCTTTTTCTGCAGAAACCAATGCTGCCTTAGATGCGATTGTGGCAAATTTCTCTGAAGAAGATGCGAACCGCATTAAAGAGATCGAACGTACCACCAACCACGATGTTAAAGCGGTTGAATATTTCCTGAAAGAAAAAATCGCCAACATCGACGAGCTGAAAAATGCCGGTGAATTCATTCACTTTGCCTGTACTTCTGAAGACATCAACAACCTGTCACACGCCCTCATGCTAAAAAACGGCCGTGATGTACTGGTTGCATCTATGCAGCAAATTATCGACTCAATTGTGGCGCTGGCTGAAAAACATGCTGATCAACCGATGTTATCTCGTACTCATGGTCAAACAGCAAGCCCAACCACTTTGGGTAAAGAAATGGCTAACGTAGCGTACCGTTTAGCGCGTCAAATCAAGCAATTCAACAATGTTGAACTGCTGGGTAAAATCAACGGTGCAGTGGGTAACTACAATGCTCACCTGTCTGCCTATCCAGACATCAACTGGCCTGCACATTCACAAGCATTTGTTGAATCTTTAGGTTTAACTTTCAATCCGTACACCACGCAAATTGAACCGCATGACTACATGGCGGAACTGTTTGATGCGCTGCGTCGTTTCAACACCATCTTAATCGACTTTAACCGTGACGTTTGGGGTTATATTTCACTGGGCTTCTTCAAACAAAAACTGAAAGAAGGCGAAGTCGGTTCTTCAACCATGCCGCACAAAGTCAACCCGATTGACTTCGAAAACTCTGAAGGTAACCTGGGTATTGCCAATGCAGTCCTAGCTCACCTGGGCGAAAAACTGCCAATTTCTCGCTGGCAGCGTGACTTAACCGACTCTACTGTACTTCGTAACATGGGTGTTGGTTTTGCACAAAGCTTGATCGCATTTGAAGCCTGCTTAAAAGGTATTGGTAAGCTGGAACTGAATGCTGACCGTATTCTTGAAGACTTGGACAATGCGCAAGAAGTATTGGCTGAGCCAATTCAAACGGTTATGCGTCGTTACAACGTTGAAAAACCATACGAAAAATTAAAAGCGTTGACTCGTGGTCAAGCGATGACCCGTGACATGATGGTCAGCTTTGTCAACGGTAACGAACTCGAAGCTGTTCCAGCTGCGGATCGTGCACGTTTAGCTGAAATGACCCCTGCGTCTTACACCGGTAATGCCGCTGAACAGGCAAAACAGATTAAAGATTTGATTGCTAAAATCTAATGAAATGATTTGAATTTTTCACAGCATCTTCTTTCTTCCTCTGGGAGAAACACAAAGAGGGTGTGAGTTTGAAAAACTCAGTATCAAAAAGCGAAGCTCCGGCTTCGCTTTTTTATTATGATAATTACAAATCCCAATCCTATAACCAGAATGATCGACTACCAATTACAGGCCAAACATTGGCTAATGCTGGCCCTATTAGGCCTGGCCATGCTGCTTGCCAGTATCAACCCGATGGAATTTTCAGCCTATGTGCTGCATCAGGTTGGAACGGTCATCATGCTAATTGTGCTGCTACTGCTCTTCAAAAAAGTCGGTCTAAGCTTTTCCAGTTTTGTTTTCTATCTCACCTTTCTGTTGATTCATATTTTAGGCGCGCATTATCTCTATTCTTATGTGCCCTATAACGACTGGCTGCTGCATTACTTCGGCTTTGATTTAAACCAGTGGCTGGGCTGGGAACGCAATATGTATGATCGTTTTGTGCATTTTGCCTATGGGGTGCTGCTCTACCCGCTGTTTTTCCGCTTACATCGGCTGGGCTTTCCTAACGCCAAAGACTGGATGATTTTTCTGCTGGTCGTACAATGGGTGATGAGCAGCAGTTTGATTTACGAATGGCTGGAATGGTTACTCGCGATAACCCTCTCCCCGGAAGCGGCTGAAAATTATAACGGTCAGCAAGGCGATGTCTGGGATGCACATAAAGATATGCTCTTGGCTACGCTCGGCGCAATTCTGGCAGGAAGCTGGAACTTATACAAAGACAGAAAAAAAGCACTCGATTGAGTGCTTTTTCATGTTTCATGAGCAAAATTGGATTAGAGCTTAGGATCACGCATTTGCACCAGATTGGCACTGGCTTTGCTTAAAGTATCCATGACTTTATTCATGACCGCAGGTACCAGAGAATCGGCCATCTGTGCGGCTTGTAGGCCGAGTTTTTCACCCAAGGTTGGCTTGCGACGGGTTTCAATGACATAAACATCATGCTGTGGCAATAACCCTAACAGGTATTCATCTGAGGTTTGTAGTTTATCGACCAAGTTCAGATCGGAAGCATCCTGACCATACCAGTGTTCACCTGTGGCGACTTTTTCCACATTGAGCTGCGGACGGTACTTTTCAACAAAGTGCTTGAACAGGCTATGGGTTTGTTGCAACTCTTCTTCAAACTTGGCTTTGCCCTCTTCTGTATTTTCACCAAACATGGTCACGGTGCGTTTGTATTGACCAGCCGTATACAGTTCAAAATCTATATTGTGCTGTTTTAGCAGGCGGTTAAAGTTTGGCACCTGTGCCACCACACCAATTGAACCCACAATGGCAAACGGTGCAGAGATAATTTCATTGGCAATACAAGCCATCATATAGCCACCGCTGGCGGCGACCTTATCAACACAGATGGTCAGATGAAAACCGGCATCACGCAGGCGCACCAGTTGTGCAGCGGCTAAACCATAACCATGCACCATCCCGCCCGGACTTTCCAAACGCACCACCACGCGGTCACGTCCAGCTTTGGCGGTGGCCAGAATTAAGGTAATTTCTTCACGCAGATTCTCTACCGCAGAGGCGGCCATATCCCCTTTAAAATCGAGTACATAAATTTTCTGGTTATTCTTTTTACGCAGGCGTGCTTCTTTGGACAATTGCTGGCTAAATTGCAACAGCTCCAGTTTGGAGGCCGTAGTCTGCGCTATTTTTTTTCGTTGTTCGTTAATACGCGCATTTAAATGACGGATACGAATTTCGGCAGGTAGTTTTGGGGAATGAAATAACATATAAAAATCTGTTCTCAATTTTATTTTGGCTAAGCTTTAGATGAGGGCGGATATTTAGAATTCAATATTAGCGCATTTATTTGCTTAATTTAATCTACTTCAGTGTTAACCGAAGTGTCATTTTTGCAACAACTAAAAAATACAGCCCTGTTGAACAGGACGGGATTTTTAAAAGCTGGGAAAGCTCAACATTAAAACCACCAACTGGATAGCAGATGGAATGATCTGCTCCGGATTCAGCCCTTCAAACTGAAATCTATTTAGGGTCTCATTTTAAGCATTATGATAGGTTAGATAATCCATCAAATCCGCTATGACCCTCCCCCTGCCCCTCAACCAGAGCCATAAAAAAACCGCAAATATTGATTTGCGGTTTTTGTCTATACAGCGGTTGGCAATTAACCAAAACGGCCTGTAATGTACGCTTCCGTTAATTGATGGTCTGGCTGAGTGAAGACTTTTTCAGTCGAGTTCACCTCAATCAAATCACCCAGGTGGAAGTATGCGGTACGGTCTGATACACGCGCTGCCTGTTGCATCGAGTGCGTAACAATCGCAATGGTGTACTGGGTAGACAGCTCAGAAATCAGTTCTTCAACTTTTGCAGTTGCAATCGGGTCCAGTGCGGAACATGGTTCATCCATCAGAATGACTTCTGGTGAAACCGCAATGGTACGCGCGATACATAAACGTTGCTGCTGACCACCTGACAGACCAGTACCTGGCTGGCTTAAACGGTCTTTAACTTCATCCCACAGACCGGCTTTACGCAGGCTGTTTTCAACAATTTCTTCAAGATCGTATTTGTCACGCGCCAAACCGTGCAGTTTCGGACCGTAAGCCACGTTTTCAAAAATTGATTTCGGGAACGGGTTTGGCTTCTGGAACACCATACCGACTTGGGCACGTAGTAATACCACATCCAGGTTCGGATCATAGATGTCCTGATTATCCAGCATGACTTTACCGGTAACGCGGCATGAATCAATGGTGTCATTCATACGGTTTAAGGTACGAAGGAAAGTCGATTTACCACAACCTGATGGACCAATGAAGGCAATTACTTCATTTTCATAAATGTTCAGGTCAATGCCTTTAATCGCTTCAGATTCACCATAGTACACATGAACATCGGAGGTGCTGAGTTTGACATTGTTCGATTTGGCTTCTTTTTTGCTCGCCGCCTGGGTATCAAACTGAGACACAAACGAAGTTGCAGGCTGTTTGTGTTCTTCGCCTTCGGTTGACGTAAATTGTGTTTGCTCTGGATTCACTGCTTTATCCTGTTCTAAGGAATTCGGTTTGTCTGTGCTTAATACAGTAGTCATATTTTGCCCTCAATTACCAACGTACTTCAAATTTCTTACGTAACCAGATCGCCAGACTGTTCAGGCCGATCATGAGTGCAAGAAGTACGATAATGGCGGCAGCGGTACGTCCTTCAAAGAAGTTACGCAATTCATTGCCCTGCCATAGGAAAATTTGTACCGGTAATGCGGTAGATTGATCAAATGGAGATGCCGGTACGCTCGCAACAAAGGCACTCATACCAATTAATAGAAGTGGTGCGGTTTCACCCAATGCTTGTGCAACACCAATAATCGCACCGGTTAAAATCCCTGGTAATGCCAGTGGCAATACATGATGGAATACGGTTTGTAGACGTGAAGCACCCAAGCCCAATGCAGCCTGACGAATAGATGGCGGCACCGCTTTCAGTGAAGCACGTGTGGTAATAATTACGGTCGGTAAAGTCATTAAACTTAGAACCAGACCACCCACCAATGGCGCAGATAACGGTAAATGCATCCAGCCAATGAAGATGGCAGCACCCAACAGACCAAATACAATCGATGGAACTGCGGCCAGGTTGTTAATGTTCACTTCAATAATATCAGTAATGACATTTTTTGGTGCAAATTCTTCCAGGTAAATTGCAGATGCTACACCAATTGGAATCGAGATAAAGATCACGATCAGCATCATGAACAATGAACCCATGAAGGCACCAGCCAAACCAGAAGTTGCAGGCGAACTACGCGAGTCCGGGCTGACAAAGATGTTGGTATTGAAAGTATTTTCCATAATACCTTGGGCTTTCAGATCATCTGCCAGCTGACGGATTTCCGGGCTCAGCTGCTGCTGTTCTGCCGGCAGGTCACGGTCAATATTGCCCGCAAGCCATACATCTACATTGGCATCGGCCAGAATTTTCACTTCTTTGGTTTGACCAATCAGTGATGGATCTGCCAGCACCATATCACGTAAGCGATAGGCTTCAGAACTGGTGTACATGTAGCCTAAATCATCACGTTTGGCTTCAAGCGCAGCATCTTTAGCCACAATACCGTTAACGATAAGCGCATCCCAATCGACCATCCCCATTTCAGTCTGCCAGGCAATCATACGGTCATTAAACTGCGCCGGAGATTCACCTGCCTGCTGTTTTGGCTGTGCACCCACATTAATAATGCTTGGGTCAAAGTAGACTGGCACTGCCATGCTGCTTTGCCAGAATGCCGGTAAACCTTTGGCCAGAATACTGCCGAACAGCAACACGACAAAGAATAAACCTGCCAGTACCGAGGCCAGACCAAACATGCGGAAAGTGCTTTCTTTACGATGGCGTTTTGCTAACGAGCTTTCAATTTTCTGTTTACGTTGTGCGCGTAATTCAGCGGCCGCCCGTGGATCAAGCGGTTGTTGATCCATTGAAGTAGTATTTGAAGTACTCATTAGTCGTATTGCTCACGATATTTACGCACGATGTAAAGTGCCACAATGTTCAAACACAGGGTAATAACAAACAGGGTTAAACCTAATGCGAACGCCACCAATGCCTGCGGACTTGCGAAGTCGGTATCACCGGTTAACTGGTTAACAATCGTCATGGTCACGGTTGCAACCGCTTCTAGCGGGTTGGCATGTAACAACGGACTGTTACCTGCGGCCAGGACCACAATCATGGTTTCACCAATTGCACGAGATGCAGCCAGCAAGAAGGCACCGATAATCCCTGGCAAGGCAGCCGGCATCACCACTTTACGGATGGTTTCCGACTTGGTCGCACCCAGACCCAACGAACCATCACGTAGAGCACGTGGCACCTGGGTAATGATGTCATCAGATAAAGACGATACAAATGGAATGATCATGATGCCCATTACCAGACCGGCAGTTAAAGCACTAGTAGCATTGATATCAATACCCAGCAATGCACCGGCACTTTTCAGGAATGGACCAATAATCATTAAGGCAAATACACCATATACAATGGTCGGAATACCGGCCAACACTTCAATGGTTGGTTTTGCCCAAGAACGGAATTTCGGAGATGCATACTCTGCCAGGTAAATGGCAATCATCAGACCAATAGGTACTGCAACCAGCAATGCAATCGCACTGACCAGCAAGGTTCCCCATAACAGCGGTAACAGACCATATTCACCATCGGCACTACCGGTGGTACTAAAACCTGGGTTCCACTGGGTACCAAAGAAGAAGTCCATTGGGCTGACGAAGCTAAAGAAGCGCATGGCTTCCCCGAACATCGACATCACGATACCAACGGTGGTCAGAATGGCCACACCAGAACAGAGGGCTAAAGAAATGTTAATGATCTTTTCAACCTGGTTACGGGCACGGTACTGTTGAGAGACGCGTTTTTTCGCCCATAACAAACCAATTAACGCTGCGCAAATCACAACGGCCAGTTTGATATAAGAACCAATGGTTTCAAATTTTGCTAATTGTTCAGCAGCTGCCAGTTCATAGGCGGCTGGTGTATCGGTTACACCAAAGCCAGACGCTAGTGCTTGCACACGGTCCACCAGAACACTGGTGCTGGCTGCATTCAGGTTGGCAGCAACATCTGCCGGTACATGACTCAGTACCACCTGTTCCAAAATGGTTGGTTCAACCAGATTCCAAACAATCAAAATTAAAAAAGCAGGGATCGCACACCACAACGCCACCAACGCACCATAATAACCAGGGCGTGAGTGCAACATTGCAGAATTATTTCCCTTACCTGCTAGGTTACGGCTTTTGCTTAACCCGATTTGATAGGCTATGGCAATAATTGCCAGTAACACACCTATGAGTAGCAGATTCATGTATTCTCCACCGTTTTTTCAATTTTCATTATTTGAAAAAACATTTCTCTTCGCAAAAAGCTGATGGCAGGAAATCCTGCCATCAGCTGTTTTAACCACAATTATTTAACAGCTTTACCTGCTTTGAAGTTCGCCAGGATTTGCGCACGTTCTTTGTCAGATAAAGAGATCAGACCTGCTTTGTCTAACTTAGAACCTTTACCAGATACTTTCTTGCTTAAGAAGAATTCTGTGTACTGTTGTAAGCCTTTGATTGATTTCAGGTGCTCACCTTTCACGTAGAAGAACAATGGACGTGAAACAGGGTAAGAACCGTTCAGGATTGTTTGCTCAGATGGCGCAACGTTGTTTACAGTTGCAACACGTAGCTTGTCACGGTTTTGGTCATAGAAACCTAGACCGAATACACCCACTGCACTTGGAGAAGTTCTTAAACGTGCCAGTGTTTCAGTGTAGTCACCAGCGATTTCAATCACACGGCCATCTTTACGGAAAGTTGTACATGCTTTTTTCTTCGCATCTTTGTCTAATGCTTTGATTGCTGCGTAAGCTTCACAACCTGCATCAACCATTTTCTCCTGGAACACTTCACGTGTACCGTGGTTAGATGCTGGAATTACCAGAGTAATTGGTTCGTTTGGAAGTGATTTGTCAATCTGGTTCCAACGTGTATATGGGTTAGCAACCATTTTACCTTTCGATGGAAGCTCAGCAGCCAAAGCAGCAAATACATGGTAAGGTTTTAATTTATAAGCAGCTTTGTTTGAGTTTGACGCGAATACGATACCGTCATAACCAATTTTAACTTCTAAGATCTGGTTCACGCCTGCTTTTTTACATGCAGCGATTTCTGAATCTTTAATTTGACGAGATGAGTTTGCGATATCAATTGTGTTATCGCCCACACCGTTACAGAACTGTTTCAAACCACCTGAAGAACCGCCAGAACCAACAACAGGCGCTTTGAATTGTGGGAATGTGTTACCGAACTCTTCTGCTACAATACTTGCGTATGGCAATACTGTAGAAGAACCAGCGATTTGGATGGTGTCACGAGCTGCGTTCGCAGTTGTTGCTACAGCTGCCCCAGATAGTGCTAATGCAAGTGCGATATTGGTAAAGCGCATTCTGTTCTCTCTCAATTTATGCAAATTCGGAGTACGCCACTTTTTATTAAGTTTTGTACTTATTTCGTTATGTGCATTGTGAGTTTAAAATATGACAATAAAGTTACACCTTTATGACACTTTAATGATGTTTTATTTTGCAGCTTGTTTTTATAGTTTCTAGAAGCCTGATTTATACCAAAATATTAATTTAAGACAATGATTTTAATAATATTTCACTAGCTTATTAAAATTTCAAAAGATGTCTAAAAAAATATGAAAGCGCTGTAAAAATATGACAAAATGCCAATCCAGCACCGGTTCACTTTCTTACAATTGTCATAATTCTCTCTGGTTGATGAACACCACCCAATATTCTATAAAAAGCGAAATTGATTGTTTTTCTTAAACTTAATATATTCGTCTGTTGCCTGAAACACACGTTCTCAGCCAATTAATTGCTTCACTGTACTCTCCCAGGCACTTTATTCACTTATACCCCCTCCTTCGGCCCGTTTGGCTTGTTAACAGATGCCTGAGCACTCATCTTCACTTTTTCAATTCAATGACCTGAGATAAAAAAAGAGGCCCTGTAGACCTCTCTTTCTTTGCAGCATGCGATTAAGCGATTGGTGGTGTGTAAGTACCATCTGCAATTGAAGCTTTAATACGCTCTGCTTCTGCCAGCACAAGTGCCAATAGGTTTTTCACGTTGTCTAGTGTTGCAACCGGGCTTAACGTAGTCATTTTCAATGATTGCACCTGACCCACTTTGGTTACACCAATATTGGCTTCACCACGCGCAAACAGCTCATCTGCGACGTTCTGGTTTAAGGCATCAACAAATTCAGCCGGATAGTCTTCAGGCACCACACGGAACAATACCGATGCAAATTGCGGCTCTACCAGCAACTCAAGACCATCTGTTGCTCTAATATAAGCAGCAACATCACGGGTTAAATCCACACCATGATCGATCATTGAACCATAAAGCTCTTCGCCCAAGGCTTCAACTGTCATCCACAATTTCAAGGCATCAAAACGACGCGTGGTTTGCAGTGACTTCGATACCAGGTTTGGTACGCCGTGCTCTTCATCATAAGCAGAGTTCAAGTACTCAGCTTCATAATGCATGAAACGGTAGTTGGCTTCGTCTTTTAACAAGAACGCACCACATGAAATGGTCTGGAAATAATGCTTGTGGAAATCAAGCGTCACAGAATCCGACAATTCGATGCCATCGAGCATAGAACGATAGTCATTCGACAAAATCAGTGCACCACCCCACGCCGCGTCAATGTGCATCCACGCGCCATATTTGTTGGTGATTTCACGAATTTCTTTTAATGGATCAATCGCACCCGCATCGGTTGTACCTGCGGTTGCCACCACACATGCCACAATTTTGCCTTCAGCCTGAAGGTGTGCCATGGTTTTCTCAAGTGCAACCACATCCATCTGTGCATTGTCATTCACAGGCACGGTCACCACAGACTGGAAGCCCATGCCCATCATCGCCATGTTCTTTTGCACAGAGAAGTGTGCATTTTCAGAACAGATGACTTTGACATTACGCATTGCCTCTGCCGGTACACCATCACGCTGCACTGACCACGGCTTGCCGTTTTCGTCTTTCCAGTTTTTCGCGATGCAGGCATCACGCGCCAGCAGTACACCCATCAGGTTAGACTGCGTCCCACCTGAAGTGAATACACCGGCCTGACCTGAACCGTAACCGACTTTTTGGCGTAACCAGTCAATCAGCTGCACTTCCATTAATGAACCGGCCGGGCTTTGATCCCAGGAGTCCATGGATTGGTTAGTGGCATTAATTAACACTTCTGCGATCTGGCTGGCCACCATGGTTGGACAGTGCAAATGCGCCAGTGAATGCGGATGGTGAACTTTCAAGCTCTTGTTCAGGAACAGCTCGACCATACGCTCTAAAGATTTCTGTACACCTAGACCTTCTTTCGATGGATTGAATGAAATAGCACTGCGTAGCTCTTTAATACTACCACCGGTGTACATCTTATCGTTTTGCAACCATGCTGCGACGGCTTTTGTCGCCTGGTCCATTGCTGACTCATAGTCAGCAATAGATTGAGCATCATTGCAGAGTAAGGCTTTACGATGTTCTGCAAAATCTACCATGTATTATGCGCCTCGTACTGCTTTCAGTGCTTCAGCCACAGCTTTCTTGAAGCGGGCAATCACTTCTACACACTCTTCCTGATTAATGATCAGTGGGCAAAGTAAACGGATTACCGTACCGCCACGACCGCCTTTTTCTAACAACAGTTTGTTGTCAAAACATGCAGCCTGAATTGCAGCAGCCAGTTGTGAATCTGCAGGATAAGCACCTAAACGGTCTTTTTCCTGACGCTCATCTACAATTTCAACACCAATCATTAAACCGCGGCCACGCACGTTACCGATACATGGGAATTCAACTGCCAGTTTTTTCAGTTCAGCTTGCAGGAAGTCGCCACGCTCTTGTGCATTTTGCGCCAGGTTTTGTTCTTTAATGGTGTTGATGGTCGCCAGACCTGTACCCATTGCCAGCTGGTTACCACGGAAAGTACCGGTATGGCCTGCTGGTTGCCAAGCATCAAACTTACGTTTAATCCCTAACACTGCCAGTGGCAAGCTACCACCAACCGCTTTCGACATAACCACTACGTCTGGCTCAATACCAGCATGTTCATAAGCAAACATTTTGCCTGAACGCGCAAAGCCTGCTTGAACTTCGTCAAGAATCAATACGATGTTGTGTTTTTCAGTCACTTCACGGATTTTTTTCAGCCATTTGGTAGGCGCAGTAACCACACCGCCTTCACCCTGAATTGCTTCAAGAATTACAGCAGCTGGTTTGGTAACACCGCTTTCCACATCTTCAATGAAGTTTTCAAAATAGTAAGTCAGTGCATCCACACCTGCTTCACCGCCAAGACCCAACGGGCAACGGTATTCATGTGGATATGGCATAAATTGTACACCCGGCATTAAACCGTTTACGGCATTCTTGGCAGACAGGTTACCTGTCATTGCCAGCGAACCGTGAGTCATACCGTGGTAGCCACCTGAGAAGCTGATTACAGAGCTACGGCCGGTAAATGTTTTTGCAAGCTTGATTGCTGCTTCTGTTGCATCTGCACCAGATGGACCACAGAACTGCAAGCAATACTCTTCTTTGCCACCTGGCAGGTACGCAAGAAGCGCTTCAGTAAATGCATCTTTTAAAGGTGTAGTTAAATCTAAAGTATGTAAAGGAAGACCACTCGCAATGGTGTCTTGAATACTTTGAATCACCGCAGGATGATTATGGCCCAAAGCCAATGTACCTGCCCCAGCTAAACAATCTAGGTACGTCGTACCCTCAACATCGGTAACCCAGCAACCTTGTGCCTTCGCTATCGCTAACGGTAATTTACGAGGATAACTACGCACATTCGATTCCATCTGACTTTGGCGAGTCAAGTAGTATTCGTTTGTGGAATTGGTGGCAGGGTTTACAGAAGTAACGCTCATATCGAATTACCATCTCTGATATGGGTTGAAGAAATAAGTCGGGTGACTTGTGGTCCTTTGACTCGGTGCTTTATAAAAATCTAGTTAGATGATCTAGATAATATTCAATAACTAGGAGCGCGATGATACCTAATTTTTCAGGAAAATAAACCGCTTTTGGCATTTTATCGAGCTAATTTTATCGAAAAGTTCTATCGGTCTAACCATTAGATTGAATTATCATCTTACAATGTGACAGCAGAAAGAAAACCGCATTCTTGATATTTTTTTTAACCCTATGTAAGTTACACGCAGAATTAAACCCACTATTAAACATAACATACTGTTTTAAAATAAATAATCAAGCCATTTTCAGTTAACAGATTTTATTATTTTTTTACAATCCCACCACAAACTCTGCAAAAATTAGCCATATTGCTTGGCTAATATGCTTTGATAGATAAATACCTATAAAAACAGGACAAAATCATGCGTTTTATTACTCTCTCCAGTTGCCTATTAGCTACTGCAGTTTCAGGTAGTGCCTTGGCGCAGACCACCGAAAAACTGAACTACAACCTGATCAATGTTCAGGCCGAAGCCAGCCGTCAGGTATCCAATGACCAGATGAATGCAGTGCTGTATATCGAGCGCAGTCATAAACAGCCTGCTGAACTGGCCAATCAGATTACCCAGATTATGAATCAGGCGATGGCCACGGCACGAAAATATCCGACAGTTAAAGTAGAAAGCGGTTCACAGTCGACTTATCCGGTTTATGACAATGACAGTCAGAAGCTAAAAGAATGGCGTGGTCGTGCCGAAATTCATCTGGAAAGTACCGACTTTAAAGCTGCCAGCCAGCTCATTGGTGAGCTGCAGCAGAGCCTGCAAACTCAATCGGTACATTTTAGTGTATCAGACAGCCAGCGTAAGAAAGTCGAAAATGAGCTATTGGTCGAAGCTTCGAAAAACTTCCAGCAACGCGCGCAGTTATTGACCCAGGCCTGGAGTAAATCAGGCTATCAACTGGTCAATCTGAACATGAATACCAATGACTATACCCCGCGCCCAATTGCAATGCGCGCCAATACTGCCAAGTTTGCGGTGGCTGAAGCCGCACCTGCACCGGATATGGCTGCCGGTGAATCGAAGATGACGGTGAATGCCAACGGGACGATTCAGTTTAAGTAAATTGCTCGTTACCTCTATTTCCAAAATAAAAAATCCCGCTCGGAAGCGGGATTTTTGTATATCTTAAGTTGAATCTGTATGACTTAGTAAATCGCCATATGATTGCGATGAATCATTTCCAGCGAACGTGCTTCACCTAAAACCTGATGCACTTTGTCCGAGGGCAGACCTTTAATAATGTCTGCTGAACGCGAACTGAAATTCACCCGCCCGACAGCCACCCGATGGCCTTGGCGATCTACACATTCCACCACATCACCACGCTCGAAATGCCCTTCCACGGCGCGTACACCGACCGGTAACAGGCTACGATGATTTTCCTTGATGGCTTTTACCGCACCTTCATCCAATACCAGACGACCTGCGGTTTGCAGATGCGCCGCCAGCCATTGCTGATGTGCGGTGATACGGTCATTATCGGTAATAAACAGCGTACCGAGCATTTCGCCATCCATCAGACGGGCCAGTACATTGTCACTTTCACCGCTGGCAATTAAGGTTGGACAACCCGATTTGGCCGCTAAACGCGCTGCACGGACTTTGGTCAACATACCGCCACGACCAAACTTGCCGCCGCCACCGGCCATATCGAACAGGCTTTCATCTAAAGCACGTACGGTATGGAACAGTTTGGCATCCGGATTAGAACGCGGATCAGAATCAAACATGCCTTGCTGATCGGTCAGGATAATCAACAGATCCGCATGTACCTGTCCGGCCACCATAGCCGCCAGGGTATCGTTATCACCAAAACGGATTTCGTCAGTGGAAACCGTGTCATTTTCATTAATCACCGGAATCACGCGCCAGTCAATCAGGTGTTGCAAGGCATCACATGAATTGAGATAACGGCGACGATCTGCCAGATCATCATGGGTTAATAACACTTGCGCAGTTTTGATGTCGTGTTTTTCCAGCACGCTGGACCAGGTTTGTACCAGGCCCATTTGACCAATGGCCGCACAAGCCTGAAGACTGGGTAGATCAGTGGGTCGATTCTCTAGTTTCATTCGAACCATGCCTTCAGCCACAGCACCGGAGGACACCAGAATAATCTCGTGTCCTGCATTATGCAGATCTGCAATCTGATTCGCCCAATGCGAAATTGCATCCAGATCTAAGCCTTTCCCGTTTGCTGTGAGTAAAGATGATCCGATTTTAACAACGATTCGTTTACAACCCTGGAGCTGACGTTGCCCATCTACCACTTCTATCATCTTGTCCTCAGTTACTCTTCATCAAGAGCTTAACGTACGTAATATACTTCCATTTCGCCATCATCTTCATCGTCATCATCGAAGTCATCGCCCTGACCCGCCAGACGTTGCTGACGACGCATTTCACGATAAGCTTCTTTAGCGGCGATGGTTTGCTCGCGTGTTTCAGCTTCAAGCTGGTCACGGAAGGCTTTCATTTCTGCTGCATAGTCTGGATCTTCAACTTCGCGTTCGCGTTGCTGTTCAATCTGATCCATCAGGTAGTACACCACTTCTTTGGTACCTTCAGACATTAGGCCCGAGGTCTGGAATACCGGACCATCCCATTGCAGTTCTTCCAGAATATGTTTACACCATTCTTCGCGTGAATCTTCCGGTAATTGGTCGAGCTTGTTCAGCACCAAGACTACTGGCAATTTGGCCAGCGTTGGCGAGAATTTTTCCAGCTCGTTCAAAATGGCACGGGCATTGTGTGCCGGATCTGAACCATCAATTGGCTGTACATCGACAATGTGAAGCAGAATACGGGTACGCGCCAGGTGTTTCAGGAAGCGAATCCCTAAACCGGCCCCTTCTGCGGCGCCTTCAATCAGACCTGGAATATCGGCCATCACAAAAGAACGATGACGATCGGCATCGACCACACCCAGGTTTGGCACCATGGTGGTAAACGGATAGTCTGCAACTTTTGGTTTTGCGGCCGATACTGCACGAATAAAGGTTGATTTACCGGCGTTTGGCATACCCAGTAGGCCAACATCTGCCAGCACTTTCAGCTCTAAACGGATTTCGCGGAATTCACCTTTCACACCTGTGGTAAATTTACGCGGGGTACGGTTAGTCGATGATTTGAAGTGAGTATTCCCCAAACCACCATCACCACCCTGGGCAACCAGTACTTTCTGACCGTCTTCGACCAGGTCAGCAATAATGTCACCAGAATCTGTATCTACAATCGTGGTGCCTACCGGTACTTTCAGCACCACAGATTCACCACCACGGCCAGCACAGTTTGCGCCTGCACCATTTTTACCGCGCTCAGCACGGAATTTACGGGTATAACGATAATCTACGAGTGTACTGGTGTCGTCATCGGCCTGAATATAAATGCTACCGCCACGACCACCATCACCACCATCTGGACCACCAAATGGTACGAATTTTTCACGGCGAAAACTGGCTACGCCATTGCCACCGTCGCCAGCCTCTACGGTAATGACTGCTTCATCAACAAAGCGCATCTTGCCAATCCTCTAAAAACTTTAAAACCGCCTATTCTGCCATATTTTAAAGGATTTCTCGAATAATTTATGCAGCAAATCTATTGTGCTCACAATTCTTTTTACAATTTGTGTGTCGCTGTCTAAAAAGCATGACTAGCCAAAAATCTGGCAGCGTTTATTTTTTCCTAAGCATGATATTCAGCAATCAAATGATTGTTTTTTCTTATTTCTATTTTCAGTCCACAACACCTATAGTGTGCTACTCGCCGACTTGAGAAATTGTCATGTCCTCCCCAACCGCCACGCCAGTGCTGTCCCCTCAATTTGTATTACTGATGGCGCTGGCCTGTGGCCTCTGTGCCGGTTCTGCCTATTTTAATCAGCCACTCATTTATTCAATTGAAAAAAGTTTAGCCATTAGCACCAGTCAAGCCGGCTTTGCTGTAGTGGTCACGCAAATTGGTTATGGTTTAGGACTTATGCTATTGGTACCTTTGGGCGATTTACTCAATAAACGTAAGCTAATTGTTAGCCTGATGGTCTTCGCGGCAATTTCACAAATCCTGCTGTCTTTGAGCAGCAGCCTATCCGGACTATATTTCTTTACCTTATGTGCCACTTTTGGTGCGATTTCCGCGCAGGTGTTAATTCCGTTTGCCTCGACCATTAGTCCACCGGAATCGAGTGCCGCCATTGTCGGTAAACTGATGAGTGGTCTGGTAATGGGGATTATTCTGTCGCGCACCTTTGCCGGTTTTGTATCGACCTACTGGTCTTGGGAAGGTGTGTATTTATCCAGCGGAATACTAACCTTAGGCTTTGCCCTGCTGATGTGGCACAAACTGCCGAATACCCAGCCACAACCCGGTTTAACGGTGACGGGGATTTATCGTTCCTTATTTAAACTGGCGCGGCATCATCCGCATTTAATTCGCCGTGCCTGTGCCGGCGTTAGGCTTTGGCATTTTGTCGATGGTCTTTACCTCAATGACCTTTGTCTTGGGCAGCGCGCCTTATCATTTTAGCGATTTTGAAATTGGCCTGTTTGGCTTACTTGGCGTGATCGGGATTTATTCGGCCAGCTGGTCGGGGAAAACCGTGGGACAAGGCAAGGAAAATCTGGTTGCAACGCTCTGTATTTCCCTGATGCTGTTGTCCTGTATTCCGCTGTTTTTTGCCCAGCAGAATATTGTGGTCTACGCGATTGGGGTACTGATGAGCTATTTTGGCCTGACCGCATTTCACGTATTAAACCAGAACCTGGTCTATCGGATTGATATTAAAGCGCGTTCAAGAATTAATGCGGTATATATGACCATTTACTTTTCAGGGGCAGCCATTGGTTCACTGGGTGCGGTGTATGCCTGGGAACATTTTGAATGAATTGGCTGTGTGGCACTTGGACTAATCTTTGCGCTTGGCATTTTAGTGATTGACCGTTTTGATTTTAAAAAGATGAAACAGGCTTAAAATATTTTGATCCATCACTGGTCATGAGTCATTCATAAGATAAATCCTGCAAGTTCCTTCTCCCTTTGGGAGAAGGCTAGGATGAGGGGCTGTTATGCTGAATGAGAAGTTTCGAATGTCTTATAAAAATATTTCTTTTTATTATTTTTGATCAATTGCATAGCGCATTAACTCCTGACCTAACGCGATAAAAGTATGACCCATTTCTTTTCCAAGCCTAGGTACTCGATAATCAATAAACTCGATATTTTTCGACGTTAACCTCCCCGAATAGCTTGAATATAATCCTAAGCTTTTATGATTAAATTGCTTAATCCTCTCCTTGAATCTTTAATCTCCAGTCGTGTCTTCCAGAAATTGAAACGAACCCAAGATATTTGCGCTTAAGTTATAAAATTCATCTATGAAATAAAAGTCAAAATAATGGCATAGACTACTAAAAGCGACGCGACCAGATGGTTTCATTCTTGCTTCCCCACCCACAACTTAATATCTATTTTGAAACGCGCGCTTTATTCTCTAAAATCTCAGGCAAACTACGCTCTACCCATCCAATCAAGTAATTTAACTTTTCAGACGCTTGCGAACCCAAAATCGTCAGCTGATATTCTACTTTTGGTGGCACAACGGGATAAACCGTTCTTAATATAAAACCATCTTGTTCCAGCATTTTTAAAGTCTGCGCTAACATTTTCTCGCTCACCCCTTCAATGCGCTGCTTTAACTCGCTAAAACGATGTACACCATCACTTAAACAGCGCAGAACCAATACCGACCATTTATTGGTTAAGTGTTCCAAAATTTCACGCGATGGACAATCCGTGGATAAAACCTGACCAAGCAATTTACTGGTTTCATAAGCTGACATAAAAATCTTTCCTGTGAGTAATAGGCTTACTTTTTGGTATGTACTTATATTTAGTAAGTTAACAGATTAGTATTTAACCATCAAGATTATTTTTCAAACAATGTTGGAGTTAGATATGAATATTGCAATTACAGGTGCAACTGGTCAGTTGGGTCAATTGGTGATCCACCATCTTTTCAATTTAAGTTCAGAACATCACCTTATTGCGTTGGTCCGTAATATTGAAAAAGCCCAGGCACAATTACCGCAAGGCATCGAAATCCGCCATTTCGACTACGACAAGCCTGAAAGTTTAAGTACCGCATTATTGGGCGTGGATAAACTGCTTTTAATTTCAGCCAATGAAATTGGTCGTCGTACGGCACAACACCAGGCTGTGATTGAAGCCGCCCAGGCAAGTCAAGTTCCTTATATTGCCTATACCAGTTTGTTAAATGCAGATCACTCCAGTTTAGGCTTGGCACAGGAACATCGTGAAACTGAAAAATTGATTCAAGAAAGTGGATTGAGCTATACCCTGCTTCGCAACAACTGGTATATCGAAAACTATTTGGGTGGCTTAACCCAAGAGATCCAACATGGCGCAATATACGGTGCAAGTGGGGATGGTCAAATTAGTGCCGCGTCTCGCGATGAATATGCTGAAGCAATTGCACGTGTATTACTCACGGATACCCATCTGAATAAAACCTATGAGTTGGCATCAAGCCAAAGCTTTACCAAGGCTGATCTTGCTCAAGCCATCTCCGAAGTGAGCCAACAACCAGTGCAGTACAATAACTTAAGCCCTGAAGCTTTTGAGCAACTGTTGCTACAGGTGGGCTTAGACAAGGGTTTTGCCAGTTTCTTGGCGGATGTCGATGCTCAAACCCAAAATGGCGTCATGTATAGCCAAAGTCAGGATTTGCAAACATTACTAGGTCGTCCAACGGCAAGCATCACAAGTATTTTGCAGAAACTGATCTAAAGTCAGCTTCAGTTTATGGATGGATTTGGCTCAGTTTCAGATCCATTTTCATATCCAGATTGGCTTGTGTGCGTCGTTCAACATTACGCATCGTGGCATTAAAACCGGAAACTTTCTGCAAGGTCATTGGATCATTCAAATTTAATTGCGGCGCAAATTGATGCAATAAGTGGACCTTTAACAGCTCATGAAATTCCAGACCGACCGGGCCATTAAATAAAATTTTTACCGGCAGCCGATAGGTACGCTGCAAATGAAACGGCACACTCATTTTAATTGGAATATCCAGCTGTAACGGCAGTTTGGGCAATAACGGATTCTGATAGATTAAATCAGTGCTGGTCTGTAATGGCATCAGCTGATCAATTTGAATATGGGTTTTATAGTCCACTTTTACATCAATCGGTGTGGTGACCACAAATTGCAGATTGGCCGGATATTTGCCTTCTAACGGCAATTGCACCTGCTGATCCAGCTGAATTTCAGTATCTAAATGGCCTTGGGTATGCGCCTGCAAGTAATTGCCGACCTCAATATGAGTGGGTAAATCTTCCGGTAACAACAGCCGTGCTTTTTGGGCATTGACATACATCGAGGCCTGAATATTTAACAGAATAGAAGTGCGACCAGCGCAGCCACAATCAAGCCCAACACAAGCTGATGGCGAATTGAAGAAAACATCTGCACGCTCCTCTACTCGACCATTTGCACAGTGGTCGCTGGCTGCGCCGTTTCGGCCGTCGCCAGATGGATACTGTTTAAAGGAATATTCAGCTCACCCTGCTCAATTTTAATTGGTAAGGTATTTTTTACATCCACCGAAGCCTTCAGCGCGGTTTGAATTGGCACATTTAAATGACCTTGTACCGGAATCTGGGTATTCAGCGTGGTCTTTAATGGAATATTCAGGTTTTCTTTTAATACGGTTTTTACCGGCGCATTAAATTTCAAATGGACTTTTTGCGCGAGTGGCACATCCATATGAATGGGTACATCCAGCACAATGGGAATGGTGCCTTTGAGCGGTAAACTGATGTCTTTGCCCATCAACCTGACTTTGACCTGGGTATCCACCGCCAAGGGCTGGTTAATCTTTAGAGTTTCCCGCACCGGAATGGTGGTACGAATTGGGACATGCGTATCAAAATACACCCGTGGATTTAAGGTCTGGGTCAGCGGAATGTCCAGATTTTCCTGAATGGGAATGACCGCATTGACTCGGCCACTGACATCGACATCCAGTGCATCATGAATTTTAACTTCGGCTTGGAGTGCTTCCTGCAAATCAATATTGACCTGCTGGTTTTCGAGCGGAATATAAATCTGAAAATGCCGAAAAATCCATAAGGCAATTGCTACACCTACCATGGCTGCCAGCACCATCAAGATTATGCCGCGGAGCATCAATCTGTTTGGCAACGGTTTATCCTATCTGTCATTTTTGTTTTTCTCGACAGAAATTTTGCCCAAAAACCGTGATACGGTTTGCAGTTTTTTGTATAGCGTCTTTGCTTATTATTTTAATGGAAGATAAAAAAAGAGCCTCAAATGAGGCTCTTTCTGGTCTGCACTACAAATTAAGCATTTGTTTCAGCAGGAACTTTTGGATAGCTTACGCCGCCCATCTGTTCAGCGATACGCAGTACCTGGCAGCTATAGCCCACTTCGTTGTCGTACCATACATAAGCCGTTAAACGGTTACCTGAAGTGATGGTTGCTTGCGCGTCGAATACACCTGCAGTACGTGAACCGATGAAGTCAGAAGATACCACTTCAGTCGAGTTGGTATAACCGATCTGACCTTGCAGGTTCGAGCTGATTGAGATTTGACGGATGTATTCGTTCACTTCGTCACGCTCAACTTCTTTCTCAAGCGTCAGGTTCAGAATCGCCAGTGATACGTTTGGTGTTGGAACACGCACAGAGTTACCGGTTAACTTGCCTTTCAGCGCTGGAAGTGCTTTCGCAACTGCTTTCGCTGCGCCAGTTTCAGTAATTACCATGTTCAATGTCGCAGCACGGCCACGACGGTCAGCTTTGTGGTAGTTGTCGATCAGGTTCTGGTCGTTAGTGAACGAGTGAACTGTTTCAACGTGACCGTTAAGCACCTTGTATTTGTCGTCTAACACTTTCAAGGTTGGCGTGATTGCGTTTGTAGTACAGCTTGCTGCAGAGATGATGGCATCTTCATCCAGAATGTCGCCCTGGTTTACACCATAAACAACGTTCTTCATGTCACCTTTACCAGGTGCAGTCAGAATGACACGTGCTGCGCCTGGGCATTGCAGGTGCTGAGCCAGACCGTCAGCATCACGCCATTTACCGGTATTGTCGATTACCAATGCATTGTTAATACCGTATGCAGTGTAATCTACTTCAGACGGATTAGAGGCATAGATCACTTTAATGAACTGACCATTCGCAATGATTGCTTCGTTTTCTTCATCAACAGAAATGGTGCCAGAGAATGGACCATGGATCGAGTCACGACGTAATAAAGACGCGCGTTTTTCTAAGTCACCATCTGCAGATTTACGCACTACGATGGCTTTTAAGTTCAAGCCACGGCCCAGACCAGACTGACCAATCATTAAACGTGCCAGGATACGACCAATACGACCGAAACCGTAAAGTACAACATCACGGCCTTCTACAGAAGTTAGACGACCTTCAACCGCTTTGACTGCAGCTGCTACAAATGCATCTGCATCGCCGCCTTGCTCTTTAAAGGCAACCGCAAGTTTACCCAGGTCAATTTCAGCAGTACCAATGTTTTCAACTTTTGCTAATGCTTCAAGAAGCGGGAAAGTGTGTACAACTGAAAGCTCAACGTCCATCATACGCGTGAAACGGTGTGCTTTTAAAATCTGAATCACTGAACGGTTAACTAAAGAACGTCCAAATACTGAAACAACAATATTTTTCTCACGGTACAGCTTACCGATCAAAGCGATCATTTGTTCCGCGATTTCTTCACGGTTTTTCCAGCGACCTTGGTGCTCTGCGTGTAGGGCGATGATAGTCTCTTTGCTCACAGATACGTCCTCTAATTAATTGTATATCTAGGCATAAAATTCAAAACCCGACAATTGTAATGGAATTGGCGGCAAGATTGAATCAAAAGCTGTCTAAGACCGCTCTATTTTGCTATATATTCAGTATAAATTTTCAAAATAGTTGTAATTATTTTTATGATTTCGCACCTAAATCTTTAAAAACCGCTATTTTTCATATAAAAAATAGCAAGTTATCTATTTGTTGCTTTATCAGACAAATTTTACCGACTGATAACAATATTTTTTGCTATTCCAGCCGGTCCTGATAGTTCTCGACATTTTTTTGCAAGGCGCGCTCCTGCCGTTTCTGTTTCAGCACATGCAGTACACCTTCAATCACCAGCAGCAATACCGCCAGCCAGATTGGAATATAGGTCAGCCATTCATCGGCTTCAACACGCTCGCCCAGCATCATCGAGGCGAAAGCCAGCAACACCGGTTCCAGATAGCTAAGCAGACCAAAAATCACAAAAGGCAAATAACGGCTGGCCAGAATATAACTACCCAAACCTAAGGCACTTAAAAAACCCAGTCCCAGCACGGCCCAGATCAGATGCGAGTAATTCAACAGCAATGCCATACTGTCGCTATAGACAAAGCCCAGATAAAACGCGACCGGTAAAATCAGAAACAGATCCCACCAGAAACCGCCTAAATTATCGGTTTTAAACTGACGGCGTAAAAAGAAATACAAAGGATAAGCCAGCGCCACGTACACAGTTTCCCAGGCCACACTGCCAATGCGCCAGATTTCATGCCCGACGCCTAGCACGGCCAGCGCCACCGCCAGCATTTGCCAGCTGGACAGTTTTTCCTTATACAGCACACAGCCAACCAGCACCATCACCAGCGGCAACAGGAAATAACCGAGCGACACTTCCAGACCACGGCCGTTAATTGGCCCCCATAAAAACAGCCACAGTTGCGTGGTACATAAGAACGAGCTGATCAACAGCCACAGCAATAAAAGCGGCTGTTGTAGCACGCGCCTGAAAATCTCGGTCACATGCTTTAAATCGCCACTCCACCACATAAACAGGGTAATAAAAGGCAAGGTAGACAGCATGCGCCAGGCAAAAGTTTCTTCACTGTCTAAAGGTTGCAGAAACTGGGTATAGAAATACAGCACACCAAAAGTGATGGATGCCAATACAGACAAAGCAACGCCTTTATACATCTTTCACTCCTGATCTTTGCCGAGCGCTGATTATACTCAGTTCATCTCCGGAAAACTCTGTTCGCGCATAAATTATTGACCGAAAAATAAAAAACCATGCCGGAGCATGGTTTTTTACAGTACCCAGATCGCTGCTTAGCGTGCCGTCTGTTTGGTGTGAATAATATCATCCAGGTTATAGCCCAAAGATTTGGCATATTCGAGATATTCATTGATCACTTCTGGATTGGCTTGCGGGGTACGCGACAACACCCACATATATTTGCGATGCGGTTCACCCACCAGCACGGTCTGATAATCTTCATCCAGTTTTAGCACCCAGTAATCACCGCGACCAATTGGCATCCAGCGGATAAATTCTGGCAGGAAGCTGACTTCCAGTTTGGTATTAAATGGCGAATTTTGTACAAAGGCCTCACCAATAGAAACGGTTTGTTCGCCATTTTTGGTGATACAGCGATTATCGACCTTGATGTTGCCATTTTCATTTAAAGTATAGGTCGCCGTGACATCCCGATCACATTTATTCTGGAAGGACATTGGTTTACGTGCCACTTCATACCAGACCCCTAGGTAGCGGTCTAATTCCACTTTTTCAACGGTCGGCAACGGTTCTTTTTGGGCATAAGCCATGGTGGCCAGCCCCAAACCGACCAGCACTGCCCCACCTACGGCAATTTTCGCCAATTTATAACTCGCTTTAGGGAGATTATTCGTTTTCATCAGGTCACCTTATAGCTTCAATATTGTTCTGGAGTTCTCAGCATACTTGGCTAAATTAACGGTAAATTCAGGTATTTACTGTTGTGTTATGTAAGGAGTTTTTTTAACAGATCCCACACTTTTCTTTACTGCAGCATTTGTGCCTTTAAACGAATAATTTCATCACGCAGACGTGCGGCCTGCTCAAACTGCAATTCTTTTGAGGCTTTGAGCATCTCTTTTTCCAGCTTGGCCACATGCTTGGCAAACAGTTTCGGGTCCGACACGATATGCCGCTCATCAGCAGTTAAGGCCAAGGTTTGGGCTGCCATCTGCTCATCAATTACATCTTCTTCCAGCACCTCGCCGGTATCAATTTCTTTAATGACCTGACGCACAGCACTGCGCGGAGTAATCCCATGCAACTGGTTAAATTCAATTTGCTTGGCACGGCGACGTTCAGTTTCATCAATGGCTTTTTGCATGGAATCGGTTATCCGGTCAGCATATAAAATCGCCTTACCGGCAATATTCCGCGCGGCCCGGCCAATGGTCTGAATCAGCGAGCGTTCGGAACGCAGGAAACCTTCCTTGTCGGCATCCAGAATCGCCACCAGCGAGACTTCTGGCATATCCAGACCTTCACGCAGCAGGTTAATCCCCACCAGCACATCATAAATCCCGGTGCGCAGCTCATGAATAATCTTGACCCGCTCGACCGTATCAATATCGGAATGCAGATAGGCCACTTTAATGCCGTATTCTTTTAAATAGGAACTTAAATCTTCGGCCATGCGCTTGGTTAAGGTGGTGACCAGAACCCGTTCATTTTTATCTTTACGCAGGTTAATTTCCGACAGGACATCATCGACCTGGGTCAGCACCGGACGGATTTCAATTTCCGGATCAATCAGACCGGTTGGACGCACCACCTGCTCGACAATCTGCTCGGCTTTTTCCAGTTCATACTGCGCCGGTGTGGCACTGACATAAATAGTGCTTGGAATAATCCGCTCCCATTCTTCAAATTTCATTGGCCGGTTATCCAGCGCGCTTGGCAAACGGAAACCATAATTGACCAGGTTTTCCTTACGCGAACGGTCCCCTTTATACATGGCACCAATTTGCGGCACGGTAACATGTGACTCATCAATAATTAGCAAGGCATCATCCGGCACATAGTCAAACAATGTTGGTGGCGCTTCACCGGCCGGACGACCGGATAAATGACGGGAATAGTTTTCAATACCGTTGGTATAGCCGAGCTGCTGCATCATCTCCAGATCATAACGGGTACGCTGCTCGATGCGCTGTGCTTCCAGCAGCTTGTCATGTGCACGGAAAAAGCCTAAACGTTCTTTCAGTTCTTCACGAATGGTTTCAATGGCGCGCTGCAAATGGTCTTTAGGCGTCACATAATGGCTTTTCGGGTAGATGGTGACGCGTGGCACTTTGCGGATCATTTTGCCGGTCAGCGGATCAAACCAGCGGATCGAATCGACTTCATCATCAAACAGTTCAATCCGGATGGCATTCTGGTCCGATTCTGCCGGGAAAATATCAATAATTTCACCGCGAATCCGGTAGGTCCCGCGCAAAAACTCCAGCTCATTGCGGCTATATTGCATTTCTACCAGCCGGCGGATGATGTCTTCACGTTGAATCCGGTCGCCCTGCACCACATGCAGCAACATGCTCATATAGGCATTCGGATCACCCAGACCGTAAATAGCCGATACCGATGCCACAATAATCGAGTCACGACGTTCCAGTAATGCCCGCGTCGCCGACAGTCGCATCTGGTCAATGTGATCATTAATGGCGGCATCTTTTTCAATAAAGGTATCGGAAGATGGCACGTAGGCTTCCGGCTGATAGTAATCATAATAACTGACAAAATATTCAACCGAGTTATGCGGAAAAAAGGCTTTAAATTCACCGTAGAGCTGGGCCGCCAGAGTCTTGTTATGCGCCATGACAATAGTTGGCCGCTGTAACTGGGCAATCACGTTGGCCATGGTATAGGTCTTACCTGAACCGGTTACCCCCAGCAGCAACTGATCATGCATGCCCTTTTGAATTCCCTGCACCAGCTTTTCAATGGCCTGCGGCTGATCTCCAGCAGGTTGATAATGGGTAACCAATTCAAAAGGTTGATGATCACTCACGGATAGCGCACTCATACAGATCGAAAAAAATAGTCTAACAGATTCAGCCTATTATCTGGCTTCAGATTGTAATTTTTGTACGCTTTCTTGTCACCGGCAGCATCGGCAAGGTTCTGTTTTTCATCCGCAGTGCAACTGAAATAAAGACCTTCACCCGCTGCTGTTTGACACGATCTTACTGGTCATCCCCAGATCAAAGCAAAATCTTCATGTGAAACAGAAAAACACCCTCGTCTTGTGCTTTTTCACTTGATTCTGCCCCGCTTCACGGGCAACATGAACACAAGGGATCACATAGATTTAATGACAATGACTTACCGATATCATGATGAAAGTATTATTAAAAGCTTGCCTGAAGATACGATTTTTGTCTTTGGCAGTAATCTGGCGGGTGATCATGCCGGCGGTGCAGCGCGCACTGCCCTGCAACACTTTGGCGCCGTACGCGGCGTAGGTCGTGGCTGGGCCGGACAAAGCTTTGCCATTCCGACCATGAACGAGCATTTGCAGCAAATGCCGCTGTCGCAAATCCAGCACTATATAGATGACTTTAAAACCTATACCAAAAATCATCCGAAAATGAAGTATTTTCTGACTTCAATTGGCTGTGGTATTGCCGGTTATAAAGTCGAGGAAATTGCCCCGATGTTTAAAGGCATTTCCCACAATGTGATTTTCCCGGCTTCCTTCCGGCCTTTTGTCGAGAAATCTTTACCGAAGCTGAACCAGCATTTTCTGCATACCATTTTTCGTGATCCGGTGATTTTTGCCAGCAATCCGGATGAGCTGATTGAAGTGCTGGCGTTAAATGACAATGAAAAAAGCCTGGCTAAAATTTTGCTGAATACCCAGATGTACCCGACCGACAGCAATGGCCGTGACCGGATTTTTGAAATTGAAGATATTTTATATGGCCTGAAAGATAAGGTCTTTGAATGGCAAAGCAACACTGAAGGTTCCATGCTGTTTGGCGGAGTAATTCTGGCCTTACTGGAACTGTATAGTATTAATGAACAGGATTTTGCCGAAGTCTGGCATGGTCAACGTGAAATTACCCCACCGCGTCCGGCGCATCGGGCCAAAAAATAATCCCTCTTTTTAATACCAGAGCAGCCGGCCACTGAGCTGGCTGCTTTTTAATTCAGTGATATAAGTCACATTTATAAAAATAAACGCAATTCTTATCGCATAATAAAAACTTGATTATAATTCTATTTTTCATTCATTAGAATAATCGAGCTTCAGACTATGACAATACTGGACACGCCTGTTTTTACCCTTGCGCCGATTGCCCTGTGGCTGGAAGACTTTAGTGAAATTAAAAAACAGTTTGAGCTGTGGCGCGCACAAGGCATTCAGGATTTACGTGGCTATTTACAGGAAGATCCAAACCGTGTCATTGAATGTGCCCGTAAAATTAAAATTCTGAGCGTAAACCAGAAAACCCTGGAACTGTATGAAGCCCAAGATCTGCAGCATTTAATTAGCAACCTGGAGCAGATTTTTAAAGGTGATATGGCCAGTACCCATATTGATGAGCTGATCAGCTTGTGGGAAGGTCAAACCGAATTTTCCAGTCAGGCTGTCAATTACAGCCTGAATGGTAAACGGCTGGATATCCAGTTACGCGGCACTGTGGTGCCCTCGCATGAGCATGACCTGTCTTTGGTGCTGGTCAGTACCGAAAACATTACCCCTTATACCGCAGCGCGCCGGCAGGCAGATCGGCAGCGTTTACTGGCCGAATCACGTTTTGTCTATTCACCCACCTCCTTGTGGGTGGAAGATTTTAGCCGGATTAAAAGCCGGCTCGATCAGCTGCGCCATTTGGGCATAGATGACTTCAATACCTTTTTAGATGTGCATCCGGATTTTATCCAGCAATGTATCCGCGATGTACTGATTATTGATGTCAATCAGGCCACGCTGGATTTATTTGGCGCACCGGACAAAAACACCCTACTGCAAAATATTCATAAAATTTTTGCCGGTGAAATGCAGCATACGTTCAGAGAGCAGCTGATTGAACTCTGGAACGGCAATATTCACCATCAGCGTGAAGCCATCAATTATGCACTGGATGGCAGCATCCGCCATGTGTTGCTGCAATTTACCGTATTTCCCGGCTATGAAGAGGACTGGAGCACGGTTCAGGTGGCCTTGACCGATATTACCGCGCGTCAAAAAGCCGAAAACTATCTGGAATATCTGGGCAAGCATGATGTGCTGACCAAGCTGCTGAATCGCTCGCATTATAGCGAGGAAGTGAATCGTTTAGAGCGCAGCAGTCTGCGGCCTGTGTCCAGTATCTATATTGATATGAATGGCATAAAAGTTGTGAATGATGCCTTTGGCCATGATAGCGGCGATGATCTGCTCAGACGCACCGGTGAACTGCTGAATCAGCTTGTCCAGAATACCCAGTACAGTGCCTGCCGCATCGGTGGTGATGAATTTGTGATTTTACTGCCAGGTGCCGATGAGATTGCCCTGCACAACTGTCTGGCGGGCTTGCAGGAACTGCTGTTAATTGACAGTCAGTTTCATGGCAACCAGATGCTGAATCTGTCGATTGGGTCTGCGACCACACTGCCGCAGGAAAGTATTGAAGAGATGCTGAAACGCGCCGATCAGGCCATGTACACCCAAAAACGCGCTTATTATGTCCAGTTTGACCGGCGTGAAACCCAGGATTAAACCCATCAAGTGCCCATAAAAAATGCCACAGAACGTGGCATTTTTCTTAGCGTTTACCCATAGATTTACGGGTCCCACGTGGTGGTGGAAACAGCTTGTCGGCATAACCTTCCTCTTTAGGACGAACCTGATTATGCAAGGCATCCATCTGGGCTTTTTCTTCCGCAGATGGCATTGGGAATGGGAGTTTTACCACAGGTTTTTTTGAAGTAGGCTGCTGCTTACTCATGACGATAACTCAAATCAAATTAGTGCTATTTTAAGGTTTTTTGCAGTCAGAAGCGAGCCTCCGGCTTTTTATTCTCAAAAATGCCTTATTTTGAGGCGCAGAAGCACAAATTTCGTGATTTTTTATTAATTTGTTGAGATTTTAAACGACGAAGTGACTATTTTTGAGCTAAGATAGTGTGCTTTTTATTTTTTAATCCCTATAAGAAGGAATACTGCCGTGGACGTACGTCTCTCTGATCGTGTAAATGCCATCAAACCGTCCCCAACGCTTGCTGTGACAAACAAAGCTGCTGAATTGAAAGCTGCTGGTCATAACGTAATTGGCTTGGGTGCAGGCGAACCGGATTTCGATACACCACAACACATCAAAGATGCAGCAATTGCAGCGATTAACAACGGTTTTACCAAATATACCGCTGTTGACGGTACGCCAGGCCTGAAAAAAGCCATTATTGCGAAACTAAAACGTGACAATAACCTTGACTACCAAGCCAACCAGATTCTGGTGTCTTGTGGTGGTAAACAATCATTCTTTAACTTGGCACTTGCGCTGTTAAACAAAGGTGATGAAGTGATCATCCCTGCACCATTCTGGGTAAGCTATCCAGATATGGTCATCATCGCTGAAGGCGTGCCAGTGATTGTAAAATGTGGCGAAGAACAACGCTTCAAAATCACCCCTGCTCAGTTAGAAGCAGCCATCACAGACAAAACCCGTTTAGTGGTACTGAACAGCCCGTCTAACCCGACAGGCATGATCTACACCAAAGCTGAACTGGAAGCTCTGGCTGAAGTACTGCGTAAATACCCAGAAGTGTATATCGCATCTGACGACATGTATGAACCAATCCGCTGGGATGACGAGTTCTACAACATCGCTACTGTTGCACCAGACCTGTATGACCGCACTATCGTGTTAAATGGTGTGTCTAAAGCCTATGCCATGACTGGCTGGCGTATCGGCTATGCAGCGGGCCCTGCTAAACTGATCGGTGCGATGAAAAAAATCCAGTCTCAGTCAACCTCTAACCCGACATCTATTTCACAAGTGGCTGCAGAAGCTGCATTGAACGGTCCTCAAGACGTTCTACAACCAATGATTGAGGCGTTCAAACGCCGTCATGACCTGGTGGTAAACGGTTTGAACGACATCAAAGGTATTTCTTGCTTACCTGCAGATGGTGCGTTCTATGCTTACGCCAACATCAAACCACTGATTCGTGCTAAAGGCTTAAAATCTTGTACAGAATTCTCTGCATGGTTACTGGAAGAAACGGGCGTTGCCGTGGTTCCAGGTGATGCATTCGGTTTAGGCGGTTTCATGCGTATCTCTTACGCAACGGCTGATGAAGTGCTGGTAGATGCGTTAGCGCGTATCAAGAAAGCGGCGGATTCAATCGAAGGCGTAGATGCTGCGATTGCGTCGATCGAAGCTGAAAAAGCTGCCCAATAATCTCCTCTGAGCAATAAAAAACCGCGACCTGTTCGCGGTTTTTTTTATGGCCTGATTTGCTCTAAATGCTCAATTCAGCGGACCATAGATAACGGTTAGATGGCCTTTTTCAGCACCTGAATGAGCTGACTGCGTGAGATGTCAGGACGGTCTGTGCCCTTATAAATACAGTAATATTTAAAGGCGCTATCCAGGCTCACCCGCAGTTCTTTTTGTTCAGAAGCCGACCAGACCTGGCAGCGGTTACTGCCCGACAATGCGCTGCCTACAAGCTGATACAAGTATAAATCCTGGCTGCGATGTAAGGGCGTGCGGGTTGCATGATCCGGATGCTCTGAAAGCTGGAAACATGGCTCATTGATCAGCCATTTTTCACTAAACCACAGCTGCAGCAAATCACCCAGATACAGATCGACATGCCCGACTGGCCATACGTTGATATAGGCCGAAGCAACAGGCGTATAATAATCTGCTGGATTGCTGATAAGAGAAAGGTAGTTGTCTTTGTAAAAATTGAGGTTTGCAAAAATTTCAGGGATGCTGAGCGTATTCATTCGCTGTCTCCGATTTAGCCATTTTTGTGCTGGCAAGTTGGTTTAAATCCACACTGTTTAACCATTTGGTCAAACGACTTTCTGGATTTAATCTAACAACAGATTTTTTGCTTTGCAAGATTTTTTCGTGTTTTATTTTATTTTGCACAAATAAAAAGCATATAAACTTTAAATGTAAAAAAGATGACAGTTTTCGCTTGACCCCTGCCAAAATCCCTCTATAATCGCATTCAGATTCTCCCATAGCTCAGTCGGTAGAGCGACGGACTGTTAATCCGCAGGTCCCTGGTTCGAGCCCAGGTGGGAGAGCCAAATTCAAGAAAGCCCAAACATTTAAGACTTGGGCTTTTTTATTGCCAAAAATTTATAGCTTCCAACCTTTTTAATTCCCACAGCGATTCACATCTGAAGGCTGCCGAAAGAGGATGACATCTTCCCCAACAATCTAATGGCAAGATGTAAATCAGCAGATCAGCACAGTATCTACATCCACACACAGGCAAATCAGCCCTAATCCCCCTTCTCGCAGCCATAAAAAAACGGAACCGAAGTCCCGTTTTCTCTCAAAAAATATTGACTGTTTTAAGCCGCCTGCGCCGGCACACCGCTATGGAAACGGAAAGTATCATCGGGGCTTAAAATCAGATTTTTTTCCACTTCACGAATATGCTGAATCCGGCCCTGAATATCTTCTTCCGGATTTTTTAGCTTGGCAGTTTTGGCAACGTCTAATGCCAGTGCCAGATAATCTTCATAATGACGCGATTCAGATTTCAGCAAATAGCGGTAGTAACGCCCCAGCTCTTCATCAACATGCGGTGCCAAGGCATAAAATCGCTCGCAGGAACGCGCTTCTACAAAGGCGCCAATTACCAGTACATCAATTAACGCTTCAGGCTCATAAGTACGGATTTCTTTGCGTAAGCCGCCAGCATAACGGCCTGCGCTTAAGCCTTTCCACTCCTGTCCGCGTTTGTTCATGAATTCTAGCACCTGTTCATAATGCAACATTTCTTCACGAACCAGTTGCGCCAGTTTGACCTGCAAATCGGTAAAGAAGCTATAGCGGAACATCAGGTTCATGGCAGTGCCCGCGGCTTTTTTCTCACAGTTGGCATGATCCTGCATCAGGATTTCCAGATTGTTCAGTGCTTCATCCAGCCAGGCTTGCGGGGTTTCACAGCCCAAGAAGCCGATCACCGGCTTCATGAGTTCATCATAATTGATTGTCGACATACAAAAACTTCAGGATTATCGTGCAGCTTTAATTGCTGCTTTCATTTGCTGTACGGCTTGTGCCAGACCCACAAACACCGCATCGGCAATGAGCGAGTGACCAATATTCAGTTCATGAATTTGCGGGATTGCGGCAATCGGCGTCACGTTATCTAAATTCAGGCCATGGCCGGCATTCACCACCAGACCTTTGGCCGCGGCATATTCGGCGCCTTTCACAATACGTTCCAGCTCGGCCTGCTGTGCCTCTGCGGTTTCAGCATCAGCATAGGCACCAGTATGAATTTCAATGGTTGGTGCACCACAAGCAACTGCGGCATCAATCTGGGCAAAGTCAGCATCAATAAACAGGGAGACATCACAACCCAGAACAGAGAGAGCCTGCGTTGCCGCTTGGACTGCAGCAAAATTACCGACCACATCCAGTCCACCTTCTGTGGTGACTTCCTGGCGTTTTTCTGGGACAAAACAAACATGATGCGGTTTGAATTCTTTGGCAAACTCAATCATTTCATCGGTCACCGCCATTTCCAGATTCATGCGGGTTTTCAGCAATGGACGCATACGACGCACATCATCATCCTGAATATGACGACGATCTTCACGCAGATGCAAGGTAATGCCCTCTGCACCGGCCTGTTCACAAATCAGTGCGGCATTGACCGGATCTGGGTAAGTGGTGCCACGTGCTTGTCGCAATGTTGCAACATGGTCAATATTTACACCAAGTAATGCAGCCATACTCTTTTCCTAATTACGATTGTGTTTGGGAGTTCTGTATCCACAATTGACGACTTTTTAACGGCCGATCTCCCAGCAGGGAGCTGATCATCTGCCGATATAATTTAGACAGTAATTGTAACTGTTCTGGATTAAAATCCCTACCCTTTTCATGGTCACGCATACTCAAAATCTGCGCGCCATTTAAACTGGAACGGGAAGCCTGCGCCGTTGGCATAAAGCCTTCATTTAATAAAAACTGGTACTGCTGCGTTGCACCAATCGGCTGCTGGTTTGCATCCACTTCAAAGTCGATGGCATAACCCAGCTCTTGCAGCAATACATGCTCAAACTGGCGCAGAATCTGTCTTAAAAATCTGTTCGGCTGCGGATGGCTCGACAACTGCTGCAATTGCTGCAAAGTGGTGGCATATTGCAGAAAAGTTTCAGGCATCTCGACTTCGAGCGGACACAGACGCAGCAAAATTTCATTCAGATAAAAACCGGAGAAAAAGGCATCGCCAAAGAAAAATACGGGCTGGTTGATAATTTCCAGTTTGGTAAAATTTTTTAGTTCAGATTTACCCGATGCCTGCAGGCTAATCGGTTGATATTGCGGTGGCGGGGTTTGTCTTAAAATACCATCAATCCGCCCATATTCCTGGGTAAACAGATGCACAATATGACTACGCTCGCGGTATTTACGATGATGGATCAGGTAGCCATGCAAGACTTCATTACGCATGTGGGCAGGATATCAGCCTAATCATCTTTCTTTTTGTTTTCATCTTCTTCATCCCCATCGGGAATGACTGCACCGACCACAGCGGCAGTGCCTTTGACCACGCCTTTGGTGGTTTTATAGGCCACTTTAACCGGAACTGTAACCACCTTATGAATACAGCCTTGCAGCATGAACATGCAGGCTAAAATCACAGCAATTTTGGTCATTACAGTTCCTCGTTTCATAGCTTAGATATCGCTGTATCCCAAGCTTTTTAATGCACGTTCATCATCTGACCAGCCACCTTTGACTTTCACCCAAAGCGTGAGCATGATTTTCTGTTCGAACATTTTTTCCATATCGACACGGGCATCCATCCCGATTTTTTTCAGCTTAGCACCTTTTTCACCAATCACAATGGCTTTTTGCCCCGGACGGTCTACGAAGATGGTGGCATCAATATAAGTACAGGCTGGTTTCATACGACCGGTTTTTTCATTTAAAGCCGGCTCTTCGGTTTTAAATGATTCAATCTGTACGGTTAAATCGTATGGCAACTCTTCACCAAGCTGACGCATGATTTTTTCACGAATAATTTCTGAGGCCAGGAAACGCTCGGAACGGTCAGTAACCTGATCAAACGAATACAGCGGTGGCTGGAATGGCAGATACTGCTCAATGGTGTCACGCAGATGTTCCAGATTGGCACCACGCAGCGCAGATACCGGCACAATTTCTGCGAAGTTCATCAGCTTGGCACGCTCCTGAATCAGCGGCAGCGCCTGATTTTTATTCTCGAAGGTATCCAGTTTATTGATCACCAGAATGACCGGCATGTCTGCATTTTTCAATTTCTCCAGTACGAGTTCATCGTTCTGGGTCCATTTTTGTGCATCAACGACGAATAATACCAGGTTCACATCACGCAGCGCCGAGTGCGCGGCACGGTTCATCATTTTGTTGATGGCACGCACTTCTTTTTTGTGCATCCCCGGGGTATCAACATACACCGCCTGGGATTTTTCACGCGAATCAATCCCGACAATTTTATGACGGGTGGTTTGCGGCTTACGCGAGGTAATAGACAGTTTTTGACCCAACAGGTGATTCATCAGGGTAGATTTACCCACGTTTGGCCGACCCACAATGGCCACAAATCCGCTACGGTAATCCGATGGAATTTCCTGACCTTGTGAACTGAAGAATTGATTGATTAAATCGTGGCTGTCGCTTTGCGACTCGTGATCAGCATCGTTGTGATCGGAATGGATTGTCATTGAGACGTTTGCTCCAAGAGTTTTAAAATTTCCGCGGCAACTGCCTGCTCGGCAAAGCGGCGGCTAGAACCTTCACCTTTCATTACCGGTAAAGCATCGACCCGGCATTCCACCTTGAAATGCTGGTTCGGGGCATCACCCTGAATATCTACAACCTCGTAAACTGGGAGAGGTTTTTTACGTGCTTGTAAATACTCTTGCAGGCGTGATTTCGGATCTTTGAGCTGATCGGTTGGCTCAATATGATCCAGATAAGGCACGTACCATTTTAACACAATCGTCTGTAGCAGGTTTAAATCCCCACAGTCGATATAAATGGCACCAATAATCGCCTCGACCGCATCTGCAAGTATAGACTCACGATGATGACCGCCTGATTTCAATTCACCGGTACTGAGAATTAAATTTTGACTGAGTTTTAAATCATTGGCGATTTTACCCAGCGCTTCCTGACGCACCAGCGTTGCGCGCATACGGGTCAGCCGCCCTTCGTTTTCCTGCGGATAGGCGGTGTAGAGATAATTGGCAATAATCATCCCTAAAAGTGAATCGCCTAGAAATTCTAGGCGTTCATAGTTGTGTTTGTGACTGACCGAACGATGCGTCAACGCCAGCTTGAGCAGATCCGGCTGTTTAAACTGGTATCCGATGCGGCTGGCCAAACGCGTTTCATTGAGCTTGGACTGAGCTTTGATCAAAACTTTTCTCGAATTTCATGACAATATCAATATTCAATAAGAACGGTTTTCTTATCTCATAGTCTTTCTTCACCTGTAGACCATCTACATTGGTGACCTGGGCAACATCCGCAAATTTAATATCACGAATGTTGTTCATACTTAAACGCTTATCCATTTCCCCAATGAATTGTTGCGGACTCAGGTTTTTGGGTCCATGAATCAACTGCTCTTTAATCTGGTTATCCAGCATTCGATCATCGAAATACGGTCCCCAAACCGCAACTGCAATTTTTGCCATAAAAGCAAAACCAATAATTGCAACCAGAATTGCAATATACGATGCCCCTTGTTGATGACGCATTTTGTTATTTTCCTAATGGATGATTTTAATCTATGCTGCCGTTTCGGCTAAAAGACGGCAATTTAAAACCAGGCTCTTTGTGCATCCAGATATAAACGGCACGGCCGGTCAGGTTTTCTTCAGGTACAAAACCCCAGAAACGGCTGTCAGCACTCTGATCGCGGTTATCCCCTAACGCGAAGTAATGACCTTCTGGAACTTTGACTTCCCAATATAAACCATTTGTAGAAGCATATTTACCATTTTCGACATAATTAATAAAGGGTGCCTGACGCGCGACGTTTACGCCTTCCAGCTCACGCATGGTAAAAGTATGCTTGCCTAAAGTTTCCTGATGGTAAATCGAGTTGGGTGTATCGAGGCTGTCTTTTTCACGGCTAAAGTCCAGCGCAACTTTCTGCACCTTTTCACCGTTAATGGTAAATTGGCCATGATCATAGACAATATGATCACCCGGTAAACCCACAATCCGCTTAATGTAGCTAATACTTGGTTGTGGCGGATAACGGAACACCGCCACATCACCGCGTTCTGGCGAACCGGTATCAATAATTTTGCTGTTGACGATTGGCAAACGCACACCATAGTCAAATTTATTCACCAGAATAAAATCCCCAGTTTCCAGGGTCGGCACCATTGAATCTGAAGGGATGTTAAACGGCTCATAAAGGAACGAACGCAGCACCAGCACGACGGCCAGTACCGGCCAGAAGTCATACGCCCATGTGATAATGAAATTTTCATTGCCCCGCCCTTTGGTCTGTCTTTGTTTGAAGACAAATTTATCCAGTAACCACACGACAATAAAAAATAGCGTGGCAGGAACGAGGATCAAATTAAAATCAAAATCCATGGGCGTTTATCCTTCTAATCTAATTAGCGTTCGACTTTTAATACAGCTAAGAACGCTTCTTGTGGGATTTCAACGCTACCCACTTGCTTCATACGTTTCTTACCTTCTTTCTGCTTGGCCAGCAGTTTCTTCTTACGCGACACGTCACCGCCATAACATTTGGCCAATACGTTCTTACGCATGGCTTTTACTGTCGAACGTGCAATGATTTGCGCACCAATAGCCGCCTGAATTGCGACATCAAACATCTGACGTGGAATCAGGTCTTTCATTTTTTCAACCAGCGCAATACCACGGTGACGGGCATCCTGACGGTGACAGATCATTGCCAGCGCATCGACTTTTTCACCGTTAATCAAGACATCGACTTTCACCAGCGATGAACTTTCAAAACGCACGAAGTTGTAATCCAGTGATGCAAAACCACGTGAGCAGGATTTCAATTTATCAAAGAAATCCATCACCACTTCGGCCATTGGAATTTCAAAGGTAATGGATACCTGATTACTCATGAATTTCATGTCTTTTTGCACACCACGACGCTCGATACACAAGGTCATGACGTTACCCAAGTATTCTTGCGGCACCAGAATATGACATTCAGCAATCGGTTCACGTAAGTCTTCAACGGTTGAACCGTCTGGCATTTTCGATGGACTATCGATGTACACGGTCTGGCCATTTTTCATTACGGCTTCATAAATAACCGTAGGCGCAGAAGAAATCAGGTCCAGATCATATTCACGTTCTAAACGTTCCTGAACGATTTCCATGTGCAGCATACCAAGGAAGCCACAGCGGAAACCAAAACCGAGCGCATCCGAACTTTCTGGTTCAAAGAACAGCGCCGAGTCATTGATTTGCAGCTTTTGCAGTGCTTCACGGAACGGTTCAAAATCGCTGGCATCAATCGGGAACAGACCTGCATAGACCTGCGGTTTTACTTTCTTGAAGCCCGGTAACACTTCCACTTCTGGCGTGGTTGCCAAAGTGATGGTATCGCCGACTGGTGCACCAAAAATGTCTTTAATGCCGGCAATCACGAAGCCGACTTCGCCCGCTTCCAGAATATCGGTTTCAGTATGTTTCGGATTGAAAATACCCACCGAGGTAATGATGTGCGTTTGACCGGTTGATTTCATCAACATCTTGTCGCCTTTACGCACACGGCCCTGCTTCACACGCACCAGAGACACAACGCCCAGGTAGTTATCAAACCATGAATCGACAATTAAAGCTTGTAATGGCGCATCACGGTCACCGGTTGGTGCTGGAATAACATCGACCAGACGCTCTAAAACACCTGCGATGCCCACACCGGTTTTGGCTGAACAGGTGGGCGCATCGGTTGCTTCAATACCAATAATATCTTCAATTTCCTGAATCACGCGTTCAGGCTCTGCTTGCGGCAGGTCAATCTTGTTCAGAATTGGTAAAACTTCCAGACCCTGCTCAATCGCGGTATAGCAGTTGGCGACCGATTGTGCTTCTACGCCCTGGGCAGCATCAACCACCAGTAGTGCGCCTTCACACGCTGCCAGTGAACGTGAAACTTCATAAGAAAAGTCAACGTGTCCCGGGGTGTCAATGAAGTTTAACTGGTATTCCTGACCATTCGGATGGGTATAGTACAAGGTCACCGAAGTCGCTTTAATGGTAATCCCACGTTCACGCTCAAGTTCCATTGAGTCCAGTACTTGCGCCTGCATTTCGCGATCCTGCAAACCGCCACAGGTCTGAATGAAACGATCCGCAAGGGTCGACTTGCCATGATCGATATGTGCAATGATCGAGAAGTTACGAATGTTTTTAATATCAACAGATTTTTTAGCTTGCGCCATGGGCTACCTTAAAAAATAACGCGCTATGCAAACCAGATTCAGTGCACAGCAAAAGCCGAATAGAAATTGCGAAGGATTATAACAGATGGATTTTTTAAAGTATCCAAAATAATGCAAAGCTTTTCGGCCCGGCCGGTTTTAGATCATCCGATACAAACCGGCCAGTGACGATGCTTATGCCGGCTGTGGCGGATACTGGTTAAAATCCATCGGATTCAGATCGGCTGGAATAGGCTGATACGCCTGGGAAAAACTTGGCGACATGCGTTTTGGACGGCCGCTGTCTATTTCCACACAGGCCCATTTGGTCTGCGCGACAAACAGCACGCTCTGATCCTGCGGACGATAAAACACATATTGACGAAACAGGTACAGCGCATTAATTTCACTGAGCCAGGTTCTTAAAATCAGCTCTTCACCGGCAAATGCAGCCTTGCGATACTGCACATGATGCTCCACCGCCACCATAGCATGTTTCATTTCCAGAAACTGCGCCATGCCCAGGCCCAAGGTTTCAATATGGGCGCTGGCCACATCCTGCATCCACTGCACATAAACCACGTTGTTAACATGGCCCAGACTATCGATATGCTCGGGTTGAATCTGAAGTTTTAAATCAAAAAATGTACTGCTCATGCTCTGTTACTGTACTGTTGCATCGGGTATTTAGGCCCCTAGTCTACTGAAAATTGGCCCCAGATAAATTGAAAAATAAAAAAACCACAGCAGGCTGTGGTTTTTAACTGGCTCAGATCAGGAAATTCGCATGCCGACAATAGCACGTTGTCCCTGACGGATTAAGGTCACACGCGCCACGCTGCCCTTTTTCAGTTGTGAAACCGCCTGAACAAAACTGTTGCTGTCAGTAACTGGGCTATTGTTCAGCTGTACGATGACATCACCCGGTAAAATTCGCGACTGCGCTGCAATACTGCCCGGACGGACTTCCTGAATCAGCACACCGCCTTTAATTTCCAGCTGACGCATTTCTGCTGCTGACAGGTTCCGGATTGCGACCCCAAGTACCGGGCCTTTATTCTGGCTTGGCGTAACATTGCTCTTGGCCGGGGTGTCATCCGGTGCGGTGCTTAAAGTGGCCGAGATATTCCGGCGACGGTCATCGCGTAAAACTTCCAGCTGGATGGTCTGTTTAGGCGCAGTACGGTTTAGATAATTGAGTAATTCGCTGGTACGTGAAATTGGCGTGCCATTGTATTTTAAGATCACATCACCGGCACGCAAGCCGGCTTTGGCGGCTGGAGAATCCGGTGCCACCTGGGTAATTAACGACCCTTCCGGTTTATCCAGCCGATACGATTCTGCCAGCGTCCGGTCAATATCCTGCAGGCTCACACCTAAATAGGAACGAGTGACTTTACCATGCTGTTTTAACTGGTCTGCCACTTCCATGGCGACATCAATTGGAATCGAGAAAGACAAGCCCATATAGCCGCCCGTTCCACTAAAGATGCGCGAGTTGACCCCAACCACTTCTCCGCGCTGGTTAAATAGCGGTCCACCCGAGTTCCCCGGGTTTAAGGCAACGTCGGTCTGAATAAACGGTACCGAGGTTTCCCCCATCATGTTACGCATTTTGGCGCTGACAATACCGGCAGAGGCGGAATAGTCAAAACCAAATGGTGAACCAATCGCCAGCACCGGCTCACCGACTTTCAGGCGATCGACATTACCGGTACGCAGTTCAGGGAAATTGCTGCCAGATACCTTCAGCAAGGCCACATCGGTCCGTTCATCACTGCCGACCACAGTGGCATCAATTTCACGGCGATCATTCAGGACAATGGTGACTTTGGAGGCATTTTCAATCACATGGTGGTTAGTGAGCAGGTAGCCATCTTTGCTGATAAAGAAGGCGCTGCCATAACCGGTTTTTTCTTGTGGTGCCTGACGCTGCGGAATCACTACCCCATCGCCAAAGAAACGGCGTAACAGTTCCGGAACCTGTTGTTGTAACAGCTCTTCCTGGCTTAAACGTTTGACCACATTGACACTGACAACACCGGGGCTGACCTGTTCAACCAGGTTGGAAAAATCTACTGAAGTAGAGGCCTGTGCTTGAACAGATGCCATAGTGAACACAGCTGCATAGAGACCCTTCTGTAAGTAGCGATTATTCATATATAGCATTCACTCAATTTGTTTATAAAAATGTGATGTTCTGTTTTTAACATAACGCTTTTTAAGATTTCGTAATAATATGTTCAATTCCTCAACAGGATACAAGTGCTTATGCCATTTTTTATAAAATGGAGTTTTATTGCTTTTTCTCATCATTAATAAGCATCTTGACCCTTGCCTTTTGTTTTAAAAAGCGTTGTCATTACCAGACTTTTTTCAAATTAGCTGATGGACATGTCTAATTTACATGCAACTCATCATTTTGATGTGATCATTGTGGGTAGTGGCGGCGCAGGTTTAAGTCTGGCACTGTCATTACCAGCTCATTTTAAAATTGCCGTGCTGGCCAAGTCGGCCCTGACTGATGCCAGCACCTTTTATGCCCAAGGTGGAGTCGCAGCCGTACTGGATGAAACCGACTCTATTCAACAGCATATAGATGACACAATGATTGCAGGCGCGCATTTATGTGAACTGAATGCCGTGCAGCAAACTGTAGAGGGCGGTAAACCTTCGGTCGATTTCCTGCTTGAACATGGCGTTCAATTTACCCTCGATGAACAGGAACAACTGCATTTAACCCGTGAAGGCGGCCACTCCCAGCGCCGGATCATTCACGCGGCAGATGCCACGGGACGTGCCATTTCAACAACACTAGTCCAGCGGGCCAGAGAAAAACAGAATATCCAGATTTTTGAAAACTTTGTTGCCATTGACCTGATTACCACGCAGAAACTCGGTCAAACCGGTGACAATCGTGCATTGGGCCTATATGCCCTGGATGAAAACACCGACCAGATTGATACCTTTCTGGCGCCATTTACCGCACTGGCCTGCGGCGGTGCCATGAAAGCCTATCTGTACACCTCTAACCCGGATATTGCCACTGGTGATGGGATTGCCATGGCCTACCGCGCCGGTTGCCGTGTTGCCAATATGGAATTTAACCAGTTCCATCCGACCTGCTTATACCATCCGCAAGCCCGTTCCTTCTTGATTACCGAAGCCATGCGCGGCGAAGGCGCCTATTTACGCCTGCCAGATGGTGAACGCTTTATGCTGCGTTTCGATGAGCGTGCCGAACTGGCACCACGTGATATTGTGGCGCGTGCGATTGACTTTGAAATCAAGCGTCTGGGGATTCGTCATGTCTGGTTAGACATCACCCATAAACCGGCCGAATTTGTTAAAGAACACTTCCCGACCCTGTATGCGCGTTTACTGGAACTGGGCATCGACATCACCAAAGATATGATTCCGGTGGTCCCGGCAGCGCATTATACCTGTGGCGGTGTAGTGGTTGATGAACACAGCCAGACCGATATTGCCGGCCTGTATGCCATTGGTGAAACCTCATATACCGGCCTGCATGGTGCGAATCGTATGGCCAGTAACTCACTTTTAGAATGTTTTGTATATGGCATGAGTGCCGCTGAACACATTCAGGCTGAATTCAAGCCCGATTATCAATCACCAAATGTGCCGGCCTGGGATGATTCTCAAGTGACCCATCCCGATGAAGATGTGGTAATTCTACAAAACTGGGATGAACTGCGCGCCACCATGTGGAACTATGTCGGGATTGTCCGCACCACCAAGCGTTTACAACGTGCCCTGCACCGTATTGAAATGCTGAAACGCGAAATTACCGAGTATTATCAGGATTACAAAGTTAGTAAAAACCTGATTGAACTACGTAATCTGGTGCTGGTTTCAGAAATGATTGTGCGCTGTGCTATGCAGCGTAAAGAATCGCGTGGCCTGCATTACACCCTGGATTATCCGGAACTGGCAGATGAGCTGCGTAAAACCGTTCTTACGCCGCCAAACTTCCAGGTAGAAACGCCATTGGTGAATGAGGATGGGCCGGCTTAAAACGCTTGTGCCATCTTCAGTTCTGAAAGATAAAAAACCGAATCGCAGGATGTGATTCGGTTTTTTATTGGGATCAGCCAAAAATGGTTTCAGCCGGATGGTTCCTCAAGTTGAAGCATATTGCGCTGCACTCGAGGTTGGCTTTAACAGGGGTAACTGCTCAGGTTCTAGCGCTCCGGACAGCAATTGCGGCAGATAGGTCTGCACATAATTGCGTAAAGTCAGTGCCACTTGTGCCGAGAAATGTGGCTGCTGCAATTGTGTCTGCAGATGTGCCAAAGCCTGTGCCTCGGTCAGCTGATGGGTTTGCACCGCATACACATAGCCCAATAAGGCACCTTGTGCCAAAAACTGATACGGCAACCCGGCCTGAGCATTGCTGGCAATTGAACCTAACACCCGTTCGGATGCACTGAGCTTGCGCAGCGGATCACGCGCCACCCGTGCACATGGGTCTTTATAGGCATGGACACAGGAGTTTGCAAAACTTTGCGCTAGGGCATGCAGATCTTTCTGTCGGTGTGGTAACATCACCGCCAGTCCCTGCTGAACCTGCTGTAACAACTGCTGCATAAACTGTTCAATCTGTGGGTCGGCCAAGGCAACCCCAATGGTTTGATGGCCACGCAGGCTGGCATACCAGGCAAGCATGGCATGCACCCCGTTCCAGAGTCGGTTTTTAATCAGCTGGATTTCACTGATGTCTTCCACCAGAATCATCTGCCGCATTTTTTGCAGTAACGGACTGGCATTTTCCACATAAATTGGCATGTCGATTTCTGCATTAAACAGAATGAGATCCATCGTTTGCAGAATATGGCTCGGCTGGAAATTACGGCGCAAATCTTCCACATACAGACTGGCCTGACGTTCCTGCTCCGGCTGCAAACGGGTGTTATCCTCAATTTCAACCGGCTCGGCTTCATCTTCTGTTTGCGACTGCTTGAAGATGTTGTATTTAATTCGCAACTGGCGGTAGAGGTTCTGGTCAGTCAGTTTGGATACCATACGGTTGACCACGCTATCGCAGAAATAATGCTGCGCTAAAATGGCGTGTGCGGTCTGCACATCACTTAAGGCCACCAAGGCTTTACGGATATGCTCCAGCAATAACTGCTTGGCACCAACTTTATTTAAAATAATCAGCACGGTTAAAGGCGCAGCCGGCTGGTCCTGATGGGCCAGATAACGTGCATACAAGCCTTTTGCAATCACCTCAGCTTCACTGCTCAGCGCTTTTTCTGGCAGGCACAAGGCAATCAGGCTGGACTCAATATACATTTCCTGCATGTGCTGCAGGTTATCTGCATCAATAATGCTCATGTTTTCAATACGTTCATCATAGGACATTTGCCCATAACGAATGCAATAGGTGCCAAAAGCATTCACCGCAGAGCGATACAGCTGGTTACGGGTAGAGGCATAAATCCGTTTCGGACGGGTATAACCATCCCAATGCGATAACACCTGCGCCAGATACCCCCCGCCAATCGCACCAAAGCCATGAATCCCGACGGTTAGCTGATTCAAGGTTTGTGGAAAGGCTTCCTGCAGGCTGGGCATCCCCAAGGCCGGAATATACAGGTTTAAATCTTCCAGATAATCTTCTATGCTTTCATAATAGTAATGCGCCTTGGACAGCATCTGTTCATTCGGTGCTTTAATGTCCCGCAGCAGCACAGTAATACCCTGCGCCTCATAGGCCGAGGTCACACCATTGTCTGAATCTTCAAACATGAAACAGTCACTGGCGGAGAGATTCAGCTTTTGCGCAGCGGTCAGGAAAATTTCCGGATGCGGTTTGCCACGTTGGACTTCATCTCCGCACACCAGCACATCAAAAAATTTATAGACATTGG
>Ga0172375_10000232_pt1 | contig 87885 bp, 74 predicted proteins | sample LakKiv1m_FD_114537 | JGI IMG/M metagenome (GOLD analysis project Ga0172375, IMG submission 114537) | Freshwater microbial communities from Kabuno Bay, South-Kivu, Congo - kab_092012_11.1m | ecosystem: Environmental > Aquatic > Freshwater > Lake | place: Democratic Republic of the Congo... | reverse complement strand
ATGGCTGTTCCATTTAAATATACTATAAGAAGTTTGATAACAAGAAAACTTACAACATTAATTACAGTTACCGGTATTTCTCTTGTTGTGTTTGTCTTTGCCGCTGTTCTTATGATGGCTTACGGTGTTGAAAAAACTTTGGTTGCAACGGGAACAGTAGATAATGTCAAAGTGCAAAGAAAATCTTCCCAAGGGGAAATTTCCAGCATTGTTGACGGCGAGACACAAAATGTAGTTAGAACTTTACCATACATTGCGAAAAATAATAAAGGTGAACAAATAATTTCTTCTGAACCGGTGGTGATAATTAATTTAGAAATTAAAAAAGGCGGAATGAGTAACATAACTGTGCGGGGTGTCTCGCAATTGGTTAATATTTTGCGTCCGCAATTAAAAATCACCGCAGGAAGAATGTTCAATCCTTCTTTAAGAGAATTGATTGTCGGCAAATCGGTAACAAATAAATTTGCCGGGGCTCAGATTGGAAGTAAAATAAAATTTGCCGGTGATTACTGGAGCGTTGTTGGTTTGTTCGAAGCTAATGGAAGCGGATTCGAATCCGAAATTTGGGGCGATGCAACTCAATTACAGAATGCATTTAACCGCGGCAATACTGTTTCAACAATGACAGTAAAATTAGATGATCAGAATAACTTTGAAAGATTCCAAAGAGCGTTTAATGCAGATAGAAGGCTTCAACAATTTGAAGTTTTGACGGAAAAAAGATTCTTTGAAATGCAATCTGAATTTCTTGCTATGTTCATCCGGGTTCTTGGAACATTTATTACAATAATTTTTAGTTTCGGAGCAATTATTGGCGCAACAATTACAATGTATGCTGCTGTTGCAAACAGAACGGTAGAAATAGGAACGATGCGCTCACTTGGTTTCAAACGCAGAAGTATTTTGTTCGCATTCTTAAGCGAATCTTTACTGATTACTTTGATCGGTGCCGCAGTTGGATTATTCTTTGCATCTTTCTTGCAGTTATTTACTATCTCAACATTAAACTTTAATTCATTCTCCGATTTATCATTTGCGTTTGCTCTAAATCCATCAATAATAATCTCCTGTTTAATCTTTGCAATTATTATGGGGCTTTTAGGAGGATTTTTACCTGCAGTAAGAGCTTCAAGGCTTAATATTGTTAACGCGCTAAGAGGGGGATAAATCCTGGTTTTCCTCATCTTTTAAATTTGCGGTAGGGGGGTAGTTTTCCTATTTTTGCCAGCCAAATGTTAAAGAAAATAATCATAGCAATAGACGGTCCCGCCGGTTCAGGCAAAAGTACTGCTGCTAAAAACATTGCACAAAAACTTGGTTTTACTTATTTGGATACCGGTGCGATGTATCGCGCTATTACTTTTATTGCTTTACGTAACGGCATTGCAGAAAATATTCCTGCTGTTATAGAAATGGCAAGACGGATCAAATTAAAGCTAAGATTTGAAAACGGTGTTACTAGAGTTTTTGTTGATGAAGAAGAAGTAACAGAACAAATTAGAACTGCGGAAGTAAACGGAAAAGTCAGCGACATAAGCAGAATACCAGAAGTAAGGGCAGAATTAGTTAAGATTCAGAAAAGAATGGGCGAAGAAGGAAATATTGTTGCTGAAGGAAGAGATGTTACTACGGTTGTGTTTCCAAATGCGGATTTGAAAATATTTCTTACAGCTTCGATAGACATAAGGACTAAGAGAAGATTAAAAGAGTTTCAGGATAAAAATATTCCAACTTCGTTTGAAGAAGTAAAAGCTAATTTGGAAAAAAGAGATAGAATTGACAGCGGAAGGGAAATATCTCCGTTGAAAAAAGCTGATGATGCAATTGAATTTGATAATTCTGCATTAACACCTGAACAAGATTATGAATTCTTATTGACAAAAATTAAAGAGGTATTGAAAAAGTGATCGAGTAACTGAGTGTCTAAGTTCCTTAGTGCCTGAGTTTTAAGCTAAAAGCTAATTGCTAATAGCTAACAGCTGTAAAAGCCATCATAACAAATGTTAAACTAAACCAAAACTGCTAAGAAAATTCAAGATGGCGGAATGTTCGAAGCAGAGTAACAGCAGTAGGAGTTAAAATGTTAGAGTTAGAAAAGGATGCTAAGAAAAAAGCACCTAAAGTAAAAAGAGAAAGATACATCAATGCAGATGAATACTCTCCCGAAGATCTTAAAGAACTTTCTGAGCTTTATGCGCATTCATTCCGCGATATAAAGGAAGGAGAAATTCTTGAAGGTACAATCGTTGGTGTAAATGCCGATAACATTGTTGTTGATGTAGGTTTCAAATCCGACGGAACAATTTCAAAATCAGAATTCACTGCAACAGAAGAAATTAAGATTGGTGAAAAAGTTGATGTTGTAATTGAAAGCGTTGAAGATGAAGACGGAAACTTAGTTCTTTCCAAGAAGAGGGCAGACTTCCTTAAAATTTGGGGAAGAGTTATGGATGCTTTCGAAAATGAAAAAGTTCTTCCCGGAAAAATCCTTAAACGAATTAAAGGCGGAATGGTTGTTGACTTGATGGGAATTGAAGCTTTCTTACCGGGTTCACAAATTGATATTCGCCCAGTTCGTGATTTTGATGCGTTCGTTGGGCAAACAATGGATTTCAAAATTGTGAAAGTAAATATCCCGACAGAAAATATTGTTGTTTCTCATAAAGTTCTTATCGAAGAAACGATTTCAGATCAGCGTAAAGAAATTCTTGATAAACTCGAGAAAGGACAAATTCTTGAAGGTACGGTTAAAGCAATTACGGATTTCGGCGTGTTCATTGATCTAGGCGGTGTTGATGGTCTTATTCACATTACGGATTTAAGCTGGGGAAGAATTAATCATCCTAGCGAAATTCTTAGACTTGATGAGAAAATTAAAGTTGTTGTTACTGATTTTGAAATGGAACGCAAGAGAATTTCTCTTAGTTTGAAACAACTCTTACCGCATCCATGGGAAAAAATAGAAGATAAATTAAAGATCGGTGATAAAGTTTCCGGTCGTGTTGTTTCACTTACAGATTACGGTGCTTTCATTGAAATCGAAAAAGGTATTGAAGGATTAATTCACATTTCCGAAATGAGCTGGACTCAGCATATCAGCCATCCATCTCAATTTGTTTCGATGGGACAAGTTGTTGAAGCAGTTATTTTAAGTCTTGATAAAGATGAAAAGAAAATTTCACTTGGTATGAAACAATTAACACCGGATCCATGGTCAGACTTATTAAAGAAATATCCTGTCGCTTCACAGCATCAGGGTATTGCGCGTAACTTAACAAACTTTGGCGTATTCGTCGAACTCGAACCAGGTATTGATGGATTAGTCCATATCAGCGATCTTTCATGGACAAAGAAAATCCGTCATCCCGGTGAAGTTGTTAAGAAAGGCGACAAGATTGATGTCGTTGTTCTCGGTGTTGATACGGATTCAAGAAAAATTTCTCTTGGCCATAAACAGATCAATGCTAATCCGTGGGATAATTTTGAGAAAGAATATGCTGTTGGAAAAAATTCGGAAGGTAAGATTGTCCGCATAATCGAAAAAGGATTGATTGCTGAACTTCCATTGAATGTTGACGGATTTATTCCGGCGACACAACTTTCAACTTCAAAGATCAAAAATCTTTCTTTCTGTTTTCCAATCGGAACAAAGCTTGAATTGAAAGTTGTAGAGTTCGATAAGGATAATAAGAAAATTGTTCTTAGCGCACTTGCGGCGTTAAAAGAAAAATCAGATGAAGAAATTGCAAAATACATTTCCGACTTCAAGTTGGAGAAAGTAACAGTGGCAGACTTGAAACAGGCGGATGCAGGTAAATTTGATTCATCGGATTTTAATTTGTACGAGGATGCAAAACCTCAACCGCAAGTTCCTGCTGCTCCTGCGGAAGAGAAAAAAGATGAGTAGCTTTTAGCTCGCCTCGTCTTCGACTCGTCGAAGCGGGCCGTTGGCTATTAGTGTAATAGAAATATTCGGGCTGTATTTAATCAAATTTGTTTTTATGTTTGAATTGAATACAGCCCATTTTGTTAATTATAATTGATAAACTGTTTTTGTTAATCATGCTCTTGATCCTGATCTTACTCTTTTTCAGATCACGATTATGATCATGAGCAAGATCAAGATTTAAAGGTAGTAATGTCATACAAAGTATCATTCCATACATTAGGTTGTAAACTTAATTTTTCAGAAACATCGGCAATAGGACAGCAATTTCTAAAACATGGATTTAGTATTGTTGATGAAAAAGAAAAAGCGGATGTATTTGTTATAAACACATGCACTGTTACAGAAAATGCGGACCGTGAATGCCGGCAAATTGTACGCCGCGCACTTCGGAATAATCCCGATACATTTGTTGTAGTTACAGGATGCTATGCACAACTACGTCCGGATGAGATTGCAAAAATTGATGGTGTTGATGCTGTGCTGGGCAGTAATGAAAAATTTAATTTATTCTCTTATTTGGAAAATTTTCAGAAGAAAGAACTATCATGTATTTATGTTTCTTCAACAGAAAATTTAGATTCATTCAATCCTTCTTATTCAACCGATGCAGATAACCGTACGAGAGCATTTTTCAAAATTCAGGATGGATGCGATTATAAATGTTCATTCTGTACAATTCCTTTAGCACGCGGTAAAAGTAGAAGCGCCAGTCCTGATGAAGTAATTAGTGAGTTTAAGCAATTACTGGAAGCAGGATATAAAGAAATAATTTTAACCGGAGTTAATGTTGGTGATTATGGAGATTCCTTTGATACTGACCTATACTCACTACTAAAACAAATGTTAGATGTTAATGGGGATTACCGGATTCGAATTAGTTCAATCGAACCTAATCTTTTAACAGATGAGATATTAAATTTAACGGCTAACGATGAAAGAATGTGTAATCATTTTCATATTCCATTACAAAGCGGCAGTCGTGAAATATTAAGACTAATGCAGAGACGATACCGCATTGAAGATTATCAAAACCTAATCTACAAGGCTGTTAATAAAATTGCTGGTCTTGGAATTGGTGTAGATGTTATTGTTGGTTTTCCCGGAGAGACGGAAGAAAATTTTCTTGAGACTTATAACTTTCTAAAAGATTTACCAATTTCATATTTGCATGTATTCACTTATTCCGAGCGGCGGGAAACTAAAGCAATTGAAATGGCAAATTCTGTTGATCCTGTTGAAAGAAAACGCAGAAGTAATATGCTTAGAATTTTGAGTGAAAAGAAAAAACATGAATTCTATCAAAAGATGGTTGGCAAAGAATTAACTGTGCTTTTCGAACACGAAGATCATAACGGATTGATGAAAGGTTTTTCCTCAAATTATGTTAGAGTAAAACATTCGTTTGATGAAGAATTAATTAATAAATTTGTGAAGACTAAAATTAAGGAGGTTGATGAAAATATTTGTACAACAGAGAATATTTCAATTAATGAATCAATAAACATTCAAGCAGGTTGAAAATGAAAACCATTATCTCTCTTGTTGTGCTAGTTTCATCAATATCATTTGCACAAGCTTTGCAATCAAAAAGTCTAATCGAATTAAAACAGCTTTCTATAGTTAGCAGATCACAGTTTGCAGTTAGCGGTTCACAGCAATTCATAACAGATCAAAATTCTGTATCAGGAAAAAAGAATCCTGCACTTGCCATTTTATATTCAATGTTATTACCAGGAATGGGCGAGTTGTATGCCGGGGATTATTCCAGTGGAAAATATTTTACAATTGCTGATGGTGTTTTATGGAGTACGTTTGCCGGTTTTGAAATCTATGGTAAATGGAAGGAAAACGATTACAAATCATTTGCGGAATCAAAAGCCGGAGTTAATCTTAACGGCAAAGAGGCTGAATATTTTGCCAACATAGGAATTTATCAAAGCATAGATGATTATAATGCTGCTATGGAATTAAACCGCGATTTTGATAAAACTTACAATAAGGTTTCTTACTATTGGAAATGGAACGATAACGATCAGCGCAAACAGTATCGTGATTTGTGGTCTTCCAGCGAATCAGCCTACACAAATGTTAGATTTGTAGTTGGTGCTTTAATACTTAACCGTTTGATAAGTGCTGTCAATGCTGTTAGATTAGTTTCTGCTTATAATAAAAATCTCCCACAAGAAGTTAGCTGGAATGTTTCAGTCGGCTTAATGAATCATCCAACGCTACCTTCTTCAATAACTTTTAATTTTGTACAATCTCTTTGAACAATTATAAATTTAAAAATAAAAAGGCTGCAATTTCTTGCAGCCTTTTTTAATGAGAAAATAATTTTACCGTCTACAACATATAACAAAAAAAACTATTACAGATTCTTGTTACTATTTATTTCATCGCTGGTTATTGGAAAATATTGCCATGTACCAGTGCCTAAATGCCATTTATTAAACCTGCGTTGATCTGGAAGCCTTGAACCGGAACAGAAAAGTTCCTTGTCGCGCTCAGCATAAATCACATCTAGATTCACAAGGAGAAGAGGATCGAGACTATGTGAAGTTCTAACTTCATTCACGAGTGTCACTGCGTTACCAGTTGCCTGTCCTCTTAATGCAAGTTCAGCTAGCATTAAGTTATTTTCCTGCCAAGTCATTGCATCTTCGGGTGAATCCTGAAGATATTTTACCTGGTAGTAATAGGTCTTTTTTCCATCGCTGCCTAATTTTGACGCAAGTTTTATTCTGTTTGCTTCTTTTGGATCAGCATCAACATAAGCTTTGAATCTAGGATCGCAAACAAATTGTGTTCTTCCGGCACCGGAGTTACCCCAGTAATCGCTACCCTGATTTATATTATGTAAAGCCTGAAATGCTTTATCACCGCTAATCATTCCTAGTTTAGCATAAGTTGCTGCATTTGCGTAATCTCCTCTATACAAATAAATGCGTGCAATACAGGAATTAACAATTCTTATAGTTTTTGTATCGGTTGTATATGTTAATGCTTGCTTGAACAATGTTATTGCCTGATCATATAACGCTGCTGCATTTATAAAAGCACTACCGTCAATTGGTGAACCACCTTCGGTGGCCTTTCCGAAATAAGTAGCATATTGATAACGGGCATATGCGCCATAAAATGAACCGGTATATAAAGCACTGTTTTTAAGAGCAGCATCAGTAATCGTTATTTTATTTGCACGGACAATAAGATTATCTGCATAATACCTGTACTGTCCCAACGCCGTGTACACACCTCTAACAGAATTGTTATCAACAAGAATCTGACCATCATTGATTTCTCTAAATGTTGGAAAAGTTGCGTTAGGTACATTTTGATCAAAGATAAATTCATCCGAGAGACCATCGGCTTGATTATTCAACTGAGTGGATGCGTTGGCAAAGCGTGTCTGAACTCCGGCAATGACGAACGGAATTTGACTGGCATCATTTAACATACCATCTTCAATCCTGTCTATTAACGGATCAATGTTTGTAACATAGTCTTTGCAAGAGCTCACCCAAACAGAGACTAAAATAATAAACACATAAAGATTTATTTTTTTCATTTTTTTTATCTCCTCTATTTAGAATGCTACTCTCATCCAAAAATTATAAGTTCTTGGATTCATTAATGTTAAGAAATCACTTCCTCTTGTTAAGCTTCGCCCACCATTATGGTTTAATTCAACATCAGCACCTGAGTAAGGTGTTGATGTCCATAAATTTCTTCCCGAGATTCCGAGTACTAAATCTTTTATATAGGATTGACCAAGGTCAGGTAAGAAATCCTTAAAGCTATAGCTAATACTGATTTCCCTTAGTTTAAAATATTGAGCATCAACTATAAAATTGGAGTTATAATTTCCATCTGTTTTAGCATAAGCATTTGCAGCAGCAATATATTCTGGTGTTCCAATTGCAAATGGAGTAATGCCTGGAACAGTTCCAATACCTATCTGAGCTCCCAAATTGATTCTTGGAACATAGTTGCCAAATCTTGATGCAAAAAGTTCTGTGTCATTAAACATTTTTCTATCTAAAGCCCAATCTGTCAAAACGTAGAGATTAAAGTTCTTTAAAAATTTGAAATTAATTGTAAATGACCCCGTATGTGATGGAATAGGATTTCCTAAATCTGTTCTTGTAGATTGAACATCTACACCGATATATTTACCGGAGGCATCGAACTTAGCTCCATTTACGACTTCTCTATAAAATTCGTGTTTTGCTAAACCTTCTTTTATTACATTATTACTAAAACCATCAAAAATGGGTTGAGCACCACCAAGGTCAACAACTTCATTAGTCTGATAATTCCAAATAAATCCTAAGTCTAACCCAAAATCCTGGCCATCTAATAAATGAGCTTGTAATAAAGACTCAAAACCAGAGCCTTTGATCTCACCAATATTATAAGGTACTGATGATGCAGTTAAACCTGTGGAAGGCGGATTATTAAATCCGACGATAGATTTCTTAGCGGTTTGCAAATAATAAGTTAATTCAAGAGAAAATATATTAAATAACTCTGCGTCAATACCAAACTCGGTTTCTTTTATTCTTTCAGGCTCTATGGCCGCGTTACCAATACTTATAAGAGTTGCACCACCACCATATGCGCCTGATGTGGCTGTCCATAGTAATGGAATTGCATCAGTTGAAAGAGGTAATTGACCACTTTCACCATAAGCAACTCTGAATTTCAATAAATTAAAAATATTCGTAGGCACTATTCCAAGACGATCAAGACGTACAGCAAAGCTGGCGCCTGGATACATAACTGAAGGAGCTTCAACACCAATTGAACTAGCATAGTCACGGCGAAGTTTGAGTGTTAGAAAATATGTGTCTTCGTATGAAAAACTATTTTCTGTAAAAATTCCTGCGTCACGGATATTGGAAAAACTTTCACCATAACCGGCTACAAGGGAACCGGCGCCTAAATCTGTTATAAGTTCAGTTGCAAAAGTTTGTGTTTGCACAAATGCACTTCTGAAAGATCTATTAAATAATTGTAAACCAATAACAGATGTAGCTTTTATATCATCAAACAATGAATAATGGTACTTGGCGTTAAGATCGTAAGTAAATTGTCTTGTATTGTTATCATAAGCATCACGTTCACCGCGTGTACGGCCTGAATATCTTAAATTTGCAGGGAAGGTTCTATCTTCTCGAATACTACTATTGTCTATTCCAAAACCGGCAATAATCTCAAGATCCTTAATTGGTGTAAATGTAGCATTCACACTTCCAACAAATTGTGAAGTTCTGCTGATATCAGTTAATCCTAATACTGCAGCACTATCTGTGAATCGGTAGGAATTTGGTTGGAGAAGAGTATTTCCAAGAAAACCTAATATGTTATTATCGTTTTGCCCTCTGTTAACATCGGTGAAGTTAAAGGTTCCTTTAAATTCAAGAGTTAGTTTATCACTGGCATACGACGTAACTTTTGCAGTTGCAGATTTTCTCTGCAAATCATTGTTTGCCTGAATACCACCTTCATAACGACTTGAAAAACCGCCATAATATTTTAACTGGTTACCACCACCTGCAATATCAACAGAACTTTCTCGGATATAACCTTTAATAAAAGTCCTATTTGCATCTTCTGCAGATTTGAAAATATCAGTCGTGTATTTCTTTGACTGCTCATTGAAACCGTAAGTAAATTTATAGTTTGCGGCAAACCCGCTACCGCCAGTGACGGCTCTGCCTGATTTAGTAGTAATGAGTATTACACCGTTTGAACCATTCACCCCATATGAAGAAGCACCAGCCGGTCCTTTTAATACTTCAATATTTGCAATATCATCTGGGTTTATAGAAGCAAGTGCACTATTATTTTGTCCGCCGACTCCAAAGAATCCGGTTTCAGCGTCATTTATTCTAACGCCATCCAAATATATTACCGGTTGTTCATTCCCATTTATACCACCTCCTGAACGAACAAAGAATCTAAAGCCGCCGCCAACGTTTCCGGAAGTAGTTTGCAATTGAACCCCTGCAATTTTACCGCCTACTAATTGTGATAAACCACCGTAAGTGTTGATTTGCTGCAAACCTTCTGCAGATATTTTTCCAACAGAAATTTCTGAAACAGATTTTGAAGTTTTGGACGCAATACCCGAAACAACAATTTCATCACTCTGGAATATATCTTCTTCTAAAGAAAAATTTTGAGTGATGTTGGAGCCACTTAAAGTAAATTTGGCAGATTGCTTTTTATAGTTAACATAAGAAGCTATCAGTTCAACTGATTGACCGCTAGCAACATCTGTATGTATATCAAAAGAATAGTTGCCATTTAAATCTGTTACTCCTCCAAGATTTAAAGGTTTTAACAGAACAGCTGCGCCAATCAGTGCTTCACCGGTTTTTGCATCGGTTACTTTTCCATTCACTTTAAAAGTGCTTTGGGCCAATAACAAACCGGGAATAATGATTAGAAATAATAGAGAAATCTGTATTAGTTTTTTCATACACTCCTCTCGAATGTTGTTGTTATTATAGTTTAGAAGGGATGGATTATACAATATTATTTTAACTACCAAGTGACTCAATTCTTTGTAAAAAAAATAATATGTCGTCTTATCCGTTTAAGTGCAATCTAATTTTTAATATTGATAAACACAACGATTTTTTTAGAGAAAAATTATTTTTTACCTATTAGATATTGAACTAAATTTACCGTCAAAATTGTTCAAGCATGAATAATTACAAGTTAATAATCCAATACGATGGGACTAACTATTCTGGATGGCAAATCCAGAGCAATGCGGTCAGTGTTCAACAAAAAATTGTTGATGCAATAGAAGTTATTCTAAAAGAAAAAGTTAATCTAATCGGTTCAGGTAGAACTGACACCGGCGTGCACGCACTTGAACAGGTTGGAAATTTTAGAACTGAAAGCGAATTAGATCTTTATAGATTTCGATTTTCACTCAACTCAATTCTACCGGATGACATTTCCATTCTGAAGATGGAAAAGGTGGATGAATCTTTCCACGCAAGATTTGATGCAAAGAACAGGAGTTACGTTTATTTATTTTGTGATCACAAATCACCATTCTATAATAACTATTCTTATTATTTTCCTTTAATATCAAAATTAGATTTTAATTATCTAAACAGAATTTCGAAAACTTTGTTGGGCCTGCATGATTTTACTTCATACTCAAGAAAAAATACTGAAATAGAAGACAAAACTTGCGAGGTTAATGAAATTATTTGGCGCAAAGGAAAAACCATTTCTACCTTTTATATTTCGGCAAATCGTTTTATGCACGGAATGGTAAGAACAATTATTGGTACAATCTTATTCGCTGCAGAAAATAAACTTAGTGAAAATTATTTACTTGAGGTTCTTACAGAAAAAAACAGAGAAGCAGCTGATGAATCCGTTCATGCCAAAGGTTTATTCTTATTTAAAGTGAGGTATTAATATGATTGATCTTTCAAACAAAGTTTCCATAATAACCGGCGGATCAAGGGGAATTGGAGAAGCTTGTGTAAAATTATTTTCGAAGGCAAACAGCAAAGTTGGTTTTACTTATAAGAATGCAGTATCACAAGCAGAGAAACTTGAAAAGAAATTTGGTAACAATGTTAAAGCATATCATGTTGATATGGAATCAGAAAAAGAAATTTTTGACATGGTAAAAAAAGTTGTAAAAGATTTTGGAAAGATTGATGTGCTTGTTCATAATGCGGGAATCTGGAACGATGGTACACTCGAAAAAATGTCGCTTGATCATTGGAATGAATTAATCAGAATAAATCTTACTTCAACATTTCTATTTTGTAAGGCTGTTACTCCTTACATGAAGAAAAACAAATTTGGAAGAATAATTTTAATAACATCTACCGCCGGACAAAGAGGAGAAGCATTTCATTCTCATTATGCAGCATCAAAAGGCGGAATGATTTCATTCACAAAATCTTTAGCAGTTGAATTAGCACCATTTAACATAACAGTGAATTCTGTAGCTCCTGGGTGGGTTGATACAGAAATGAACGATGATGTATTTGCTGATAAAAATTATAAGGAAAGAATTAGAAAAGGAATACCAGTCGGAAGAATTGCAACTGCCGAAGACATTGCCGGACCAACTTTATTTCTTGCGTCAGATTTAGCTCGACATATCAACGGAGAAATTCTTAACGTTAACGGCGGAAGCGTTTTATGCGGGTAAATTACCCATCCCTACCTTTCCCTACTCGCCTCGATCCGACGGCGAGTCGGAGCGGGAGAGAAGGGCTTTTAAGAAAAAAGCCTTTAAAGAAATACTACAATAATAGTTTGATTTTCAAATTGTTTGAACAAACGAACATATATTTTATATTAGTTCTGAACTTAAAATAATATATTTAACGTATTGTGTGGATTAAAAAATTTAGTTTAATAAACTGTTAAAACAGTTAAAAAGATCATTGTTCCTTTGAATAACCCTGCGATTAATCGCGGGATTAGAAACACAACACACAGTGTTAGAACTGTTTTAACGGTTTAAGTTCTAATTCACACAACTGACATATTTAATAAATAAGAATGGATAAGTTGAAAAATCTTTTTTTGATATTGCTGCCGAATGTTTCCTCCTCCTTTGGGGGAGCTGAAGGGGACGTTCTGTGGAATTTTTAGCTGAACTTCATCCGCGTATTGTTCACTTTCCTGTGGTATTATTTATATTGTATTTTTTTCTTGAGGTGTCTGGCATTCTGTTAAAGAAAAATTATTTATGTAAATCAGCATATATAATTTTAATTGCCGGAATTGTTACAGCTGTTGCTGCAGTGCTTACCGGGAACCAGGCTCACGAAGCGGCAAAAACGATTTTGAAGGAAAAAAATAATTTATTGACCGGATTGATTGAACAACATGAACAAAATGCGACAATTACACTCTGGTACTTTAGTGGAGTTTTAATTTTAAGGACATATTTAATTCTCAAAAAGAAATTCGAGAACAATTGGAAATACATTTTTATTCCAATTGGATTAGCCGGTTGCTACTTAATATATGTGACCGGGATACACGGCGGCGAATTAGTCTTTAAATACGGAATCGGGACACAACTTTTTGGAAAGTAATTTATAAATTTGGCTGAAATGAAAAAACTTTTATCATTGTTAATACTTTTTAGTTCAATTGCGTATGGTCAATTCCAGTTTGGTGCTGCCAAAGGATTGTTTATGGGAATTGCGGTTGGTCCAAGATTTCCAATTGGAGATTTTGCAGACGCACAAAATATCGGGATAGGTGCAGATGTAGTTTTTTCTTATACAGATAACGAATACCTCCCTGTGTTTCTTTACACAATGATCGGTTATCAGCATTATCCCGGAAGACAAGATTATTATAAACGAAGTGACTATGCATCGTTATCCAGTAATGTTTTGATTATTGCACCGGGTGTAAGATATTATTTCAAACCGATTTTGGAAAATGTTGTATTACTAATGCCGATAATTGATATCGGCGCAGAGTATGCTCTTTTTGAAAATTGGAATCAGTTTAAAATTGACAGCGGTAAACAAAATTTTGTTGAGGATATAAGTAAATTCGGTTTTCATATCGGTGCAGGTTTCTCTATGTTCATTCTGGATGTAGTTACATATTATAATTTCTTGCCAAAAAATCAGTATCTGTCTTTTAATCTGAGAGCAAACATTCCAATCTTTGTAAAAATGTAAAGAGGGATTTATGAATTTCAGTAATATTTTATTCGAAGTAAAAAATAAGATCGGATTTGTTACAATTAACCGTCCTGATAAACTGAACGCGCTTAACAATGCAACTCTTGATGAATTGAAAGAATGTTTTAATTCGATAAAGAAAGATGAAAACGTGAATGTTATAATTGTAACCGGTGCCGGAGAAAAAGCTTTCGTAGCCGGAGCGGATATTTCAGAATTAAATAAATTGAATGAATCAACCGGAAAGAAGTTTTCAGAGAATGGACAAGCTGTTTTTAACTTGATAGAAAATCTTGGCAAGCCTGTTATTGCAGCGGTTAATGGATTTGCACTCGGCGGCGGATGCGAACTCGCTTTATCATGTCACATTAGATTTGCAAATGAAAAAGCCAAATTCGGACAACCGGAAGTAAATCTTGGAATAATTCCCGGTTACGGCGGTACACAAAGATTAACACGCTTAATTAACTCAGGCAGAGCAGCAGAATTAATTTTGTCCGGAGATATAATTGACGCAAATGAAGCATTGAGAATTGGCCTGGTTAATAAAATATTTACTTCCGAAGAATTAATGAGTAAAGCAACTGAGTTTGCAGAAAAAATTTCTTCGAAAGGACAAATTGCAGTTAGAAAAGCTTTGCTTGCAATTGTTAGTTGTGATGAACTTACGGAATCTGACGGTCTTAATTATGAAGCAAAATTATTTTCTGAAGGCTGCAGTACTGAAGATTTTTATGAAGGGACTAAAGCTTTTCTGGAAAAGCGGAAACCAAATTTTAAAAACTCGTAGTAGCGCAGAATAGTATTTTGCGCCTAAAAAAAGTAATGCACAGATTTTGCATCTGTGCTGCGATTAATAATTTTGACAAACCAAAAACAAAAATTTATTAAATATCTTCTAATAGCTGCAGTACTATTGCTCATTATTAATATTGCAATTGAGTTTCTAAAGAAACCTAAAAAAGTAATTGAAATTCATGAACTATCTGTCCTTCAAATCGAAACTGTCTTTTTTACTGTTCTTGATGAATATGGAATTGAAACAAAATGGATAAATAGAAAAAAATATAAGTCCGCAGATTATGATTCGGTAAAAACCGAATACACAGTAAAAATTCCGGCCGATATGCCTGTTCCGCTCATTATCAAAGACATAAATAAAGTCATTGAGAAAGATATTACCGGATTTGTATCGGAAGAAAAAAAAATATTTGGCACAACCGAAATCCGTATTTATACTAATGAAATTCTGAAATTGAAAGCAACATTAATTCCTGATAAAGGAATTATTAGAAAAAGAAATGAACTTTCGTTTGTAATCAATGATGTATTTGATCTAAGTGAAAAAAGTTTTAACAATTTTTTAAGTATTCATCATCTCATTTCGTGCACTGTTGTTCCCGGACATGATCTTGTCATCAAAACAGATTCCCTTAAAGATTATACGAAAGAATATGCGGTTTTATTGAACAACGATATCAGTGATCCTAAGATGAAATTAAAATCAGATTATCAAAAAGAATTATTGCGCGGTTCTATACAAAATATTGTGTCAAGTTTTAGAGACGCTAAAGCTTATATAATAGATGAAAATTCCGCGTTATATAATTCTCCGATCTATAATTATGTGCGTGATGAATTAAAACGCCAGAGTATATATCTTTATTCTCGTTCTGAGTTAATAGAATTAAATGCTCAGGAGGATTCGGAATTAATTTCAAAATTTAGATTTTACTGTGAAGATACAACCGGAGTACATCAGAAGATTTTTTTCAGTTCATTCGATAATTTTTTGAAAATTCAGAATGAAATTGAAAAAATAAAAAAGAAGGGCAATAAGATAATTCCTCTTTCAAAAACATTTCTCGCAGGAAAACCGACTGCATTAAAAACTAAGTAAGCAAGTTTCCGTACAAATCTAATTCAACAGGTTCTGCCTTTTGAATTTGCTTTAGCTGATTGAGGACTTTTTTACGATCACCAACTGCTACTATAACCAATTGATCATGTAAAACATTATTAATTGCGGAGGCTATTACTTCTTCGTTAGTAACCGATTTAACTTTATTAGTATAATTGATTAGTTCTTCCGTTGGAAGAGAATGAATTAAAAGAGACTCAAGATTTTTTGCGATTTGGTTCAATGTTTCAAAACGTGAGGGGAACTGTTTTATCAAATAAGATTTTGCAAAATTTATTTCATCATCGGAAATATGTTCACGAATTCCGTTAAGCTCTTTTAATATTTCGATAATCGCTTCACCTGTGTTTTCGATATTTACTGCGGTTGAGATTTCGAACAATCCGGCTTCTTTATAATAATGGAAAGATGAATTAGCACCGTAAGTAAATCCTCTTTTCTCACGTAAGTTTGAATTTATTCTACTTGAAAATTGTCCGCCTAAAATAGTATTCATGATTTTTGTAGGGATAAAATCAATTGTGTTCCGTTTCTTGGAAATATGTCCAACGCGGATTTCACTTTGGGCGGAATCCGATTTGTGAATAAAATAATATGATGTTTTTTTCCGTTTTGGATTTTCAAAGTATTGATTGTTGTCCGATGTGGAAATCCATTCGTTGAAATATTTATTGAATAAACTAACAATCTCTTCCTCATTCAAATTTCCGACTGAAACAATTTTAGCGTTTGAAGCAGTAAATGTTCGTGCAAAAAAATCTTTAACGTCATCATTAGAAATTCTTGCCATACTTTCAGCGAATCCTATTTCCGGAAATCCGTAATATGAATTACCGAAGACAAGACGTTCAAATGCAGATGAAGCAATAAAAGAAGGTTCATCTTTTAATTGAAGAATTCTATCTAAAACTTTTTTCTTCTCACGTTGGAAATCTTTTTCTTCAAAACGAGGACTAAGAACAATTTTAGAAATAAGCTCAAGTGATCTTTCAAAATTTTCGGTAAGCGATAAAATGGAAAGAATTATAGTATCATGATCAGCGGAAACAGATAAGACGGAACCAAGTTTTTCAAATTCTTCACTTAGTTGAAGTGCATCATATTCTCCTGCTCCTTCATCTATTAAAAGGGAAGTTAAATATCCCAATCCTTTTTTATCTGCGGGATCAAACCTGCTGCCGGAAAAAACAATTATTTCGGCATAGACAATTGGAAGATTCTCTTTATGAACAAAACTAATATCAATATCATTCATGAGTTTCAAAAATTTTATTTCTGGAATCTCAAAAAATAATTCTTTCGTTGGTATTGGTATAATGGATCTATCTAACATAATCATCACTTCTTTTTAGGAATAATATTTAGTTCAACATTTGGTTTTGTTAAAAACTTTTGTGCAGCATCTACTATTTGTTCCCGAGTAACTTGTTCATATCGTGAAAGATCAAATAGAAATGAATTCGGTTCATTCAAATAAAAATTATAGTGATTAATATGATCGGTTATCAGATCAATTTTTTGAAGAGAGAAGATGTAAGAGGATTTGATATTATTCTTAGCTTTCAACAATTCATTTTCAGTAATACCATCGGAAATAAGTTTATTAATGCCATTCGTTATTTCATCTTTTATTTTTTCTAGAGAAATATCCGGTTTTGCAGTTGATGCTATTATGAATGAACCGTCAAGTTTTCCGGAATATTGAAACGACGAAATATCCTGAGCAATTTGTTTTTCGAAGACAAGTGATTTATGCAATCTGGAATTTTTTGATGATGTTAAAATATCCGAAAGCAGATCGAGCACCGCATCATCTTCATGAAATGCTTTAACAGTATGCCATGCAAGATAGATCCTTGGCAATTGTACATTATCTTCATGAATAATTTTTTTTGGTTTATCCGCCGATTGCTTTGGCGCTATTATGTCCGGTACTGGTTCCGTTCCGCTTATTTCACTAAAATATTTTTTTACCAATTCCTTTGCATTAGAACTTTCAAAATTACCGCCGATTACCAACGATGCATTACTTGGTGAATAATATTTCTTAAAAAATTTCTTTACATCGTCAAGCTCAAATTTTGCGATATCATCCATCCAACCGATTGTAGGCCAGGAGTAAGGATGATCGTTAGAAAACAAATTTGAAAATAATTTTTCCCATGCTAATCCGTACGGTTGATTTTCGTATCGCTGCCTCCGTTCATTCATCACAACATCTTTTTGATTATCAAGTTTTTCCTGATTCAATCCCGGCAGCATAAATCCCATTCTATCGGATTCCAACCATAGAGCAAGTTCAAGATAATTTGCCGGAACGGTTTCATAATAATTTGTTCTGTCAAAACTTGTTGAACCATTCAAACTTCCGCCGGCTTCCTGTATAAATTTGAAATGTCCTTCTTTAGGAACATTCTGAGAACCTTGAAACATCATGTGTTCAAACAAGTGCGCAAACCCGGTTTTACCGTTTGTCTCGTTTGCTGAACCCACACGGTACCATAAATTTACTGCAACAACAGGAATAGACAAATCCGGATAAAGAATGACCTGTAATCCGTTTGAGAGAGAATATTTCTCGTAATCAATTTTGAGTAAGTTTTTTGTCATCAGCTGGTTTGTTGTATTAGTCATTCAATATAAACCCGATACGATCAAGTTCGCCGTCTATGTTTGTTCTCGGAAAAATTTCAAAAATTTTACAAAGTAGGGGATAGATATCAATATTCCATAAAGTTCCTGTGTAATAATTTTTTTTGAAATTCGGACCAACTGCCAAAAATATTCCATGCATATCTAATTGATTGTTATCATAGCCGTGATTTCCTTTTCCATCCCAGTCGGATCTTTTATTTGAGAGAACAGTCCAGCCCAAATCTGCAACGACAACTATAGGTGAAATAAAAGGATGATCGTTAAAATGATAATACTCAGGTACTTCATTGCGTAAATAAACTTTGTAATGGTTTTCATTTTTTTTCAGGATGTTGTAAACATCGTTGACTTTTTCTTTATTCGGTTCAACAAACATGATGGGACCGCCATCGAAAAATTTACAATCGGATGAGTTTGCTATCTTTTCAATATTAATCGTTTGTTGTTGTGAGATTTCGGTCATGCCATGATCGGAAACAAAAATTACATTAACACTATCACGCATTTTTATTTCATCTAATTTTCGGAAAAGCAACCTTGCAATATTATCAAGAGTTTTAATTGCCAGATTAGTTTCGGGTGAGTCCGGACCAAATTTGTGTCCTTGTGTGTCTGTTTCATGGAAATAAACTGTAATAAAATGCGGTCTTTTTTCTGCCGGCAATTTCAGCCAATCAATAACACCTTCAACACGTTTTTCGTATGGTCTTTCGTGATCATATTCTTCAAAATATGTAGGATGACGATATGAAATTAAAATTTCAGATCCCGGCCAAAAATAACTTGCAGTTTTTATTCCCTGTCTTTCGGCTGTCTCCCAAAATGCTTCTCCTAAATACCAACGGCTATTTCGGACAGCGTTAGTATCTCCCATTCGATAAATAGTTTTGTTAAATGGATCGCCAAAAGTATTAGCAATAATTCCATGATGAGCCGGGTACATACCTGTTATTATAGATTGATGATTTGGGAAAGTCTTGGATGGAAATGCCGGGCGGAGTGACAGAGCAGATACTCCGTTTCCTCTAATCTTTTTAAGGTTGGGAGTAATTTCTCTATTTAAATAATCCCATCTGAAACCATCAAATGATACCAATATTACATAAGGTTTTGAACCGGCAAAAACATTAATAGAGATAGATAAATAAAGTAATAAGAAAAGAATCATTTTTTTCATTTTGGAATCCTTGTTAAAAAATGAAGGTAAATATAAGAATGTATGATCTAAAATTAAGATTTAATAGATGAGGTGTATGAAAAGATAGTTTTTAAATTAAGAAATTCCAATTTTGTTGAAGATAAAAAGAGGGTTTTTAGAAAATTAAAAAATTGTTAAATCCTTTTGACATTAATAAGATTTTCATATCTTCCAGTGTAAAAAATAATCTCCAAACAACTCATTGCTTAAAAAAATGAGTTAATTAAAGTTTTTACTCCATGAATCTAAAAATGAATTCATTTACATTAGTTCAAAATTATTTTTGTCTGTTTCAAAACAATTCTAAAAAAAAATCCACATTAATTAATATTTCACCAACCCATAAAGGAGTATAATATGAGAAAAGTTAAACAATTGATTTCTTTTTTCTTGTTTGCGGTTGTCTTGTTTAGCTCTCAGTTAATGTATGCACAGGTTACTACTGCTTCAATGAACGGAACGGTAGTGGACCAAAATGGAAATGCATTACCAGGAGCTAACGTAGTTGTAGTACATGTTCCTTCCGGAACTCAATACGGAACATCTACACGTTCAGATGGAAAATTCAATTTACTAGGTCTTAGAGTTGGCGGTCCCTACAAAGCTACAGTATCCATGGTAGGTTACACAGCACAAGTTGAAGAAGGATTCACACTTAGCTTGGGACAAAATTTTAAGATGGATTTTAAGCTTCCAGAAACTACAATAGAATTAAAAGGCGTGACAATAACTGCTGAAAGAAGTGCAATACTTAATTCATCGAGAACCGGTGCAGCAACTTCTGTAACCAAAGAAGCAATTGCAAATCTTCCAACCATTAACAGAAGAATTGAAGATGTTGCCCGCTTAACACCACAATATAGTCCTGCAGGTTTTGGTTACTCATTTGCAGGTGTGGATAATCGTCTTAACAACATGACGATAGATGGTTCCTATTTTAATAATTCGTTTGGTCTTGCAGGTCAACCCGGTGATAGAACAGGTGTTGCGCCAATTTCTCTTGATGCAATCGAACAAGTTCAGGTTAATATAGCTCCTTATGATGTACGGCAAGGAAATTTTGTTGGCGCAGGTATTAACTCTGTAACCAAAAGCGGAACAAATGAATTTTCGGGATCTGCATATTATGACTGGCGTACACAAGGTTTAGTTGGTACAAAAGCAAAGGATAATAAATTCAATCCTGGAACATTCAAGTATAATTTAATAGGTGCACGTCTTGGCGGACCGATTATTCCGAATAAACTCTTTTTCTTTGTCAGCTATGAAGATGATAAAACTGTTTCACCGGGAACAACGTTTAGAGCAAATCTTGGCGGTGAAGCTAACACAGGCAGTGTTACAAGAGTTAAAGCATCTGATCTTGATGCACTTAGTTCGTACTTAAAATCAAATTTCAATTATGATACAGGTCCTTATCAAGGTTATGACTTTGAAATTCCATCAACAAGGTTTTTAGCAAAGTTGGATTTTAACCTTAACGATAAGAATAAAATAAGTGTACGTTATACACAATTGGATTCAAAGACCGACGTACTACTATCCAACTCTTCATCACTTGGATTTGGCAGCCGAAGAAGCAACAATAATGGCTTGAACTTCGCAAATTCAAATTATGCCATATTGGAAAATATCCGCTCAATAGTTGGTGAGTGGAACTCTGTACTTAGCGATAATATGTCAAACAATTTAATTGTTGGGTATAATTATAGTGATGAGAGCAGAGAATCAAAAGGTACATTCTTTCCAATGGTAGATATTCTAGAAAGCGGTTCAGTTTACACAACATTTGGTTTCGAACCATTCACACCAAATAATGAATTACGTTACCACAGTTACCAGGTTCAGGATAACTTTAACGTCTATACGGCTAATCATAATTTAACATTTGGTGTAAGCGGTGAGATTTATAAATCGGAAAATGTTTTCTTCCCGGGGTCTCAAAGTGCATACGTTTACAATTCTCTTGCTGATTTTATGACGGATGCAAATAGTTATCTTGCAAATCCAAACAGAACTTCTTCTCCTGTTGGTTTAAGACGTTTCCAGGTTCGTTATAATAATATTCCTGGACAGGAAAAACCTATCCAGCCATTAGAGGTATTTTATGCCGGTGTATATGCTCAGGATGAATGGCAATTCAACAAAGATTTGAAATTAACTATGGGATTAAGAGTTGATATTCCGTTCTTTGGCGATACGGGTTTTGAAAATACATTAGCCGATGCTCTTACATTTAGAGATGAAAACGGAAATCCAATTCAGTATTCAACAAAAAAACTTCCTGATCCAAAACTTCTTTTATCTCCAAGAGTTGGATTTAACTGGGATGTAAATGGTGACCGTTCAACACAACTACGCGGTGGTACAGGTATCTTTACAAGCCGTCCTGCTTATGTATGGATTTCAAACCAGATCGGCAACACAGGTGTATTAACAGGATTTGAACAATATGATAACATTCCTGCCGGAAGAGCAATTTCTGCTGGTGGCCGTCCTTGGAATCCGAATCCGAATGCATACAAGCCAACTAATGTAACAGGCGCACCTGCTGCATCTTATGAATTAGCATTGACAGATAAGGATTTTAAATTCCCTCAAATTTGGAGAACAAATTTTGCTGTTGATCAGGCACTTCCGTGGTTTGGACTTATCGGTACGGCAGAAATTCTTTATAACCGTGATGTAAACGGATTATACTATATTAATGCAAACCTCCCTGCAGCACAAACAAATTTTAAAGGTCCCGATAACCGTCCAAGATGGACAAACAACAGAATCAATAGTAATATTGCAAATGCTACAGTGTTGAAAAATCAAGACGTCGGGTATAACTGGAGTTTTGCAGCAGTTGTTGAAAAACCATTCAGTAACGGTTTATTTTATAAAGTCGGTTATGTTTATGGCGTTGCTAGAAATACTATTGATCCCGGTTCAATTGCCAGCGGATCCTGGTTTGGGAATCAAATGTCAGGTGATCCAAACAATCCTGGTGTTTCATTTTCAGCAACCAACCCTGGCGACAGATTGTTTGCTTTTCTATCATACCGTTTTGATTATTTCAAAATGGGTTCAACCACTATCTCATTTTCATGGGATATTTATACACCGTCTCCTGCCAGCTATATCTATAGCGGCGACTTAAATGGCGATGGAGGAACAGGTAACGATCTTATTTATATTCCTAGAAATAAGGGGGAAATGAATTTTGAACAATTTACATCCTCCGGTGTTACTTTTACAGCAGCACAACAAGCAGAAGCTTGGGAAGCTTATATAAAACAGGATGCATACCTAAGCGAACATAGAGGAGAATACGCAGAGCGTAATGCTGTTTCTTTACCAATGATTTCAAGAGTGGATTTAAGTTTTGTACAGGAAATTTATTCTGATTTTCTTGGAAAGCGTAACACATTACAGCTAAGAGCAGATATTCTAAATTTTGGAAATTTAATTAATAGAAATTGGGGAATCGGTCAAAGTCTGGTTTCATCTTCACCATTGATTGCCCGTGGTGCAGATACATCAGGAAAAGCTCTCTATAGATTGAGAAACAACGGAACTAGCTTGATGTCAAATTCTCTACAGTATAATGCCGGAATAGGTGATGTTTATAGAGTACAGTTTTCAGTTAGATACATCTTTAACTAAAACTGTAGTCAATATATTTATTGTAAGGGCTGCCTCTAAAAGGCAGCCTTTTTTATTTTAAATATTGTAGAGACTTCATTTATGAAGTCTCAAATGTAATATAGAATTGATCTGTGAATTGATCCGAGACTCGATAAATCGAGTCTCTACTATTAAATAGAGACTTCTGAAAAAATCGCTTGTCATTTCGATCCCGATTTATCGGGAGAGAAATCTTTGATTACGATAAGACTTCTCAGTCGCTCCATCGAAATGACATTTCTGAATTTTTCAGAGGTCTCTAAATAATTATTTGTAGTTTGTAAATTGAACGGGGAAATCGAGATCGGATTCTTTAACAAGTTTCATTATAGCTTGCAAGTCGTCAATTTTTGGTGCTTGTACTCTAATCTGTTCATCTTGAATCTGTGCATTAATTTTCAGTCTGCTTTCCTTAATCATTTTTGTTATCAACTTTGCATTTTCCTTAGAGATTCCGCTTTGCAGATTAATTACTTGTTTCAATCTTCCGTTTGCTGCGGGCTCCGGATCTGAAAATTTCAAAGCCTTTATAGAAATTCCGCGCTTAATAAATTTTGTTTGCAAAATATCTATAGATTGTTTACGTGAATAATCATCTTTTGTGTTAAGTGTTATTAATTTTTCTTTTTTATTTAGAATAATTTCCGTGCTGGAGTCTTTTAAATCATAACGCTGTTGAATTTCTTTAGCGGCTTGGTTTAAAGCGTTATCAACTTCTTGGAAATTAATTTCCGAAACAATATCAAATGAGTGATTTGAAGCCATAAAAATTATTATATTTAATTGTTTAATTATGTCGGGGTGGGGAGATTCGAACTCCCGACCTCTTCGTCCCGAACGAAGCGCGCTAACCGGGCTGCGCTACACCCCGTATTTAACTGGTCAAAGATAAAAGTTTTATGATAGATATAAAAATCGAAAGCATTGGTTAGGAAATATTTTCCTTAGTTAAAAGGAGGAAGAAACATGAAAAAAATTTCTTTGCTATTGTTTTTTATGATTATCGTTTCGGATATAAGCCAAGCTCAGCTTGCAAAAGATAGTTGGTCATTTAGTTTTGGGGTTAGATATCCAAGATTTGTTAGCATTAACTTAACAACTCGTGATGTGAACTATGGCGGTTTTCTTTCTCTTCAAAGAAATTTTTCGGAACATGTTGGATTACGACTTAAAGGCGCCTTCTCCCATATTGAAAGTGAATATTTAAATCCTGTTTCTGTTCTTACTATAGAGAGTACAAATGCAATAACAGGCGATCTTGATTTGTTATTTTATTTTGTCCCTTGCGAACCGGTATCACCGTATCTTTTTGGTGGTTTTGGCGGTATTTATAAAATGCTTAGAAATAAAGCAACGATTGGACTAAAAGATAATACTTTCAATTATGAACTTAATGCAGGCGCTGGTCTTGAATGGGATCTTGATACTGATTGGCGATTAGTTACAGAGTTTGGATATCACATAACTAACAATTCTGAATTTGATGGAGCCCCGGGTGTCGGTGAAGTTAACGGTCGGGATACTTATATGAGTATTGATCTTGGTCTTCTTTATTTTATTGATAAAGGTGAATCTTCCAGATTATGCGAACTTTATTTTGGGATATCACAAGAATATAAAGATATGACGGATTATGACAGAATTGAAGAGATGATTAAAAAACATATTCCAAGAGAAGTTATAAAAGAAGTCGTTGTAGAAAAACCTACAACTTCTGTATCAGAAAAATGGGTTTTAGTAGGAGTTAATTTTGATTCCAATAGCTCTAAATTTACACCTGAATCATATCCTATTCTTTATGATGCTGCAAAGACTTTGTTAAAGAATCCAGATCTGAAAGTTGAGATACAGGGGTTTACGGATAACATCGGTGCTGAAGGTTACAATAAAAAACTTTCACAAAAGAGGGCAGATATTGTAAAAAATTATTTAATCTCTAAAGGTATTTCTGCAAACAGACTTAATGCTGTTGGTTATGGAGAAAGTAATCCGGTTGCTGATAATAAAACCTCCGACGGAAGAGCAATGAACAGGCGCATCGAATTTAAGATGCAGTGATTTTAATTAAAAGGTCATCTCAATAAGCCGGATGACTTTTTTTTCTACATATATTTTGTAATAACAAAAAATTAATCTAATTTTACTCAAGAAATTTTCCTTTAACTTTATCCGGAGAGATAGGCAAGGGATGAAAGATGGAATTAAAATAAAAAACAAAAATGGAGACCTCGACGACTGAAAAGTCAACGAGGATTTTTTTTATATGGACATAAAAGCAAAAATAATTGATGAAGAAGGACTTAACCGGACACTCACCCGACTTGCGCACGAAATTTTAGAAAAAAATAAAGGATCAAAAAATCTTGTGCTGATAGGGATGAGGACTCGTGGTGAATTTATAGCAGAACGAATCAAACAAAAGATTAAAGAGATTGATAAATCAGATCCGAGTTATGGTGTTCTTGATGTTACTCTTTATCGCGATGATTTCCGCACAAGGTTAAAACAACCGGAAATTTCCGTCACCAATATAACTTTTGATGTTAATGATCGTGATGTAATTCTGATTGACGATGTTCTTTACACCGGAAGAACAGTACGTGCAGCACTTGATGCACTAATGGATCTTGGCAGACCAAACACAATTCAACTTTGCGTTTTGGTAGATCGCGGCCATCGTGAATTACCAATCCGTGCGGATTTTGTCGGAAAGAATATTCCAACATCAATTAATGAGGAAGTACGTGTTCGAATTAGAGAAACCGATGGTGAAGACGGTGTTTTTTTAGTGAACGTTCCAAGTAAAATTTAGAGAGAAAATTATGTCATTATCAAACAGACATTTATTAGGCCTTAACGGTGTACCCAAAGAAGATATTCAATTGATTCTTGATACGGCAACTACATTTCGAGAAGTTCTTGAACGACCAATCAAGAAGGTACCGACTCTTCAAGGTAAAACAATTGTAAATCTATTTTATGAAGATTCTACACGTACAAGAATATCTTTCGAGCTGGCACAGAAACGTCTTTCAGCGGACACAATAAATTTTTCGACTTCAACAAGCAGTGTAAAAAAAGGTGAAACTTTTAAAGATACTGTACGCAACATAGAAGCTATGAAAGTAGATATGATAGTTGTTCGTCATAAATCGGCAGGAGTACCGCAGTATCTAACAAGAATTTCAAAAGCAAATATTATTAATGCAGGTGACGGTCTTCATGAACATCCAACCCAAGGATTGCTTGATATGTATTCAATCAAGGAACGTCTTGGAAGATTGGAAGGATTAAAAGTTTGCATTGTTGGAGATATAGCCCACAGCCGTGTAGCGCTTTCAAATATATTTGGTCTGAGATCAATGGGAGCTGTCGTGTCGGTTTGCGGACCAACTACTATGATTCCGTTTGGGATTGAATCTTTAGGCGTTAAAATATTTACAAACATAGACGAAGCCATAGCAAAGAATGATGTTCTTAATGTTTTGAGAATTCAGTTGGAAAGAAATGCCGGAACAAGAATTCCTTCCTTAAGAGAATATCATAAATATTTCGGAATTACTTCTGATCGGATAGAAAAGTTTAATAAGGAAATTGTAATTCTGCATCCCGGACCAATTAATAGAGGCGTTGAACTTTCATCTGAAGTTGCTGATGGTCCGTATCAAGTTATTCTCGATCAAGTTACTAATGGTGTTGCAGTCCGAATGGCAGTTTTATATTTACTCGGTACAATGCATTAAGATAAAAGGTGAGAAATGAAAATTATACTTAAACAAGTTTTAATCTTAAATCCGGAACAAAAGTTAAATCAAAAAAGCGATTTACTGATTAACGATGGAATTATTGAAAAGATTGATGGACTGAATGAAACCGATTTCAAATCATCGAAAGTTTTTGATTTTGATAATAAGGTATGTTCACCGGGATTCTTTGATATGCATGTTCACCTAAGAGAACCCGGCAGAGAAGATGAAGAGACTGTTGAAACCGGAAGTAACGCCGCCGCTTCCGGAGGATTTACAGGAATAGCATGTATGCCAAATACCGATCCAAGTATTGACTCTGCAGAAATTATACGTTTTATCAAAGAGAAAGCTAAAGATCACTTAGTTGATGTTTATCCTGTCGCCGCAGCTACACTTGCGCGAAAAGGTGAGGCATTATCACCAATGTATGAATTATTTGAAGCTGGTGCGGTTGCATTCTCAGATGACGGTGTTGCGATTAAGAATGCAGGAGTTTTAAGAAATGCTCTCGAGTACTCATTGAATTTTGGAACGCCTATCATTGAACATTGTGAAGATGAATCAATGGCAGAAGGTGCAATGAATGAGGGATTGATTTCTACAACATTAGGATTACCTGGTATACCGAAAGTTGCAGAAGATCTCGTGGTGATAAGAGATATAATGCTTGCGGAATTTACAGGGGGTAAAGTTCATATTGCACATATCAGTTCAAAAAAATCTGTTGAGTTGGTTCGACAAGCAAAGAAAAATAACATTAATGTTACCGCTGAAGTAACACCGCACCATTTTACATTGACTGATGATCTTCTTAAATCTTATGATACAAATTATAAAATGAATCCTCCGTTAAGAACTCGGGCGGATATAGAGGCAATGATTGAAGGATTGAAAGATGGAACAATTGATTGTATTGCAAGTGATCATGCACCGCATGCAATTGAAGAAAAAGAAATGGAATTTATATTTGCACCTAATGGCATAATAGGACTTGAAACCGAACTAAGTTTAGTGATGAGTGAGTTGGTTCATAAAAAACATTTAACAATTTCTCAGGTAATTAATAAGATGGCAATTAATCCCAGAAAGATTTTAAATATTCCGATCCCTCGAATAAAAATAGGTGAGGTTGCTAATCTTACAATTTTTGATCCGGATTTAATCTGGACAGTTGACGTCAATAAATTTAAATCCAAAGCTAAAAACTCACCATTTGATAAACGTCTTATGACTGGTAAATCTATTGCTGTGATAAACAAAGGTAAAATGTTCTTCGAAGATCAATTTACCGCAATATAAAAATTCATAAAAATTGTTCAGAGCTGTTCAATCGAGAATACAATTCTAATTTTCTAATTACCTCATTCGGCTTCAGCTATTTAACTTACCTCAAAATCGAACTGAAAAAGCAAATTCTGCGTCTTAATAATTAGAAAAATAGTTGGCATTATGATTGCACTATTATAATCAGAAATTTACGGAGGATACTATGAAAACTTTAAAATTATTTTTTAGCGGAATGTTTCTAATTACCATCTTGTTAATTACCGGATGCGATCATTTACATAATTTTGATAATATCCCGCCGACAGCTCCAAGAAATATATCAACTGTAACCGGCGATAATAGAGTTGATCTTTATTGGGATAATAATCCAGAGAGAGATGTAGCAGGTTACAATGTTTATTACAGTTATTCGTATAATGGAAAATATACTTTAATAGGCAGCACACAAAGCACTCATTATATTGATGACGGAGCCAAGAACGGAACAACATATTATTACGCAGTAAGTGCATACGATTACGACGGCAATGAAAGCGATTTAAGCGAAGATGTTATTTACGATACCCCGCGTCCCGAAGGATTTAATCAGGCAATTTTCGATTATAATAAATCTCCGAATAATGCCGGTTATGATTTTAGTAAATATCTTGTTTTATCTTACAATGCTACTGATGCAGATATGTTTTTCGAAAATTATAACGGCATATTTTACTTAAATGTTTGGGATGATTCCGATCTTCAAGATATGGGGCAAACTCAAGACATATGGGATATCAGTTATGCGCCAAGCGGGGGATGGATTCCGGTTAAACAGGGCGAAAATGTAAAATATACAGAAGCAATTGCCGGTCATACTTATGTAATATGGACATGGGATAATCACTTTGCCAAAGTTAGAATAAAAAATATTACTAACGAAAGAATGGTTTTTGATTGGGCATATCAGTTAGTCGAAGGGAATAAAGAATTAAAAAGAGGAAATCTGCCGTCAAGTAGAAATCCACTACCGGAAAAAGTTGAAAGAAAATATTAACCCCGATGCATTCCTTCTCCTTGTTGAAAAAGCATACCTTAATGGTATGCTTTTTTATTTCTTTTAATTATTTTGGTGTAAGATTAGTGAAGGAAATGAAACTAAATAATAAAAATAGGATTATGCTTTTAATAGGCAGTTTGCTGATAATTCTTAATTTTAATTCGATGGTTATTAAAGCACAGGGTTCATCCGGAAAAGATGCTTTAAAAGTTTTTTTACGAATTGAAGAAGGTATGGCAGATGCATCTGTTAACAAATTCTCGAAATATTTTAGCAATAAAAATTATCTTAGCCTGTCAAATGGAGTATCGGGTTATTATAGTTCTAACCAATCTTACTATGTAATCAAAGATTTTCTAAGTATTTACCAACCTATATCTTTTAAACTGACCAATACTGTTACTGAAACTGCAACTCCGTTTGCGTCCGGAATATTAAAATATAATTCGAAGGGAGTAAGAGGTGTCTCAGTAGTCTTTATTTCACTGCATTTCATAGATGGTACATGGAAAATTTCTCAGATAACGATTAATTAGAATGATAAACAGATTCTTGAGTCGGAAACCAATATTTACAACTATATTTTTAATTCTCTTCTTGGTATTTACTATATCAGCAATCGTATCTCCGATTATTATTAATAACGAAAAAAATAATTGGGGAACCATATTAACAGATAAAATTGAAGCTACGGAAACAAATATTGATCAGGCATTAGAAGGAAAATCAAATCTACTTATTAAAGCATTCGATTCGATTAAGCCGACACTTTCAAAAATATTGTCTGATAGTAATGTTGATAATAAAAAGATCGTTCAACTCTTCTCTAAGTACGGTAATGAAAAAATATTGATCCAATTATATAATAGCTCAAATATTTTAATCGGATGGAATTCCGAACCGGTAATAGATGAAATAAGTTTATCTAGTGTAAAGTATTATTACGGGCAGACTTTTTTTAGCGGAAAAAAACTTATTTCATATTTATCGTTTTGTGACTCATTAAAAATTAATAATCAATATTACATTATAGTTATAAGTACTCCAATCGAAAAACATTTCTCGCTTTCTTATAAAAATGAATCTTTCGAAAACTTTCCGGATTCTTTATCAAAAAAACTTTCTGTTAAAATAAATATTGAGTATTCACCAATAGCTAAATATTCTAAAGATGGCAGAAAATATTCCTACCTTCTGCTAAATAATTTCAAAAATAAAATAGGAGTTGCAACATTCGATAAACCATCCTTAGAAACTTCTATTAATATTATAAGGAGCTCAATATGGTTATTGCAATCGTTAATATTGATTTTTGCTTTTATAATTTTAGGATTCTTCGGAAGACATTATTTCTGCAAAATTCAAAGCAAATTATTTAGAATAATTTTACTGATCATTTATTTAACAATACTACGTATAACATTATTTTATTTTGAAATACCTTCTTTATTGATTCATAATTCATTGACTGACTCTTCAAATTTTTCATCTGTTTTTGGATACGGAATTGTCCGCTCGCCGCTTGAGTTTACTATTACTGTTCTTTTTTTGCTTGCGGTAGTAATTAAAGGATATGATTATTTTTTCGAATATTATAAGGTCAATCAATTAAAAGAAAGAAAACATGCTGTTCAAATTTTTATTTTAATTTTTTCGCTAATACTTTATCTTTTAGTTTACCGCGGACTTGCCGCATCAATTAGAAGTGTGATATTCGATTCAAACATCAGGTACTTCAAGGATTTTTCATTAATTCCCGATTCAGCGGCTCTATTAATGAGCCTAAATATTTTATTACTGGCACTGGCGGCGGTATTATTCTCGGCGATACTTGTTTTATCTATCCTAAATTATAAACTGGAAAGTTTTCGTAAAAGGAAATCTGCATTTTATTTAATCTACTTTCTAATTATCCAAATCATTGGCTGGTTATTTGATTTACTGCAAAGTGAGCCTCAGGGGACTCCGTTAATCCGGATTATTTTTATCACAGCTACTTTCTCAATATCACTAATCATTCTTCAATCCGAAAAAAAAACTATAAGGCATTTTGTTTATTATTCATTTGCCGCTTCTATTCTATCAGTTAGTTTATTAACTTATTACAATTCCGAGATCGAAAGAGAATCGTTAAAAACCACTGCACATGATATCACCCGCACTGATGAGAATTTAATTGAGTTTATGGTTTATCAAACACTTAACGAAATCCAAACAAGCGACAAAGTCGTTAATTCGTTTTACAATAATGCAGATCTTTCGGCGGATGCTTTTATTGTTTGGACAAACAGTATGCTTTATAAAGAAGGACTTAGTTCATCAATCTATTTTTATGATGATCAAAAAAAATATCTCGGCGGATTTTCATCAACTAATGAATTGTTAACAAATAAGTTTCAGCAAATCATAGAGCAATCCGGCGATAGCTTAAAAATTAACAAGCAGTTAAATATGTTTGGTGATAGAATTACGTTTATTGGAACTTCTCCCATTCTATCAGAAGAAAAAATCATCGGGTATGTTTTAGTTTCGGCGATCTATGATGAAGATTATTTTCATTATGCTGATCTGCCAAAATTTTTAATTCCGCAAAGAGTAGGAATTACGTCAGCTATTGATTATGATAAGTTAAAAATTTTTGATTTTCATAACGGAGAACTTGTAAGATCTTATGGCGGCTTAACATTATCTGATTCCAGCCAATACTCGATTCTAAATGCTCAATTTACTTCATTTAATGAAGCATGGATAAATCTTGAATTGAATAATGAGAATTATCTTTTTTATCTGCTTAAAGTTAATACGCCCTCCAGCCATAAGATAATTGCTGTTGCAGTTGAAGAAAAAAACTTTTCTTGGAGTCTTACGGATTTCTTTAAAATATTTTTTATTCACACAATTATAATCTTAACCATATTATTAATCGTTGCGATCATAAAACTTAAACAAACGATAATTCTTTTATCGGCATATCGAACACGACTGATAGGCGCATTTATGGTCGTATCGTTGATTCCATTAATTTTAGTAGCCATCTATTTTAGAAATTTGACCGAGGAAAAAAACTTTGATTTGCTCACAAAAAGATTAACTGATCTTTCTCAACAAGTTGAATCATATCTATCGCTTTATTCTACGCAATCAAACATCAATTCTCAGCTCATATATGAAAAAGCGGCTGTTGATAATAATATTTCCTTTTCTCTTTTTAAAAATAATAATATGCTTTACAGTACAAATAGTACCTATAATGAAATTGGATTACTTTCCCAGATACTTCCTGCACAGGCTTATAGTGAAATCATATTAGGTGTTAATCAAAATTATTATGAGAGAGAGAAAGTTGAGAATCATGCTATCCATTCAATTTATCACCGTTCATCAATTAATGGTGATGATTATATAATCAAGGTTTCTGATCTGTTTAATAAAGTTGATCTACCATTGTCTGATATAGAACTTGATATTTTCTTATTCGGAATATTTTCTTTAGCTGGAATTCTTCTGTTCATTTTTAGTGCATTACTTGCAGAACAAATATCTTCACCAATAAGACGATTAACGGGAGGAGCCAAATCTGTTGGCGATGGAGATCTAAATGTTGAAATTAATTATGGAACGCGAGGTGAGATCAAAGATTTAATAGATGGATTTAATGCGATGGTTAAAAGACTTAAGCAAAGCCAAATTGAACTTGCAAAATTAGAACGGGAAACAGCATGGAAAGAAATGGCAAAACAAGTTGCACATGAAATTAAAAATCCTTTAACTCCAATGCGACTTAATGTTCAACAATTGATCAAAGCTCATAAAGATAATTCACCAAAGTTCAATACTATATTTGAAAAAGTTACTTCATCAATAGTTACACAAATAGAGATACTTAAAAACATTGCTTCTGAATTTTCAAACTTTGCCCAAATGCCCAAATTAAGTATTTCAAGATTAAATGCTGTTTCTATTATAAAGGAAACACTAAATTTATTTGTAGAAGAAAAGAGGGAAATAATATTCAAATCTAAAAAATCTGAAATATTTATTAGTGCTGACCAAGATCAGTTAAAAAGAACAATTGTAAACCTGATAAGAAATTCCATCCAGGCTGATTCCACTATACTCAACATTACGATTGATAGTGACGATGATTACTGTCATCTAAGGTTAAAAGATAATGGAAAAGGAATTCCAAAAGAAAATATTGATAAAGTGTTTGATGAAAACTTTACTACCAAAACAAAAGGAATGGGAATAGGATTAAGTATAGCAAAGAGATTCATTGAGAATATCGGCGGAAAGATTTCTGTTGAATCAACTTCAGATGCCGGAACTACATTTTTATTAACAATTCCATTAGCCGAATGATGTTCGATCTAACTCCACAACAAAAAGCAGCATTCGATTATAAAAATCACATTTCATTGACTGCTAATGCCGGTTCGGGAAAAACTTTTGTTCTCTCAAAAAGATTTGTCGAAATCCTACTAAATGAAGAAATAGATTTATCAAGTATAGTAGCAATCACCTTTACTGATAAAGCGGCCGGTGAACTTAATAAAAAAATTGCCCGCGAGATAGACGAAAGAATTCTTGCGGAGTTAGACTTTGGCAAACGTAAGAAACTTGAAGAGATAAGAAGACAATTAGTTTCAGCCAACATATCAACGATACATTCCTTTTGTATTAATATTTTAAGAGAATTTTCACCGGAAGCAGAAATAGATCCTAACTTTAGTGTAATAGATCAAACAACTGCTAATGAAATATTTCAGTTATGTATTGAAGATTCAATTAATGCAAATATAAAAAACCCGGAGACTTCGGAAGATTTAAAATTTATTATCCGTTATTTCGGTTCTAAAAAAGCATTCGTAGCTCAATTGGAAAATTCACTGAATCAAAAGAATACGATTGACCAAATATCTAAGAAATTATATTTAAGATCAGATAATGAGATAGCACTTTATTTCCGCCAAGAATTTGAAACTGTTTTCGATAAAATATTTTCTGCAAAGATTTCGGAAACAATAACAAATTTGAAAATAATAAATGACTTCGTTCTTAAACAAAACAATATTAATAAATATGCTGTGGAAACGGAAAATCTCTTAAGCCATTTTACCGCAAATCTGTCTTCAGTTAATAAAATAAAATTTCTTAAACAATTTGTTGGCTCGGCGCTTACAAAGGAGTGCACAGTTCGTAAGCCAGGTTATTTAAATAAAGGCAGGGAAGAATATCAGAACAGAATTGAAATGATTAATTCGCTGTTTCTTGAACTACAACCTCTCTTTTCTTTTGATGAAGGCAACAAACATGAAATTGAATTAGCCCGAATTGGTAAGGCATATCTTAAAATATTTAACAGTGTGAACAAATTATATACCGATAGAAAAAAACAAAAAGGCTATCTAGATTTTGAAGATCTTTTAATATTTGTTCAGCAAGTTCTTCTAAAAGAAGAAGTACAAACTTATCTCCAGAAAAAATTCCGCTATATAATGATTGATGAATATCAAGATACAAATGAACTGCAGTATGAAATATTCATGCCCATACTGAATAATCTTCGCAGCGGAAATTTATTTGTTGTCGGCGATGAGAAACAAAGTATTTATATGTTCCGTAATGCAGAACTGGAAGTGTTCAATAAAACAAAAAAGGATATTGAGAGTACGGATAAACCAGGCAGACAACTTAGTTTACCTCACAGTTTTAGAATGTCACCTGCTTTAATTTTATTCATTAATAAAATATTTTCAAACCTCTTTAGTAATCCGGACCAATTTTTCAACGAAGTTGAATATAACGAACTAATTTGTGCTAAGAGCGAGAACGAAATTGGTAAAGTTGAATTGTTAATTTCTGAAACTGAAAATGAAGCTAGTGAATCTGACCTAGTTGCTGAAAAAATATTAAAATTACTACATGATAATGAAGCTGAGCTAAAAGATATTGCAATACTTTGCCGTAAGCGTGATTCATTTGCTGAACTTGAAAAAGTTTTTGTGAAGAAAAATATTCCATATTCAATTATCGGGGGGAAGGGATTTTACCAGCGTCAAACCATTTATGATATTTATAATTATCTCTCATTCCTCTTGAAGCGGGAAAACGATTCTGCCTTAACGGGAATATTGCGGTCACCATTTTTTAATATTTCCGATCTTCAGCTTTATAAAATATCTCTTTGTGAGGGAAATACTTTTTATGAAAAACTAAAATACTGTTCAGAAAATAATTCCGGATTAAAAGAAATTTACAATAAGTTAAACGAAAATTTGTTGATTGCATCCAGCACAGAAATTTATTCGCTCATTAGAAAAATTCTACTCGAAAGCGGATATTGGGCAGTAATAGCATCAAAAAAGAATTCGTCTCAAGAAATAGCGAATGTAGAAAAGCTATTGTTATTGGCGCGTGCATTTACAAAAAAGAGTTTTAAGAATTTGTATGATTTCACTGTTTCAATGCGTGAGTCAATTGAAGATCACGAAGATGAAGGGCAAGCTCAGATTACACGCGATGAAAATTCAGTTAAGATATTAACAATACATCAAGCGAAGGGATTGGAATTTAAAGCCGTATTCCTTTACAACTGCAACGATACCGTAAAAGATAATTCTGTGAAATCTAAATCATTGCTCTGCGATAAAAATTATGGAGTGATTGCTAAAGTCCCAACTGATGAAAATTACTTCAACAAATATGATACGGCTCCGATTGTCTCGCTCTATAATTATATTATTTACAGGAAAAATCTCGCTGAAATAAAACGATTATTATACGTAGGATTAACTCGCGCCAAGAATTATTTATTTATAAGTGCAGAATTGAAAAAGGAAGAACCTAATAAAAACTCCTTTCTTGATCTAATATTAAAGGGGCTCAAAGCTGATCATTCCGCGGATGAATTTAGTTTATCTTCCGAAGTGCAATTTATGAAACTGATGGATGGTGAATATAAATTTTATAATAAAAACATTTCAATGATTGTTTCTATTAATAGAGAAATCGAGAATGTAAAATCCATTGAACTTAAAGAGAAACCTAATCTCGATGAAAAAAATATTCTCACACAGAAAATTTTTGATGGACCAAAGCGTGAAATAATTTCCGCAACAAAAATATCCATGTTTACACAATGTCCTGTTAAGTATCAGCTTACTTATGAGTTGGGATACTCAACGATTTATAATCTTGTGAAAGAGAGGTCAAATGAATTTGAATTCAATCAAAATGAAGATGATGAATTACGTCAATATGCACAATTGAAAGGGAAATTAATTCACACTGTTTTGAAAGAGGAAATACCTCAAGAAGAATTATCAAATTATTTAACGGCTCATTTAACGCTGGAACCGTTTTCAAATGATTCGCAAAGAAATGATTTTCTGACCTCTTTGATGAACGAAATTGAAAAGTATTACGGCTCGGATACATATCAAACAATTTCAAAAATTGATAATTATAAAAATGAGTTTGAAGTATATTGCGAAGAAAGAGAACATTATCTTTACGGCATCATTGATAAACTTATTATCGAAAAAGACAAATTGATAATAGTAGATTATAAAACAGACAATATCAGAATTGATCAACTTAGTACAAGAGCCGAAAGTTATATTCCACAGCTTACATTTTATGCTTATGTGTTGTCAAAACTTTATAGATCATATAAAAATTTTCAGCTAAGATTAATATTCTTAAAATATGCAGATGAACTAATTGTAAAGGATATTAATCACACTGATTTGGATAAATACAGTATTGAATTAAATGAAGGTATTAATAAAATTTATAGCAGTAATTACGAACCAAACTTAAATCATTGTTTTTCTTGTCACTTTGCTCTGGATGGAAACAAATGCGTAAAGATATTTTCATAAGAATCAGTGTTTTATTAATATCAATATTTCTGTTTTCTTGTTCGTCGAAGCCAATCATTCCACTTTTCGAATATCCCGCCGACTGGAGAAATATTAACGAAAGAGAAAAAACAATTCTGGATTATTCAAAATATTTAAGCGGAAGAAAAATATTTTTAGATCCCGGACACGGCGGTGAGGACAGAAAAAATAAAAATAGCAGGGGAGATGTAATTGAAGCGGACGTTAATTTACGAGTTGCACTAAATCTAAAAAAATATCTTGAATCAGCAGGGGCGGAGATAATTATATCACGTGATAAAGATACTACAGTTCAACTTGGTTACCGCTCCGAATGGGCAAATAAAAGCGGCGTAGAAATTTTTATCAGTATTCATCATAATGCGCCCGGTAAGACAGAAGATGATTTTACAAACTATACTTCAACTTATTATCATGCAAAAGAAACTGATTACGAATACGAACCTTCGGATCAAGATATTGCAAGATATATCGAACGTGATCTTGCTTATGTTATGGGTAATCCCGGCGGTCTTGGTTCATTTGACGGCACCTATTCCGATTATAATATTTATCCAGGGGAAGGATTTTCAGTTCTTCGTAAAAAAAATATCCCTGGGGTTTTAGTTGAATGTGCTTTTCACACAAGTCATTTTGAAGAATTACGTTTGAATAATGAAGAGTTCAACCAAATACAGGCTTGGGGAATTTTTAGAGGATTAGCTAAATATTACCGCGCTGGCAAACCGGAAATTAATTTTCTTCCGGATAGTTTAAGGTTGGATAATAACATGTTAAATGCTTCATTCGAACTAAAAGATTCTGTAGGAATAAATCCAAAATCAATTCTAATTTATTTTAACAAAGAAGAGAAAGAATTTACATTTGATAAAACAACTAATGTTGTTTCTCTTAAGATTGAAATAATCAATCCCGGTACGTATCAGCTCAGAATTATTGCAGCAAATAAAAACGGGAATCATTCGTTCCCGTATAGAAAAAATATTATTGTTGATGATTCTCTGAAAGTTAATCTCGCAAATTAGCTTACGGCGTTTTTTTTGTTATCAATTCTTTCGGTTGCATACTTAAAAATGTAGAGCGCAATTGCAGAAGTAAATCCTATTGCTAAAAAGTAGTACCAAATTACATGTGCATCTTGATAGTAAACCGCTTTCTGTATCTCTGTTAGGCCTAACGGTAATGTTTTGGGATCGGGGCAATATTTATCTAATAAAAATCCCGACATAATAAATCCAACTAATGCTGAAATAAAGGAATGCAAATGACTGAAGCCAAGATAAACCCCCTCTTCACCTTTTGGTGCAAGAAAAGAAAAATATTCCAGAAATCTTGGCGAGATAAAACATTCTGCAAGTCCTTGAATTGCAATTCCTATAATTAACATAATTGTTATAGGATGCATTGTTACTAAACCCAAAATAGAAATATCTCTTCCTAAAGCACTTTCTAATGATTGACTGAACGACATTGCAAAAGCGGAGAACGGCATAAGAATCATTCCGACCAACATAGAGGTCACAGCTTTTCGTTTTTTCATAAGATTTGTAATGAGCACAACAAATAAAACAACAACGGCCGGATTAACATTAGCCAGCCACTCCGGACGGGCTTCATCTCCGCGTAATCGAATAACATATTTTGGCATTGTTGCATAAAGCTGTTGCTGAATTATCCAGAAGCCGCTTACAATTAAAATTAATATTACTAATCTTGGTTGTAATACAATTTTTTTAAGAGACTCAAAAACTTCAGCAACTGTTTTTCCTTTGTGTGAATCATCATTCTTTTTGAAAAAGAAAAGTGCAAAAAGCATTGCGAGGAAAGACATTCCTGCAGAAAAGAAATTCACATATTATAGTCCCATTCCTTGTCTAATGTATGGGACAAAAGTTTTTCCGCTGAAAGCACCAATATTAACAATCCAATAAAACAAAGCATAACCTCTTGCGCGGTTATCTTCATTTGTAGTCTTTGCAACAGTTCCCGTAATTAATGGTTTAATAAATGAACCGCCGATTAATGTAATCAGTAAAAACAGTATGACTAATCCTTTAGTATGAAACATGCCCAGTAGTGAATACCCGGTTGTAAGTAAACCAAATGCAAGCACAAGTCCGTTTCTAAATCCTATCTTATCTGAGATAGCACCGACAAACGGCGGAAGAAAATATAAAAGTGCATAGAAAACACCGGCGACAATTCCGGTTTCGGTATCGGTAAATCCAACTATGTTTGTTAAATAAAGTGTAAGAACAATAAAGAATCCGTAATAAGCAGCTCTTTCGCAAAGCTCCATAAAATTAGCAATCCAAAATTCCTGTGGAAATTTAAATTTGATTTTTGGTTGAGGAGTAGATTGTTGGGTCATGGTTATCCTATTGATAGAAAATGATTGCCAAGTTAGAAAAATTTGTCCTTTAAAAAAATGCTATCCTCAATAATCTTAATGAGATTTGAAAAGAAAAATTCCATAGATTCAACACCGGAAATAAAAAAATTACTTAAACAGTATTGTTAAGCATGGAGTTCTAAGATGAAAATTTATTCTAAACATGAACTAAACAACTATTCACTTTCTCTTACTTATGATGACATCAGTTTAATCCCAACAGAAATTTCACGAGTTAAAACCAGATCGGAAGTAAATATAAGATCAAGTTTTCTAGAAAAAGAATTAGCTGTACCTATAATTTCAAGTCCGATGGATACTGTAACCGGAATTACGATGGCTAAAGAACTTTCTAATTCCGGTTGCCTTGGAATAGTAAATAGATTCGATTCCTCATTAAACGAATTATTTTCAAACGGAAATGTTGTTGAAGGTATTCAAGCAGTTTCTGTTAGTTTAACAGCAGAAGATGAGCTCTTGGAAAAAATTTCTGCAAATAAATTAATAGTTTGTATTGATACAGCAAACGCGAACAATGCCCATGTTCTTAATAAATGTGAAGAGATAAAAAAGAAATACAAAGTAAAAGTAATTGTAGGAAATATTGCTCACGGTGGAACATTGAAACAACTTGTTGATGCAGGTGCAGATGCGGTTCGCATCGGAATTGGAGGAGGAAGTGTATGCACAACTTCCGTTCAGACCGGAATTGGAATCGGGCAGGTTTCTTCAGTGTTAGATACTTACTTTACACGCAAGGAACAAAAATTAAAAATAGAATTAATTGCTGATGGCGGAATAAAGAGTCCCGGAGATGTTGCAAAAGCTCTAGCATCCGGTGCGGATATTGTAATGCTTGGTAGAATGCTTGCCGGGACAAAAGAAACTCCGGGTGAAGTGATTAAATACAGTGATCAACTTTGGAAAAAGTACAGAGGCTCTGCATCGTTTGGTGTAAAGATGAAAGGCGAGTTTATTGAAGGTGAAGAAACTATGATTCCGTATAAAGGAGCTGTAAAAAGTGTAATTAATGCTATCTCCGACGGATTGAAAAGTGCAATGAGCTATTTGAATTGTGAATCGTTAGAAGAATTAAAAAAGATAAATACATTTGGAGTTCTAAGCACAAGTTCTTATTTGGAAAGATTGCCGCGTAAATAATTTTAGAAAATCTTTTCCTCAAATTTTATTTGCTGAATTCCACAGGTTGATTATTGAAGGAAGTTTATGTATTATCTACATAATTCTAAACAATTTTTGGTAAGTTCAAATGAAAATAAATGAATCCAAAATACTACTCGTATTTTTTTATATTTTTTTATTCTCAACTGTTAGTTTTTCACAAACTGTAGGCAAGATATATAGTAAAGAGGAAGCTAATACTTTATTTGGGAACGTGATTGATTCAACTTCAGTAAGTCTTTGCGATTTAATCTCTACAATTAATCAGACTCAAAATTATGTTATGTTTCAAATAATTAGCGGGGAATTGATAATTCTTGGTGACGGTAGAAAAGTATTATATCCGGTTGGAAAGACTGTTGACCCAAAAGAAGTATTTACTCTTTTTAGTAAATCCAAAGTTGTTGAATTGCTTTGTTTGGGTAGTGGTAATACGGTTACTGTTGAGAAAAGAAAGGATCATTTAACAATAACATTTGGACTTAATACTCTAGAATTTGGAGAGCCGTGTCCGCCATTCTGTTATTAATTATTTTATGAAAATTCCCTATATAATTAGCTTTTTATCAATATCTGTATGGATTTTTCCTCCGTTCAGGCAATATAAATCTGATTTTTTTTATTTTTTTTTGTACTAGCAATTACATCGCCTGTTACTATTGCTTTATTTTTTCTATTTAGAATAAGTTCTCTGATTCCCGCGGTTACGTTTACTTTTTTTCTAATCTCATCTTTGATGTCCTACCGTAAACAAAGATATTTTTTTATAATTTTATCAATACTTTGGTTTATAATCACTTTAAGTTTTTCTATTCATAGAAATATTTTAATGATAACATTTATAGGGGCACATATTTTTGTTGTCATAATATTGATTAACTCACTTATGAAATATATTGAGAAAACAAAAGCGGTTAATTTATTCTTGATTTTGTTAATTACTTATGATCTAACTAATATTTTAAAATATACAGCTATCATGTTAAGTATTGAACAAGGGGTTATAAGTTTTGTCTTAGCCACTTTTATTCAAATATTTTTCGGTATTATTTTTTCATTTATGTCTCTAAAGACTAAAGATTTTCCCTTACCTACTAAAAACTAGCTTTTTGTAGAGTTAAATCCATCACCATTTGATAAATTAGAATTTTAAGTAATGTTTTACTTATAGCTATATCTTTGTTTTCTTCAATCTTAGTGAATTACTTACAACAGAGACAGAACTTAACGACATAGCCAAAGCGCCAATCATCGGGTTTAGCATTCCAAGGGCTGCAAGAGGAATTAAAACAGTATTGTATATAAACGCCCAAAATAAATTTTGTTTAATTATCTTAATTGTATGCTTTGAAAGATTAATTGCTTTGGCAACAGTCAATAAATTTCCTTGCACTAAAGTTATTTGAGCAGTTTCAATGGCAACATCGGTTCCGGTACCAACAGCAATTCCAACGTCTGCTTGAGCAAGTGCAGGAGAATCATTGATTCCGTCTCCCACCATTGCAACAATTTCACCTTTACTTTGATACTCCTTCACAATATTAGCTTTTTCATCGGGTAAAACTTCAGATCTAAACTCTGTAATTCCGACTTTATCTGCAATCAACTTTGCAGTTTTAGAATTGTCACCGGTAAGCATAACTGTTTTGATTTTCATTTTACCTAATTCTTTTATTGCTTCCGCAGCGGTTACTTTTAATTTGTCTTCAATAGCAATTAATCCTTTCAATTCTCCATCTACACTAATAAATACAATTGTTTTTCCGCTCTCAATCAATTTATCATATTGTTCATTCATAACATTTGTTTTGATCGAGTACTCACTCATCAAATTTAAGTTTCCAATTATCATGGTATGATTATTAACGATTCCTGTTAATCCGAATCCTGATAAATTTTTGAATGTTTCCGGTTGTTGTAATAAAATATTTTTTGCCTTTGCTTTTTGTACTATTGCTTCGGCTAATGGATGCTGTGATTTTGATTCGAGAGAAGCGCTTAAGTAAATCAGTTCATCTTCTGAAATATTATTCACGATTATTTCAGAAACGACCGGTTTGCCTTCAGTAATTGTTCCGGTCTTATCAAAAACAATTGTTGAAATATTTTGTGCAAGTTCAAGACTTTCGCCGTTTCTGATTAATATTCCATTTGATGCACCTAAACCCGAACCGACGATTATTGCAGTTGGAGTTGCTAATCCCAGCGCACATGGACAAGCGATAATAAGAACAGCTACAAAACTAACCAATGCTTGACTGAAAGAATTATGACCACCAATAATAAGCCAGACTAAAAATGTTATTAACGCAATTACAATTACAACCGGCACAAATACTGAAGCAATTTTATCTACTAATTTTTGAATAGGAGGTTTAGAAGCTTGTGCCAGTTCAACTAATTTAATGATTTGAGCAAGTACCGTATTGTCACCGACCTCAGTTACCTTAAAATTAAATGAACCATTTTTGTTAATAGTTCCGCCAATTACTTTTGAATCAATTGTCTTTTCAACAGGAAGACTTTCACCTGTTATCATTGATTCATCAACGGACGAACTTCCCCAGATAATAATTCCATCTGCCGGAATTTTTTCACCAGGTTTAATGACTATAACATCTCCGGCTTTTAAATCAGAAATGTTAACAACGGTTTCATTATTATTGACGAGAACCTTTGCTGTTTTGGGCTTCAGTTCCATCAATTTTTTTATAGCAGAATTGGTTTTTTGTTTAGCACGGTGCTCGAGAATTTTACCCATTAAGATTAGAGTAATTATAACACCGGCGGTTTCAAAGTAAACATGAGGTAACTCGTTATGTATAGAAACAACTGACGGAAATAATGTCGCAATTGTACTGTATCCGTATGCAGCACCTGTACCAATTGCAACAAGTGAATTCATTTCGAAAGAAAAATGTTTTAGGTTAGTCCAAAAAATTTTATAGAATCTTTTTCCACTAATAAAAATTATTGGCGTTGTTAGAATTAATAAAATTTTATGTGTTGTTTCTGCAGAAAAACTCCAGACATTTTGAAAAAAAGAATAATTAACCAACATGCTGATAATAAAAAGTGGGAATGTGAGAATTAAAGCAAGAAGAAAATCTTTTTTGATAAGATCATAATATTCATCTTTTTCCGGCTCAATTCGAGTTTGTATTAAATCTTGTGAACCGTTTTGAACTGTAGAATTTAATTTTAATTTGTAACCGTAGCTTTCAAGTTCTTTGGCTATAGAATCTAGGTTGATATTATCATGTTCAAAATTAAACGTAGCACGTTCTGTTGCTAGATTAACGCTAACATTTTTAATACCTTCAAAGCCGCCAATAATTTTTTCAACACGTGTTACGCAGCTTGCGCATGTCATTCCCTCAATAGGTAGATTTACTTCTTTCATGGCATACCTTTTTATTTCCTAACTTTATAACCTGAATCAGATATGGCATTCTCAATTTCCGTTGGACTAACTTTAGTCTCGTCAAAATTTACTTTTGCAAAACCGATCCCAACTTCAAAAGTTGAAATATTTAATTTTGATAATTCTTTTTTAACAGCCATTACACAATGATTACAAGTCATTCCTTCTATTTTGAACTCTTTGGTTATCATTTTGTTAAACTCCATTTTTTTGTTGTACGAAAAATAGATTAGTGTAACTAATGTACGTTACATAATTCTGGAAAAATGTTATAAAATTTTAATGAGTTTTTAAATAAAAATGAGCGGTGCTTAACTGACTTTGTCTAACGGCTTACGCAAGTTATGGGTTTTCAATTTGAATTGACTGGCGGTAAAACCTGTTACTTTCTTGAATTGATTTGAAAGATGCTGAACACTGCTATAACCTAAGTTATAAGCTATTTCGCTTAAGGTATATTCACCATACTTAATAAGTTCTTTTGCACGTTCAATTTTCTGTAAAATAATATATTGTTCAATTGTTACACTTTCTAAAGAAGAAAAAAGACTACTCAAATAGTTATAGTCCAGTCCCAGTTCTTTTTCGATAAGTATGGAAATTTTTTTTGGTTCATTAATCAGATAGTCGCTATCATAAATAATTTTAATAATAAGATTTTTTATTTTCTCTATTGTTTTTGCTTTCTTGTCTTCAATAAGTTCAAATCCGTTCTCTTCCAAGATCAATTTTATTTTATTGATAGGTAAATTTTTGATTGGTGATTCGGTAATTACCTCGCCCAGAGAAATTTTTTTAGTCTTAACGCCGATTTTTTCGAATTCTTCTTTTACAACCCGGATACAACGGTTGCAAACCATATTTTTTATATATAAAGAATTTTGTGTTTGCATTGTGTAATGATTTTAATAAGATAGTTATACAATTATTATTTTAGTTTCAAAAGAATTAATCAACTGCTCTTAGGTTTATCTTTTTGATTTTTCACCTTTAATGTAAACATATCATTTTTCTCTTCATCCGAGTAATTTTCTAAAAGATTACTTCCCAAAGATTTTAGCTTTTGGTTCAGTTCGATTTTATCATTAGTTGTTTTCTTGTTTTGAATGGCATTCAATACCTCTATCCTACTATTTCGAATTAATCTCTTTTTATTGTCTTTTCTGATTTTATCGTTTTTAGTTTGTTTTATTTCGGGTTCTTTTTTGCTGATGGATTTAATCTTTCTCTCTTCCTTTATTTGAGTAGTATTTTTAGGGGATAAGATGGAAACAGGTTTTAAGTTTTCGCTTTTGTTTAGATAGGAATTGTTCAGCGAAGTCATGGGTTTCTTTGGAAGAATTTCATCAACTCCCCCTTGTTTTTTCCTTAATGAGTAAAAGGAAAAAATTAATGTGAAAATAGTTAAAACAATTACGATAATTAATACAGTATATATTATTGGTACGATTTCCATACAGGTAAGATATTAAAATATATTTCTCCTACCAACAGAATCGAAAAGTGTGACCTCAAATTGCTTTACCTGCACGTGATGCCGATAACGTTACCATATCATATTCATTATTATCACTATAATAATTTAGTACATTCATTTCAGCTAAGTTGGGACCTTGTTTTGGTAGATCCTCTCTATAATCCCTTCTCTCACCAATAGTTCTAAAATTTTCGTTTTGATTCATTATTTCAAGTCTTCTGGTCTCGATAATTTGTGTGTTTTTGGTTCTCTGATTAGCATAAGTTTTATGGGCTTTTATGTCTTTATTTTGCTCGTTTATTCTCGTAAAATATTCACGGGAGTATAATTTGTGCCTATCTGTTTTACTGTTTTCTAAATTCTGTGTAAAATGTTTTTTGGCTGGAAAATTATTGTTTATAGTTATTGGCAGTCCTGTTTGTATTTGTTTTGTTATTGGTCTCCTAACGGAATTATTTATTTGTAGCGTATTACTAGCTAAGACTAAGCGGCGAATTGGTATGTGTTCGATAGAATGCGGTAATTTGCTTCTTGCTTTTGCTCTGTAAGATATATACGAAACAATTATCGCGAATAAAAGAAACGAGGTAAATATCAATAAACTGGTATAAATTATTGGAACGAGAGTCATCTCTTTTTTCCTTTTTTTTATTTATAAAAACAAATGCTATACCAGTCAAAATATTGTGAGTTCTTGTTGTTTTTACACTTTTAGAAATTTTGTGGACTGTTTTTTGTATTAGAATGAAACAATAAGTCACAATTGAGATTAAAATGTGCGTATAAAAATTAAAGTCGTTCCATTTATTTGTTTTTATACGACTTTTTAATATTTTTTGTCTCGCAATTACCGTAACTTAGCTTAAAATTAGAGGTTAGAGATGACGAAAGCTGATATTGTCGAAAAAGTTGCTACAGGTACTGGATTAACCAAATTAGAAACTGAAGCGATAGTTGAAGGATTCTTAAATACTGTTATCCAAGCACTTAGAGATGGAAAGGGTATTGAAATTAGGGGCTTTGGAAGCTACAGAGTGAAAAAGAAAAAAGCACGTTATGCAAGAAATCCTCGATCTGGAGAAAAGGTTTATGTTGGTGAACACTATGTACCAACTTTCAAGTTCTCTAAAGATTTTAAAGCGGCTGTTAATTCTGGAATGAAAGATAATTCTGTAAGTGAATAGTTGATAATTGTAAAGAAAAAGGATTATAAATGATTAAATGTAAAGTTTGCGGAGAAGAAATAGATTATGAAGCAAAGTTTTGTTCCCAGTGTGGGGCTGCCGTAAAATCAAAAGATGATAAACAACATTTGAAAAAAGAAGAGAACAATTCGTTATCAAGTTCTTTCGGTATAAAAAAAAATAATAAGAAAGAAAAAAATAAGAATGCAAGTCATCAACAAAATTTGGTAAGAACCTTTTCCTTTACAAAACTGATTTACTTAGTTTTCTTTTTGGTTGTTGTTGGTGTGGTGATTATATATTCTTCCGGAATCTTTGATAGTTCAATTCCAGTAGTTCCCACTCAATTTAATGACAAGAATAACCCTCATGCGGGTGTTGATCTTAATAATCTTGAACAGATTAATACTTATGAAGAATTCTTAAAAAAGAATCCGCGTGATAAAGAGACTTTACTTAATCTTGCACACTTGTTAAATGATTCCGGACTGAAAGCAAAGGCGATTGAGAGATATAACGATTATTTAAAACTCGATCCTCAAAATGCAGATGTTCTTGTAGATATGGGAGTTTGTTATTTCGAAACCGGAAAGAATGATGATGCAATAGCTGCGATGGAAAAAGCACTGAAGTACCAGCCTAGGCATCAAATTGCACATTTAAATTTGGGTATTGTAAATTCTGCAGCAGGAAACTCCTTAAAAGCTGTTGAGTGGTGGAAAAAAGCTGTAGAAATAAATCCGACAAATGAAATTGGTAAAAAAGCAGAAGAATTAATTAAAACACATTAATTAAAAGGAGAATGTAAATGCCTTGTGGTAGAAAAAGAAAGCGCCATAAAATGGCTACCCATAAGCGTAAGAAACGCTTGAGAAAAAATCGTCATAAAAAGAAATTGAGATAACAATTTCTTAAGCCACCTTAGCTCAGCTGGTAGAGCAACGCATTCGTAATGCGTGGGTCGGCGGTTCAATTCCGCCAGGTGGCTCTTTGCTAACCTAAAAAGCAATTTTTTCACTTTCAACTTGAAGCTAATTTTGAATTGATTACACTGAAATGAGAAATTTGTAATCAATTTTGTAATCACTTTTTCGATTGCTATTCACTAACTCAATGAACGTTTATTTACGAAAAAACCACTCAAAGAAAATCAGAGAGGTTGCGGCTCTCAAAACTTTGAATGGCCTTTCGTGTTAAACTTTCTTTCGCAACTATTCTGATTTTTCTACTAAAATATATTTTTCTTTCTTAGATGCAACTACTTTTTTATTCTTTGGAAATTATTTTTGTAAGTAATTGTTTTTAAAACGTTTACTAACTAAAATATTTTCTGTTCTCTATTGCTTCTTTGAGCATTCCAATATTGTTTTTTGTTCTGTATTCAATTCATTCAAAGAATCATTCTCTGAATAACTTTCTATTTAGCTCTGCATATCTGCATCATTCCGTTATCAGTTGGTATGTATTCTGGTATCAATACTGTTTCACTCAATCAATGGTGTTATGAATTTTTCAATGAAAATTCTAATGGAAAGACCCCCTACACAGACCCAAACATACCGGACACCATCTTTGTATAAAACCCCCGTAAAGTGCACAACAAATTTTTTGAAAAGCTTTTCGTCTAAGTTACTTTTAATTTAATAACTTAACACAAAAGTGTAAGAGTTAGTTTTTTGTATTCTGTTTAATAACAAAATCTTACATCAATGGAATTGCAATTTAGAATTTTCAAAAGTGTCAATTAAAACAATCACTTAGCAGAAAGTAGTGTCTCTAAGTAAAAATTGTCTAAGTTCTTTTAAAACTTATACTTAAGCCAAAACAGTAGGTAATAGTAAAAAATGAGCTATCAAGAATGAAAAGCTAACAGTGTTCTGTATGGTTATTTTCAAACTCAACAGCTCTAAAATACATCAATTAGGCGTAGGTTTTAGCCCTAAAAATCACTCAGGTTAAACCGGAATTTCCTCACTCGATGAATTTGGCTTATCATAAAAAATCATACCCTCTGAATCGAAATTTGGTTTTGCACCTGTTATTGATGAAAGAACTTTCTTAGCTATATCCGGTCGAGAAAATTCGCAAGAAAAAATCCAAAGTGGATTTGTGATTGATACTGCACATTGATTGAATCCGTTCCTTCTTTTCATCTTATCCGCTAATGCTTTTTCATCAGTTTGCACCCTGTAAAAGTTTTCTCCTCTTTCTAATTGCCATAAGTAAGTCATTTTAAAACTCCTATTTATTTCTGATTGTTGGAACAAGTCCATATTGATTTTTGAATTCATCCAGCATTATTTTTTTAACTCTCTCTGAATTATCCGGTGTGGTTAGAATTGAATCGTGAATTGTAAGAACATAAATTTCTTCCGACATCAGCTTAGGAACAATTTTGTTTATCATTATATCAGCTTCAGCTTTTTGAAGCATGTGAGAGAATTTTTTATAATCATCTTTTTTATGAAATGAAATCACTTCAGCTACAGTAGGAAATAGGTCTCTAAATAAATACCATTCTTCATATTCACTTTTGTCATTGTCGTTATAAAAAACTCTTGCGAATAGAATCTTCTTAAATTGCTTCTCAGTTCCATTGAAATTGAATGCTTTTATTAAATACTTGTAGAAAGTTCCGTCTGAAGTAAGTTCTATGAACTTCTTAGCATCTTCAGGGAAGATATTTTTGGTATCATAAGAGAGATAATTACTAACATTGATTAAGTTAGAATTAGGATACTTCTTAGATAAGTAATCAGGTATTAGGAAGTTCAAGAAAAAAGGTTGACTGTTAGCAAGGTCTATTTCTACAAGTTTTTTACTATCATAACTTAGAAAAGGTCTCAAATCTTTTGGTAGCTGAGTTATATTCGTAAAAACTCGACCTGATAATGAGCTGGAGGTAAAATAGTAGTCTTTTGAATGAAGTAAGTCAATCGAACAAGTGTATGTTGAAAAATCAAATTTCGGAAATTGGGTTTCGTTCTGTTCAATCCACTTATAAGCACCAGCAAAATCTGTCTCTACATTTTGCAGGCAATGAATAAGATATTGGTAAGTCTCAATTGAATAATTTTCTAAGCGACTATTTTTAGCTTGTTCAATCTTTGCACATAATTTTTTATTTGTAATTTCAATCCTTCGAAACTTAACAGCTCTATATTTCTGAGTTAACCTGTAACCGATTGATTTCTTTTTAGGAATGTAATTTCTATCTGATTCAATAATACCAAAATCTATTAGCCACCTAATATATTTTATGTAATAACCCCCTAATATTTTATGAAGAAGTTTTCCGTTTAGTGTTACATAAGTATCTTTAGTTTTTCGTTTGTCAAATATTCTGCTGTAATAGATTAAAGTTATTAGATAATAAAGCTTGTCTCTGTGTTTTTCTGATTCAAGATTCAGGTTTGAGGGTATGTAACCTTTCATGCAACCCCCAGCGATAATTGAAATAATTCTTCTTGCACCCCTAACGAATTTTCAAATCTGTTTGCGGTATTGTAGTTTAGCTCTTCCAAAGGAACAAATATTTGAAGTTCAAAACCTTTGTTACTGAATTGAAAGGATTTTCCTTTCTTCAAAAAATAATTTCTTGTTGAGTATAGTTTTTGTCCGTTGTAACTAATTACTATCCACTTGAACTTGATACTTTCATCTGAAAGTAAAGAGTAATTGATTCCAAGTGAATGTGTTTTACGGAAAAGATGTTTTGTTTCTCTTGATGTGTAGAAAGTGCCTTCGCCAGCAGTATCAAACTTGCCTATAAACCTTGTTTGACTTTCTAGATTGAGCTGAATATTAAAGATGTGAAAAGATTTTGTTGGAACTAACTGAATAAGTTTGTTACATTTGTTTTGTAACATTTTAGTCTCCTTGATTATTTTGTTATAAAAATTGACCGGCGGTGTCGCAAGCACTTAGCCGGTTTTTATTTACACAAAAAAGATAATACTTGAGAAAATTTGAGAAGTTTGAGAATCTCGTAAATTATTCTCAAATCAAATGGAGGGAGACATTATTTATTAGTAATAATTTCTTCTTACTTTAGAATAGCCTAGAGTTGAACAGATTTTTCTAATTATTCCTTCACCGCTCTTTCGGTCTTTTGCTTTTGTTAATCCTTCTTTTATTGCCTGATTGTATAAGAAAGTGATAACCTTAGAAGGAATAGTATTACCTTTTTCCGTTTCTGTATTTTTTTCTAAGTAAGATGAAACAAATTCTTTTAACACTGCCTTTCTATCACCAAAATACTCCTGAGGTATTTCTTTCTCTTCAGTCTTTTCTAATTTTGGTTTTAGTAATTCAACATTATTATATCTAAACCATTCATCAAATTTGAATTTCACTTCAGCTAAATATTTTGAAATCTTTTCAGCACTTTCTGATTTTGGATAATGATTTAATTCGTCAATACGTTTTAGCAAACGATTATGCTCTTTGTCGTTCCAACTTTTGCATATTTCCAAGAAGACAGCATTTAATTTTTTTTCAAACTCTATATATTCAGCTGGGTCAAACAATAAGTAATCAAGTAAGAGTTGTTCTGATTTCGATTTATCTACTTCAATTATATAATCTACTCCATCTAAGCTTACAAAATCTGTACTTGGATGGTCTATCAAGTGCATTCTTATTTCACGTATTTCATAGTTTGGTTCACTTGTTGGAATACATCCAACATTCACGTTTAAAAACTCTTTTTTAGGTAAGGGTAAATTTATTTCATGGGAGTTTTCAATTAATTTATCTATCGAAAATATTGGCTGGGAAAAAAGGTCTATTTTATTAATGGTAATATTAAAGCTGTGGTCCATCCTAAACACAGTTAAGTTAGGATTGTATTTTTTATACTCAAATTTTTCATTTTTTTTTACAAGTATAAACCCTTCTGATAAAGATTCAGATTGTAAAGGAATACCTCTTAGTAATTCATTCAAAATCGTCATATAAATTATCCTCTCAAATGCTCAGAGCGGTTGTCTTAAAGTTTTCCTCATTAGCGGGACAAATGAAATGGTTAATAAGAAAACTATTTTTAGCCATTTATTTAGAGATTAAGTTAAATTTTACTTCATTAAAATCATTTTCTTGGTTTCAGAAAATTCACCGGTTTGAATTTTGTAAAAATAAATTCCATTAGGTAAATCATTTGCATCAAAACTAATTGCATAAGTACCGATTGGCATATTTTGATTTAGCAGTATACAAAGTTCTTGTCCAATTGAATTGTAAATATTTAATTTTACAAATAAATCCTTTGGCAAACTGAATTGAATTTTTGTTGTTGGATTAAATGGATTTGGGTAGTTCTGGAATAGATTGAAAGCAGTTGGTTTGTCAATTCCAATTTCTTTTACGTCTGTAGTTAGTGTTACTGTAATTGTGTTTGAACTTGTACTTGTTCCACCAGTATTATACGCACGCACACGATAATAATAAGTGAAATTTGTACTCAGACCTGTAACTGTAAAAGATGTTACATTACCAACATCTTTGTTGTTAAAGTTAGTAAGTCTGTTAGTGAAACTTCCATCAATAGCTACGTCTATGTAATAACCAGTTGTACCTGAAACTTGATTCCAATTTGCTGTAAAGCTTGTTTGCGATAAATTAGTAGCTTGTAAAGCTGTTGGTTCAGATGGTGCATAAGGTAATGTCGAAACTAATATTGTGTTGGAACTTACTGAAGTGCCAGCTTGATTAAATGCTCTAACTCGAAAATAGAAAGTAGAGTTCACTGCTAATCCATTGACCAAATATGAAGTTACATTTCCGACATCTTTGTTATTAAATGTTGATAAAATATTATTGAATTGTTCATCTATTGCAACGTCAAGTAAATATTTTGTTGCGTTACTAACAGAATTCCAATTAGCTCTGAAGCTTGTTTGCGAAATACTTGTAGCTTGTTGTGCAACTGGTGAAATTGGCAATGAAACAAAGTTAGCTACTAAATCTCTATCTGTTGTTACATTAAAAACATAACTTGAATTGCTTGAGACTATATTACTACCCTCTGCCCAATTCGTGAATGTAAAACCGCTGTTTGAAGAAGCAGATATTGTAGCTATACTACCATAGCTATAAACTCCACTTCCGAAGGTTGTGCCTCCATTGGTTGGATTTGCAGTAAGGTTGATATTAAATTGTGTTAGAGAAAAATTTGCTATTAGAGTTCTATTATTATTTACTGCGAAAGTATAATTTGGATTTAATGAAACAACGGTTCCATTATCTGTCCAATTGATAAAAGTATAACCAACATTTGGTGTCGCAGTTAAGGTTATAGAACTCCCTAAATCAAAAGTACCGGCTCCACTTAAAACGCCTGCATTTTGTATGTTACACTCAACTGTTATTCGACATAGGTTAACATCACTTAAAAGTCTTCGCCAAACTCCATTTCCAGTTCCTGCAAACAAATAATTACCATTAACAAAAAGCCCTCTAACAGTTTTTGGTGTCAAGCCGTTATTGATTTCAAACCAATTATCACCGTTATTTGTTGAATTATAAACGCCATGGTCATTGCTACCTGCAAAAAGTTTTAATGTAGAACCATCTTGCTTTGAAATTAAGCTATAAACATAAACTGAATGTATTCCGTTGTTTTTATGAATCCAATTATCACCGTTATTTGTTGAGAAATCTACATTTCCATAAGTGCCTGAATAAATATTTGTCCCGTCCGTAAGTAGTGAATAAATATCAAGTTGTCCATCATGATTTGCTGGTGTCCATGTACTTCCACTATTTGTTGAACGATATACGCCACTATCAGATGTACCAGCGAACAGGTCAGTACCTTTTACCATCAAAGCTTTGACATATGTAAAAGGTAATCCGTTATTAACTTCTACCCAAGTACTCCCATTATTTGTTGACAAATAAACACCGGCACTTGTCCCAACAAACATATTCGCACCTATAAAAGCTATTGACAAAACAAGTTTATCGCTTGAAGTTATTTTTATTTGGTTCCATGTAGTTCCATTATCTGTTGTTAAATATAATTGGTCAGCCGTACCAGCGTACAGGTTAGTTCCTTTTGAAGCAAGTGTTAGTGCTGATTTATTATTTAATGAAGTCAGTACCCATGAGTCGCCATTATTGGTAGATAAATAAACACCTTCATTACTTACTCCCATAAAAAGATTGTTGCCAATTTCTGCAAAACATAGAACTGAATTTGAAGTTGGAGAGTTTGAATTAATCCATTGTGAATAAATATTTAAGTAAGTTCCAAAAAGAACTAATAAAGCAATAAATACTTTTTTCATAGAAACACCTAAATTAATTTTATGCAGATTATCTTTTTCGAAATAGTCAAACGTGTTCAGGAAAGTGTTGCGAACGAAAGACACCCTATCAATGAGTATTCTAACCTTCAGCATAATGGAACTTAGTGAATCGTTTTTATTACTTCAACCAACTTGTTATCCGTTTAATCAGTTATTCAAAACATTAACAGCACTTCTAAGGTCTTCAGCTCGCAAGTGAGAATAGATTTCTGTTGTTTCAACATTTGCATGACCTAACAACTTTGATACTTGATAAATTGAAACACCTTTCTGCACTAACCAACTTGCAAATGTGTGTCGCAATGAATGGAATTTTAGTTTAGGGTTTAGTTTAGCTTCAATAATATATTTCTTGAATCTCTTGCTAAGAAATTCTGGATTGAACTTTTCATTATTGTAAGTAAAAACCAATTCATCAATTTTGTTTTTTTCTCTTTCGACTAAAATCTGCATAGCTTCTATGCTTAAAGGAATAGTTCTAATCTTTTTACTTTTTGTTGTATAGTTGTTGTTATCAAGTATCAAATATCTGTCTTTGAAATTAATCTGATTCCACTCAAGTGTGATTAATTCCATTTGTCGTAGTCCAGTTTTTACAGCGAAAATTATCAAGTCTTTAATATCTTGGTTCTCAATTACCCTCAGCAATATTTGGAATGAAGCTTCATCAATAAACAGAGGTTGTTTCTCAGGTAATTTGAAATTGTTTACTTTGTCAAAAGGATTGTTCAATAAGTAATTATCATTTACAGCTTTATTAAAAGCACTTCTTAAATAAGCTAAATGTTTCTGTGCTGTATAAAGTGAGACTTTAGCTTTTTGCTGAAGGTAGGAGTTAATGATTTGTATGTTGATTTCTGAAAGATTAGAATTAAAACAATAATCAGAAAATTCTTTTAGGATAGAATTAAACTGCTTTGTTGTTTTGGGTCTGTGAAAAGTTTCTGAATAAGAAGCAAACGCTTGTCTAAATTCCATTATTGTTTTAGGAATTATGCCTAAAAGTTTTCTTCTTTTGATTTCAACTTGGAAATCTGATAAAAACTTGAGAGCTTCATTTTTAAGTTTTGTAGCCGTTGAAATGCAAGTTCTTTTTCCATTTGGCTGAAGGTAATAAACATAATAAATACCATTAGAACGTTTAGAAAGATTCATATTAACACTCCTTCAAACGTTCAAAAGAATTATGAATTTGTCATCAAAAATGTAATCACTAAGCTGTAAGTCCTTAGCTCAGCTGGTAGAGCAACGCATTCGTAATGCGTGGGTCGGCGGTTCAATTCCGCCAGGTGGCTCATCCTTTTAATTCCCTTTCCCACCTTTCAATTTTTCTGTTCTGTACTCTTCCATAAACCCTAATTAACTATTAAGTACAATGCCCCATTTTTTGCATTATTTACAAAAATAATCTTGACAATTCCCATGAAAAACAGTTATTTTGCATTTGGGTGGGTAATAGTGTTTAATAATCCCAAATAGTGGATGAGCAATGTTTATAGGTAGTTTTAAATACTCTGTTGATTCAAAAGGGAGAATAAGTATCCCTTCCATTTTTAAAAAATATGTCAATGAATCTGCTAACGAAACTTTTGTAATGACCCGAGGAATTGTTCAGTGCATTGATATTTATCCCCAAGATTTTTGGCGGGAAGAAGTATTAACACGAGTAAATCAGCTTGATGATTTTGATCCTGAAGAAGCTGCTTTTAAGAGAATGCTTTTTGAATTAGCTGCAGAATATAAACTTGATTCTCAGTCAAGATTATTGGTTCCAAAAAATTTATTGGAATTTGCCGGGATAGAACGGGAGGTTTTTATTCTCGGACAAAATAAGAAGATCGAAATTTGGAACCCTGAACTTTACGAAACTCAGAAAAAAGAAAACATAAAACCGTTTGCTGAAATAGCAAAACAGATAATGCAGAAAAAACCGAAATGAGTTTTCATACACCTGTGCTTTTGAAAGAAAGCATTGATTATTTAATTACAAAAAAAAATGGAATTTATTTCGATGGTACAGCGGGATTTGGCGGACATTCGGAAGAGATTTTAAAAAAAATAAATGACAACGGAAAATTAATTGCAACAGATAAAGATTACAAAGCATTCGATTATTGTAAAGAAAAATTTAGTAGAGACAAAAGATTTTCGATTTACAGGACAAGTTTTACAGACATTGATTCAATATCAAGGATCGAGTTCATTGACGGTTTTGACGGCATCTTAGCGGACTTGGGTGTGTCTTCTTTTCAATTGGATTCGGTAGAATCCGGATTTACTTTTAGAGAAGATGCGGCCCTTGATCTCAGGATGGATATTGAAAAAGGAATTACCGCGTCGGATGTACTTAATGGATATTCACAAGAAGAGATTGCAAAAATTCTTTTTGAATACGGCGAAGAAAAAAATGCCAGGATGTTATCTCAGAAGATTATCAACTTTAGAACAACGGAAAAATTTTCCCGCACATCGCAACTCAAAAATATTATTGAACAGATTACACCACAAAGATTTCATGTCAAAACTTTATCAAGAGTTTTTCAAGCATTAAGAATTTATGTAAACAATGAATTGGAAGAATTGAAAATATTTTTAGATAAGTCGGTAACATTATTAAAACCCGGAGGAAGAATAGTTGTTTTGGCCTATCATTCACTGGAAGATAGAATTGTTAAAGAAAAAATTAGATACGAAAACTTGAATTGTATTTGTCCGCCGGGAACACCGATTTGTATTTGTAACAAAGTGCAAAGATTAAAAAAAATTACAAAAGCATTAACTCCTAGTGAATTAGAAATAAATATCAATCATAGAGCAAGAAGTGCCAAAATGCGTGTAGCGGAAAGAGTTTAATGAAAAAAGGATCGTCATTAAAAAGTTTTATTGTAATTATTTCAGCAGTTGCAATTTTACTTTTTACTTACGTAGCAACTGTAACTGAGATTAAAAGAATGAATAGACTAAAAATAAGCAAACAAGATTCACTCAATGTTAAGCTAAACCTAGCTGAGGGAAAAATGGTAGAGATCCAAAAATGGACAGCAGAAGATAGAATTGTTGTTTATGCTCAGGATTCGATCGGACTTATCCGACCTAGCGATAATTTAGAAACAATATCAGCGTCAAAAGATCAAATCAAACAAGTTGAAAAGTTATTAAGTCAGAAATATGATTAACTCACGTGCACTTATTATAACAGGATTACTTCTACTTGTCTTTGTTTTATTGATTGCAAAACTATTTACAATTCAGATATCCAAACATGAATATTATACACTTATTGCCGAGAGACAGCAAAATAAACCGCAAAGCGTTAAAGCTGAACGCGGTACAATTAAAGATGCAAACGGAGAAGTTCTTAGTTACACAATGGATAATATTTCATTTTATGTGGACAGAAGAATGATGACTCCGCAAAGAGCTGATTCAATTGTATCGGTTTTTTCAAGAGTCTTTGGCAAACAAAAAATATATTATAAAAAATTAATAGATGACGGTTTTACAAATGTTTGTTTGGAAAAAAAAGTTTCTATGGACAAAGCTTTCCAAATAAAAAAGAATGTTATTGAAGGACTCTTCTCGGAAGAAGACTTTAGCCGTATTTATCCATACGGAAGTTTGGCCTCGCACGTGTTGGGATATGTTAATCGTGATATGATTGGAGTGGAGGGCATCGAAAAAATTTATGAAAATGAATTAACCGGAACCGACGGTATGTACACTTATGAACGTGATGTATTGGGAAGAATTCTCTCTATTGATGAAAACATATCTAAGGCGGCCGTTACTGGAAATACTATCAACCTAACAATTAATAAAACATATCAGAAAATATTAGAAGAAGAATTATCAACAGGGCTGCAAAAATATAGCGGCCAATCTGCTGTCGGAATAATAATGAATCCTAATACTGGAGAGATTCTTGCACTTGCAAACTTGCCCGATTTTGATCCGGCAAACTATGAATTATTTCCAGCTGATTCACGACGTAACAGAGCAATAACCGACACATATGAACCAGGATCAACTATTAAAGCTGTTACCATGTCAATTTTATTTGATCGTGGATTAGCGAAAGAGAATGAAGTTATTAATACAGAGAATGGAACATTCGTTTATAAGAACGTAAAGATTCAAGATTCTCACAAACACGAGAATCTTACAGTCCGTCAGGTTCTTGAGCAATCAAGTAACATTGGAATGGCGAAGCTTTCAGAAAGAATTGATGATGAAACTTTTTATAAATATTTGCGTGATTTCGGATTTAGTAATGCAACTTCAGTTGATCTTCCTAGTGAAGCCAAGGGTCTCCTAAAAAAACCGGGAAGTTTCTCTGCGGTAACAAAACCATTTGTTTCATTTGGTTATGAAATAGCTGTTACACCTCTTCAAATGATTACCGCGTATAGTACAATAGTTAATGGCGGTACATTATTGCAGCCGTTCATTTTGAAATCTATCACAGATTCTAATGGAAAAATCATTTTAGAAAATCAAACAAAAAAAATTAGAAATGTTATCGAAAAACCAACATCAGATTTAATTAAAAATTTTATGGTTGGGGTTGTAGAACATGGCACTGGCACCGAAGCTCAACTGCCCGATGTTCTAGTCGGGGGTAAAACAGGAACATCACAACAACTCGTGAATAAATCATATTCAAATAGGCAGCACAATTCATCGTTCATAGGATATTTCCCGGCAGATAATCCAAAAGTAATTTGTTTTATTCTTATCAACGCCCCACAAGTTGGTCAGTATGGTGGGTTAGTTGCAGCACCAATTTTCCATGAGGTTGCAAAAAGAATGATAGAAACAGATCTAAGTTTAGCGCCGAACAAAAAGAAAATTGAAAGAAAACAAAATTTAATTGATCAACTAGTGGCTGATATTAAAACTGCACCTAAAACAAAATCCATTTCATTCTTAAACATCGGAGACAGATCGTTAACAAATATTTCTTCAAAAAAAATTTATAGCGAAAACGCAACGACTATGCCTAATCTTATTAATCAATCAATGAGAGATGCGATCGCTCAGTTAAATGAAATCGGGATGCAGTATAAAGTTGTTGGAAGCGGCAAAGTTGTTTGGCAAAACCTTGAACCGGGATCTGACATTGTTCCCGGCTCAATCTGTCTTATTAAATGTGAACCGTTATTAAAAAAAGTAAGTGCAGGAACAAACTGAATGAAGCTTTCTGATTTGTTAAATAAGGTGAAAACTCTTCAAGTTACCGGCAATGCCGAACTGAAAGAGATCACCAATATAACAATTGATTCACGCACTTCATCAAACAATTCACTCTTTTTTGCTATTGAAGGTTTCAAAACAGACGGACATAATTTTATTAACGATGTAATTAACAAAAGTGTGGCTGCAGTTGTATTACAAAATCCGAAAGTTATTCCGGATCAAATATTCTCTCACTCAGGATGTGTTAAGATTGTTGTTCAAGACAGCAGAAAGTCACTCGCAGAGTTCTCAAATATTTTTTATGGAGAACCTTCAAAAAAATTAAATCTAATTGGCATAACTGGTACAAAAGGAAAAACAACAACTGCATTTTTTGTAAAAAATATTTTTGAACATGCCGGATTTAAAACCGGATTAATCGGAACAATTGCTAATTATATAGGCAAGAATGAAGTGAAGACATTACTAACTACTCCACAATCACATGAAATAAATTCTTTGCTTGCACAAATGGTAAATGAAAATTGTACGCAATGTGTAATGGAAGTTTCTTCACATGCTCTCAGGCTTAACAGGATAGATTACTTGAATTTTGGAACTGGAATTTTTACAAACATTACATCCGATCATATGGATTATCATAAAACATTCGATCACTATCTCGAATCGAAGAAAATTTTATTTGATTTGATTCCTTCTACTGGAAAAATTGTTTATAACGTAGATGATAGTAACTCTTCAAAGTTGATAAAAGATTCAACAGCACAAAAATTTTCTTTTGGAATAAGCGAAAAGGCTACATGCAGAATAAAAAATATCGCGTATTCACTCGAAGGAACAAATTTCGATTTAATCTGGAAAGGAAAAGATTACCATCTAACTACAAGTTTGGTCGGACATTTTAATGCGTTCAATGCCGCATCGGCTTTTGAAACTTCAGTAGTAAACGGAATTGATTATCAAATTGCAATTGATGGGATTAAAAATACTCCGCAGGTACCCGGAAGATTTGAAGTTATCTCAAAGAAAAATAAAAAAGTTATTGTTGATTATTCACACACATCAGATTCACTTAAACAAGCTTTAACTGCTGTTCAGTATATCGTAAAACAAGAGAGACCTATTTATACTGTATTCGGCTGTGGTGGAGATCGCGATAGAACAAAACGTCCTATCATGGGTGATATTGCCGCTTCAATGAGCGGCCGAATTTATGTTACATCCGACAATCCGAGAACTGAAGATCCGTTTATTATCATTGATGAAATTTTGAAAGGCATCAAATCAAATAACTATCGAGTTATAGAGAACAGAGAAGAAGCAATTCGTTCCGCAATTTTAGAAAGCGAAGACAATGCAGTTATTCTTATTGCCGGCAAAGGTCATGAGAGCTATCAAGAAATTAACGGTGTTAGAAAACACTTTTCTGATAAAGAGCTTGCTCAAAAATATTTGGTGGAATGGGCAAAATAAAAATTACAATCGAGGATTTATTTAGTATTTCATCTGCGATGATTTACAATCCCGACGCATTTAAATCGGTATCGAAAGTTGAGATTGATTCGCGCAGAGTTAAAAAAGGAAGTTTGTTCGTTGCTATTAAAGGAGAAAAATTTGACGGACATGATTTTATTCTCGATGCTCTTAAGAAAGGGGCAGAAGCTGTAATTATTGATTCGAGGAAGTTGAAGAAATTTAGCTTCCTCGAAATTCCCGTCGTTACTGTTAACGACACAACAAAAGCTTTTGGCGAACTTGCAAAAATTTGGCGCAACAAAATTTCGGCAAAGGTTATTTCAATCACGGGAAGTAATGGTAAAACAACCGTTAAAGAAATGATCGCTTCTCTGCTATGTGAAAAATATAATGTTGTAAAAACTGAGGCGAACAATAATAATCATATCGGTGTTCCGTTAACAATTTTAGGGACAGATGAAAAATGTGAAGCATTAATTCTGGAACAAGGCACAAATCATTTTAATGAGATTGAATATACAGCAAACATTTCAAGACCGGATTATGCATTGATTACAAATATCGGCGATTCGCATTTGGAATTTTTAAGAAACAAAGAGGGCGTATATAAAGAGAAATCTGCTCTTTTGGATATTACCGAAATACATGGCGGAACAGTTTTCCTGAACATGGACGATCCTGTAATAAAAAAGCATTCTAAAAATTATTGGAACAAAGTTACATATGGATTTAACGGTTCGGTAGATGTGAAGGGGAAAATTTTAGGCTACACAAATGAAGGTAATTCTCGTGTTCAGCTTAAATCTAAAACCCTCTCTTTCGCCTTTAGGGAGGGTTTTAGAGAAACGATTCCTCATTTATATGGAGAAGCAAATGCAAAAAATTTCTTAGCAGCTGCTGCAGTAGCTCTTAAACTAGGGTTGAAAGAAAAAGAAATTCTCAACGGAATGAAAAAGATTAAACCGGTTCATGGAAGATTAGAAGTAAAGAAATTTAAGGAAGTTGTTGTAATAGATGACACTTACAATTCAAACCCGACTTCCGTTGAAAATGCAATTGATTTAATTAAAAAAATTAAAACGCATAAAAGAAAAATTATTGTACTTGGAGATATGTTTGAGCTTGGCAAACAATCTGAAAAACTACATAAAGATTTGGCAAAACTATTTTCACCGGAGAAAAATTTATTTGTTCTTACTACCGGCATTATGATGAAGCATCTAAACAAAGCACTCAGAAAGAAAAATGTAAAATCAATTCACTTTCACATTCGCGAAGCCCTGTCTCTCTATTTGCAGTACGAAGAAATAGAGAACTCGGTTATTCTAGTAAAAGGTTCACGCGGAATGAAAATGGAAGAATTTATTAATGTATTGGAGAAAAGGTTTGAATAATGTTCTACTATTTGTTTGAGTACATAAATAAAACTTTTAATCCGCCGGGATTTGATGTATTCCGTTTCTTAACATTTCGCTCTGCGATAGCGGCGATTACTGCTTTGTTAATCTCATTCATCTTCGGGCCCAAAATAATCGGACGATTAAAGAAAAATCAAGTTGACCAGCCGATCCGCGAAGAAGGGCCTCAAACACACAAAAAGAAACAAGGTACTCCAACAATGGGAGGATTAATTATTCTTCTATCTGTAATTATTCCTGTTCTGTTATGGAGTGATATTAAAAGCGTATATATAATTTTAGTTTTGTTTGGAACAGTATTTTTAGGCGGTATCGGTTTCTTAGATGATTATTTAAAAGTTGTGAAAAAAGTTCCTCAAGGATTAATTGCCCGTTACAAATTATTAGGACAAATTTTTGTTGGTCTAATTGTTGGTTTTGCAGTTTACTACTTACCGGAATTTGCACAGTACAATACACAAACGACTTTGCCGTTTTTCAAAAACCTGAATTGGGACTTTTCCTATCTATATATACCATGGGTTGTTTTCATCATTACGGCGCTTTCTAACGCAGTTAATCTTACAGACGGACTCGACGGACTTGCAATCGGTTCTATCATAATTGTAATGCTTGCACTTGCAATAATAGTTTATGTAACCGGCAACGTTATCTATGCAGACTATTTAAATATAATTTATTTACCAGGCAGCGGTGAATTAACAGTTTTCATCGCGGCATTGATCGGTGCCGGACTAGGATTTCTCTGGTTCAATTTTTATCCGGCTCAAGTTTTTATGGGTGACACCGGTTCTCTTGCACTCGGTGGCGCCTTTGGTGTGATGATGATACTAGTTAAAAAAGATTTATTGATTCCTATTCTTGGCGGAATATTCTTTATCGAAACTCTTTCTGTAATTATTCAGCGTCTTTATTTCAAATACACGAAGAAAAAATACGGTGAAGGGAAAAGAGTTTTTAAGATGGCTCCGATTCATCATCATTTTGAGCAGTTAAATTGGGCGGAACCGAAAATAGTTATCCGGTTCTATATCATCACAATAATTTTAGCATTAATGAGTTTAGCTTCATTCAAGATAAGATAATGGATATACGAGGGAAAAAAATATCGGTCATCGGTGCTGTTCGCAGCGGATTAGGTGCTGCCAAGCTCGCAAAAAAACTGGGAGCCATTCCGTTTGTGAGCGATAGCAGTTCCGAAAAAGATTTAGCCGATTCAATTTCAGTTTTGAATTCTGAATTCATTGCATTTGAATGCGGCGCCCACACAGAGAAAATTTATGATTGCGATCTTATTGTAACAAGTCCGGGTGTTCCGACAAACTCCGCTGTACTAGCCAATGCGCTGAAAAAAAATATTAAAGTAGTTAGCGAAATTGAATTTGCGTCGTGGTTTTGTAAAGGAAGTGTTATTTCAATAACAGGTACAAATGGCAAAACAACTACAACAGCATTGATGAACTACACTTTGAATCAAGCTGGAATTAAATGTTATTCAGCAGGAAATATTGGCGAAGCTTTTTCCGAGATCGTACTTGATGTGAAAGAAAATGAATTTGTATCGCTGGAAACTTCCAGCTTTCAGTTGGATTTTATAGAAAAGTTCAAACCACATTTTTCAATGATATTAAATATCACCCAGGATCATCTTGATAGATATAATAACAGCTTCGATGAATACATCTCAGCAAAAATTAAAATTACGAAGAATCAAAAAGAAGAAGACTTTTTTATTTATAACGCAGATGATAAAAACATAAAAAATAATTTGAAGAACAAGAAAGTTCAGAAACTTGCCTTCTCGTTATTAAGTGAAGTTCCAGCCGGCGCTTTTTATAAAGAAGGCAAGATCTACTTTTCATGGTTTGGAAAAATTAGTGAGATCTGTTCTGCAAGCGATTTGTTTATAAAAGGTGAACATAATATTGCAAATGCACTTCCTGTTCTTATCATAGCAAAATTGTTAAATGTTCCTCATCAAAAAATAAGAAGTGCTTTTTTATCCTTTAAGGGTGTTGAGCATAGAATTGAATTTGTACGCGAATTTAACGGTGTTGAATATTACAACGACTCAAAAGCAACCAATGTTGATTCAGTTTACGTAGCTCTAAAAAGTTTTGATAAACCGTTGTACTTGATACTGGGTGGAAAAGATAAAGGAAACAATTACGATCAGATTAAAGAACTTGTTAAACAGCATGTTGCGAAAATTTATGCAATCGGTTCGTCTGCACAGAAAGTTTATGATTATTTCAATTCTATTGTTTTAACCGAAATCAAAAAATCGCTTAAAGCATGTGTTGAAGCAGGAAGAAATGAAGCACAACCCGGTACAGTTGTATTGCTTTCACCGGCTTGTGCAAGTTTTGATATGTTCAAAAATTATGAACACAGAGGAAAAGTTTTTAAAGAAGAAGTAAACAAATTGAATTGATGAATACATCCGTTAAAATATTAATTGGTTTAGTTGTGGGATTTATTGTCCTAGGTGCAATTATGGTTTTTACTGCCAGCGGTACTTACAGTTTTTCCAGGTTTAACAGTTTTTACTTTTTGTTCAAATCACATTTATGGAAAGTAATTGCAGCGATTGGTATGATGATATTTTTTTCCTACTTCCCGTATGATAAGTATCGTGAGTATAGCAAATTGGCGCTAATACTAATTATTGCCGTGCTGATTTTTACTTTTCTTTTTGCACCAAAAGTTAAAGGCGCTCAACGATGGATTGATCTCGGATTTTTGCAATTCCAACCTTCCGAAGCGGCGAAAGTTATTTTGATTGTTCATTTGGCTGTAATGCTGGAAAGAATGGGTGATGAACTGAAAGATTTTAAGAAAGGATTTAAGCTTCCGTTGTTCTGGATTGTAATAGTTAGCGGATTAATTTTTATACAGCCTAATGTAAGTACAAGTCTGATTGTTGCAGTTACATCTTTTGTGATCCTATTTGTTGCCGGTGCAAGAATGAAACACATACTTGGAATTATTGTTCCGTCAATATTAGTTCTTGGATCTGGAATGATGATTTTCAAACACTCACGTGAACGAGTTATGACATTTATAGAAAGTTTGATAAACGGTGGTGACATAAATATTCAAGTGAAGCAGGCAAAAATTGCTTTAGGGAGCGGGGGACTTTTGGGAGTTGGATTAGGACATAGCAGGCAAAGTGATTTATTTCTTCCGGAATCATACGGCGATTTTATTTTTTCAATCCTTGGTGAAGAACTTGGTTTTATCGGCGCAATAGCAGTGTTGTTCTTATTCCTTTTTTTGTTCGCTGTTTGTTTGGTCATTGCCAAAAAAGCACAAGATAGATTTGGTCAGCTTCTCGTTCTTGGCTTAGGATTCAACATAATAGTTAGCGCTTTTATAAATGCTTGCGTGGTTACAGGATTAATTCCAACAACAGGAATCACTTTTCCATTTATCAGTTTCGGCGGAACATCTATAATTCTATTTGCAGTATCTATTGGAATAATTGTAAACGTTGGAAGACAAACAGTAAAAACAACAGAATTAAAAATTGCTCAGGTGTAATGAAGAATAGAACTCCATATAGTTTTGTATTTGCAGGTGGCGGAACCGGCGGTCATTTATATCCGGCACTTGCTGTTGCACAGCAAATTCGGTTAATGAAACCTGAAGCGGAAATATTATTCGTTGGCGCTAAAAATAAAATTGAAGAAAAAGTTGTTCCTGAATATGGTTTTAATTTTAAATCAATTTGGATTAGCGGATTTTCAAGAAAATTATCTTTAAGCAATCTGTTGTTTCCTTTAAAACTTTTGATTTCGGCAATTCAATCTCTGATGGTCAATTTTAAATTTAAACCACGGGTTGCAGTCGGAAGCGGAGCTTATGTATCCGGTCCGGTAATTTGGGCAGCTTCGGTTCTAGGATCAAAAGTAATTCTGCTTGAGCAGAATAGTTACCCTGGTGTTACAAATAGAATGCTTGAAAAGAGAGCAACCGAAATTCATATCACCTTTGAAGAATCAAAAAAATATTTCAGAGACGAATCAAAGTTGAAATTAAGCGGCAACCCGATTAGAATAAATTTAAAATTGAGTGATAAATCCGAAGCGAGGAAAGATTTCGGTTTGAGTGAATTGAAAAAAGTATTGCTGATAATCGGTGGAAGCGGCGGTGCGGGATCAATCAATATGGCAGTAGCAGAAAATTTAAAACAATTAGTATCGAACAACATACAAATCATCTGGCAGACCGGTCAATTTTATTTTGAACAGTATAAAGGATTCTCACATGAATCTGTAAAAATATTTCCGTTCATCAGGGATATGTCGGCAGCTTACTCGGCGGCGGACATTGTACTTGCACGTTCCGGTGCAACAACAATAGCGGAAGTTTCATTTTTATCGTTGCCGGCTGTATTCGTTCCTTCGGCAAATGTTGCGGCTAATCATCAGTATATGAATGCTAGGGCTTTGAAAATTGCAAACGCGGCAGAGTTGATAGAAGATAAAAATTTGAAAGACGAATTTTTTCCGGTAGTGAATGAATTAATCTTTAACGAAGTACGCCAGGAAATTTTGAAAAAAAATATTTCATCTTTTGCAAAACCATTAGCTGCAGAGATAATTGCTGAAAGTGCAATCAGATTTGCAGAGATAATATGAGACTTAAATTATGATGATGACTATTAAAAATGTTCACTTTGTAGGTATCGGCGGAATTGGAATGAGCGGTATCGCAGAAATTTTATTAAGCCAGGGATTTAATATTACGGGTTCCGATTTAAATAAAACTGAGGTTACCGAGCGATTGGAAAGTTTAGGTGTCAAAGTTTATGAAGGACATTCACCGGAAAACTTGAAAGAAGCCGACGTGGTTGTTTATTCATCGGCAGTTAATCTTGAAAATCCGGAAGTGAAAGAAGCATTAAAAAGAAAAATTCCGGTCATCAAACGTTCCGAGATGCTTGCAGAATGTATGAGAATGAAATACGGAATCGGAATTGCCGGTACGCATGGTAAAACAACAACAACATCAATGGTAGGATTAGTTCTAACAGAAGCAGGAATTGACCCGACAATTATTGTCGGCGGAAAATTGAGCGGTCTTGGCGGAACAAATGCACGTCTGGGTCATGGAGATTACATTGTTGTTGAAGCTGATGAATTCGATAGAACGTTTTTAAAATTAACTCCGGTTATTGCCGCTTTGACCACTCTTGAGAGAGAACATTTAGATACATACAAAGATTTGAATGATATAAAATCTGCATTTGTAGAATTTGCAAACAAAGTTCCATTCTTCGGTTTTGTAGTTCTTTGTCTTGATGAACCCGCTCTTCAGGATGTTATTCCGCAGATAAATAAAAAGATCTTTACTTACGGAATAACTCCGCAAGCAGATATTCGTGCAACAAATATTTCTCATTCGGAAAATCATTCTGAGTTTAGTGTGATTTATCTTGGTAAAGAACTTGGAAGAATTAGAATCAATATTCCTGGATTGCACAACATAAAAAATTCTCTGGTTGCAATAATAATTGCAAAGGAAATGGGCGTTGAGTTCAGTGTAATCAGGAAATCTCTAGAATCATTTAACGGCGTTTACCGCAGATTTGAAGTAAAGTACAACAAAGAGGTAATGGTCATTGATGATTACGGTCATCATCCGACAGAAATAAATGTAACGTTGGATGGGATCCGGCGCGGATGGAATAGAAGATTAGTGGCAGTATTCCAACCGCATTTGTATTCACGGACAAAAGATTTTTATGCTGAGTTCGGCAGATCATTTCTAAACTCGGATGTATTTATTTGTACCGATGTATATCCGGCAAGAGAAAAACCTGTTGAAGGAATTACTGGTGAACTGATTGCCAACATAGCGAAAGATTTTGGACATAAGAATGTTTATTACGAACCCGATAAAACAAAAATTCCGGAACTGCTTCAAAAAATTTATAAGCAAGATGACCTCGTTATTACAATGGGAGCCGGTGATATTTGGAAGTACGGTGAAAAGTTTGTTGCATTTTTAAAAGAGAAAAAGAAATAATTAATGGCTAAGACAATAAAAATATTAAGCACGCTCTTTTTAATTCTGGCAATTGGATTGATTATCTATCTATCGGTTGGATTGAAAAACGAGGTTGACTATAAAATAAGTTTGATCTCTCTTGATGGGAATATTCATTTATCAAAAGAACAGTATTTAAGCTATGCAAATCTGCTTGATAAGAATAATTATGATAAGCTGACACTTCAAATCATAAAAGATAGGATTGAAAAACATCCTTACGTTCAACAAGCGGAGGTACGTTACGACGGCAACAGTAAGGTTTCAGTAAAAATAATCGAAAAGACATTTGACTCAATACTAGTAGACAGTACAAACCAGTATATAATTACAGAAAGTCTTCAAATACTTCCGGTATTTCCACAGACTAAGAAAATTGATTACCCGATCATTTCAAATCCGCTTCTTGGAAACGGAATGAAAATTTTATCTTCACTAAAAAATATTAACGACATCGTATTGGCATCAAAAATTATAACTACGGTAAAATTATTAAATCCGGAGTTGTACGATGGCCTATCATCAATTGATTTGCAAAACGGAAACGATGTTGTTCTCTATTTCTCAAGTATGAATTATCCGGTAATAATTGGAAGAGGAAACGAAATTAGAAAAGTAATCTACTTCAATAATTTCTGGACTTATTTGAAGGGAAAAGAAATAAATAATTACATGGAGTATGTGGATTTGCGTTACGGCGGACACGTATATCTAGGAATTACAGAACAGAATAGCCAGGAGGGTCAAAATAAATCATGAAAAAAAATGTAATAGCAGGACTTGATCTTGGAACAACAAAAGTTTGCGCGGTAATAGCGGAACAGGTTGAAAATAATCTTAACATTCTCGGATTTGGCGTAGCTCCTTCCGAAGGATTGAATCGCGGATTGGTTGCTAATATTTCTAAAACTGCTGATGCGATTAATGAAGCAATGCATATTGCTTCCAACAGAGCAGGTCTAACCGTGAAAGAATTAAATGTTGGAGTTGCAGGCGAGCACATAACTAGTTTACGTCACAGAAATTATGTAACGATAAACAATCCTGAACGGGAAATAACAGAGCAGGATTTGGATCGCTTGCGGGCCGATGTTCAAACTATTAGAATTCCCTCTGACCGCCAGATACTTCACATCATTCCAGAAGAATATTCAGTTGATTATCAAGGTGGAATTGATGACCCGATCGGTATGTGTGGTTCACGCTTGGAAGCTGTGAATCATGTAGTTCTTGCTTCGATACCTGCAATTCAAAACATAAAAAAATCTGTTGAGCGTGCGGGATTTATGGTTAAAGATTATGTGCTTCAACCTATTGCGTCAAGTTTTGCTGTGCTTGATGAAAACGAAAAAGATTTAGGCGTTTTGTTGATTGATATCGGCGGCGGAACAACTGATATAGCTGTCTTTCACCGTAAAGCAATTAAACACACAAAAGTAATTGGAGTTGCAGGTAATCAGGTTACAAACGATGTGCGCGAGACTTTAGGAATTGTAACTGCCGATGCGGAAAAACTTAAAAAAGAATACGGCTATGCTACCGAACATGCGATCATTAAAGATGAAGATATTTTTATTAAAGGTGTTGGCGGAAGAGGAAACGTAAAAATTCCTTTATCACTGCTTACACAAATAATCAGTGTTCGGATGAAAGAATTATTTGCACTAATTGATAATGAACTGCGTCAAGCCGGATTCAAAAATAAAATTAAAGCAGGAGTAGTACTAACCGGCGGCGGATCATTACTAAAAGGTTGTACGGAATTAGCCGAAGAAGTTTTTGGAATGCCTGCTCGGATAGGTGTTCCTCTTGATCTTGGTTCAGGTTTATCGAACGAAGTTGAAAGTCCTGAGTTCGCAACAGTAGCAGGATTAATTAGAGGTATACCGGGAAAATCATCTTCAGAACAATTTACAACAGTAAAAGCAAGTAGCTCAGAACGTAAATTCAATGTGAGCAAATTATTCAAAAGATTACAAGAATTTTTTGATAAACTATAAAATACCACAACAAGGAGGAGTTATGTCCACAATGGAAAAGAGACCCCGTTTCTTCACTCTTGAAACACAAAGACCGATGTCTGCACAATTAAAAGTAGTTGGTGTAGGCGGAGGAGGTTGCAACGCAATTGACAGTATGATTGAACGCGGATTATCTGGCGTTGAATTCATTGCTGTAAATACAGACGCCCAAGTTCTTGAAGAGAGTTTGGCTACTCACAAAATTCAAATTGGGACAAATGTAACGCGCGGACTTGGAGCAGGTGCAGATCCCAACGTAGGAAGAAAAGCAGCTGAAGAAGATCGCGATAAAATTACCCGTATGCTTGAAGGAAGCGATATGGTTTTTGTGACGTCGGGAATGGGCGGTGGAACCGGAACAGGGGCAGCTCCGATTGTTGCTTCTATTGCTAAAAGTCTTGGCGCACTCGTCATCGGAATTGTTACTAAACCTTTTACGTGGGAAGGTAAACAACGCATGAAAAATGCTGATGAAGGAATTACAGAACTGCGTCAATTGGTAGATAGTCTGATCGTAGTACCGAACAGCAGAATACTAAGTATTATTGATACAGCTACGGCAGCAAAAGCTGCATTTAACAAACCAAATGAAATTCTTTTTGAAGCAACCCGCGGTATAGCTGATATAATTACCGTTAAAGGAATTATCAATGTTGATTTCGCTGATGTAAGAACTGTTATGAGAGACAGCGGACAAGCATTAATGGGATGTGGAATTTCCAGCGGAGAAAATCGTTCTGTTGAGGCAGCACAAAAAGCGATTTCTTCACCGCTGCTTGAGGGTGTTTCAATAAAAGGTGCAAAAAATATTCTTCTAAATGTTACCGGTCCTACAAATATGACGATGGCGGAAGTAGAAGCCGGAAATAATGTGATCTTTGAAGCTGCCGGAGAAGAAGCAAATGTAATCTTTGGAACAGTAATTAAAGATCAGATGAATGAATATGTTTCTTACACAGTCATCGCAACCGGATTTGAAACTAAGGCGAGCTCAAATCCTATCAGCAATTTGAAAACGGAAAAAGCAGAAAGAAAGCGTGAAGAGAAAAAAGTTGTAGGCATGGGCGGGTTCCCAACCAAACGCGGTGCAATAGAATTAGAAAATAGTGACGATCTAAATGTTCCTACAATCTTAAGAGTAAAGAAAACAAATCCTGATTTGTTTGATCAAAGCGGATTGGAAACCGGATTTAAGGCAGAAAAAAATGATTATGAAGAGAACGATTATTACAGCAATAAGAATAGAGATGAAGAAGATAGTTCATCATTCTTAAGAAAGATTATGGATTAAAGTTTTTCCTTTATTGTAACAATTAAATAAAGGAGTACTATGATATGAACGGACTAATATTATTAGGTGCAATGTTTCTTTTTATAGCGCTCTTTGCAACAAAAGCTGTCAGAATAATAAAATATTTAAAATCCGACAGCGAATAATTCGGCATTATTAAAGGCCGTTATTGGTTTTCTCCTTGTTGTGGTGAACAGATATGAAAATCAATGCGGTCTTTATTTATTAATGTAAAGTTAGTGATTAATAATTTCCGTTTTGTTAATGGAATTGCTAATTTTATCCACAAAAAAGACACACAAATTAATCCTATGAAAAAATTATTATTCCTTATTTTAATGTTAATTTCACTTCGTACATCATTTGCCCAAGAAGGTGAGGATGTAGGCTGGGTCGGAAGATTTGGCGCAGCCGGCGGGTTTTCTCCAACTTTTGTCTTTCCAAATGTTGACGCTGTTAATACCCAGATAAAAATTATGGGATTGGAAAACCTTTCGAGTAAAGGAATGATAGTTTACGGCGGCGGGGGTTATGCTTACATAATGCTTGTGGATAATTTAAGAATTGGTGGAATTGGATTAAGCGGAACCCAAACTTCAAGCGGTACTAACAATGGATTTAATAAAGAAGTAAAATATAATTATGGACTTGGTGGAGTAACTGTTGAGTATTCTTTACCATTTATAAAAAATATTGCGGTTTCGGTTGGAGCTATTATAGGAGCTGGATCTTCCAGTATAGAGATTTTTCAGAATCAAAATAATTTTTCATGGAACGGTATCTGGAATGAAGTTAATAATAAAACTACTCAGAACATTTATAGAAAAATTTCTAATAGTTTCTTAACAATATCTCCGACACTGAATGTTGATATTCCGTTAAGCAGATTTATTGCAGTTAGAATTGGCGGTGGTTACATTACAACTTTTGCAAGCAAATGGGAAGTTGATAATAATCAGGATATAGGAAATGTTCCATCTGATTCAAACAGCAATACATTTTTTATACAAACCGGTATTTACTTTGGATTAATTGCATTCTAATTGATGGCAACCAAAAACATACTTGTAACCGGCGGTGCCGGATTCATTGGAAGTAACTTTATCAATTATATTCTTTCTAAACGTGATGATTATTTTATTGTCAATTTAGATAAACTTACTTACGCTGGAAATCTAGAAAACCTCCAAAAGGTTGAGAAAAACAAGAATTATAAGTTTGTAAAAGGGGACATTTCAAATAATGAGTTGGTAGATTATCTTTTTAAGAGATTTAATCTAAAATTTGTTATAAATTTCGCAGCAGAATCTCACGTTGATAGGAGTATACTCGGATCGGAAATTTTCTACCGAACAAATGTTATAGGAACAACAGTTTTGCTCGAGGCTGCTCGCAGATATCAAGTTGAGAAATTTGTACAAATCTCTACCGATGAAGTTTATGGTAGTTTAGGTAACACTGGTTTATTTACCGAACAAACTCCCCTTAGTCCCAACAGTCCATATTCATCTAGTAAAGCAAGTGCGGATATTACCGCTTTGTCATTTCACCACACTTTTGGTTTGCCTGTTGTAGCTACCAGATGTTCAAATAATTATGGACCGTTGCAATTCCCGGAAAAATTAATTCCGTTGATGATTATTAATTCGCTAAATGGAAAAAAACTACCTGTCTATGGTGATGGATTAAATGTAAGAGACTGGATCTATGTTATTGATCATAACAAAGCAGTAGAACTTGTATTTGAAAATGGAAAGATTGGAGAAGTATATAATATAGGTGCTAGTCGTGAGATGAAAAATATTGAGATTATAAAATTGATTTTACAAAAGCTAGGCAAAGGAGAAGAATTAATTGAGTATGTAAAGGACAGACCCGGCCATGACCGCAGGTACGCAATAGATTCATCAAAAATTAAAAATGAATTAGGTTGGAAACCAAGTTTTAATTTTGAAAATGCTATCGGTGATACAATTGATTGGTATTTGCAAAACAGAAATTGGTGGAAAAGAATTATTTCAGGAGAATATCAAAAATATTATTATGCTCAGTATAGTGAGCGATTTAATCAGAATTAAAAAAGAATGCTATGAAGAAACTATTATTAATAATAATTTTATCAAGTGGTGCACTATTGGCACAAGAGCAAGAATCAACGCTCAATAAACAGATGAATACACAACTCTTGCAGCCGATTACTGTAACTGTGGGCGGAGATTTTGTTGTTACCGGTTCATTTACAGCATATAGGTCGCAAAGAGTAGATCATTTTATAACAATACTTTTTACACAAGCGAAAGAAAAAATTACATCATCGCTAAATCAACTTGAAACTATTAAACAAGTTTATCAAGGACTAGACAGATATCCTCTGCGGGATATAACTCTAAAGAGAATAAGCGGTGAAATTATTAAAGTTGATTTATTAAAGTTCAGATTGACAGGCGATTTTAAGTATAATCCGTATCTAATGAACGATGACGTAATTGTTTTTCCAACTTATGATGATGAAAGGAATTTTGTAGATATAAATGGCGCTGTGAACAAACCGGTAAAATTTCAATTTGTTGAAGGTGATAAACTTTCAGATGCAATTTTATTTGCCGGCGGAATAAATCTTGCTTATGATGATGTAAAGTCTGTTGAAATATCTCGCTTGAAAGATAAGGGTGAAAAAGAAGAATTGTTAATTGCTTCTATTAGTGATAACGTAATATTAAAACGCGGAGATAGAATTCGTGTTATGTTTGATGAAAATGAAAAACGAGTGTTTAAAGTATTAGTTCTTGGTGAAGTTCAGAAACCCGGATATATATATATCACAAAGAATAATACAACTATTAGAGAAGTTATCAACAAAGCTGGCGGGTTCACTAATAATGCCTCACTCGAAAAAAGTGAATTAATCCGCGGTACAAATGATATTCAACTTTTAAAAATGAAAGCTTTTAAGGAAACCTACGAAAAAGAAGAAAATGTTATTCTAACACAAAAATTCTACGAAAAAATTTATAACGAGATGATGACCGAACAACTTCTTATGCTTCGCTCAGCAGATCTTGCAGCAGAGGACACTTCTTTTTTCTATGTTGATAATGCATTACGAGTATTTCAAAATCAAAGTATTGTAAACTTTACAAAAATCAATTCTGATACAACAAGCGATTCAAAATATATTGTTCGTGATGGCGATGTAGTCGTTATTCCATATAAAGAAGAATTAGTTTATTTGTTTGGACAAGTTTATACACCGGGATTTGTTAATTATGAAAAAGGAAAAAGCTGGAAATATTATTTGCAGAAAAGCGGCGGTAAAACAGAACTGGCTGATAGCGAAATTAAAATAATCAAAGCAAAGACAAGGACATGGCTTACGGCTGATTCTGATATGCAAATAGATCCGGGTGATTTTATATATGTTCCAAAAGATGTTCCCAAGAGATTTGATTACTATTTAAAACAATTTGGAGCAGCTTCAAGTATCGTAACTGCGATTGCCACCATTATCTTAATCATAGTTCAGGCTGGAAAATAATTTTTTTATCATAGTATAATTATTAGGTATTAATATGAATCAAAGCAGCGATAATCAGATTGTAGGGAATACATTTTTTGAGTTTGTCACGGTAACTGTTCGTTACCGTTGGTTTTTAATTAGCTTTATTTTTTTAGCTACTGCTGGTACAACTATATATGCTCTTCTTTCCCCTAAATGGTATCAATCCACAGCTTCGGTCTTGCCCGCAGAAAAGAATGATTTACTATCATCACTCTCTGGTCTTACAAGTTTAGCTAAAGGATTTTCATCCGGAAGAGGTCTGGCTGCCTTAACTGGAAGCAATTCTGAAACTGACAAATATAAAGCAATACTTAAGAGCGCAACGATTACTAATGAGGTGATCAGAAAGTTTGATCTAAGAAAAGAATATGAAAGAGAGAATGATTTTTATGATAAAGTAGTAAAAGATTGGGAATCGAATTGTGAGTTTGAAATTCAAGATGAAGGTAATTTAACCATCTCGGTTTATGATAGAAATCCACAAAAAGCTGCAGATATTGCAAATTATCTGGTTCAAAAATTAAATGAGGTTAATACAGAATTAGGTGTAACAAATGCGAAAGCAAATAGAGAATTTGTTGAGAAGAGATACTTCCAAAGTGTAGATGACATTAATAATCTTGAATCTAGTATGAAAATTTTTCAAGAAAAATATGGAGTAATAGCTATTCCTGAGCAGTTAGAAGCAACGGTAAAGTCAATGTCTAATATTTATGCTGAGTTATATAAAAAGGAAGTAGCATTCAATGTTTTACAACAAACTTATGGAATGGATCATCCACTTACAGAAAATGCTAGAGTAGAGATGGATGAATTACAGAAAAAAATTAATTTACTTAATACCGGTAAAGATGATTCTCAAAAAGAAGTTAAACTCTTAATTCCCTTTAAGCAGGCTCCAGAACTTGGTAATCAATATTTAAAAATCTATAGAAATTTAGAAATTCAATATAAAATTCTTGAATTTATTCAACCGCTTTATGAACAAGCTAAAATTGAAGAGGTAAGAAATACACCTTCTGTGCTTGTTCTTGATAAAGCTGGACCTGCTGAAAGAAAATCCAAGCCTAAAATTTCATTGTACCTTTTATTAGGATTTGTTATTTCAACGTCCATTGGATTTATTATAGTAATCCTTATAGAAGGTGTCCAACGTCTTAGAAATGTTGATAGTAAACGATTTGATTTGCTCATTGAAACAGTCAAATCCGACTTTGGTCTATTTCGTAGAAAACGACTACGATAAAAAGTTAGATGAAAACAAATCGTGTTCCAATATGGAAAAATTCTTTATTTCTTTTCTTTACACAAGCCATCAGGTTACTCACAAATATTTTTATTGCAGTGGGAATTGCCCGGTTATACGGTCCTGAAGCCTTTGGTCAATTTTCTATCGCTTACACGATTGCTACCATATGTATAGTAATTGCAGATTTTGGATTTGATGTTTTACTTACTACAGAAATTGCAAATAATCGAGACAATGCCGCTCAAATTGGTCGAAAATATTTTTCGATGAAATTAATTTTTGCTTTGATAAGCTGTGCGATTATGTTAACGGTTCCAAGTCTTCAAACGTTTAGTGTTCAAAGTAGAACGCTTATATATGCCTTAACTTTATTTGTCTTGTTCACAACCCTCACAAATTTTTTTAATGCTATCTTCAGAGGATTTGAGAAGTTTTATTATGAAACGAAAATCTCATTTATAACTAATCTTATATTTCTAATTCTTCTTGTTGTCTTTGGCATACTTAAGCTTCCTTTAATATATGTTATGCTGTTGTTTGTGATTACAAGATTACTTGGCGTTATTCTTTCCGTTCAAAAAGCTATCTCTTTAGTCGGCGCCAATTTTATAGGTATTGATTTTGACGAATGGCGAAATATTGTTAATCGAATATTGATTTATGGATTACATTTCATTTTTGGAAATCTATTTTTTCAATTAGATACTATACTTATTGGCATATGGAAAACTGACAATGACGTTGGCATATACAAATCAGCATTTAATATTATGCTACTTATTCTAATTCTTAGCGATATTGCTTTTAGCACAATGCTGCCTGTTCTTTCACGCTTATATTATGAGAATTTTGAAAAATGGAAAATCCTTAGCCGTCTTTATTTTAAAGTGTTTTTGTTAACTGTTTTGCCAATTTCTATAGTTGTATTCTTTTACTCGGAACAAATAATTTCGATTATATACGGACATAAGCTTTATAAAGAAGCTATTCCAATCTTAAAAATTTTTTCGATCATAATATTTTTCCGTTTTATAGGCGAACCATACGCAATGATGCTTACTACTTCAAGACATCAATACTTCAGGATGGTCATCGTAATAGTTGCCACGTTCGCAAGTTTTATGCTTAACTATTTTATCATACCTGCGTATGGGATACTGGGGGCTGCTTTTGTTTCGATCGGAATTAATATTGTAGTTTGTATTGCGTACATTTTCTCTAATAAACAATCATATGTTAGATGGTTATTTGAGAGCAGAGTATTGGTAGTATTAACTCTTGCTATGATAATGATAATACTACTTTCATTAAATCACGCCCTTGCATTAGCCATCATTTTGACAATTGTCTACATTCCTTTAGCGTATTTTGTCGGATTTTCAAACGATGATAGACAAGGTGTTGCCGCATATTTTAATTTGAAGAAGGTTTTGCATTAACATGAGTTTGTTTTCATTAATATCATTTGGTGTTTGTCTGATAATAATTGCTGTATCATTGAAGCCCAAGACCGATGTATTTTCTCCAGCTAGAGTAGGTGCTTTTGTCTGGGCACTCGTACTTGGCTTAACAGATTTGAAACTGAGCGGATTCCAACGCCAATGGAGTTTCGAAGTATGGATATTTGTTTTGATAGGCCCGGTTGCATTCCTAATCGGAGTAATCTTAGTCTATGTTTTGAAGTTAGAAAAAAAAGTTTGGTCTGTTGGTAATCTGAGAGAGCAAAGAAAGAATTTTAGTTTTGATCACTCCAAGCTATATAAAACTGTTCTTTTTTTATTTGTTCTTTTCCTGATCAGTTACATAGTAATTTATCTTAAAGTCGGCGAACTTCCAATATTTAGTGCAAAACCCGGTAAAGCCCGCGAAAACTTTACAATGTTTGGTCTCGGTTTATTCATGCATAATGTTGTTCCAATCGGATTCTTTTCCGTATTGTATGGGATCTTCGAAAAAAAAGAAAAGCTGAAAAAATGGGTCCTGATTTTAATCTCAATGATCTCAGTAGTTATGTATGCAATGACGCTTCAACGTTATCAAATATTTTTAACGATAATGATGATTGTAGTTTTACTCTATTACACTACTACACGACTCAAACTTAAAACCGTACTTATCTCTGGGGTTATTACCATAGTATTTTTTTATTTGATCTCATCTTTCAGAGTGGGTGAATTTATCTTTTTAGTTTTGTACCGGATTTCAAAAATGAAATATTCTCCACAGTACGCTGTCTTCACTGAACCTTATATGTATGTTGTAATGAATCTGGAAAATTATGCTCACTCTGTTACTAAGCTGGAAAACTTCACTTATGGCTATTATACTTTTGATTTCGTTACAGCAATAACCGGTTTGAAGCATTGGATTGGAGAATATTTTTATATAAACGACACTCCTTTCCTTTTAACCAGAAACTATAATACCTATTCTGCATTATGGACCTTCTACAGAGATTTCGGAATAATTGGGGTGTTTGCTATTCCTTTAGTTGGAGGAATTTCTTTATCGTCTCTGTATTATTCTTTTAGATCAAATCCAAGTTTGAAAAAATATGCTCTCTATGGAATGTTTTTATTTGCTGTTATTTTTTCATTCTTTAATAGTTCGATCGGTTATTTATGGTTTGTTTATAATGTTTTAGTCATTTTAATAATTTTTAATTATATCTCAAGAAAAAACAAGTTGGAATTTCTTGATTCAAAGTAGACGCTAATGGTATTTGGAGTAGAAATAAATATGTATGAGTGTAAATTTTGTAATAGTACTAATAGAAAAGATATTGTTAAAATTTGTGAAATGATGTTTGGATTCAGAGATCAGTTCGATTATTGTGTATGTGCAAATTGTGGCAGTATTCAGATTAAAGAAATTCCCAGTGACCTTGAAAAATATTATCCTTCGAACTATTTATCCTTTGAAGTGAAACGAAATAACGTATTAAAGGAGTGGCTTAAAATAAAGAGATTCGAGAATTCATATCAATCGACCAGCATACTTGGAGCGATTGCAAATAAAATATGGTGGGCACCACCTATTGGTGATTTCTTAAGGATCGCAGATGTTAAGATTGGAGATGCTATTCTTGATGTTGGTAGTGGAGGGGGCGGGTTGTTGTTCCTTATGCATCGATATGGATTTTCTAATTTAACTGGAATTGATCCATATATCGCTGGGAATAAATACCTGAAAAAGGGATTAAAAATTTTCAAAAGCAGCATACAGGACGTCAATGAAAGGTATGATTTTATTATGTTTAATCACTCTCTAGAACATGTTTTTAATCCACAGAATGATTTATTAAAAGCTAATACATTATTAAAACATAACAAATATTTATTAATACGCTTACCAGTTATGGGTGGTTTTGCCTGGCGGACTTATGGAGTTAATTGGGTTCAACTAGATGCACCACGTCACGTATCAATTCCAACAGTTACTGGAATAAGAGAATTATCTGCCCTAACCGGATTCTCTTTGGATAAAGTAATTTATGAATCTTGGGATTTTCAGTTCTGGGGGAGCGAACAATTTCAACAGGATATACCGCTTTATGACAGAAGATCATTCTGGAATAAATCCAAAGAATCAATTTTCACAAGTCAACAGATCAAAGATTATAAAAGGAAAGCTAAAGAGCTTAATCAGAATAATGATGGAGACATGGCTTGCTTCTTCCTTCGTAAAGTATAAATAATTATTGGCACTTAATGTCAAACTCATTAGATATAATTATTGTTAATTGGAATGCAGGTGAGCTTCTTCTGAATTGTATGAGTTCAATTAAAAATACTCTGGATAAAAGTTTTGTTTTAAATAGAGTTGTTGTAATCGATAATGCTTCCGAGGATGGGTCAGTTGAATCAATATTAAATGTTGATTTACCGGTTGAAGTAATAAAAAATTCTATTAATGTTGGTTTTGCAAAAGCATGCAACCAAGGGGCAAAAGGAAGTAAAGCTGAATTTCTACTTTTCTTAAATCCTGATACACATCTCTTTTCGGATTCACTCTCAGTTCCTATCTCTTTCATGCTAGAAAAGGGAAACGAAAGAATTGGAATAATCGGGATTAAACAAATCAACGAAGAAACTATTGTCAGCAGAAATTGTGCGCGGTTTCCCACACCGTTCAAAATGATCTATTTCTCATTCGGGCTAGATAAAATTTTCCCGCGGATCTTTCCCGGACATTTCATGAGCGAGTGGGACCATTTAGACAGCCGCTTTGTAGATCAGGTAATGGGATCGTTCTTTATGATCCGGCGGAAATTATATGATGATTTGAGCGGCTACGATGAAAGATTTTTTGTTTATTTTGAAGATCTCGATCTAGCATTAAGAGCAAAAAAAATTGGTTTCAGTAATTATTATCTCTCCACTGCCGAAATATTTCATAAAGGCGGCGGAACTACTGAAAGTGTAAAAGCTAAAAGACTTGCTTATATATTACACAGTAAACTGCTTTATTGCAGGAAGCATTTTAGCCTTTTAGCGTATTATTCTATTTTCATAACGACAATTGCCTGTGAACCGTTTTTCAGAATAATAGACTGTTTAATAAAAAAAAGACCTGGTGATACAAAAGAGATTCTCAATGGGTATCGCTTCTTAATAAAAAGATTAATTTCTCAATGACCTATTTACGTAAATGAAAATTTTATTATTGTCTCGATATGATCGGCGCGGTTCAAGCAGTATGGTCCGGATGTATCAGTATTTGCCTTACCTTGAGAAAGATGGATGGGAAATAGTTGAGCAGCCTTTGCTGACTAAAAATTATATCAATTATTTATTCGAAAATGCTCCTGTTCCATATACCGAAATCATTGCAGGTTATTTGAAAAGGATCGGTTTGCTTATCTCAAAATATGAATTTGATATTATCTGGCTGCAACAAGAAGCTTTTCCATGGGCTCCGCGCTGGTTCGAAAAAATGTTACTCAAATCGAGAGTCCCGCTTGTAGTCGATTACGATGATGCTTTTTTCCACAGATATGATCTTCATGAGAACATGATAGTAAAAATGTTTCTGGGCAAAAAGATTGATGCTGTTATGAATACAGCAAGTATAGTTGTTGCGGGAAATGAATATTTAGCTTCACGTGCGAGAGCTAATCGAACAAAACAAATAGAGATAATACCGACAGTTGTAAATTTAGACCGTTTTTTGGTAGGTACTGAAATTAAAAATGAAAAATTTGTAATCGGCTGGTTAGGTTCACCTCCAACTGCAAAGTATCTTTTATCAATAGAAGAAGAATTGAAATTATTCTGCTCTGACGGTGAATCAAAATTAATAGTCATCGGATCAAAAGATTTTTCTATGGACGGACTTCCCATTGAGATCAGGAAATGGAAAGATGAAAATGAAGTAAGTGACGTTCAGGGATTTGATGTTGGAATTATGCCGCTTGTTGACAGTCCATGGGAAAGAGGTAAATGCGGTTTTAAATTAATCCAATACATGGCATGCGGCAAACCCGTTATCGCTTCTCCAGTAGGTGTAAATACGGAAATTGTTCAGCATGGTATTAATGGTTTCCTTGCCAATAATTCGGAGGAGTGGATTCAATATTTGCATATACTGAAAAATGATCCAGATTTAAGAAATAAAATGGGCTTAGCCGGCAGAAAACTGGTGGAAGAAAAATATTCTCTTCAGGCGAACGGACCCCGGTTAGCAGCAATATTTAAAAATTTATTTGAGATTGCGAGAAATTAGTTATTTATGCGAATACTTTTTGTTATTACAAAATCAGATATAGGCGGTGCACAGGTATTTGTTTTGAACCTTGCTCGCACGTTCAAAAAATTTGGTTTCGAGGTTGAAGTGGTTGCCGGTGATGGCGATTTCTTATTTCAGGAATTGAAGAAGAATGACATTCAATATTATTACCTTAATTCTCTAAAAAGGAATTTCAACGTTTACAATGCAATCTATTTCGTTTTCCAATTACGAAATTTATTGAAGTCAAAAAATTATGATGTTGTTCATTTGAACAGTTCGAATACACTTATCGGTTCTGTCTCTTCTTCGTTCATGAAGAGAAAACCGAAAATGGTTTTTACTTTTCATGGTCTTTCTTTTATAGATAAGAATTTCAGTCCGAATTTTTTAATCAAATATCTTGCAACATTATATTTCAGATTTTTTTTAAAAGCGGTCGATGAAGTAGTATTCGAATGTAAATTAAATTATGAAGAGCTGACCGGATCAGGCATGGTTAAAATTGCTAAAATTATTCATAATGGATTAGACCCGAATGATCTCGATTATCTTTCCGCTGCCGATGCCCGAGAATATTTTTCGAAAGCTTGCGGCGTGGATTTATCCAAATGTTTTATAGTCGGTTCAACTGGAAGATTGGCATACCAAAAAAATTATGATTTTCTAATCCGCAATTTTCATTCAATCAAAAAAAATATTCCAAACTTAAAGGTAATCATCATTGGCGATGGGCAGGATCATGAATTATATAAAAGACAGATCAATGAACTCGGAATACAAAATGATTTTTTCCTTCTTGGCGAAAAAAAGAATTCTCATCGTTTTTTAAATGGGTTTGATGTATTCACACTAACCTCCAGGTATGAAGGAGTTGCTATCAGTCTTATCGAAGCGATCTATTCAGACGTTCCGGTTCTGGTATCAAATGTAGGTGGTAATCCTGATGTTGTAGGTGGCGATAAGAATCAGCTGTTCGAATTGAATGACATAGATGACTATATCAATAAATTGACAAAAATCCTAGAGAACAGAAAAAGCATTGTCGGACACAATGTTAAGTTGAGAAGTGAATTTTCATTAGCAACAATGGCAGAAAGTTATAAAGAGTTATATTTGACAGAATAATTTTTGAAATTATAGAGCAGAACCAGAAATAATAATTCGGCAGAACAACCAATGGAAAATTTATTTACAAATAAAAATGTATTGGTAACAGGTGGTTTGGGGTTTATTGGAAGTACTTTGACTCATAAGTTAATATCTCAAGGTGCAAACATTACTATCATCGATAATATGAATCCTCTTTACGGTGGAAATATGTTTAACATTTCTGGGATTGAAGATAAAATTAATCTTATTCTTGATGATGTCCAGAATATCGAAGTAATAAAACCATTAATTGAAAAGTCGGATTACATTTTTCATCTTGCGGCTCAGGTGAGTTACATAGATAGCCTTAATATACCGTTCGAAGATATGGATATAAACGCCCGTTCAACATTGAACATACTCGAACTTTGCAGAAAATATAATCCTTCGGTACGAATAATTTTTTCGAGCTCCAGAATGGTTTATGGAAAAGTGGAACAATCACTTGTAACAGAACATAGTGATACGAATCCGCTTAGTCTGTACGGAATTCATAAGTTAACTTCCGAAAAATATCTTCTGATGTATTTCAAAGATTTCGGTATTCCATGTACAATACTTAGAATTACCAATCCATATGGTCCCCGCCAGCAGATCAAACACAATAAATATTCTCTTGTAGGCTGGTTTGTGCGACAAGCTATGGAAGGGAAGACTATCAAAATTTATGGCGACGGACGGCAGTTACGCGACTACATTTTTATAGAGGATATAGTTGATGCAATGGTTTTGACTGCTGCAAATCAAAAAGCCATAGGAGAAATTGTAAATATCGGATCGGGAACTTCAACCAGGTTTTGTGATATGGTGCGCTCAGTGATTTCAATTGTGAAAAATGGTCAGCTGGAATTTATCCCCTGGCCTGAAAATTATGAAAAAATTGAAACCGGCGATGTCTCGGTAGATATCTCAAAGCTACATCAAATTACATTGTGGCGACCAAAATTTTCAATACAAGAAGGAATTCGACTTACTCACGAATATTATAAAAAAAATCTTGAGAGATATATTTAGAATAATCTGTTTTGGTCCGGACGATCAGACAATTCTCATTTTTTCTAAATAATAAGCGGCAAGTTTATCCCAAGAACTATTTTCATCCCAATTATAAAATTTTGAAACTCTATTTGTATTAACTCTTTCTAAAGGCTCACTGAAGTCAGTTTGTTGAAGTAATTCAAAAGCACACTTTATATTTAATCTCTTTTCCATCTCTGATGCGAATCTTTTTGTAAACTCGCCTTGAGATTCAGTATAACCACTAGGATTAATTTTACTAATCATTTCTGATCCTTGAAATACATTTCTAGCATATTCTTCGTAGGATTTAGCCAGTAGGTCAACGTGAATGTTGTCTCTGATGTAAGAAGGTGTTTTGATTTGAGGGATATTTCCTTTAAACCAATTCTGAACTAGATAACTTGTAAATCTAATTTCTTCAAACGGACCAAATGGATTTGGTATAACAAATTTTCCTAGTTTTATGCCGTATGTTGAACAGTAATATTTAAATATATGATATGTGAGATTCTTTGATAATCCGTATGGTGAAAATGCTCTCAATGGTTTCGTTCCAGTGCCCTCATCATTTTCAAAAACACTTCCTGTATAAATAATTGGACTGCAATTATGTTCAATTATTTGTTTTAAGACGCCAGCGATATTATTAGTGTTCTGGTTAAGTGCATATGCAACGTTGAAATTTGGGCTTCTATAATCTGTTACATCTGAGCCATGATGGCACAAAAGATCAATACCGGAACGGACGATCTCTAAAAATTTAGAATCTCCAAATTTACAACTAAAAACCGGAGTTATTTTTTTTAGTATTAATGATATTCGCTCTTTTCGTAAATCTTCATAATTGTCTATTGAGTCCTTAGTTAACGTTGCAATAACATCATGGCCCTTATCAGCTAATTCATTTGCGAACCAAAATCCAGTAAATGAACTAACACCAGTAAGTAAAATTTTCATTTAAGTAATTTTTTTTGTTAAATGATATGTTGGATCAAAATCTGGGTGGCTCAAATCTTTATCCGAGATGACAATAGGTTCAATAGGCCATTTAATACCAAATGCTGGATCATTGTACCTTATTCCTCTTTCGTGTTCTGGAGAATAATATTCTGTAACCAGATAAAATGCTTCGGTGTTCTCTTCAAGCGTAATAAATCCATGCGCAAAACCTTTCGGCACATAAAGCGTCATTCTATTTTCAGCACTTAATTCAACGCCAAACCATTTTTTAAATGTTGAAGATTCGGTGCGAAGATCAATAATAACATCGAATAGTTTGCCACTAATACACCTTACTATCTTATCTTCGGATTTGGGGAACAACTGGTAATGCATACCTCTTAGCGTTCCAATATCTTTGCTAAGTGAATTATTTATTTGCACCAGATTATTATTAAGTCTATTCGCTTCAAATTCCTTTTGACAGAAAGCGCGGGCAAAGAAACCTCTATCGTCTCCTCTCTTTTCCAGTTCAATTGTAAAGGCGCCGTTAAGTGGTGTGGGAATAAATTTCATTTATGCTGTTACTCCAAATCTGTTTAATTTATTTTTTAGAGTTCTCAATCGAACAAAACGATTGCCTTCGAAATCGCTAAGATTAAAATTATGTTCTTTGTATTTTTTGTATAATTCATCCATCCCGGATTCCAGGGTATATTCAAGCTTGAATTCAGGAAGTAGTTCATTTAATAAATTAAATTTCACACGATAATTACGGGGGTCTTCACCAACCTCGCCTGTGAAAACAATTTTTGCAGATGGAACAAGTTTTCCTACGTTGGCAGCTACATCTTTCACTTGAAAATTTTCTTTATTAGCACCAATGTTTATAGCTTTATTATGAATTTTTTCAACTGGCGTGTTTGCAAATGCAATGAATGCTCTCGCAATATCTTTTGCGTGAATCAATGGGCGCCAAGGTGATCCGTCACTCATGATTCTTATATCGTTACGAGCAATAGCACAACCGAGCAAGTTGTTAACAACCAAATCAATTCTGAGCATTGGTGAGAAACCATAAGCAGTAGAATTTCTTAAAAATGTTGGTGAAAAATTTCTATCTGCAAGTTTTCCAATTTCGACTTCCGATTTTACTTTGGATATTGCATACGCTGAAACCGGGTTCAACTTCGAATTTTCGTCCAAATCTAAAACTTCTCCTTTGCCATAAACAGAACAACTTCCAGAAAAAAGGAATCGTGGAATTCCAACTTCTTTTGATTTTTTTGCAAGCTCGATCGAGCCATTGAGATTTATATCATATGTCAATTGTTCAACTAGATCACCCATCGGGTCGTTCGATATAGCGGCTAAGTGCATTACGCAGTCGTGACTTTCTAATTCTTTCAGAGTTAGGTCCCGAAAATCCTTAATAAGTTCTTTATCGGCATCAACTGATTTTTCCCATGCACATTCTTCGAAAAGATTTAAATCAACGCCGGTAACTTGATGTCCTTCTTTTTTTAGCAATGCAACAAGATGTGATCCAATATATCCTTTGTGTCCTGTAAGAAGTACTTTCATTAATCCAGCCCTATAAAAATTTTTTTATTTATCCCAGGGAATGTTTCCGCTGTTCCATATTTGTGTTAAAAATTCTCTATCACGTTGAGTGTCCATACAGGCCCAAAATCCTTTATGACGGTACATCCGTAATTGTTGGTCGTTTGTCAAATTGATTAGAGGCTGTCTTTCTAAGATGCAACTCTCATTTTTCGAAATATACTTTAAAAAATCGCGCTTGAAGAAAAAATAACCACCGTTAATCCATTCTTCGAGAAATTCCGGTTTTTCATTAAATTGTTCTACTTCTTCGCCATTGAGTTTAATTGAACCAAATCGTGAGGGGGGATTAATACCCAGTAAAGTTCCAATCTTACCGTGCTCTAAATGAAATTCAAACTCCTCGCGAAGATTTGCATCAGTTAATCCATCACCGTACGTAACTGCAAAATTCTCTGATTCGCCGAGATATTTTTCTGCTGCAATCGCAATTCTGGAACCAGTCATATTAGTCTCGCCAGTATAAGCTAGGGTAACCTCCCAGTCAAGATTATGATCAACTGAATGAACTGTAATTTCATTATTTGAAAGATGGACCGTAAAATCACTATTCAGAGAAGAATAGTTCAGAAAATAAGATTTGATAAACTCGGATTTAAATCCAAGGCACAACACAAATTTTCTAAATCCATACTTCCTATAAGACTTCATAATATGCCAAAGAATCGGCTTCTCGCCAATAGGCACCATGGGTTTGGGCCGGAATTCAGTTTCTTCTTTTAAACGTGTACCGAGGCCACCACAAAGAATAAAAACGGGTACATTCTTATTATTCATACTATATCTTGAATTATTTGTTCATAAGATGATAATAATGTAATTCAAATATAATTCTCATTGTAACTAATTACCAATTTTGTGAACATTACCGAACAAAGTTCGGGATAATTTAATATTTTGTAATTGTAATCTGGATTAACTTGAGAATCACTCGATAATTTCGGTAAAGGAATATATTCACACTCGTTATTAAACATTGAAGTGTAAATTCAAATAATAATGGAACTACGTTATCGATAAAGTAACTAAAAATGTTTTCTCGCTTTCGATTGGGCAGGCAGTTGCGTTTGTAACTAATGTGATCGCAATTGTTTTCGCAATTAGATTCCT
>Ga0172375_10000231_pt1 | contig 87914 bp, 80 predicted proteins | sample LakKiv1m_FD_114537 | JGI IMG/M metagenome (GOLD analysis project Ga0172375, IMG submission 114537) | Freshwater microbial communities from Kabuno Bay, South-Kivu, Congo - kab_092012_11.1m | ecosystem: Environmental > Aquatic > Freshwater > Lake | place: Democratic Republic of the Congo... | reverse complement strand
GTCGCAACAACCGGCTTTTCTAACGAGTGCTCATTCAAAACAATTTTGTCATCAATCGAGTTATTGGTATTCTCACCAGACATCTCTTTCCATTTGCCATAACCCAAAAATACAACAGTGCAAACCACCAAAGTTGCCACCAATGATATAAATAACGGCCAAAGTGAAGTCCTGTTTCTTGTCACTCCTTCTACCATATGTACTTCGTTTGCAGATGTTTGCCCATACATAAAATTATCTATATTCTCTCCAAAAGAATCCATAATTAAGTCTAACATCTATCCTCAGGAAACAGGACGTAGTTATGTACATTGTCGGGAGCAAGCTCTTATGCGACCAAGAAAACATGAGCGGAGGAGCAGGGATTCGAACCCTGGGTATCTTGCGATACGGCGGTTTAGTAAACCGCTGCACTAGACCACTATGCGACCCCTCCAAAGTGAATAAAAAGAATTTTATTCGTTTTATGAGCGCGGAGGTGAGAATATCGAAGATATGCGACCCCTCCTTGTGCGGAGAGTACAGGGGTCGAACCTGTTAGAGCTTACGCTCATTAGTTTTCAAGACTAACGCATTACCGTCCTGCCCACTCTCCAGCCTGTATATTTTATCATCCAGAACCACAATTAGGCTTGATATAATGAACAGGACTGGCGGCGTTCGATATCTAGCGATATCCTTGCCTCCACGCTCGCAAATGAAAACTTTTTTCTTTGCTCACTTTGGAGGCGTCCGATAGTGGTTATTCGAGAGGATTGCTAATCCTTGACCGAAAGGTCCCGTGGGTTCGAATCCCACCGCCTCCGCATAAACAAAAATCCTCCCTTGTGGAGGATTTTTGTTTGTTTGATAGTGGGATTCGAACATGCCGGAACCAAGATATACTAAATTATGGAAGACCCAAGTCTAATTCTTAATCCAACAACTACAGAAACCCCAACCTGGATATCCTGCCTTTATATCTTTGCTTTGTTACCTGTTGCCACCTTTATCACTTGGCTAGTATTCAAAGCATCAAAAACAAAAATAAATTTAACCAATCTATTTACCGCATCATTTGCAATATTCATCATTGTCTTAATTGCTTTTAAAATTGTCACTAGAAACTAATGCCCCAGCGACAATCCCCATACAGTTATTACACCTGCCTTTTTTAGTATCTTTGCGCACTCTCTCATATCAGTTCCACTCGTAAAAACATCATCAACCAATAGAACTTTTTTACCCATACACATATTCAGATAGTCGTTAGAAATCTCAAACGCTCCAAATATGTTCTTCTCTCTTTCGTCTTTTGTTTTCATTAGTGCTTGTTGTTTTGTCATTCTATTTCTCTTCAAGTATTTACTAACAGGTAAATTCATCTTTTCTCCAATCACCTTGGCAATTTCCTCAGCCTGATTAAATCCACGCCAGTTCTGGCGACAAAAATATAGTGGAACAAAGACTAAACAGTCAAAACTTTCTCCAGACTCAAAAACAAAATCAGACAAAAGAATTTTTACCAGTTCTTTATTAAAACCAAACTTGATCCCTTCTATAACCTTTTTCATTATCTCCTCTTGGTATTCATAAACCACAATAAGTCCATCCATTCCATACTTAGTCTTACATTTCTCATGTGTCCATCCCATGACAGAACCTTCACCACACATCGGACAAATCTGGTCCGCAAAATCAAATTTTTCCCTACATTCAGAACACAAAAACACTCCCTCAACCCCACAACCCACACATTTCTTTGGAAACAAAAAGTCAATCAGAATATCTAACACAACTTAAGTATAAATGAGGAAAACGGCCCACTACAGGAAATGACTTTCAGTGAAGGAATTGTCTCTGGTTCGGGAATTGCCTTCAGTAAATCTCTGCTGAGATTTCCTCAGGACCCGGCTCGCCACCGTCGTGGCTGTGCCTGTTCAATTCCCTCATACCTAACTAAATAAAAAACCACCGCAAGGGTGGTTTTTTATTTAGTGGAGACGGAGGGAATTGAACCCTCGTCTGAAATATTAAGATTACAGAGTCTACAAGCTTAGTCTGCCATTATTACCAAGAGTTATCGGCAAACAGAATCACTCAAGGTTCGATTTAGAAAAGTTAGTCTTTGAGCCCAAATCAAACTCAAAGCATTCAATCCGGTATTTTGTCGCCCTTAGATAAGCCCGGAATCCGCTTATTCTAAAGACGTCTTTATCTAAAGTTCAGGCGATTAGGCGTAAACTTGAGCGTAAGAATTGGAACCGGCAAACATGGATTTAACTCCACTTACGACGGAACCAAGGAACTTGTCTTCTTTATTGACAGTTATTTTTTGGTCTGTTTTACCCCTCTTACCAAAGGGAGCTTGCAACTGTAAACGTACTATCCCATCGATTCCTGTCATCCCCAGCCTCAAAAACCTAACTAAGTTAAATTTCTCAGACTGAGAAACACCTATAATATAACACATTCGTGGCTAAAATGCAAGGATTACGACCTCAAACCTCTAAAAAAGGTAATTTTTTCAGTGAGTCCAATCCCCATCATTTGAACCTTACTGGCTTGCATTACAACAGCAGCCAAAAACAAGTCAAACTCATCTTCAGACATCTTTACAATTTTGTCTGCAATATTTTTCTCCCACTTCTTTGCACTCATCTCAGCAGAAAACTCACCACCCCAAGAGTAATTGGCTACAGCCACCGGCATAATTTTATTCCAAAATAGATCCATGTTATTTTCCTTACTCGTTGATTGTTTTTAATCGTCTTGCAAGTCCTACATTCACTTCCCTCTTCTTCAGAATTTCTCTCTTTTCAAACTTCTTTTTGCCTCGGACCAAGGCCACTTCGACCTTCACAAGACTACCCTTATTATACAACTTCATAGGCACCAAAGTCAATCCAGACGACTTCATTTTCGTCATAATAGCCACCAATTCTTTCCGACGCATCAATAGTTTCCTCGTGCGTGCAGGTTCGTGGGCGTCCCGTGTGTCATGCTTGTATTTTTGAATATTCAAACCCACCAAATAGGCACCGTCCTCCTTGATAAGCACCCTAGCGCCAGCAAAGTTTGCGCCTCCAGCTCGGATACTCTTTACCTCTGATCCAGACAAGACAATTCCAGCCTCAAACGACTCAATCACACTATAGTCAAACCTTGCCTTCTTGTTTTCAGTTATCACGCTCTATCTTATCAAACGATTGATCAAACCAATATCACTGCTTAAGCTTACCCACGAGACCTGGAAATAGCACGTAGAGACTTCCATCAGAACCAAACTCTAAATCCCTTGCTGTCTTGAGTCTCTCTGATTTAAGCTGCTGGGAACAGTTGCCATTGTCCTTATTGCATATCAAGACCATACCCGCAAACTGATCCAAAAGTGCGATTCGGCCGGAAGCAACCTCAACTGCGAGTCTTGACACTTTTAGGCCAGCAGGAAGACCTGCTACAGAAAATGGCTCCTTGCTACCACGTCGATATTTTTCGACTTGCCCAGACTCAGAAACTGTCCAAATGTCAGCATCAATTGCCATGTCTACTGGAACCATTCCCACAGACTGGCCTTGTTTCAGCCATCGAGTTCTGCTCCCAAAAGTCTCACCTGTAGCGGAGTATTTATATATTTCTTTATTCACTTGATCTAGCACATATACATTTTCCATAAATCTCCCCACAGATACCGGCCCAGCCACAGCCGCATCAAATACGATTAAGTCCTGATTATTTTCTGCATTTTTTACCCCCAAACTGTTCATTATCAAAGTTTTTTTATCATCACCGGTCACATCAATCCATTTTTCATTCTCCTTTTTCCCAGCTACTACACGTATGTCTTTTGTGGAAACTCCAATACTAACAGCTACACCCAATACATTATCTACAGCCAACATTTTCTCGCTATTAACCGCAGTAATTCTATCCCCAACAAAACCAGATCGCACCAAATCTATTTTTGCAATTTCTTCAATTTCTACAGATCTCTCTCCCGATGTAACCACCCAACCTTCATTAATTTTTCTTTCAAGATCAATTACCTCATTTTTATGTTTTCCATCCAAAAATTCCACTTTCTTTAGATCAAAGGTGGTTTTCACCTCCTCCATCATTTTTCTAGCTCCAACAGGGTTTAGTTGAGACAGCGACAGAGCTTCTTGACGTCCCTTCTCAATTGGCTCATAAAAACCTCTCCACCTTTTATCTTCTGCCTCACTCTTCATTTTAATTGAACCGGAAATCAAACTAATGAGTAACAATATCAAAAATATAAATCCAAAAATGACAGCCATTTTTTTTCTTTTAGGTGCCGGTTCTCCAACCTTAACCGTCCTGGTCCTAGGAAGCAAAACCTCACCCCACCAATTTATCAGCTTTTCCTTAATGCCAATCGGACCCACATACCTATTTCTAATAATTTCTACTGTTTTCTCGTTTACTTTTTTTTCGTCCTCAGGTATCACTTGATCGGGTTTGTATTGCTCAGTGTCAGCTACTTCAATTTGACTAGCAGGTTCCGTAGCTTCAAGATCATTCACCGCGACCATCTTATCGATTCTTAAAATTAACCCAGACGCGGCAACACCAAGGTCAGAAATTTCCTTCCCCAAATCGAACACTCTCTCTTCCTCATCAATCACATCACTATTAATAAATAACTTTTCTCCCAAAACGCCACTCCACACATACAAAACATCACCAGCATCTACATTTCCCTTGATTACCTTTCCCTCCTCCACATTTGCCATCAGATCCACCCTGTTTTCCCCGCGCTTCAAATAAACACCAGCAGTACCCCATTTCACAATTTTAATTTCTCTTCTGTTGTACTCCAAAAGCCGTACCCACAGCCACACTCCAGATAAGTCACTATATTTCTTTCGCCATTCCCCAAAAAACTCACCCAGATCACCAGAAGTATTAATACCATTAAAGTATTCATCAATCCAAGTTGTCATCTCCACTTCCAAATCGGCCCAATTTGCCAATTCAGTACCAAAGACAGCACCAAACAAAGCACCTTTTGTGCGCAATTCCACGTCATCAAATGGCACTCTGGCATAAATTTGAGACCAACCATTTGATCCTTCTTCATTAACAATCCTCAAAAAATTAAGTCCTAAACCTGTGTTCATCTTTGGGCAGAAAGAGTTTCTCTTAAGCTAATATTACTATAACAGTAAGAAGTAGACACAATCCAGAATACGCCCAAACAAGAATCTTCAAGCTCCCTCCGATAGAAAAATTAACGACTTTATGCATTAAGCTTTCTTGACGAACCATGACCAGTGACAAAGCAAGAAGTAAAAACATCGAAATCTTGACCATGATACCAACGATGAAACTTAAATCTAATGTAATTCCAGGAAGTATATCCATGTTTATTTATTTAGTGATGATGATCATTTTCCTCTTCATCCTCAATTAATTGAGAGATTACAGAAGCAACTTTGTCAGGATTAGAAATTGATGCAAAGGTAAATGCTGATATTTCTGCAACTCTGTCGGGAGTTCTTTGTTCAGAAGCTGTTTGAACAATCACGTCTCCGTAGTTAAAAATACTTTGCAAAAGTCCTCTTTGGGAATAATTTACATCCTCTATTTTGCTGAGCTGAGTTATGTTTATTGTTTTGCTCAATAATCCCAGAAAATCTACATCCACTAATCGCTCAGTGGTTACGATATAGACATTGTAAAACCACAACAGAAAACTCTGGATACCATAAAAGGCCAAGGCCATATACCAAAGAATGGTGAGTTGTAATATTGTTGCAGTATTTAAAGTCTTCAAAAATGGGAACTCTCCCCAGAACATCGGCACAAAAATAGCGAAGCACAAAACAGCAATCCACCCAAGATTTACGATAAAATGAGCCCTTCCCAAAACTACAACCTCTTCATCATCATGCTGCATTTCAAACCTAAGTTGTTTGGGGAACGCAGCGAAAGATGCCCAGTGACTATGAGGAGACATCTTTAGCATCTCGTTTACTTTAGATATTTTGTCCCTCATTCTGTCTGCATTAAAGATTTCCGGCATTCCTTATTGTAGCAAAACTACTTTTTCTCAATATTAAACAATCCGCTTTTCATTGATATCCTTCCAGGAGCCCGTAAATTAAAAGCTTTCTTAAAATCCAAACCGCTCATTTCGTAGTCACCTCTATCGGTCGCAAACTTAACCATCGATGTATAACCTTTGTCAGAATAGGTCACACTTACACCATTCACTTGAGAGAACCCCCCTCCGTTTCCATCCGCCTTTGCTTTTAATTCAGAAATTGAATAAGGATTTCCACCCCAACAGCTACCAATCGGGGAAACTCTATCGTCTGAATTGTTTCTTATCACCAACCAAGCATTCAAAACATCAGCCATCTCAGATCCATTAAGCCAAGGATGTGACCTTCCGCAGCTGTCACCCGATGTTCCACGATACCAAGCTTTATAAAACCATGGACTACCACCAGTTTTCTCATACGCTTGAGATGTCCAGCCACCCCTACCTGCTGGAGTGTCCCAAAACCCAGGTGTACTGTAGCTACTTCCATCATTTCGATAAGACAGCGCGTCATATGACTCCTGATATCCACCCGATGTCGAAGCATACCAAGGCTTGATCAATTTACCATCCTTGACCAACACCTGCCCCCTTGTCTCTTCAACAGCTCTCTCCCAGTTTCCACCCTTATTTGAATTCTTGTACACCTGGCAACCCTGATCTGTACAAATTGCCCCACCAGTACCTTCGTTAGTCCACGCCAGTGCATATGTTCTTGCTGCGATTGCTTGAGCTTTCAATGCCTCAAATCCACCGTTGTCACCCCAAGAATTGGGTACTTCGTAAATTCTTTTTGTATAAGTCTCAATGTCCATCCTTCCATAACCAGATACACTAATTTGCTTTCCTGGATCATAGTCTTTCTTTAGTTCCACCCCACCATAATAAGCCTTCAAGATTGTCTCAGCATTTTGTCCTGATTTAGCTCGACCATAGGCCCCATACTGACTCATTCCTTTAAAATGCGGAGCACCAAAAGAAAATACAGCAAACGCAGGTGAAAAACCGGGATTGTAATCAGGTCTAGAATTAGCGTCATCAGCAAGCGGCACATCTCCCACTGTTGTAGAAAAAGTCCCCTGTTTCTCTGTCAAAATTGCCTGCTGTCTAGCGGAAAGAACAGCAATTTTCCCTGACAAATCCGTTTGATACGCTTTTGCTTTTTTTACTTCGCCTGCAAAAAAAGCATTTTGTTTATCTAACTCTGTTTGCAACTTTGACAGTTGAGTCTTTTGTTCCTGCAATTTTATTTTGTCTTCTTCAAGACTTCCTATTTCCTGTACCAATGCCACTATTAACTGCTTATCTCTATCATTACTTTCTTGTCGATAAACCAACTCCCTTCTACCTTCACCCATTTCTGATGATGATAGTACACTCACCCAAAGAGGCTGGGATCTCAATCGCTTATACATATCTCTAAGTTTTACCGACAACACAATATATTGAGTAGAAACCTTCTCCGAACGCACCTTTATTTCCGACTCTGTTTTTTTTAATTTTTCTCCAGCTACATTTATCTGCCCCTGTATTGACTTAATTTTCTGACTTAGTTTGTTTATTTCTGTCTCCAGCGGAGCTGTGGCGGCCACACTCATTTGCAAAGACTTATTCAATTCGTCAATTTGATTCTGTAAGCAAGTTAAGTCATTTCCACAATCAGCTTCTGCCTTAACCAAACCAGCAAATACTGCAAAAACAACCACAACTACTAATAAATATTTCCATCTCATCACTATCTAGTTTATATCAAAGTCACTCGTCCAAACCATCTTCTATGATAAAATTAAACCGTTCATGAAGTATAAATTACTTGCCATTCTCGCTTTCACAGCCATTCTTTTTGCATCTACTCCCCAATCTGTTTCTGCAGCTGTTTGGGATCCCAATGGACAGTGGTGTACCCCTGCAGGTGGAGCTGCAGACTCTGGCATAAACACAGCTCTTGGCTGTATTTCAACCACCGCTGATCCAGGTCAGGGATCATTCTTTGACGCCATTCTCAAAGTTGCCATTGGTTTGGGTGGAGGTCTTGCTCTAGTACTAATGCTTTATGGTGTTTTTATCGTGACCACTTCCGCCGGTATTCCAGACAAACTCAAGGAAGGTGGAGACATCATTACATCAGCTGTTACCGGTTTGATTTTTATAATATTGTCTGTCTTTTTACTTAACTTTATTGGTATTAATATTCTCGGATTACCAGGTTTGTCATAATTATGATAATTTTTAAGGAAGTACTTGCCGCAGGCACACCTGAAACCGTCAAAATTTCAGAGCTAACCAACCCAGCTACCAAAATTCCACTCACGCGTACTTTAAGTACTCTAATCACCAGCAGTGGTTTTAATTTACTTGAGTTTGTCTTTGTTCTTATTGGTCTAGCTTTCTTTGCAAATCTCGTTATGGCAGGATGGGACTATCTCTTGTCCAGTGGTGATCCCAAAAAAATCTCTGCAGCCTCCTCTCGAATCACCAATGGTCTAATCGGATTAATTATGGCAGTAACCGCCTTCGTTGTTGTCCGCACAATCACAAGTGTCCTGGGAGTTCCAGGAATCATTTAATTGCCTTTGCTATAATTTTCCAAAATGGATACACCACCAAAACACGTTGCGATTATGATGGACGGGAATCGTCGCTGGGCAAGAGCCAAAGGCCTGGATCCAGTCAAGGGACACGAGTTCGCTGCCAACCACACTATTGAACCCATCATTGAAAAATGTGTAGACTTAGGCATCCCTTATGTTACCTTCTGGGCTTTCTCCACCGAAAACTGGAAACGCGACGAAGCCGAAGTCAAAGGTATTCTTGACATCTTCCGCCTTGCCTTTGGGTCATTGGCACTTCGCTTTATTAGTCGCGGTGCCAAACTTCAGTTGCTAGGCGACATGAGTAGGTTTCCAGAAGATATCGCCAAGAAATCTTTTGACATGATTTCCAGATCTTCCAAAAATAACAAAATCACAGTTTCTTTTGCTTTAAATTATGGTGGTCGGGACGAAATACTAAGAGCTGTCAAAAAAATAATCAACGAAAACATTCCAGCTGAAAACATTAACGAAGAAACATTTTCCGCTCATTTAGATACTTCTGGCATGCCAGACCCAGACTTAGTTATTCGCACTGGAGGTGAACAGCGCACTTCTGGATACCTACCTTGGCAATCCGTCTATTCAGAATTATATTTTACCCCGGTATTATTTCCTGACTTCACTCCTGATGAGTTCGAAAAAGCTCTTCTGGAATTCTCCAACAGGGACCGCAGATTTGGTGGCAACAGCGCCAAAAAGATGATATAGAATTTCTACGATTTCAACTTCATTAAAACCCTTTTTTACAAAACGGTCTTTAATGTCGTCAAAACTACCAACCAATGGAATCTCTCCTCCGGGATATTTAAAGGTGGTCAATTCAGTATCCTTCCACTCCTTTTTACTACCCTCAAATGAGACGTTAGTTGGCATCTCGCGCCAAAATTTTGGTATTTCCATAAACAAAATGCTAACTCGAAAGAACTTCCAAAGCCTCTCAAAAAGTTACACCTCCCTATCAACCATGTACAAAGCAACCCCCTCCAAGTAATCAATGGCTTCTGTATTTAACCCAAGCGATCTAAGTTTATTTGCACATTCAGCTGCTTTTTTTGCCATCTTCTTTGCCAAATCCACAGAATAAGCGTACGACCCTGATTTTTTGATTGCCTCTTTACCCAATTCAATCTCTTCAAAAACAGAATCTCTTTTCCCCCAAACTTTCAAAAAATCTTCTTTATCTTTGTCATCCCCAAGCTCCATTACTTTAGCGGCAAGCAGAGTAACTTTGCCTTGCAATATATCAGAATTGGCAGATTTCCCTGTTTTTTCTTCATCCCCAAACACTCCCAAAATATCATCTTGAAGTTGAAAGGCAACACCACCATATACTGAATAATCAATCAACAAATTCATGGCCTCCTCAGAAATATCTGCCAAAATTGCTCCAATCAACAATGGATTTTCATAAGTATAAATTGCTGTTTTTGCCCTATGCAGACTTATAACCTTCTCTTCTGTGAGGTCACCTAGTTTGGGCAAAGTAACATCATACGACTGTCCAAAAGCCGTATTTGTTATTCCTCTCAACATCTGTCGCATTACCTTTTTTGTTTTCTCCCCATCGAACCCTGCCATTAGCAATCTTTCAAATCCCAGACACAAAACAGTGTCTCCGACATAAACTGCCATTGAGTTTCCGTAGTGTGTATCACCTTCTCCAAAATAAACATGAGTTGTGGGTTTTCCCCTTCGGACAATATCCATATCGGTAAAGTCATCATGCATCAGCAGTGCAGTATGAACCAACTCCACCGACTCAGCTGCAAGCCACACCCTCTCATCCATTTCCTTTCGCCCCAGCAAATACCCACATACAACAAAAGAAGCTCTCAATCTCTTGGCAGGGCGCAAATTATGTTCCTCTGCGTGCAGGAGCATCTTTTTTACCAAGTCTTTTTGGGACTCATTGTAACCAAAACTCCGCGAGATCTCTTGATCCCAGTACTTCATCAGACGATTGTCACAAACCCCCACAAAGTCAATTAGGCTTTTTTTTGCCTTTTCGGCCAGATTGTTTAATGCCATGTCACTGATTTTACTGTAAAATAACAGTAGATATGTTTACAAAACAGGCATTAGCTGTCGGACTTGACACCCTATATGCACCCGGTAGCGCCATGGGTGGTGTAGACGCCAGACTGGACACCATCGTTAATCCTCTAATCGCCAACACACTTATTATTTCTGGTGTTGTTGCTTTTTTTACAGTTTTTCTTGCTGGATACAACTATATTTCTGCTGGTGGGGACAAGGCCAAAACCGAACAAGCACAAAATATGCTCACTTATGGCATACTAGGACTGATTGTTATCGCATCCGCTTATCTAATTACTAGATTAATAGGTGCTCAGTTCGGCTTAAAATTATTTTAAAATGATTAATCTCCTTTCAAACATTATTAATTCTGCCTACGCCGACGATGTTGTTGGCAACATATTAGCGCCCTCTGGAGTTCCGCAGCAACCGGCTCAGACAGGGCCTTTCATCAGTGGACTCGTCAGACTCATGCTTGTTATAGCTGGACTGTTTACTTTTTGGCAATTTCTTTCAGGAGGGCTGTCTTACATCACCTCAAATGGAGACAAAAACAAAATTGCAGAAGCACAAAACAAAATCCAAATGGCAATTGTAGGACTCATTATTATGGCTGCAAGTTTTGTTATCATTGGGATCATCAGCATGATTCTATTTGGCAAATTTGATGCGGTTCTGTCACCCAAATTAACTCCAATAGTTGCTCCATAAACAATATGAAAATAATAAAATCCATATTTGCTGCAGATATAGATCTTGGTGGAATTACAGGAGTTGGCAAGTTCCAAGACGCAGCCACAGTTACCAACCCCAAGGAATCATTTGGGATTCTAATTTCAAGTCTAATCTCTACGATCACCATCATTGGCGGGCTCGCTTTCCTAATCTATTTTATTGTCGGAGGTTTAAAATGGATTACGTCAGGAGGCGACAAAGGCAAAGTTTCAGAAGCACAAACCCAAATGACTCAGGCTGCCGTAGGATTAATAGTTATCGTAGTGTCGTATTTCCTCACCGGCATTGTAGGTTCTGTCCTTGGGCTTAACATTCTCAATCCATTCAAAGTATTATTCCCCTAATTAAATACCAAAATGTTCAATTCAATCTACGCAGCAAGTGACGAAATCAAAAACGAAGCTCTTGGCAGCACCGTTAAAAACCTTGGAGCCGGTGCCGGATTAGCTTTTTATATCGGTACTCTCTGGAAAACAATGGTCACTGTTGGTGGGCTTGCCTTCATCATCTATCTTGTCTGGGGTGGCATAGAATACCTTACGTCCGCTGGTGATAAAGGCCGTATCGATGACGCATCCAAAAAAATTTCCAGTGCGGTAATCGGACTTGCCATTTTGGTAGGATCATACGCAGTTGTATATTTTGTCCAAGGTGTACTCAAGATTGACTTATTAAAACCAATATTCCCTGACAACACATGACAAACAATAACCTATTACAAATACTCGCCATGCTTGATGATGGATCTGGTGGTGGTGGAGGTGGAGCTCCCTCAGGAAATGTTGTTGATATTGGTGGCGAGGTTACCAAGAACAATTTCTTTGGATTCACTTGTATTGGGCAACTCCTTAGCAATGGTGTCTCAGCAGCTTTTATTTTTTCCGGAATCGCATTCTTTGCCTTCTTTGTTTGGGCAGGTGTAGACTGGCTCACCTCAGGTGGAGACAAAACTAAGGTCGAATCAGCCCAAAAACGCATCTCTTCAGCTCTTATCGGATTAACGATCGTAGCTTCAAGTTATGCTGTCTACATGGTCGTTCTAGATTTCTTCGGAATCAACTTAGACACCCTATGTACCGACAATCCCCTCGGCGCATAAACAATTGACAATCTCAAAATAGAATATAATAATAAAGATAGTAGTTTAATTAATTATTAAAAAACAAAAAATATGTCCCTAATTCCTCAAGCTATGGCAGTATCTGGCTCACTTGGAGTCCTTCAACCAACCGGAATGAAAATCACTGATATCGGTGTTCTCATTTCCAGAGTTATCTCCGTAGCTTTTATAGTTGCAGGTATTATCACCTTCGCCATGCTTGTCATGGGTGGTATTGAATGGCTCACCTCAGGTGGAGACAAACAAAAAACCGAAAACGCCAGAAACAGAATTACAGCAGCCATTGTAGGTTTGGCTATTGTTGCCTCCTCGTGGGCACTTATGAACCTTATCTCCTACTTCTTCGGTATTGATGTAATTGGTGGTAACCTCACCATCCCAAAACCTTATCAATAGTATTAGAATATTATTAAGGACAAAAACCCCGATTCCCGGGGTTTTTGTTTATTTGGTGAGATATAATAAATTCATGACTTTTCAATTGATTCCTCAAGCATACGCAGCTTCATCCCAAAGTTGTTGGTCCCAAACAAATATGACCTCTGAGGGTGTTGCAACGATCACTGGCATTCAATGTATTATCCAAAATATCCTTTCCCCTCTCCCCGGACTGATCGCCCTAGCCGCAGTTTTTATGATTGTTTTTTCCGGAGCCAGAATTATCACAGCGGGTTCTGATGCCAAAGCACTCGCCTCAGCCTGGTCTACTTTCTCCTTTGCGGTAATTGGCCTAATACTCCTTTCGGTTGTTTGGCTAATATTAGTTTTAATCGAAAAGTTTACTGGGGCACCCGTGACCCAATTTGGCGTGTAAGATTGTAATTAATTTATTTTTGTGAAAAAACTCTGCCTAATATTTCCCCTGTTTTTTTTACAAATATTTTTTATTGCAAAATCTCCAATAAATGCGCTTGAACCAGAACCGTCACCAACGGTTTCAATTGCCCCGTCATCCAGTATCGCTGCCACTACCAACTCCAGACCTCCGCTCGGGATAATATGTGGAAAAACCATGTGCTTGCCGGGAGAAACTTGCGTTCAATACACAGGAGAAACTCAATTTCACTGTGTCCCCAATCCAATAAATCCAACAGCCACACTTCCAGAAGACTGCGACAAATATCTTGGGGTGGGCAAAGGTGCCTTTCCCATGAACCAAAAAACCAAATGCTGGAATCACTTTACCAACACCCAAACAGAATTAGACCTCTACAAAAAAACCTGCATTTACGAGCCAGTTGTTTCTTACGGCGACAAAAGGACTTTAAATGATGGACCCCAACCATTTTCTTTGTGTGGCAAAGGAGATTCTGGCCCTGGTGGACCCGCAGCCCCGGGTGGAGGTAATGAAATTTGTGATGTACATATGCTTGCCAATACAGATGTGACCGACGCAGAGCTCGGTAGTTATGGCCCCAATGCCAGTGTTGCAGCAAATTTTTCTGTCGATTTTATGTCCCAAAATTATTTGTACAATGCACTGTTTGACAGACCCATGGATTTGAACTCAGTAGACCCGACACTCAATGCAGACGGATTTTCTATCAAGAATCGAGAAGCCTATCGCACCTACTGGAGACTTATGCCCGCCTCAAATCAAGCCAACCTCAGATCCTACACCCTCAATATGGCCAACAAAAAATTAATAGGCAATATTTATTTTGATTTTATTGACACAGATGGCTCCACCAAAAGGACAAGTTTTCAAGAACTTTATGACGCACTTCACAATCAAATCATCTTCTTTTGGCACTTTCCGTTTTTTAGAGTTGGTTGTCTTGTGACTTATCCTGTTTGCCCTGAATATGCACTAGCCCAAGAACACCTCAAACCAAATCAAGAAACGCTTCTCATTCAAGCCAGAAGAGTCAATCTTGGAGGCACCCTAGACGCACTCATCAGTGTCTATCAAGCAATTCTAGATGCACTGGGTTACGACTTAAATGGACCCTACGATGCTTTTGTCCCTTTTGATTTTGATAGTGTCAGAGATTACATCGTCAAAAAGAAAGACGACATAGAACAATCAGCCTACGATCAACACAGAGAACTCAGAGACACTGTAAATGCATCCAGATACGGCACGTCAGATGTTAAACTCACCAACATTTCTCGAGAGAGCCTTCCATACATTGGGGCCATCTTCCAAGGTTTACTTTCCCCCAAATTTGGTCTCATGCCCGCCCTTGAACCACAGTGGCTAGTTGATAAGTATTCCACACCAGGAGCTCAAATAATCACTGACTACAAAATGGGCAACTCTGCCACAGATTCCCCCGAGGTCAGACTTGCAAACCTAGGTTTTACCGACAGAATCATCGAAGAATCAACAGGGATTATTCATGACCCAATTCCCTGGATACTTACCAAAATCAGAAATCTATTCAAAGACATTTTTACTCCCGATACTACCAAAAGACATGGATATACAAACAATTTTGCCGATATCAAAGATGACAGAAAATTTGATCCAGCAAAAGATATTGCGTCCAGCAACGATGTGATCAAGGAACAATATATAAATATGCAAAACTGCCCCATGCCGGTCAGTTACCATTTGGTTAGCCCCAAAACTGTACCAATTTCCCCCGATGATCATCATCAGGTGGTTACTATTCCCGGCAATCAACTTGAATGGGCTTACACCCCAGAGTGTAAAAGTTTAGTTCCAGAATACGAATGCAAAACTGATCCAATTACAAAAAGAGAAATATGCAAATGGGTAACTCCTGTCTGCCGTGTCAGCGATGAAACATATATCGATGGTGACCAGTGTTGTACTAGAGCTTGGTCTGTTTCTGGTATCAAACATGGCAAAGCCATCACAGTCCTCAACAACCCCAAACAATCAGACATCAAAAGTGCCATCTCCAGCAGTTCCAACATTTCACTATATGACATGTTGCTTCCAGACGGTTCAACCAAGATTCCTGACGCCAATATCGACGCCCCTATTGCCAAAAACACCAACACCAGTGGTACAGGATTAGCCACCGCACCTGGAGGGACAGGTACAGTCACCAATCCCGCGGTTTCAATACTTAGAGAAAACAATTCAGCTCAAGACTCCATGCACTTTCTTCAAAGTTGTTGGACAGTCCCCAAAGAATTACAAAACTCTCCTCGTTGCGGCTTCACTCCAGAGGCGAGTTCAGCGGCCTGTGGTGTAGTACCAGTTTTTGAATCTGACCCTGCATGTAAAGTAAAAAACAACACCCTAGGATTACCAAAAACATTAATTGAAGGAATCGAAGCTGCAGGAAAAGCCTTCAATGTCCCTCCCGCTTTATTTATTGCTGTTATCTTTGGAGAAGGGGCCTTCAATCCAGGTTCACAATATTATGACGATGCCTTTGTAGCGGAGAACTTCATGTCATGTGCCAGACTTCCAGGTTGTGACCCCAATGAAACTTGGATCAAAAATATCATCCCACTCTTCCCTGGTAATTGGGACAGACTAAAAGACGCCATCAAAGAATTCGATCCAGCTCGCGAACCAGACGCCTGCAACTTACTCGATGGAATATTTGCACTAGCAAAAGATCTAAGTCAAAACCAGTGGGGATCACCCGCTTTTGCAGGTAAGTCATGTTTCGGCATTCCCCTAAATTCCGGAAGTGGCGGATCAACAACATGCACCTGGGACGATTCAGATGCAGAAACAGCCATTAGAGTTTGGGAATTTGGCACCCAATACACCGCTTCATTAAGTTGTGCAACCAAAGAAAATAGTTGTCTTCTGGGTGGGGGTCTAAACGCACAGTGCCCCTCAGGATCTGACACCTGCGAAACTATTGGTAACAGATATCCCAAAGCTAGTCACAATGCTTGTCTCTGGGATATGTACAAAAGTAATTAGTAATCACCTTCATCTTTTGCGTTTTTAACTTCACTTCCTGTATAATTATCACTGAATATGCTCCGATACCAACACCCTTTTAGATTATTTTTTGTTTCGATTTTCCTTTTATTATCTTTTGTTTTTGTTCCACAAACACTCGCTGCTCCCATTACTGAGTGTTCCGATCCAGCAAGCTCCGCTTGTATCTTTGCACTACTCACAAAACACAAGTCCATCCAGGATTATGGTAAAGAATTTTGTGACAAAAGATCAGGTGACCTAATGAATCTCGAAACTTGGTTCTCAGGCAAATGTGGACCAGAGATCGACACACTTAGTGGCGAGGGAGTCGGTTTCTCTGACATCATTACTTTACAAGGTATTGAAGTTCTCATTGGACCACAGCAAAAAGGACTTATAGACCAAATGATAGAGCTTTTTAATACTCTTGGAGATATTCGCACAATAATTGGCTCAAATAACGGCCAAACTCTAGACCAAAAACTAGCCCAAGTAAAATCCATCACCCCAGGCAATTCCGGTTTATTGGGTCAAGCTGCCAATCTGACTAGTACACTCCTTCTTGCCAAACCGGCCGCCACATCCGATTACATTGCCTACATCAGCGGCAACCTCAAAAATCACCAGATCATCGATCAAGCCTACGCAGCCACTCCAGGCTATGGCTTCACAGCGCTTTCCCCAATCCTCCCCCTTTGGCGAGCATTCCGAAATGTCGCCTACCTTCTTTTTGCCCTCGCTTTTGTTCTTTATGGAGTCATGATTATGCTTAGAGTCAAAATTGACTCCAAAACCGCAGCCACTATAGAACTCGCCATCCCCAAGCTCATTGCTACACTCCTGATAATCACCTTCTCTTATGCCATTGTTGGCTTGCTTGTTGATATCTCTACTGTCATTACAGGACTGGCAGTCAATGTACTTGCAGTAGGTGGAATTCTCAACATGGATTGGTTTACTGGCAGCACCATTATTCCAATCGCCGGAGGTACTTCTTGGCTCGGTGGCTTTGGATCCTTCTTCGTAAACACCATTGTGGCCCTTATGGTTGCCCCCTTCATCTTGATCTCTTTCCTTTTTGCACCTTATGCTGGATTAACGGGGTCAGTTGTCTTCATGCTTGGGGCCACCATGGGTTGGGGTTTTATCATCGGTATCATAATTTTCATCGCTATTCTAATTTCGTATGTCAAATTAATAATGAAACTTTTCAGCGCCTTCCTCTCCATAGTCGTCAGCCTCATCTTTGCGCCCATCATCCTTTTGGGGAATGTATTTCCTGGGTCAAGCGCCTTTAGTACTTGGCTATTAAGCATTTATGGCAACCTGGCCGTTTTCCCTACCGCTGTTTTCTTTCTCACATTATCCTACGCGCTCATGGTCCAACCCTTTTTCAAAACAATTAGAGGACTTGCTACTGCTAGCTTGGTACCCGGTTTTTCCACATGGATCAACGGAGCAGGATTTGCAGAGCTCATCGGAGTAGAAGATCTGACCACCACCGGAGGAATGTGGACACCACCCATGACACTCGCATTTGGAATACAAGGAGACATCATGCTTGCGGCTATCGGATTCGGACTTCTACTAATGTCTAGTAAATACGTCGACATGGTACGCGATGCCCTCAAAGTTCCTCCATTCAAGTACGGCTCTGCCATTGGTGATGCTCTCAAAACAGGTGTCAACCTCAATGAATCATGGGCAAAAAATAGGTACAGAGGCCCTTACAAGACAGAGTTACCAACAAGTAAATTCTTGAGGGATCGAGCAAGACCTGAAATTAAACGAGGGATGGACGCCGCTCAAAAAAACATTTCTTAGGCAAGGAGTTCCATCTTTCAACCAGGACAGATATCTACCGACACATTATCATATATATTTATTCTTGTCTGTAAATTAGAGAAGTATGAAAACTGAACAAGAATATACAAGCTCACCTCCCTAGAATCAGTAAGTTCTCGTAACAAAACCAATTCTGCTTATTAATTCAATCCAAACCTCAAATCAAAAGAGAGGCTGTTTCTAATTAAACCCAAGGTCCTTCTTAACTTTTTTCCAAGCGTCATCTGGATATTTACCGTCCTCATCTGGAGCAAGTTCTTTTGCTGCTTTCTTCACTCCATCAGGCAAGCTTCCACCCGTGTAGTACCATCTTGGTAATTTATTTAGTTGTTTGTCGTCTTCTGCATAATTAAGAATATCCAAATACCAGCCCCACAGTTTATCAACGTATTTTACAAACTCCTTTCTGTATTTATCCCTAATCTCAGTATTAAACCCAAAATAGGCATCTTCATCAGATTGTGGATAATAACTTAACATGTCATTCGCAACTCTCGATAATGGTAAAAGCGAAAGAGGAGATTTATTTAAATAATCAATTGAATGAGTGTACATAAATGTCTTGAGTGCGGTTAGCATAGCCTTGGTCGCCCACTCATCATGATCTAGAGCCTCTCGTTCATCTCTGACAATATTTCCATCTCTGTCGTACTCCACCACACCGTAGCAAAATTCTTTATCTATTTTGTCATCACTATTTACCCAACCAGCACCATTTAGTTTAACTTTCGTATATACAGCCAAAGCCGATCTAAGTGGCAAGAGTGTTTCCACTCCAGACTCAGGCTTCATTGCTAGCTTGTAAGCATCCAATATTAGCAATGCCTGTTTCATCTCTTCAATCCTAGTGCCTGTGTCATTTGCAATTACCTGCGAAAGCGTTTCGTCTTTTAGTTTCTTATAATAATCAACTTCATTGCGACTTGCAGTCTTTGCCTTAACTCTAGTGCTCAAATTGACCAAATCAATCTCAGACAAACCTTGCTTAGCAGCAACCTCAACAATTCTACCTTTGTTGGTTGCTAACTGAGTTATTTCGTAATTTCTTTCTGCTATAGTAAATGTGTTCTCAACCTTCCATCGTAGCCAATCCCCGGACCTCAGATGCTCCATTCCCTTCCCTGATCTCCCTGTGGGGATGAGATGACACGGTAAAGATTCTGCCAACCATTCTTCGGTGATTGATTTTACAATCTCAAAGTCTCTTGGTGGAAGTTCACCCTCTCTGTATATTTTTTTGGTATTTTTATTGACAACGTCATAACCGCCACTCGCCAACTGCTCCTGTATATGACCTCTTAACGTCGGATCTTTAGCTCCAACGTTATATGCTGCCACTCTTCGTTTATCACCTCTAATCATGTACAAAAACGGATCATCCGTAGAAGTCTTCTCACATTCTGTGAGTATAAGATTTGAGAGTAACATCGAAAATGCCACCACTCCAACATATTTGTTAATTCCCAATTCTTTAAACATTGCCGCCATTGTGGCCGAATCTGCACCGACATAAATATAGTAATCCGTCTTATCAAAGTAATTTTTTAGGTCCAACATTGCCCCACTTACCGCTTTCTGGATATCTATCGCTTCCTTTTCTCCCGGCAAGTGAACCATGCGCTCTTTGGTCATAGGACCTTTATCTGGGTATTCTCCAGCAAACCATTTTTCCACAAAAGGAGAGTTAAACAACCCAGCGTTTAACACCTGCGCCGTGATCTCAGGGGTACCCTTTAGTTTTGCATGGGCATCCAAAGTTTTACGTGCTCCTATCCAGTTATCTAAACCTAGCTCATCAACAATTTCCTTTGTCCGCTGATACAATGCTTGGACTTCAGACGGTGTCTTAAATAAAGATGTAGCCAAAAAACCATTTTGCGCGGTCAAAAGATTCAGAACTCTATCTGCGCTTTGCGCCTGTTCATGCTCGTCTTTATCGAAAATCTGCTCAAAACAGTAACTTCTAATCATATCTTCTTCACTCAGCAACCCTACAATTTCCCCGATTTCATTCTTTTTCTCAAACAAACCAAACTTTACATTACCACCTCGACTTATTGCATACACCTCATCTTTCAATTCTTGCGGAACATTTGTATCGTTTTCTATTTGATTAAAAAGTCTCTGAGCTTTTTGTCGCTGCTGTTTTACATCCCCAAAAAAAGCCGACAAATTGCTAATGTCGGCAATTTTTTCTCTAAGTTCATTAATGTTTATGGTTGGGGGCTTAACCGCCTCAGCATTCTCCAGTTTGTCTATCTCAGAATAAATGTAAATTTTTGCAGGACCAAAGTTTTTTTGCTTTTTTAAAAGACCGTTTAATTCAGACAGTATGTATTTTTTGGGAACATTATCAATGATATCCTTAACGTCTTTTTCAGCCGCCCTTAATTCTGGATCTTTTCGGTTTTCTATTGCGTCTAAGTAAATTTTACGAGCTTCACCAAACATTTTTTCCAATCCATCTCGATTCCCAGAAGTATATATTTCTTCCCATTTTTGTATTTCATCTTTCGAATAGCCAATGTCATTCAAAAAAGCCCTACTCGCCTCAAAATCACGAAGTCCTTCATTCGGCAATTCTTTCAAAAACCGAATGCTGTACCAATCCTCATTTTTTTTAATAATTTCATCCACATTTGGTTTATCGTTCTTTGCTTCAGGTTTATTGTTAGTTTCCGATGTCGAAACTTCAGGTTTTTTGACACCTAAATTGGTAAACAAAATATCAGCAGCAATCTTCTCATTCATATTTTTGTCTCTAAGACTTTCCTTCCTACCTCTCACAACATTTACAGCATCGATCACCTGAGACCTCAAATTGTCATCAACGGCTACTTTGGCGATCGCTTCCATTTTTACACCCAATTCGGTCAGTCTTTCTATCGCCTCTGACTGATCCTTTTTGTCTTTTTTGATTTCGTTTTCAGATTTACTAACCTCTATCTTTTTGCTTGGATCATTTTGGTCAGTGACTCTCTTGCGACCAGAGACCTTCCGAACCGCCATAAAGATGTCTCTTTCTATTCCGTTATACCAAATCTCCCCATTTTCTTCCTCCTCGACCCCATCTTTTTGGTCCAAAACAGATTGTGCCACTTGTTCTGCTTGTTGCCACAGGCGCACTACCATGGTCAAGTTTTCCAAGCCATTTCGACCAAAAAGATCACTAACTCCTGTTTTTTTGGCAATTTCTTGAGTAATGGCAACGATTGCACCTTTTCTATCATCAGGTATTTCATTAGCATTAGATATTCTCCCATGGGAATCAATAGAGATTCCATCAAGTGCGTTCTTGTATTCAGCCAACTTACTAGAATCCTGAATTATCCCAATTAGTTTCTTTTTTGCTTCAAGTGTAATCTGATTAGCTTTTTCTTTGTTATCTAGTTCCATTTATATGCCTATTTTACCCTATAATTACCTTCCAATTATACCATTTCTAACCCAAACAAAGCACCTCCATTTTTCTAACATAACAAGTCTCGAAACCGGGCCAGACCCAGACCCAACAATCAACTTCTCTGCCCATTTCCATAAAAACATCCAAACACGATATACTAGAATATAGCACCAAGGTTTCTTTCTATGGCTATCCAACAACACCCTCTACCACAAGATATATCGAGTTATCGCTTCCGTTTGATTGGCGACATGACCATCAAGCAGTTTGCAGCGCTGGCAATTTTTGGCATTATCGCCATTGTCGTGTATGGACTACCTCTACCCTTCTTTTTTAAATACCCTCTCACTTTCTTGTTTTTAGTTCTCGGTGTCGGAATTGCCTTTGTCCCTGTACAGGGCAGAACTCTTGATGTTTGGATAGTCGCCTTTATCAAATCCATCTACGCCCCAACCCTATTCAGCTGGAAGAGAACTCCCACAGAGGAAGTTAATCAAGACACAGCGTCACCAACAGCAGGCGGCATTCAAAATGTCATGCGCTCGGTTTCAAACCCAGAGATAGAAATCAACAAAGGAACCCCCACCCCAACACCACCAGCGTCAACCCCACAACCGGAAGTGGTTACGGAACCAGTGATATCAATTCCAACCGAAGCCAAGACCAAAACCACCCCAGAAAAAGAGGCCATAACATCTCCAATTACAGACCAGACATCAACTCCATCACCTTCTGTAGAACCACAAGATATATCTGTGCCCACACCCACCGCCCCACCGACCCCTGTCGCAGTTTCAACCCCAGCTCCAACTACCAATTTACCAATTCCTTTTACCCCCACCACTCCAAATACTTTAGTAGGCCTCACTATCACTTCAGATAATCGCATTATTGACGGAGTTCTAGTCGAAATCAAAAAGAATGGCATCACGATGAGGGCGACCAAAAGCAACAAACTCGGGCAATTTATGTTTGCCAGACCACTTGAAAATGGCACATTTCAAATTCTTGCCGAAAAAGAAAATTACACCTTCACCACATATTCACTTGAACTTACCGGCGAAATCATCAGACCACTAAAAATTCAAGCACAATAACCATGCCAGACAACATCCGCTCTTCTACCCAAGAACATCTTGATATTTACACAATCAAAAATCATTTAGTGTTTTTAAAAGACGGTTCTTGTGCCATGGTACTCCGAACCACAGCCATCAACTTCAACCTCCTCTCCGAAGAAGAACAAGATGCTACTATCTATGCCTATGCAGGGTTCTTAAATTCCCTCTCTTTTTCTATCCAGATATTATTAAGATCCCAAAGAAAAAACATCTCCGACTATATCAACTTGCTCGACAATCAAATCCAGATTAGTTCCTCTCAAAAGGTCAAAGAACAACTTCTTGCATACCGCCAATTTGTAAAATCACTAGTCAAAGAAAATCGTGTTCTCGAAAAAAAGTTTTACATCATAATTCCCTTTTCCGCCATTGAACTTGGCTTATCAAAGTCATCCTTTAACCCGTTCAAAAAAGCAATTCAAAAACCACCTTTCGACTTACAGTACATTGAAGACAAGGCATCAATGATCCTTTATCCTAGAAGGGATCATGTCATTAGACAATTTGCCAGAATTGGTTTAAAAGCGAGTCAATTAACCACAGGAGAACTCACCACTCTTTTTTACTCTGTCTACAATCCTGCCAGCACTACAAACCTCAGCACGGTTCAAATGAAAGATTTCCTTGGTTCCTAAAAATAATAGCTTTCGGTTATACTTAAGACATGGCCTTTAATCTCTTTTCTCTTGGTGCCAAAAAGCCAAAAACTGATTCAGTCGAACCGGTCAAATCAAACACACCAACAGAACCACAAATCCCAGAAAAAAAGGACACCTCAACAGCATCATCAATCCAAGATATTATTGCCCCATCAGCAATTGAAGTTGATTTTTCTCATATCAAAATTGATGACAACTATGTCCGGACAATTTTTGTGACTGGTTATCCACGATATGTCTCAGCCAACTGGCTTTCTCCACTCGTCAATTTCAACCACTCTCTTGATATTTCCATGTATATTTACCCTTCTGATTCCAAAGACACACTTGAAAGTCTTCGCCATCGCATCGCCGAAATGGAAGCAGAAATCAACACTGACATTGAAAGAGGTCGTATCCCCCGCGCTGCTACAGAAGCAGGACTCGAAGACGCGAAAGTTTTGCAATCACAACTAGTCAAAGGTGCCGAACGATTCTTTCAGTTTTCACTTTATATCAGCATTTCCGCCGAGTCAGTCAAAGAGCTAGACACCACCACTGCTCAAGTGCAGTCCATGCTTGCCTCCCTCCTTATCATCAGCAAGGTCGCCTCCCTCACTATGGAAGACGCATTCAAAACGACTCTGCCTTATTGCAAAGACAAGCTAATGATTACTCGCAACATGGACACCACTGCCTTATCCACCACTTTTCCTTTCACCTCTTCGGAGCTTTCCGACAATCAAGGAGTTTTATATGGTGTTAATGCACACAACGACTCACTTGTTATTTTTGATAGATACTCACTAGAAAACGCCAACATGCTTGTCCTAGCCACCTCTGGTGCAGGGAAAAGTTATGCCGTCAAACTCGAAATTCTTCGTTCGCTCATGTTTGGAGCCCAAGTCATCATCCTCGACCCAGAAAACGAATATGAAATGGTTACCAAAGCTGTCGGAGGTAACTATATTTCTTTCTCATCCACATCACCACACAAAATTAATCCATTCCAAATAGCCAAACCCAAAGAAAGCACAGAAGACGAAATGGGTTACAAATACCTTTTCCTCATGTCACTTCTCAAAATCATGATTGGTGCTATGGATCCTATCGAAGAAGCCACCATGAATCGTGCACTAGTTCTTACTTATCGCTCCAAAGGCATTACAGACGATCCCTCCACCCATGTCCTCGAGCCGCCAAGAATGGAAGACTTGTATCGTTCCTTAATTGGTATGGAAGATTCCACTTCCAAAGTTCTTTCTGCTCGCTTAGAGCGTTTCGTCATGGGTTCTATCAAAGGAATATTTGACCAACAAAGCAATATTGATATAGACGCCCCCATTACTGTGTTCACCCTTCGTGATATGGCAGACGAAATCCGTCCTGTTGTCATGTTTACCATTCTTGATTTTGTCTGGACACAAGTCCGTAAAGACCTTCGCAAAAGAATGCTCGTCGTCGATGAGGCCTGGTATCTCATGCGTTACGAAGATTCAGCCAAGATCCTCCAAGGCTTTGTCAAACGCGCCCGCAAATACTACCTCGGTGTCACTGTTATTTCTCAGAACGTTGATGACTTCCTAGGCTCTCCATACGGAAAAGCCATCATTACCAACTCAGCCCTCAAGCTTCTTCTCAAGCAATCATCCGCCGCCATCAATCAAATCACTGAGGTCTTTTTCTTATCCCAAGGAGAAAGACAATTACTCCTCTCTGCTGGTGTTGGAGAAGGAATTTTCTTTGCTGGCATGAATCACGTCGCCATCAAGATTATTTCTTCACCTGACGAACACGCCCTAGCCACCAGTAAGCCGGCCGAGATCCTAGATCGCAAAAAACAAGAAGAAATCAAATAAACCGACATGGCTAATTCAAAATATACCCACGCCATTGAAATCCTTACCAGGTCCAGAACTCTATTTTCAAACCAAGACCCCACAGAAGAAAATCCAGTATCACCATACGAGCTTAAAATACTTAGCGAAGCATTGTCATATTACGAAAAGTATTTTAATGCCTTCTTTCCAAATAAAGACCTTGATTACACAATCACAGATGTATATTCATTTCGCAAGAATGCCAGTCTTTCAGAAGACATTGACCCTCTAATCGCTAAACTAAAAGAAGCAAACTCTGCTGAAGAAGAAGGTAGTGAAACTGTAGAAAAAGAAGAAGATACCTCAACCCTACCAGCCGATCTTGAAGGACTAGTCGAACAATACCAAGAAGCAAAACTTAAGGAGCAGCTATTTTTAGACAATTCCGCCGACTCAGTTGCTGAAGCTGTCAAAAGAGCAAGAGCGACGTGGCTTGAACGCAATCGTATCAAAACAATCCTTGCCAATCGAGATGAAAATCAACGAGAAAAGGATCAAGATGCAAGTGACAAGTTCTTCGTTGAAAATGTTGATGCAAAAAAAGGCGACAAGCGAATTATTCTTGCAAACTCTGAAAAACTAATCAGACAAGTTATAGAAGTCCAAGCAAATAACCTAGGTCTCAACTTAACAGAATCTCAAAAAAAACAAGCTATTGATGACATTGTCTACCTTGGACTTGCTGGAACTATCGATATCACCAACGCCAACAGTCTCAATATCATATCTCAGGTTGCAATCCACAACACGGGTGCCTTCTTTGACTCTCCTATTATCGAGATAAACAATGCAACTCAAGTTGTTGAAAAAAGTCTTGAAGAAAAACCGTATTCCAACTCTCCTGAAGAAGAAACCCAAAAACTTAGAAATCTTATTCAAAAAGAAAAAGACAAGATCGAAAAAGAAATCGCTATCCAGGCTGAGAAACTAGAAAGTGACCTCAAGAAACAAAACTTAGACTTTTCTTCAGACCTATCCGATATTCAAAAATTTTTCCAAGGTGTTCACGAAAAATTATCTGCCGCAATCCCAGATCCAGCAAAGCCCTTCCCAAAAGTAACCCCGCTTGAAACTCATGGAACAGAGTTAGAATCTGCAATCAGACAATCAGACCCTGGTCACAACTTGAGCATGATTCCTGTCGGCCTAGGAACGAAAGCCGCAGCAGCACTCGAAACTGGAGGCGGCAGAACCAGAGAATCCAGTCCCGAAGCAATAAATCTATTTAGCATAGGAATAACTCCAGACAAATTTGCAGAGGTAGAGAAATTTGCAAAAGATAACCCAAATTCTCCCCTAGGCAAACTCTATCGCGACCAGCCAGATGTTTTTGATCAAGTGCGCTTCCAGATAGGCAAATTGGGAGATTTGAACAAAAATATGCTCGGCCGCGAAATTGCTTCTGCCGAAGTAAATAACGACACCCCACTAGGCAAACTCTATCGCGACCAACCAGACATCAAGAGCCAACTTCCCCAAGATATGGCAAACGGGTTTAACGTTGGATCAAAAATCACCGCCAAAATCACAGATTCCAAACTTGGTAAAAAACTCTCCGTTAAATTTAAACCTTTTTCTGATTTTTCCAAAAACGCCACTGCAAATTTCAACAAAAATTTCGGAAAATTTTCTACGATAGCAAAGTTTGCGCAAAATCCCGCCGGATTCATTAGTAATTGGGTCAGCAAAAAAGCTGGACAACGCATCGGTGCACAATTAATCAGCAGCGCTGGAAACAGCGCCATCAGACAAGAACTAGGTAGGCACCTAGCAAAAAACGGGCTTGAGGCTGGAGTTAAAGCATTTTCCAAAGAAGCCCTAGAAAAACTAGTAGTGAAAGCTGCCTCTTGGGCGGCACTTAAATTAGGAATATCACTATCTGCAGAATCTCTAAACGCTATTGCACCAGGACTTGGACTAGTAGTTGACCTGGCTATCCAAGCCGCTCTATTTATTATTGAGAAAACTGTTGGCGCAGCATACTCGGCATTCCAAGGCCTCGCAAAATCAATCTATGGTGAAGAAATCAAAGCCAGAGATGTCGCCGCGGCCGGAGCAGTCGTAGCTGGCGGTGTTGTTGCGACAGGAGTCACTTTTTTTGCTGGGCTAAAGATTTTAAGAGCAGCCACTGTTGCTGCTGCAATCTCAGCGTTTACCATTATTATGATCACCCTTGGCATTATCGGACTATATACAGCCATGGTCTTTTTTGTTTCCCCCATCCTCTCTACTTTTGTCCAACTAGACAGTGTCGAAAAGGTTGTTTACCCCCCACCCACAGGATCAGCCAGTGGCGATTGTGTTTGGCCTACTACCGGCCACTACATGATTCAAACCGGCCCAAATGGCGGAACACACAGACTTTCCAAACTTGAAGGAATTGATATCTCAGCTCCAGACGGTTCGCCTTTCTTGGCTGTCGCACCAGGAACAGTTGCATTCACTGGTCCTTGGGGGAATTATGGAAACACTGTCAAAATACAATCAGATACCACAGCGGGGTCAACAGTCATTCTTTATGCACATTTATCTCAAATAGGCGTATCTGTTGGCGAAAAAGTATCAGCAGGAGCACCTGTCGGACTAGTAGGCGGTTCTGGGGGCTGGTCTCCTCACATTCACTTTCATTACGAGAATATCAAATACAACAGTTGCCCAGCCGGCGGGCTCATTGTTCCTGACACTTGCTGTAATTACTGCGGTGATGGCTCTCCTTTATGTGTCGGAGCTGGCGGCGGCTTTTTATATTCCAATTAATTTATATGATCAATACTCCCAACTTCCTAAAAAATGTTAGCCGAAACAAAATAATCTTCTGGGTTTTTGTCATTGTTGGTTTGTCATTGTTGATTATCACCAACCTCCTTACACCCAAACAATCCACAGAACCAACATCAACTATCCCAGTAATTCCGTCGATAACTCCATCAGATTACTTGGCATCAGAACCGCTTCCAGCAGAAAACATTTTCAACCCCAAACAAAAAATCATTTTCAATTGGAGCAACCCCACCCCACAAATTCCTGAGACAATGAACGGCTACAAGATTACTGTTCCACTAATCAATCCAGGCACAATAGCAAAAACCTCAGAAATTCTAGGATTCACTGTGGCCGATACCATCAAAACATTAAACAACACTTCGTTCATGTGGAGAAACGACAAGTCAAGTCTTTTTGCTTCTATAGATCAAAACCAGATATTCTACACCAGAAGCGAAATTCCTAGTCACACAAACACCATTACGCGCGATGACGCACTTGTGAACTCAAATTTAATTATCAACCGTCTTTTTGGTGATACTTTTACCAAAAACATAAGTAACGATATCAGCATCAGATACTTAATTTTAGTTCCAGGAATTTTTGATGCCAAAGAAACAAGTGACCCAACAAAAGCAAATCTGATTGAACTCGGCTACAGACAGACTATCGACAACTTCCCTGTAGTTGCACTCTCTACAACCCCAAAAGTATTCACCATTGTGCTTGACACCCAAAAGAATGTTTACAAAATTGATGTTTTTGGTGGTTTCCTTGGAACCGAAAAAACTGCAGATATTGAACTCATCAAATATTCAGAACTACAATTAAGAGCCCCAGAAAAGTCAAGACGTATCAGCGCTGTGGCAAGCACTTCAGAAGAAACGGCTTTTTCAAAAGCCTCGACACTCAATGTCACCGTCAAGTCTGTTCAATTAGGATACTTCCAAAGAAGCGACAACTCACTCTTCCCAGTCTTCCTTCTTTCTGGAACTATGTCAGCCAAAAACATGCCAGACGTCGCCGCAGAGTTTTTTGTTCCTGCCGCCAGATAAATTAATTTTGAACTCGAACTGGCATTATCACGTGCATCCAATCTGATTCACCCTCATTTACAAAAACACTAGGCTTAAGCTCACCTTCTGTTTCCCAGATTATTCTCTCTGAAGTACTTACCCCCAAATAATCCAACAAATATCTTGCATTGAAGGCAACAACAACCGTATCTCCTTCGATTTCCATACTGATCTCAGATGCGTTACTCCCAAATTGGCTACTCTCAGCACGCACAACAAATTTGCCGTCTTCAGTAGAAATTTTTATTATATTTGCATTGTCACGGGCGAACAAACTTGCCCTCTTAACCGCCTCTAGTAGCTCCACCTTACCAAATCCGATACGTGTTGAGTATGTATTGGGCATTATCTGTTGATATGGAGGAAATTCGCCGGCAATTAGCCTAGATGTCACTTCGATATCTCCAATTTTAAAAATCACTTGCTGACTTTCCTTGTCAAACTCCATTCCAAAAGTATTTTCACCAGTTTCCATTAGCACCTTAGATATTTCTTGCAAGGACCTAGCTGGCAAAATAAACTTTTCGTTACCCCCCAAGCTAGTCTTATCAAAACTGAGTTTATCAACACTCAATCGATAACCGTCTGTCGCAGCCATAGTAATATTCTCAGCTGCTATTTCCCACAACACCCCGGTAAGCACCGGCCTTGTATCTTCTTTTGCTGCAGAGATACACAGTCGGTCCATTTTTTGTCTAAACTCTCCTGCAGAGATGGTAAGTTGTGACTTGTTTGCTCTTGGAATAGTCGGAAAATCCTCTGCACTCTGTCCAACAACCTCAGCACCAATACCTTTAGTTTCAAGTTTCAAAACCCCCTTATCTCCAATCAGGGTTACCTTGCCAACAGGAAGACTTGATACCAAATCAGAAAAAAGTTTTGATGGAACTATTAATTCACCTTCTGTCTCTATTGAGGCGGGAACATTTACCCAAAAACTTATCTCCAGATCAGTAGACACAAAATTAACCGACCCGTTAAATGCCTTTATTAAAATTCCTGACAAAACAGGTAACTGTGGTCTGGAACTTACTCCCCTATTAACAATGCTTAAATATTTTTTTAAATCTATTGCTTGTACAGTTATCTTCATTTAACCTATTCTACATTAATTGATCAATCTCACTACCAAATCTTTTTACCTGAAAATTTAATATTTATTCTGTTAATAATATATTTATATATATCAAAAATAGTTGTTGTTTTAGTAGAGAGGGTGGACAAGTTGATATCGTGCCTGGCTATTGCCTGTTTATACTGTTGCTAATTAATATTTGATTGCTGAATCAATAAATTTGCTCAAATACAGACTAATTTTAGGCGTAAATTGCCTCCTGATACTCAAAATATTTGTGAACAAGAATCTGGACAACTTCGGGTGGTTATCAACACGATTTTCAAAAACTTTAAACTATTCCACAATCTCCCAACTTATCCACACGTGGTGGATAACCTGTGGATATTTAGGTGTATAACGCCTGTTTGATTGCCATTATTTTTCGCCGTATATCAGAGTTTTCTTTTACTTCACCTTCCATTTTTGTAACTGCGTGCATAACAGTAGTGTGATCTCTCCCCCCCATTATCTCCCCAACTTTTGTGTGCTGTAACCCTAGAGAATCTCTGAGTAAATACATCGCAATATGCCTGGCAACCACGAGATCGGCTTTCCGACTCGACCCCAGAAGTTCTTTGTTTTTAAAATCAAAATACTTAGCCACCGTCGAAATCACCTTTATTGGTCTGACATTTACATTTTTAACTGTATCCGCAGGAAGACCCATTGTGGTTTGGACTATCTCCTTGGTCAAGATTCCTCCCTCAATATTTGCCATTGTCGAAAGCCTCATAAACGTCCCTTCCAGTTCTCGAGCATTTGTGGCAAAGCTGTTTGCAATAAGTTCATAAGCTGAATCCTCTACTTGCGCACCAATTTCAACTGCCTTCTGTCTCAGTATTGCCAGTCTCATTTCATAGTCAGGAAGTCCGATGTCCACCATCATCCCCCCCAAAAACCTACTCTTTAGTCTATCCTCAAGACCGACAATGTCTTGTGGCTTTCTATCGCTAGTCATCACAATCTGAGCTTGCTTGTTAGTTAATTCATTAAATGTGTGAAAAAACTCCTCTTGAGTCATTTCCTTACTAGCAAAAAACTGTACGTCGTCAATCAAAAGAGCTCCCACTTGTCTGTACTTCTTTTTGAATGCATCTGCCATTTTTGATTTTAAAGAGGTAACAAGATCGTTCGTAAATTGCTCACTTGTCATGCAAACTACTTTCCCAACCCCCTTTTTAACTAGTTCATGACCAATTGCATGCATTAAATGTGTTTTTCCCAACCCGACGCCTCCATAAATAAATAGAGGATTGTGTCTTGTTCCTGGGAAATCTACCACAGCCTTACCTGCAGCAAAAGCCAGTCTATTTGAGCTGCCAACTATATAGGCATCAAATGTATATCTCGGGTTCAAGTTATTCCCTATCTGCTTCTCCTCAACGGGTTGGGAAAATAATCCGATTTTATTTTGTTCTTTGGGCTCAGGTGCAACTGTGTGCTTCTTTGTCGGCTTTGGTGTGTCTTGTTTTTCTACGACAACCAGGGCAATATCGCACCTTTTATTGGAAATCTTTTCAAAAGCGTGCTTAATGATGTCATAGTACTTAGTCTCAATTGTATGTCTTGAGTAAGTTGATGCCGTTGCCAACTCTACAAGCATTCGCTCGCTATCAATTGGGGTTATTGATTTTACAAAGCAAGGTAAAATCCAACTATTATAAGTCGCTGAGGACATTGAAACTCCCAGTTCCCCACAAACTGATTGCCATAACTTATCGGGATCGATATCCATATTTAATCCACATTAATAACCGGGCAGTTTAGTTCATTCTCACTACTTATCCACATTTTTACAACCCCGAAAATACCCAAAGGTTCAAACCTGCTTTCCTATCATATCACCAGAAAACTGCACAAAAAAATCTTATCTCTCAGCTATAGCAATCTATTCGATCATTTTTCAGGTATAATACTCATGAATCAGGTGTGATACCACGCTCTGGCGAGGATCACTACACGAATCATACAAAATATAAAAACCCATGCCAAAAAGAGTTTATCAGCCAAAAAAAATTAAACGTATCCGCAAGCACGGTTTTCGCATCAAGATGGCCTCACACGCCGGTCGAAATGTAATCAAACGCCGCAGAGCAAAAGGCCGCTCCAAGCTTTCAGTTTAAGATATGGCTCTCCCCCGGGAGAATAGGCTCCCTCTCCGCTTCGAAAGAAACCGCATCCGCCGAGAGGGAAAAACCCTTTACTCCCAAAATGTCACCTTGGTTGTCGCCCATCATGTCAATCTGTGCGAACGCACTGAGTCGAATAATCTCATTCCACCAACCGTACCCACCCCACACAGCAAAGTCCCTCGCTTTGGCATCCTCCTCTCCAAAAAGGTCGCCAAACGAGCCGTAGACCGCAATCTGATCCGCCGCCGCGTCTCCGCTGCCATTGCTGGCCTTCTCACCTCCTTTCCCGTGGCCGATTATCTCGTCATCCCCAAACGCTCCGTCCTGGAAATTCCACACACTGGGCTCGTCTCCGACCTTAGAACCCTCACTACCAGGGTCAAGTGATCCAGGGTTTGAGATTGGTGCCTGTCAAGGAAACTGTATATAATTCTCAGGTATGCTCTCCTTCTACAAAAAACACATCTCGCCGTTTTACCACTTGCTTGGACGAGCTATTTTTGGAGATGCATTTGCTTGCCGGTTCTCCCCCACCTGTTCAGAGTATGCCAAACAAGCATTTGAGCTTCATGGTATATTGCGAGGGTCAATATTATCAATCTACAGAATTCTTCGTTGCCAACCATTTTCAAAAGGCGGATTCGACCCAGTTCCACCCCATCATTCAAAGTAGCCTGTTAAAATCAAATAACTATGGAAATACCAGTATTAAGTCCAATAATCTATCAAGCGCTGCTTTTCTTCTACAAGCTCTTTGGAGGCAATCTTGGATATTCCGTTATTGCTCTTACAATCTTGGTAAAAGCAATTCTTTTGCCTTTAATGATCCCTACTGTTAAGTCAGCCAAAAAAATGCAGGATCTAAAACCTCATCTCGACAAACTAAAGCAAAAACATACCGACAAAAAAATATTACAGCAGGCCCAACTCGACTTATACAAAGAACATGGAATCAACCCAGCTGCTGGTTGTCTCCCCCAATTACTTCAAGTTGCGGTACTAATTGCTTTATATGGTGTATTTCTCAAGGATTTTTTTGGTAAAACCGAAATTGCTGGTATTTTAGTTAATCCTAGTTTTCTTTATCTAAACCTCAACATGCCAGACCAATATTACATATTCCCGGTACTTGCGGGAATCTCACAATTTGTGTTCTCTTTGATGATGCAATCTGGCGTAGAGTCTCACGTCCTTTCCCCAAACAAAAAAGAGGAAAAGAAAAAAGAGGAAGATAGTTTGGAGATGGCTCAATCAATGCAACAACAGATGCTCTACATGATGCCTCTTATGACTATTGTTATCTCTCTCAAATTCCAATCTGGGCTTGTCTTGTATTGGATTGTTTCTACGATTTTTTCAATTGCACAGCAATACTATTTTTCCGGATGGGGTGGCCTCAAGCCGTTCCTCGTTAAGATTCGCATTATAAAATCATTACAAAAATAAAATGGATCAATCCAAGGTAACAGAAATCCTCACAAATGTCTTGACTCAATTAAGCCTGTCCGAAGACCAAGTAAGGGTCGATATCGCTGATGAGGAAAATATCAACATCTACCTAACCCTTCCTCGCGAATCAGCAGGTGTCTTTGTTGGTCATCATGGTGAGGGGCTTGCTTCACTTCGCATGATCTTCTCTTTGATGATTTTTCAAAGATTTCAAATTTGGCCAAAGTTACATTTAAATGTAAATGATTATCAAGAAAGAAGAGAGGAAACCTTAAAAGAGTTAGCCAAAAGTGCCGCCGAAAGATCCATCTCACTTCAAAAAGAAATCATTCTACCAGACTTAAGTTCTTACGAAAGAAGAATTGTTCACATGTTTTTATCGGAATTTCCAGGTGTAAAAACTGAGTCCCGGGGTGAAGCTCCGTTTAGACAAATGGTTGTGATGCCAACAGGAGTATAAAAATATTAAACACAGTATTTTAAGAGAGCAGGTACCTGCTCTCTTTTTTTTAGTGAATCTCGGATACAATCTGGTTAGTGAAAAAGCGTGTATTGGAAACAGTGATTGCCTTCTTTTTGCCAAGTCAGCTTGGAGCTCATTACTGGCCATCACAATCAAGGGTGGCAGGGATAAAAATTGATTACTTGTCCCCTACTTTATATTTCGTCGATGTTCTGCTCCTGATGTATGTCTTGCTTAGTTATAGACTGATAATCGCTTGGATAAAAAGAAATAAAACGCTAATTGCCTTAGCAATTGCATTTATCATAATCAATATTGCCTTTAGTGAGTCTCTTGCAAATAGCTCATATTGGTGGGCTAGATCAGTGCTCTACGTCCTAGTAGGTTTGTCATTCTATCTCAACAAAATAGACTGGAACCAAATTAAAAATCCAATAGTCCTCTCTTGTTTTTTAATCTTGGCATTGCAAATAGTTCAGCTAGTTACGGGGAAATCCGTAGAAGGTCTCCTCTACTTGTTTGGAGAGAGAAAATTTTCTGAGGCATCTGTGGGATTAGCATATGCAACACTTTCAAATAACTACATTTTAAGAGCACCTGCGATATTCTCTCATCCAAACTCGTTAGCTGGATATATGGTTGTGGTCTATTATTTGCTTCAAACACAAAAATCACCGATGTGGCAAAGGTATTTTGTGTTTACTAGTATTCTTCTTACATTCTCAAAGTCAGGTCTTTTGGCACTTGCTTTAGTGTTGTTATTCAAGCTCAATCCCAAAAAACTGATATTGGCATCAATAACACTCTCTCTTGTCCAAATATTTTTTGCTGGGATTTCAATAAATATCTCCTTTATCTCAGACAGACTGTTCCTGTTAAGAAGCACAGCTACAATTCTGGAAAACAACCCAATCTTTGGGGTGGGGTTGGGTAATTATGTGGTAAGTCTTGGGGGCATGTTGCCTGGATCTCACCTACTAATATCAAAGCTTCAACCGGTTCACAATCTCCCCTATTTAATTTGGGCTGAAATTGGACTAGTGGGAATAACATTCATAATAAGCCTTCTTTACCACTATCAAAAAAAACTTAACAGCGACAGAATATTTAAGCTGTTTGCGATTATCGCCATTATTGGCTGTTTTGATCACTATTTCTGGACACTTCCACAAAACAGATTAATAGCAGTGCTTGCAATCGCGTTGATGATTTAAAATATACAAATGGACAAAACAATAGAACTTCTACAGGTCAATACAGACGGTGGGTCACGTGGTAATCCCGGGCAAGCCGCTATCGGGGTATATGCCCAAGACGAAGGCAAAGTAGTTTTTTCTTTATCGGAAAAAATAGGAATTACCACCAACAATGTGGCAGAATATACTGCTGTGCTTCGCGCATTGGAGGAGATCGAAAGAATGTCAATATTTTCTGAAAAAATAAAATTTGTACTAGACTCGGAGTTAATAGTCAGACAAATAACAGGTGTCTACAAAATTAAACAGCCACACCTAAAAGAAATTCATCAGAAGATTTCCGAGATATCTACTAAGCTGAGAGAAAAAGGAATAATCAAACTAATGGCCTTTACTATTGTAAGAAGAGAGTTCAACAAGGAAGCGGACAAATTAGTAAATCTGGCACTTGATAAGACCTAAAAAAACATACGAAATTTAAGACACCCTTTTGGGTGTCTTTTTTTTATGAAAAGATGTGGATAAGTATAATTAAAGCTGTGCTCAAATTTTCATGTGTGAAAGGTAATAACAAAACAGTAGAGACAATAGCCATGAAATAAAAATAAACGTGAACGTAAAAAGGAAAAAGAAAAAAAGTAATAACACAAAACAAAAATAAATAAAATAATGGAATTAGCTATACTGAGAGTGTGGAAGAGATAAAAGCGGAAATACTTGTTTGGAGCAACAATCCTCAATTAGAGAAAATTCTCTGCGGTCAAGAGCAGCATGTTGGTGTAAATTTTCGGAGATATCGAGAAAATGAGAAGGCAAAATACATCTTGTTTGCTATCGACCTAGAGTCAGAATTGTCAAATGTTAGTCAGAAAATTATTCAGGCATATGATATGTGTCGTGAAAATAAGTCAAAACTTACAGTGACGCTTCTCCACTCTGAAATTCTAGATTCAGAAAAAAACATTTACTTCAGTTCGTTACTTACAGATTTAGCATCTAACAAACCACTACATCGATTGGTGATAGTAAAAGATTTATATCAAACATCATTGGTCAGTGGGGTGACATGGTTTGACAAATACTTGCTGCAGACGATCGTAAATAGACAAATACAAATTACCACTAAAGGGGAAAAAGAATACTACCCACTTTCAGTGCATGATTTTATCAACGGACTTCAAAAGGTATTTTACCTAGAAGGAACAGCAGGAAAAACTTTCTGGTTTATAGGTGATCCGGTTAGCGATCTAGAGTTGGGTTATCTGATGAAAAAGAAAATAGAAAATTCAAACGAAGGGGACTTTGAACTAGACGCAAACGTTCCCTATGTTGCCCCCGGTGTTCATCTGGCAAGTCTTGGAAATCAAACGGCGGCTGTATTAAATTGGGAAATTCAAGATGACTTCTATGAAGCTGTCGTAGACATCGTCAAAAGAATTAGTAGTTCTAATATTGAATACGCATCAGATCTAGACTCCTCGATGGTACAAAAAAGTAAGTTTGCCCACTATTTTTATGACTTTTACTTAAAAGTTGAAAAAATAAAAAAGAGATTTTTAGGTAAAAAAATAAAAATTTCAGACAAAAAGGTTCAATATTTATACGTTACCAAAATTATTGACGTAACAATTTTCGTTATAGTCGCATGCTATGTGGTTAGCACGCTTTCTTACTTTACGTTTGCCACCATGTCTCTAAGGAACTCATCTTACTCAATATCAAATCTAAAAGATGGAAATCTAGATAAGTCGGTCAAATCACTAAGAATGGCTGAAATATATACGACGATGGGGGAATATAGTTTTGGAATTATTTCTCCCGTGCTCAAAATACTATCTTCAGACCTAGAATCAAAGAACTCAAATGTATTTACACTTCAGAATTACCTTAATTTAAGTATAAAAAATACTCAGCAAACTTATTTGCTTGCAGAAAAAATATATAAAGGGCTTCAGCATGGTCAGGAAAATATCAAGATCGATGATGCTGTGTTAGCACTGAAGTCAAATCTTGGGCAGGTCTACGAGAATTTAAACCAGATTGAGTTATTGGCAAAACCTGGCCAACTGCCAAAAATAGTAGAAGATAAAATAAATGAAAGTCCTTTGTTTAAGGAAATTAAAACAATAGAAACTCGGGTGGTAGACATTATAAAAGCCGTAGATCTATTGCCCTCACTTGTATCAAGCTCCGGGCTTAAGGAGATTGTTATAATTTTCCAAAATACAGAAGAGTTGCACGCCACTGGTGGAAGGATTGATTTTGTAATATCGATATCTGTTGATTCCGGGAAAATAATATCAAAGAAAATATACAAATCAGAAGACATTGATGCTCTCGCTGTTGATCTGATTCAGCCTCCTCCTGTACTGGGACAAGTAATGGGAGCTGGATCGTGGAAGCTAAAGGATTTTAACTACAATCCTGATTTTTCTCAAACGGCTTCGAACATATCTTGGCTACTAGAAAAAACACTAAAAATTAATCCAAGCATTATCCTCGGAATAAATAGCAATACCATCCATGACTTCGAGAACGTTCTTGGTAATCCAAATCAGAGCAATAATGTGAACATGGAGGAAAAAATTGCCATGATCCTCGAAAAACTTAGTTCAGGTGAATTATCATTGATGTCTATTGGAAATGTGGTTGCGAAGGGGGTTGGTGAAAATCAGGTTTTATATTGGACCTCAGATATCGACGCTGAATCAAAAATATCAGATCAAATATATGCAGGAACAATTCTAAATTTTCGATGCCACTCTGGCCTTTACAACACACCAAACTGTTTAAGTCAGACTACTTACCTCAACGAGACATCTGTTGGTACTAAGAACGATTCAACTGCATACAAAAGAGAACTTAGTCACAAAATAAAGGTCGATGTTAGTAATGTTGAGCATGAATACATGATTACCTATAGCGGGTCAGAAGGGTCAGCCGCTCCTCAGGCATCCAGTATTATAATTTATCAACTATTCGTAACGGCGCCTTCGGAGTTCAAGGGTCTTGTCATAGATGGACAACTCACGGCAGCCACAGGATTGACAAAACAAACAGATAAAAACATTGACAGGTACCAAATACCAGTCGTTCTGATCGGTGGAGTAAACAGAAAGGTCTCAATTCTGTTTAATACGCCCTTAGGTAAGTTGTATGAATTACCACTTGGCTATTCGATAACAGAGTACAGACAACCAGGTTTGGTCGAGTCGGGGGTTAATCTAGAGATATCGCACGCAGAATACCTTAAACCAGCCTCAATTACGGCTCCTGTAACATTAGGCCCCAACAAGCTAATCTTTAGATTTCCGCTTCATACCTCAAATTTTGGGGTTAGTTTAATCCCAAAGTAAGCCCAGGTTGAAGATTCTTCTACAGTAAGCTAAAATACCGTCATGAACAAATTTAGTATCAAAGCCGATAAACGCACTGTTTTGGGCAGCAAGATCAAACAGCTTCGCAAAAAAGGCATTCTTCCAGCCAATATCTTCGGAAAATCAGTTGCAAGTCAAGCCATTCAAGTAAATACCGTAGAGTTCAACCGTGTCTACAAACAGGCAGGGGAAACAGGCTTGGTTTGGGTAAGTATTGAGGGTGAGGATAAGGAAAGACCAACGTTAATAACTGCTGTGACCAACAACCCAGTTACTGGTGACAAGTTTCATGTTGATTTCCATCAAGTGAACCTAAAAGAAAAGGTAACCACCCACGTTCCAGTCGAGATTGTTGGTGAGGCTCAAATGATCAAGGATGGCTTAGCTGTTCTCGATACCCACCTAGATGAAATCGAAGTCGAGGCACTTCCAACCGATATTCCTGAGAGTGTACAATTCGACATCTCCTCACTTAAAGAAATTGGCGACCAACTAAAAGTTTCTTCTGTCAAACTTCCCACAGGAGTTACCCTAATTACCGATCCAGAATCAGTCGTAGTTGCCCTTGGTGAGCCTCAGAAGGAAGAGGAGCCATTAGTTACAGAAGTGGCTGATGTAGAAGTTCTAACCGAAGCTGAGTCTGAAGCTCCAGCAGAAACTTCATCCGAAAAGTAATTTAAATTATATTCAAAAAAACCCGCCAATCGGCGGGTTTTTTGTGCAAGTAACACTAGTTTGTGGGCCAGGGGGATTCGATTAACATTCTGTCAGTTAAGTTCATATCTTGCCAGACCTTTTCTGTTACAAACGGTACAAATGGGTGAAGAAGTTTCAAGTAGACTAACAGTCCGTTTTTTAATGTTTTGTCAGAAATAAGACCTTTTTTACTTTCCTCAATCGCTACGTCGCAAAAATAGTGCCAAAAATCACTGTAGATTAGTTCGGCCGCCAATCCTGGTTTGTAGTTTAAAAGGTTGTCTGATATTTCTCTGCTTGTCATCGCAATCTTCTGTTCAAAAGCCTTATCGTTCTCGCAATCCTCGGTATCTAGGGGTGGCTTTTCTGTGATGTATCTATAAGCATTCCAAATCTTGTTTGCAAAATTTCGCATTCCCCTTACTTTATTTTCTCCAGTATTCGAATCCATCCCTGCAGTGGTGCTCATTATCAAAGCCATTCTTAAGGCGTCTGTTCCATATTTCTCTGAAAGCTCGAGTGGATTGATTACATTTCCCTTACTTTTACTCATCTTTTCACCTTTTTCATCACGAATCAAACCGTGTAAATAAACTTTCTTAAAAGGTACCTCTCCTGTTATTTCTAGTCCCAGCATCAACATTCTCATTACCCAAAAGGGGAGAATATCGTGACCTGTTTCCATTAGAGATGTTGGGTAGTATCTGTCAAAATCTCCTTCCTTGTTGGTTTTTAGTGTAACTACCGGCCATTGTCCCGAACTAAACCATGTGTCAAAAGTGTCCGTTTCCTGTACATAATCGCCTACTGGTTTCTCCTTGCTGACTACAAAGTCACTACCTCCAATGTTGTCTAATTTATACCAAACAGGCATGCGAATTCCCCAAACAATCTGCCTACTAATATTCCAGTCGTGTAAATTCTCAAGCCAGTGTCGTAAGATTTTGTCATGTCCAGAACCAAACACTTCAACTTCATTCTTGTTGAGGGCATTAAGCACCTTATCGGCCATGTTTTTAACTTTAATAAAAAACTGAGAGCGGGGAAGTGGTTCAAGTGTTCTTTTGCATCGATAACACACAGAAACATTATGTATTATAGGCTTAACATTAACTACTTTATTCCCTAAGTCGGTCAATACCTTTTCTCTTGCTGCAAGCACATTCATTCCAACATATTTGCCTGATGAAGCCGTCATCTTTCCGTTTTCACCAATAATCTTGAATCTACTGCAAATTTCTGACAAATTCATTTTTTGTCTTTCAGCCACAGACCAGTCATTATGATCGTGAGTTGGCGTGATTTTTACAGCTCCCGTACCAAACTCCATATCTACCATTGTGTCTGCAATTACAGGAATCTCTCTATCCGTAAGAGGTAGTTTAATTGTCTTACCAATCATGCTCTGATATCGTTCGTCACCTGGGTGAACTGCCACAGCGACATCTCCGAGCATTGTTTCAGGTCTAGTTGTGGCTACATTTATTCCATTCCCGTAGTCGATCGTATAGATCTGGTCATTTTTTTCTTCATACTCTATTTCAAGATCAGAATATGCCGTGCCACATTTAGTGCAGTAGTTTACTAACTTCTCTGCTTTGTATACAAGACCACGTTCATTAAGAACCAAAAAAGTGTTTAGTACTTGATCAATAACCTCAGGATCAAGCGTAAATTTATATCTACTCCAGTCTGCACTAGCGCCTAGTTTTTTCATCTGATCAATTGCCACACCTGAATTTAGAGAGACATATTCGGAAATCATTTTATATAGAACATCTCTCTCAAAGTCGAATCTGCTCTTGCCTTGTTTGGCAAGTTTTTTTTCAAAAACAAATTGTGTCTCAATCCCTGCGTGGTCTGTTCCAGGAAGCCACAATGTTGCATCTCCAAGCATGCGATGAAATCTCACATAAATATCTTCTATTGTTACAAACATCGCATGCCCCATATGCAGGGGGTCGTTTGCATTGGGAGGAGGCATAATTACAGTAAAAGTCTTTCTTGTTGGATCAAGTTCTTTTCCGGGGGGTGGTGAAAAAGCCCCAGATTCTTCCCATTTTTTATATATATATGGTTCAGAATTTATATGGTCGTAATTTTTATCTATCATTTTTTACAATTAGCTATTAAAACTAACAAAAGGCCCTCATCAATCTCCCAAAAAAAGGGGATTCATGAGGGCCATTTAGGCGGTACCACCTCAAATTCTACTCTTTGTGGGGTTCTACTTGTTTTCTTCCCCATACTCCCTAGTGACTAGCTAGATCAACGCTTAATGATATTTTAGCACGACCTCGAGCTAGACAGTTTGCAGTACCGGGTCTGGTTTTAGCAATATATCTGATTTTTGGGGTCTAAGTAGTGCAGCTGCGCCTATCATTGCGGCATTGTCTCCACAATACTTCAAATCAGGAACGAAAAATGATATGCCTGTGTTTTTTTCAACCTCCGTCTTAAGTCTCTGTCTTAGTGTGCTGTTTGCGGCCACTCCTCCTGCAAGAATTACGCTTTTTGGGGCAAACCGCTCTACCGCTAGCAATGTTTTTTTTACCAACACATCAATCACGGCCTCTGAAAATTCACGTGCGATGACATATTTCTCTTCATTGTTTGTAGTCTGGTTGTTTTCCATGATTCTGGCGACAGCAGCCTTTATTCCTGAAAAACTCATATCAAAACCACCATCGTTAAGCATCGGTCTTGTGAGTCTGTATTTTTTACTTAATTCATTCCAAGAACGATCATCTACTTTTTTTGATGCTTTATCCACCTCCGGTCCTCCTGGATATGGAAACCCGAGGAGGCGACCGACTTTATCAAAGGCTTCACCCACAGCGTCATCTCTGGTGCCTCCAATCCATTGCCAGTCATGAAAATCTTTTAAGAGTATTATGTCGGTGTGTCCTCCACTTACAATTAGACCTACACATGGGAAACTTGGGGTGGGTGACTCCTCGGATTCCACAATCCAATTTGCAAGTACATGTCCCGCCATGTGGTTTACTTTCAAAAGGGGCTTGTTCCAAGCCCATGAAATTGCCTTCGCTGTTTCGACTCCAATCAACAAACTCCCCATCAATCCAGGACCATAACTTACAGCAATCGCATCTATAGAGCCGACTTGTTTGCCGGTGGCCTCTTTGATAACAGGAATGATGTTTGCCACCTGTTCTCTGGCCGCAATTTCAGGGACTGTACCTCCATACTTTTTATTTAGGATTAAAGAGCTTGCCAAGATATTATTGATTACGCGGACTCCTAAACCGCAAGTCTCCACCAAAGCAGCTGCTGTTTCATCAAATGTAGACTCAATGGCGAGTATTTTCATCAAATCTATTCTATCTTATTGCCAAATCTCCAGTTCCTTTCATGTAAATAGCCTGCCAAGGCTGATAATTGCTGAAAAAAGTTTTTTCATAAATGGCCACTCCACCCCTCTCAACTTTATAGTTAAATGAAACCTTTGCTCCCCATGCTGCCCAATCAATCTGTTTTAGTGTACCGAGAGGGAGAGTCGGATCATCAACATACATTGTTGCCGGGGGAGGAGTCTGGCTTGAAATGACTGGTTTTGTAATAGATGCTTTTCGGCCATCACTCGTTCCATAAATATCTACACTCATTGTCATGTTTTTGATATCAACAGATGTTTGGATAAGAATATGGTGTCCGGTGTCGTTAAGAAACTTTAGATCAGCAGTAGGAGAGAATATAGTAGCGTCAATTCCAGGAGCGCTGTCTTGTTCGTAATAACCAACTCTGTAGGCATGAGCTTTTCTTTCGGTTATCGGGAATCCTGCATTTAGCGCGGCCCGAAACATCGTGGTTGAGACTTGACACACCCCACCACCATCTCCAAGGACAGTTCTTCCTCCACTTATTACATAAGCACTCTGATATCCTGTTGCTTTTGATATTTCTCCGACACTATCATTAAATGAAAACTCGCTTCCGGGAGCTACGACGGTCCCCTTGATTCTTGACGCAGCCAAATTAACGTTAAAAACTCTGCCCGGGATTGAGTGAGAAAAGCTGGATTTTCCTTGACCAAGTAGTTCTTTAATCCCTAAGTTGTTGATATCACCAGCTTTAATTTTTGGATAAGTCAATATGGCAGGAATTTCAATAGAAGATTCTTCTGCTTTATACATGGCCTCAACCAGTCTTGTCTTGAGCGCTGGCACATCTATCACAGCTCCAATTACCTCGGGCTTAAATTCATTAACTTTGTTGTTCTCAAAAACCAAGACTGCATCTTTCGGCTCTCTTTCAATCTTTGGCGCCAATTCGGTTACTAATTCAGAAAACGTCTTGTTATTAATTGGGTCATTAATCAGTCCAAACAAATTTAGCAATTTGTTTTTGTCTAAAACGGTCTCGTAATCACGGAATTTAAGAAAAAGCTTCTTTTCTCCCCACTTATTGAGTGAGTCAATAGCTTTTTCTACTAACGCTGGGTCGGCAGAGGTGACAACTTCGGCTGTTGGAATTTCGATCCTGGTATTTCCTGGGAGCGAGAGAGATTTAACGATTATTTCCTTTAGCTCATCCTTCTTGATTTCAACCCCATTTTCGCCAGGCAACAAAACCGCATTATCCGAGTTAATTCTTAGCTCTGGCCACTTTGGTTCGCGGTTGTGTTGTAGTGATATCTGTTCGATAGTACTTTGCAGGTCTTCATCATCAAAGGTGACGGGCACATCCAATTTTCTGTCCTGAAACAATATGGAAAACTCCTCACTTAGCTGGGTTAAAATATTTCCACTTCTACCAATGCCATATGCTTGTTCAACTGCCCAGGCAATATCCCTTCTTACTTCAAGTTCGTTAAGTTTTGACACTTCAACTCCATTTAAGATCAAGGTTGTCGTAGTAGGGTCAGTCTCAAACGCAACACTGACGATTCTGGTGGCTGCCTCCTTATTTAATCCTGTGACGTTCACGCCTGCGATGCTGATATTTGGGAAGATAAGACCTTGATAAGCAAGCCTGAAACCCCCGTAGGTACTTAATAACCCCAAAAATAACACAAGTGCACCGATTAGGCTGTTTTTAAATTTGTTCATTCTTGATATACTTTAAGTGTTGATAGATCTGTAAATTCATTTTATATTGACTACTTAAAATATGGACAACCAATTTCCACTTCCCGGGCCGATTTCACCTTCATCTGATGTTAGTGCTGACACATCAACAGTATCACCTCTACCCACCCCAGAGGAAGCGTCTCCTCCACCACCTGGATACCAACCACCAGCGTCTACCAAACCTCCAGTAATTAAGCCCTCACCACTCAAGGTTGTCATACCCGTCATTATAGGAGTTGTTCTTGTGGCTATCGTTATTTTTGTAGTTCTAAAGTTGGTTGGTGGAAGTTCTTCATCGGCTCCCAAAGCTCCCACAACTTCTTCGGGTACAATTGCACCTGTCAAAAAAACCACACTAACTTTTTTCGGAGCATGGGAGCCTTCCGCCGTTATGAAACCTGTGATTGATGCCTTCGAAAAAGAAAACCCCAATATAATTATTGATTACCAACTTCAATCACCACAAGACTATCAGGACAGGCTAAATACCAACCTGGAAGGTAGTAATCCTGCTGATATCGTTACCTTGCATTCTACTTGGCTCCCATTGTTCGCGAAAAATCTTCTACCTGCGCCAGCAAACACACTTTCGGCCACAGAACTTTCGACTAATTTCTATCCAATAGTGTCCAAGTCATTAGTTGCGGGGACACAGGTTTTTGGAGCACCGATGAGCATTGAGGGTCTGGCTCTTTATGTAAACACGGCAATGCTTCAACAAAAATTACTTCAGCCACCCAAAACATGGGAAGATCTATTATCCTCAGCCAAGACCTTAAGGGAAGTAGACCCAATCACTGGCAAACTAAATAGGGCAGGTGTTGCATTGGGGAACGCTACCAATGTTGATCACTGGCCGGATATTGTCACTTTGATGCTTATGCAGGCTGGGGTCAAACTCACCGAACTTGATAATCCCGAAGTTGGCACCACACTAACATACTATGCTGATTTTGTGAACAAACATCATGTTTGGGACGAAACCATGCCTCCATCAGTTGTTGCCTTTGCCAACGAAAAGGTCGCTATGATTTTTGCACCAACATGGCGAGCCTCAGAAATTAAACAAATTAACCCTGCTCTTTCTTGGCAGGTCGTCCCAGTTCCTCAGTTACCCGATGTTGAACCAACTACTTGGGCATCAATGTGGTTCTACGGTGTCTCAAAAAACACAAAATACCCCCTGGAATCCTGGAAGTTCATCAGTTTTTTGGCTTCAGCTAACGCACAGCAACTACTGTTTGATGCCGCCACCGCAGAGAGAGGATTTCCTCAGCCTCCTGCTAACAAAGCAGTCGCTGGGATTGCAGAAAAAAATCCAGTTATAGCTCCTTATCTTTCTGGAATGAATGTGGCTCGGACTTTCTACACAGCATCTCTTACTCGAGATTCAAAAACCGCATTGAACTCTAGACTCATTAAATACCTTGAAGACGCTGTCAATTCTGCTGTTAATGCACAAGAAATTAGCAAGGTAGTTAGGACTCTTGGTGAGGGATTCACTCAAGTTTTAAGTTCGTATGGGCTGGTGGCTGCCCCAACTGCGGCGCCGACACCATAAAATGGATTTGGTTAGAGCAATCGGTAACACAAGAGGCTATGCAAAGTTTTTTGATTTTGCACTATTCCCGACAGAGATTCACCATTGGTTAATAGTCCACAAAAAAGTCTCTCTAGAAAAAATATCATTAAATATTGATACAAAAAAAAGTACAAACATTGCTCTCGCAAGGCGCAAAAAAACGTTTTCCTCCTTGAATAAAATAATTATCGGAAAGAGGTTTGTACGAATAATAAGGTGGATCCCGGGGATAAGGCTAGTAGCTCTGACTGGTTCAGTTGCGGCAGGGAATGCCTTACCAGAGGATGACATCGATCTTCTAATAATCACTTCCTCATCATCTTTATGGATAGTTAGACCTATTACTCTAATTACAATCTCGTTGTTTTTTCGTCGCCGTCTTCCCTGTGAGGATCCATCATTGACGAAAGACGCTTTTTGTCCAAATCTATGGCTTGACTCCAGTGCAATGAGGCTACCGCGCGCAAAAAGATCCCTTTATTCGGCTCACGAAATACTTCAGACCATTCCAATTCTAGATAAACACAACACTTACTCAAAATTTTTAAGACAAAATGCCTGGGTCAAACATTACCTTGCTAATGCATATTATGCAAAGAGCAATTCGGCAACCAAGGTCCAAAAAAATAATATTTATGGCGTGTTCATCGCGATAGTTTATCCTATTAACATACTCTGTTATGTGGCCCAAAAAATATACATGCTTCCCAAAAAAACGACCGAAAAGGTTGGCTTGCATATGGCCTATTTACATACTCACGATTATTCAAAACACATTAAGACCTATCTTGGGGAAAATAAATCTATAATATAAGAAATCATGGATATTTTCACAACATATATTTATCAACCGTTTTTTAATATTCTAGTAGGGTTGTATTGGTTAGTGGGCAGGCTCTTCTCAGAGCCAGACATGGGGATTGCAGTGATATTATTTGCAGTGGCTGTCAGACTTATTTTGTTGCCTATCGACATGCTAGGTGAAAGATCAGACGAAGAGAAATTCCAAATCTCTGAAAAAATAAAGAAATTGAGGCATGATTTAGAATCAGATCCTATTCTGCAAAGATCTGAAATCAAGAAGGTTATGCGGCAAAGTCCCGGGGCAATTATTTCAGAGCTTTTTAGCGTTCTAATACAACTTATTATTATTCTAATACTTTATAGAATTTTTACGACTGGACTAGAAGGTGAGGACCTACACCTAATTTATCCTTTTATGCCTCAAATTAGGGAACCTATCAACTTAATGTTTCTTGGGAAATTTGATCTGTCAAAAACAAATAGTGCCCTAAACATAATACAGTCACTAATGATTGCATTAAGCGAGATAATACACTTAAACTTTCAAGCAATTAAGCCTTCAAGGAGGGATTTTATTTCGCTGGTAATTTTGTTTCCAATTGTCTGTTATGGTGTCTTCATTTTTCTTCCGGCGGGGAAGAAGGTCTTTATTATCACCTCTCTGGCTTTTGGGGTGGTGGTAAGTCTGGTAAGACAACTTTTATATCTGTATTACTCATTTAGCCACCGTTTTAAGTCTCCTGAGGTGTCCACAGAGGCATCGTCGTCTGAGCCCCAAACACCAGAGATAACCCCACCAGCCACTCAAAAGACGATATAATATACCCTGATATGGCTGATTTTGATAAACTTGTAGTTTCATTCTTGGTTGATGAGGTAGTGGGGGGGTTTTTTATCTCCGTCCCACCTGGTCACGTAGCCTGTGTTTTTGACCGCGGACTAGGAGTGCTTAAACGAGTCTGGGGACCAGGATTACATCTTAAAATCCCTTTTTGGCAAATAGCCAAGCTTTTTAATGCCCAAATTGTCGAATATACAATTCGACACGGCTTTGATCTTAGCCTCAAAGAAGCGCTGGGAGACGAGCCTGTAATTGCAGGAACCAAAGACAACAAAACAATCTCCATTGAAGGTTCAATTTTGTTTAAACTTGATAAGGCAAATGCACCAGAATTATGGGAAAGTATTGGTGATAACTTTATCTCAAAAGTTGTTAGGCCGTATTCTAGAAGCAGAATCGCCTCTGCTTTTAGTAAATATAATGCAAACGAAATAGCCTCGCAGCGCACCCAAATCGAAGCATTGTTAAAAGAAGAATTAAATCAACTTTTTAAGGACAAGGCGCTAATAATTGAAAATGTTCTTTTTTCTGAGGTAAAACTAGTCGAGTCTCACAACAAAGTTCCAGAGGTTGTACTTTCTACTGCACCAACGGCATAGTTTTGTATATACTTAGTTTATGGCTTCGCCAAAATACTCAGTCCTCCAGATCAGGCCGGCAAAAGATTCTCTAACGGGGCAATCTGCTTTTGTCGAGTTCTTGGCATCCCTTCGGTCATCCCTTAAAGCAGGGTTCTTTGATCGACTTTTTGGTTCATTTGAGACGATAACTTTCGAAATCTTAAATCTAAACCAGACAACATACTTCGTTATTTCTTGTCCTGAGCGTCTTGAACATCTCGTTAAGGCTCAAATTGCAGCACAATATCCAACAGCCCTTATTACCCCAATGAACGACTACATTCCAGATTGGTTGGGGCATGGACAACCTGCAGTCGGCCAGCTTGTTCTTTCAGGCCCTTCTAGTTTGCCATTAAACATCACCGAAGACGACAAGGTTGATCAGATGGCTTCAATATTGGGTAGTTTGTCGAGAATTTCTGTCGGGCAAGCAGCTATCGTTCAAATTTGTATTTTTGCAGCACCTAAGAATTGGCAAAAATCGATCAGGAGCATGATAGACAAAGGAATTCCAAATAGTGACCCTCTCAAGCCAAATTCACCACACCCACAAAAGGCAATTATTGAGAAAAAACTTTTACAACAGGCCTTTAGTTGTGACATCAGACTAGTTGGTGTTACTTCTACCTACGAAACATCAAAGCAGCTGCTTTCTCGACTAACAGCCGCCTTTGGAACCTTTGCATTGTCTGAAGGCAACAGCCTTGTTCTTAAGATTCCAAAATACCAGAATTCTGTCACAAAACTTATTAGTATGATTAGAGAGCGATCTGTAAAGTATTCAAATCAGTACCAATACTTAAACTACAGCGAAATAGCAGCTCTTTTTCACCTCCCCGGAGTCCTACTTGCTCCCATCAAAGGTATAGCTTGGGGGAAGACTCTTAAGGGAGAAGCCCCTACAAACCTAGCTGTCGATGAGGAAATCCCAGAAAGTGAGCAAAAAAAATATAACTTCTTTGCAAAGACCGAATACAAAAACCACATGGCCGTCTTCGGTATGAAAAGGGGAATTGACAGATTGAGGCATACCTATATCTTGGGGAAGTCTGGTACTGGAAAGTCTACCTTGATCGGAAGAATGGCAATTAATGATATACAACACGGCGAAGGAGTGGCTTTTGTTGATCCACACGGTGATGCGGCAGAAACTTTGCTCGACTATGTGCCAGCTGACAGAATCGGCGACGTTGCCTACCTAGATCCTTCTGTCTCTGGAAAATCGTTTTGGATGAATCCTCTTTATGTCAAAACTCCTGCTCACGGTGAAATGGTTGCCTCAAGCATTGTCTCAATTTTTAGCAAGTTATACGGAACCTCTTGGGGCCCAAGACTGGAATACATTTTGAGAAACACACTATTAACTCTGGTATACAAACCAGAAACGACTCTCGTTGATGTCCCTCGAATCCTTACCAATAAAGAATTCAGAGAAAAGGAATGTCTTTCTCATGTTACTGACCCGGTTCTTGTGAATTTCTGGCACGATGAATACGACAAATACTCAGAAAAATTCCAAACAGAAGCTATTGCCCCAATCCTAAACAAGGTAGGGCAGTTCATCACTTCTCCAACTATCAGAGACATCATTAGTCACCCCAAAAGCACTGTCGATTTTGAAGACATGATGAATTCAGGAAAAATAATTATTCTCAATCTTCCGCAGGGCAAAATAGGAGAAGACAATGCCGCCTTACTTGGAGCAATGTTTATCTCTCAAATTCAGATTGCCGCCATGAATCGTGCCAACATAAAAGAAGAAGACAGAAAAGAGTTTTTCTTATACGTTGATGAGTTTCAAAACTTTGCCACCACCTCATTTGTAAAAATATTATCCGAAGCTCGAAAATATAAACTCGGACTAATCCTTGCGAACCAATATATCGCTCAGTTGCCAGAGGAAATTCAAAACGCAATTTTTGGGAACGTCGGAACTGTTATGAGTTATGTAGTTGGAGCTTCAGACGCAGATAGAATTGTAAAAGAGTTAAATAACATTTACACCCCAGATGACTTAGTGGGTCTTGCAAAGTACCAGCTTGTAATGAAAATGTCAGTTGATTCTCAAGTGACATCTCCTTTTTCTGCTTATGCATTACCTCTTCCTGACACATTTACTCACGTAAAGGACAAGGTCTTAGCGTCCACTTACGACAAGTATTATCGGGAGATAAAACCTATGGATATGTCACAAGTAACTTTTGCCGCTCCACCTGCAACAGAGCCGACAAGATATCCCAACAAGGCTGATTTTCGAGCTCGCTCAGAAGGTACCCGGGGCGAAGCGTCAAGAACTCTGGAAGATATGCAGAGATTCAACAATCCGCTTTACACACAGGATTCAAGACAAGTAAACCCCCAACCAAAAAGACCAAATACTCCGTATCAACCACAACTTCCTCCCACACCTCCACTCACAAAACCAAATCCTTACAAAGTTCCACCGTCTGGATCTGTAGCCCAGCCAGTCAAGATATCTGATACTCAGTCTGGAAAATCCACGCTGCCATCCATGCCGCAAATCCCTTCGTTGGCCCCCGGTGCACCCTTGCAAGAGCCAACCCTTGAAGACATGGATGCACTAAGAAAGGAAGGCCTAAGACCAAGCGTGGTCGGCTGTTTTATAAATAACAAAAAAATACTGTTAGTCTACAAAAAGGATTTTAATCTTTGGTCACTTCCACAAGGGGGAATAGAAAACAAAGAAAGTCTTCACGACGCATTCTTTCATGAGCTTGGAGAAGAAGTTACTGAAGACTTTGTTAAAAAAAGCGACCCAAACATAAAATTAATTTCTACAGACAAAATTGAATTTCCCCCCTCCAAACAAGGTCTTCGTGATTTAGTCACTGATTCGGGAGACCCGGTCACAATGAAAGGGAAGTATTACTATATCGTCGTATCCGAAACAAAAGATACTGATATTGTGATTGGAGCAACAGAATTTGATGACTGTAAATGGATTAATTTTGACGAAGCATATAAACTAATTAAAGAGACCAATACTGGAGGAAAGTTAAGAATGAATGCTTCGATACTTCACCTTCTGAAGGACAAGGGCTTACTATCAACTAATCAAAACAAACAAAATGACACAAGATCTTATTCTTCAGCCGGAGGATTCACTAATTCCAGTACCACCCAAAGAGCCGGAGGTTTCGTTCACCCCACCAGCAACTTGGGGAAGCGACACGAATCCCAACCCAGAAGTTCAGGCAATCAACCCAGAAAGGCAAGCGACAGCCGATCAATTAGTCAAACCAGTAACTTACCCATGGTTGTCGAGCGTCCAAAACCAGGAGCCCCTGATCAGCAAGTCACTGACACAACTCCCGACGCAACCACCATTGTTGGATAGGGACAATAATCAGCCCAGTCTACCTCGTACATTATTAATCGGTTTGACTCTAATATTGTGTGGAGTTCTACTTGGAATATTGGCTGCAAAGTTTTTTCCCGTAAGTGACTACTCTGAACTGTCTACTCTACCTACAATATCTCCAACCGGATCAACCTTGACACAAAACCAGACACCTGAAGAATTTACCCCCATTGTGATAACTGTCACCCCTGAACTAGCACCTACAGCAACTCCATCTTCGCTTATATCTCTCAGGTGGAACTTAATTACTGTACTATCCCCAATGGATACTTTTAAATCCTACAAGTTGCACTATCCTTCTACTTGGTCTATCAAAAGCCAAAAGACGATTAAACCTGTTACTGGTGGTGAACAGGGATCATCAACAGTGATCCTCGCAAAAGGCAGTACTGCATTTACCATCCAACAATTAGATGCCGAAACGGCAAGTTGCACCTACTCAGACACTACTGAAGAGAACACTCCTTTTACAAAATATGACTCATACCGCGAATTGGCAAAAACAGACATTGTCTGGAGATGGGGTCAAGCAACTCCCGAACTCACAGAAAAAATCATTTATTATGTTTGTGAAGAAAAAACACCAAAATCCTTTTCTGCCGCAACTTCCATTGGTGTTATCTCACTTAATGGTTCAAATATAGATGAAACAACTCTCGAAGAATTTAACTATATTTTAGAAAAAATCGAAATTCTAAAATAAGCGGGAAATATTGACATCTCACTCAACAGCATTTATAAATAGCACTCAGGGTAATTGAGTGCTATTATTGTTTTTGGACGCAACTCAATTCCGCATGTTATTAATTATTTACAAATAAAATATGGTTAACTCACTAACTGTAAAAAAAATATTGCCAGCTCCTGGTTTTTTGTTAGTAGAACCAGCGAAGCAAGAAAAACAGACCGCTTCTGGACTGTATCTTCCTGATTCTCACGACGAAAAGCCACAGTATGGGACTGTCCTTGCTGTTGGAAGTAAGCTGATTAACGATAGGGGGGTAGAGATTGATTCGCCGGCAGCAATTGGAGATACAGTTTTGTACAAAAAATGGGGTGGCAATGAGGTCAATATCGAAAAGACCGAATATCAGTTCCTTCGGTTTGATGACATATTAGCAATTGTAAAAAAATAAAATGGCCAAACAAATTCTTTTTTCAGAAGAAGCTCGTGGAAAATTAGTAATCGGCGTAAACAAGCTTGCAAAAGCGGTTGTTACAACCCTTGGTCCCAAAGGCCGAAACGTCGCTATCGACAAAAAATGGGGATCGCCAATTGTGTTACACGATGGAGTTTCTGTCGCCAAAGAAGTTGAGCTTTCGGATCCATTTGAAAACATGGGTGCTCAATTGGTAAAAGAAGCCGCATCCAAGACAAACGACATTGCTGGAGACGGAACAACCACAGCTACTTTGTTAGCACAACAAATTGTACTAGCGGGAATGAAAAATATAACCGCTGGAGCTAACCCTATGCAGATGAAGAGGGGTGTAGACAAGGCTGTTGCCGCAGTAATTGCTGAACTAATGAACATCAAGACCGACTTGTCAGAAAATGACTGGCAATCAGTTGCAACTATATCAGCTCAAAATCCAGAAATTGGAGCCAAGATTGCTGAGGCTCTTAAAAAAGTAGGTCGTGATGGAGTTGTGACCGTAGAGGAATCAAAAGGAATGGAGTTTGAGATTGAACATAAAGACGGTATGCAGTTTGACAAGGGTTATGCCTCAGCATACTTTGTCACCGATCCGGGCAACATGGAAGCAGTCATTGAATCCCCATATATTTTGATTACAGATCAAAAGATTTCTGCAATCAACGATATGCTCCCATTCTTGGAGAATACAATGAAGGTTAGTAAAAATATCGTCATAATTGCCGACGATATTGATGGCGAAGCGCTTGCTACGTTAGTGGTTAATAAAATGCGTGGCACCTTCAACATCCTCGCTGTCAAAGCCCCAGCCTTTGGAGATCGTCGCAAAGCACTTTTGCAGGATATCGCAATTCTCACTGGAGGAACATTGATTTCTGAAGACACCGGGAGAAAACTTGATTCAGTTACCGTTGAAGACCTTGGAAGAGCAGATCGAGTATGGGCAGATAAAGACAATACTCAAATTATTGGTGGTAAAGGAGTCAAAACCGCCATCAAAGACAGGCTCGACCAAATTAGAAGAGAGTATTCAAAATCAACCTCAGAATTTGACAAAGAAAAGCTTTCCGAAAGAATTGCTAAACTTGCCGGAGGTGTTGCGGTCATAAAAGTCGGAGCCGCCACCGAAGTAGAACTCAATGAACTCAAGGAGCGAGTTAAGGATGCTGTCGGTGCTACCAAAGCCGCAATTGACGAAGGTATTGTTCCTGGTGGTGGTGTTGCACTTCTTAGGGCCTCACTAGTTCTCTCCAAAGTCAAAGGAGATAACTCCGATGAAGAGGTGGGTATTGAAATAGTTAGGCAGTCACTATCTCAACCACTTCGCTGGCTTGCTATCAATTCAGGCGTCGATGCCGGCTGGGTGGTGAAGAAGGTAGAGGAGAATAAAAATCCTGCTTATGGATTCAACTCTCTTACTTTAGAGTTTGAGGACATGCTCAAGTCAGGGATTCTTGACCCAGTCAAAGTCACCAGATCAGCACTTCAAAATGGCGCATCTGTTGCCAGCATGATTCTCACGACAGAATGTCTGATCACTGACATCCCAGAGGAGAAAAAAGAAACTGGACATGCTGGTGGCATGGAAGGTATGGGAATGTAACGACTAAACATCCGCCTTTGGCGGATAATAGTTATAAAAAAAAGACCTCCACTCGGAGGTCTTTTTGTAAATTATGATACAATATGAAAAATTCTAATATCATGGAAGAAATATGTTACCTGACAGTAATGAACAGATTGAGCTTCGAAACGCGGGTATTGAAGAGAGAAACATGAAAATTGCGGCCAGGAAAATGGCCGATCCAACCAACCGGTAGGAATATGAGGAGTTAGAAGAACTAGAAGAGTCTGAGGAAGAATAAGCAGCAAAGCGGCCAGTCGGTCGCTTTTTTTTAGAGAAAATGTGTTTTTTGTACTTATCCACAAAAAAATAAAGTTATCCACAGTACACAAAGGATTGATGAATCACCAAAAGTTATACAGAAAATTGTTGATATTAATCAACTGACGCAAACACTCTTATCTGGGGTTCTTCTCACCCAAAGCCATATATGGCTGGGGGTTGACTCTGTTCTCGCTCTTTATAATCTCCATATGTAAGTGGGGCCCAGTAGTCTTACCTGTCATACCCACTTCACCAAGAGGTTTGTCGGCAGTAACTACTTGACCCTCTTCAACAAAGATTTTCCCCATATGGGCATATAAGGTCTTCATTCCGTTTCCATGATCGATAACAACAGACCTGCCATAGTTCCAATAAGTATTACTCATGGACTCGACAGTACCATCCTTTATTGGATAGATTTTAGATCCCACAGGAGCCGTAATATCGATTCCAGGGTGTCCAAAATGGAAACTCTGTGAGATACCTGTGTACTCTGGGAGTACATTAGAAAAGCTTCTTTTGGTCTCTATGGCAACTTCCTGGTTAAAAGGTTGGATATTTGCTGCAATGGCGTCTTGGTTGCTCGGTAGGAATATTAGACCAGATGCGAGGCTTGCAACCGACATGAAGCCGCCAAAAGCGGATTTTATGGATTTTTTTTCAAACATCGGTCTAACTAGCCTTGAAATAGGATTCGATGTTCGAGTTTTTGGTAGTAAGTTTCGTATCATATATGCGGGTGAAAAACCCGCCTAAGGACAAAAAATGCTTGAATTTCTCAAGCTGCTGGATCATACCATATCAACTAGCCAAATGTCAAGTTATATGGGTCGTATCCGTGCCTGGAAGGGGACGACGAAAGGTGTCGAAACCTGATATAAATTGACATATGTTCAAAAAAGAAGACATTAAGGATAAGAGAGTACTACTTCGTTGCGATCTTGATTTGCCGATCAAGGATGGTAGGGTCGAGAATACGTATAGGCTTGAATGTTTGCTTCCCACTCTCAAAGTGTGTTTGGAGAACGCCAAACAAATTTGCCTGATAGGGCATTTGGGTCGTCCAAAAGGAAATAATCCAGATTTGAGCCTGGCTCCAGTTCGAGAGGAGTTAAAAAGATTGGTAAATCAGGAAATAAACTTCATATCTTCGGGTTTTTCTCCAGGGGACTGGTGGAAGGGGGAATCTCCTCTCTCAATAATTGAGAACTTACGCTTCGATCCCCGAGAAGAATCTAAGGACAGGGGATTTGCAAGTGAATTATCTGAAGGTGCTGATGTCTACATCTATGATGCGTTCGCAAGCTACAATTCCAGCACCAGTTTAGATGTCTTGCCGACCATTTTGCCAACCTTTACGGGCTTTCAGTTTGACAAAGAGGTGGATGCCTTAGATGAGGTATTAGAGACTCCCAAGCACCCAACTCTCCTCTTGGCTTCAGGAGCTAAGATGGACAAGCTTGAAGTTATCCACAAAATTTCAGCCAAGTTTGACAATGTCCTGCTTGGTGGTAAATTTGCTCCTCAAGAGATGCTCACCCCTGATGGCTTGGATCTATCAGACGAAGCCACTTCCCTATTTATTAAGTTTATTGCCCAGGCCAACACAATAGTAATGAATGGTCCTCTAGGTATGTATGAAGATGGAATCCATGACAAGGCTACCAGGGCGGTTTTAGGGGCACTAAAAGCCTCGCCTGCGAGAACCATACTTGGCGGCGGCGATACCCTTGCAGCAATACCCCACCTGGGGTTTGCCTATACCGACTACGGGTTTGTCTCTACCGGGGGCGGGGCTATGCTAGAGTTCCTGGCCACCGGGACTCACCCGCTACTTCAGATAACCAAGTAATTCTTGTGCTAAAGTTGAATTGGTAACAATTAACTGCCCTATGACAAACTTTTCAATTAATGGATTTGGAAGAATTGGCCGATCGGCAACTCGCGTCTGGTTAGCACACCACCTAGACAAAGCAAACCTAGTTGCAATAAACACTTCAGGGTCGTTGGACGTCTCAGGCTGGGCTTATCTTTTGAAATATGACACATCGTATGGACCACTCCCCTTTGAAATTACTTCAGAAGAAGTGCAAAAACCAAACGAAGTAACGGATTCTAATCCTTTGTTAGGCTACATTACAATCCATCACTCAAAAAAAGACTTTAAACTCCCTGTCCTGGCTCAGAAAATTCCCTCTAAAATTCCATGGGACAAATTTGGCACAGAAATTGTTATAGAGTCTACGGGGGCCTTTACTTCGCTAGACAAGGCCATACTTCATATTTGTGGAGGCGTAAAGTTAGTTGTTCTTTCGTCCCCCGCCAAGGGTCCAGGTGTCCCTACGGCTGTAATTGGTGTAAACGCAGAAGAAATAATTTCCAGAGAAAGATTGAATGTAATCTCTGTCATCAGCAACGCCTCCTGTACAACCAATAGCGTTGCTCCAGTTGCCGACATTCTTCATGACAAGCTGGGCATTCTCAAGGCAATGCTAACAACTGTTCACGGTTACACCGACGATCAAAATCTCCAAGACAACTCACACCGAGATCTTCGCAGATCAAGAGCTGCAGCTGCAAACATAGTCCCCACCAGCACAGGAGCCGCCATCGCAGCCACGCAGGCCATCCCGGAGTTAAAGGGCCTGTTTGATGGCATCTCTCTTAGAGTTCCGGTTCTTACTGGTTCAATAACGGATTTTACTTTTATTACCAAGAGGTCAACTTCAGTAGAGGAGGTAAATCAGATTTTTATTGACGCTTCAATCAAACCTCAATATAAAGGCATTCTCGCCACAACATCAGAACCACTTGTCTCATCAGACATTGTTGGAAGAAGTGAGTCGAGCATTGTTGATCTTGGTATGACAAGAGTTGTGGACGGCACGATGGTAAAGGTTCTTGCCTGGTATGACAATGAATGGGGATATGCCAATCGTCTCGTCGAGGAGGTAATTAAGTCGGGCGAAATTCTGTAGCTTTGCTATACATCTTTATCGAAATATGACAACGTCCATTCCTGGGAATGATTTGTCATATACTTCCTTACTGTCCCCCGGTGACAATGCCACACAGCCGCCAGTTTTTTTATTTCCAATGTAATTTCCAAATCTATATATTTTTTTCCCACCGACCAACTTGTAGGGCAATTCATGAATACCCAGATAGGCTCCAATATCTTCAGCATACTCAAAAGCCATCCACCATGGCATCCACACATTAAAAATTGCCGAAAAGCCAATTGGTAATTTATTCTTAATTTTGTAGCTCCCTACTGGAGTGGGGTAATTTAATCCAGTTGAAACAGAGTATGCCTTAAAAAGTTCTCCGTTTTCAAAAAAATACATTTTTTGCTGAGATATATCAACCTCAATATACTTCTCACTCAGCTTTCCATCGGTATTTGGCCCAGTATCAGCCCCAAGTATTACTGGAGTCGCAAGCCCTCCATTTAGTCTGTCTGTCAAGTTGTCCCTTATTGTTTTTGCGGCCCAATCCTTTGATACTTCAGTCATTCCGCTATCTGCCAAAATTTTACTAACGCCATCCTTGTTAATCGACAAGTCTATTGATTTCAAAAAGTCTTTAGTTTCAATATTGATAAGTCTTGGAATATCATCTGGCTCTATAAGAATTATCTTGTTCGTGTTTTCAATTTTAATCTCAAGAGGGTTTCTCTTTAGAAAAGACAAACTTTTGTTTACCTTATCTACCCTTTTTTCTAGATCATTGCTCTCTGTGATAATTTCACCTGTTATTGTCTCTTGGCCTAGGCTTCTAAAGGTAATTATCTTTACCTGTAGATCAATTGTGTCCACCCTTGATTTTCTCTCATCCACCAAATAGTCAAACTGCCCCCTATTTTTGTCATATCGAATATTCTCATTGAGCAAAGATCTTCTGGGAAGTACTTCTGAGACATTCTTCTCAAAGTTATCATCAAAAACAAATACTGGTTGTATTAGAGTGGTTATAGAAGGTGAATAGACCCATTTTTCAATAATTTTAAACATATTATTGTCAAGTCCTAATCCATCCATTGTTTTTTCTGTGTCAAGAAATACTCCAAGGTCTGAATAATTTACACGTGTTTGTTTACCATCAATTATCACAATAAATTCAGTTCGGTTCTTTTTTTTCAGCAAATGTCTAATAAGAGGTTTGGGCCACAAAGAAACGTTTGTCTGAGAAATATAGGTGTTTGGCCAGGCCAAAAAATAAAGAATAGAAACTAAAAAAATAAGACTAAACAAAAACCCAGAAATGGCGATTCTCACCAATTCATAATAACGTGAAATATTCTCTAAAAACAGACTTAACAAATAAGCCACAAAAAATCCCCTTTCTTGGGGATCTTCATTGAGGCCGGAGAGGGAATCGAACCCTCGCATGGAGGTTTTGCAGACCTCAGCGTTACCACTTCGCCACCCGGCCGTATGTCACGCACTATTTTAGCATTATCTGATAAACTAAGGATATATGAGGTCAAGAATCTTTAGCGGTATATTTATTTTATTGTTTTCATTGTTTCTCGCAGGCTGCGAGCTAAATCCGTTTGCCAAAAAAGCAGGCATTCAAGTTACTTCCCACCCTGATGCAAATGTCGTTATTGACGGCAAACCAGTCGGGAAGACCCCTTATTACGTCGAAAACGCCAAGCCGGGAGATGTGAGTGTCCAGATGACGGCTATTGATACTGGTGAGTCATGGGAAGGCAAGGTTACCTTAGAAAGCGGCACACTCACAACAGTTCACCGAGAGTTTGGTTCTTCTTCTGATAAATCCCACAGTTACTCATTGTCATTTGAAAAACTCTCGAATGCAAAAGACTCATCAGTAAACATCGTAAGTCTCCCAGCAAGTGCCACAGTATCAGTAGATGGCAAGCCGCTAGGATTTACCCCTACAAGTATTGATGTCGCCGCAGGACCACATGTGTTTTCCTTTACAGCCCCCGGCTTTCAAGACAAGATCGTTAATGCGGCAGTACAGGCTGGATATAGATTAAATTTAAACTTGACTATGGCCACTATGGAAATCGTTCCCACTCCAACACCAACTCCAATCGCCACTCCGTCTGCAAGCATCACTCCAACCAAAACCAAGACAACAACCGACATAACTCCACTACCAAAGCAGGCTTCATCTGCTGCCACAATAGAAAAACCCTATGTTGAAATTCTTGACACCCCTACTGGCTGGCTGAAAGTCAGAGAAACACCATCAACCACTGGTACTGAACTCTCAAAGGTTAATCCCGGGGACAAATTCCCCTACAAAGAATCAACTGTCGCTGGCTGGAACGGAATAGAATATCTTAAAGGTAGTTGGGGATACGTATCTACTCAATATTCCAAGGTCGTCAAGTAATCTCCGTCAATCCCGTGATGGAGGAAATCTATGCAAACTATTCTAAGCTAGGGACTTGTGAGTATAGTTTTCCATCAGGGCCTGAAGTGGCAGCAGTTCAGAATAGCCAATGTAAAACGGAAGAGGTATTCTTTTACCCAACGTAGTACAACACTCCAATTACCATTACCCCCCACGCAAGCACTGTAAATATAAGCGGCTTATCCGAGAGAAGAATCCTCTCGGGGCTTTCACCCTCATTCTTTTCGTAAATTAGTTGTAGATATCTCATAATTCCATAAACCACAAACGGGATAGTAATCATCATCCATTTTTCTGAAACAAGGGTTCTTGGTAGAATTGAAATCAGACTTAAGGCTTTTCCATCTGGAACTATCTTGGGATGATTAAAGGTAAAAAGTGCGTATGTAATCCATGTCCCAGTCGCAAACATTGCAGTGTAGATATCTAATAGTTGTTCTGTGTATCTTTTTAGAGTTACTCTGGTTTGCACACCATTTGCTCTATTAAGTAGTAACGTCATCTCCCCCCTTCTTTTGCCAACAGCGAGAAAAAGAGATGCTGCAATTACAGTCATCAAGAACCAAATATCCATATGGGCAGAAATTGCAAAGGCACCGGCATAGACTCTGATTAGATAACCCGAAGCGATTACGATCACATCTATAATAGGTATTTTTTTAAGATAAGTTGTGTAGAAAATCTGAATTATCAAATATGACAAGCAACTTAAAAACAAATAGTAATTCAAACTATAAGACCATGCCAAGCCGGATAATACTCCCAAAATTAAAAATAAAATCGCAATCCACGCGGGCAACTTTCCTGAAGCAATTGGCCTGTGTTTTTTGTACGGGTGTTGTCTGTCCGCAGGGGCATCCAAAAGATCATTAAAAATATATGTAGTACTACTCAGTACTGTAAAAACAAGAAAAACATTCAATGTCTTCAGAAAGGCTCCCTCTTGAAAAAGTAGGCCAGAAAAAATCAGGGCCGCAAAAACCGCCAAATTTTTTAGCCATTGCCTTGGCCGGACTGTTTTGAATAGCGCGAGGAGTATTGCCATAGAACAAATAATGCCATTAATATTACCAATCCTATCATTATATATAGTTTGGTTCTAGATTCAAAAAACAATGCAACAAGACCAAGGGTTATTGTAATAACCCAATAAAAAAGAGCAACAGCAATTTTTGACCACCCCATATCCAAAAGTTTGTGGTGCAAGTGTCCTCGGTCTCCCCATACTGGAGACTTGCCGGAAAAAATTCTTTTGAAAACTAAGTAAATAAAATCAATTAAAGGGATTGCTAGTACAACCATTACGGCTCCGACCTTTGCTGTAGCCAAGATAGAAATTACCCCCAACAGTAGCCCTGCCAGTGAGGTGGCAGAATATCCCGGCATAATCTTTTGTGGATAAAAATGAAACACTGTGAGTCCTGCAAACGCACCTGCGCTGGCAAATGCAAGGGTTGCTACTGGCCACTGTGTTATATCAGCACTATAGTTCAGGGATATCCCACCCAACACCAACGCTGCGATGGTAATTACGCCACTTATCTGCCCGTCAACCCCCGAAGACCAGTTTATTGCATTCATCAAAGATGGGATCCAAAGTATTGCAAACAGGTCTGCCAAAATCAAAATCTCATACTTATTTTGAAAAAGCAAAAAGGAAAATCTTGGCCAATCCAGATTTATTACGCCGCCAAGTGGGTTTGAAATATAGGCGATTCCAATGCCAGATACGACAACTATTACAGCCGCAATAATGTTTGCTGTTAATCTAACATACGGATTAACACCCTTTATATCATCAATCAGCCCAACAGCTACTGTGATTAGTGCCGCTAGGCCAATCATGGTAAGGTGCTTGTCAATTTTTAAAAGTAACAAAACCGTAATCAAAACAGCTACAAAAATCGGCAACCCTCCACCTTTTGGTACTGGTTGTGTGTGGATGTGGGCGGGGTGAGGTGATTTTTTTGGGTCAATCACCCAACCCATTTTTTTAAAAATTATCACCGTGAGTGGCGTCACAATCAGACTCGCAACTAATGCCAAAATAAATGGTAAAACAGTTATTGTGACAATCGGGTTCATGTTCCAATAAAAATCTGAATAATTCTAAAAAAAGTTGCGGCAATTAGCATTACGGCAGTAACGCCCCCTGCCATAATTGTTATTTCTACAGTGTCGTCATCTCGTCCTGCCCAAAGAGAAAACATTCTTGTAATAGCCAGGAGTACTAGACAGCCAATGAGAACATATACAAGATAGACTTTATCTGCCAATTGTTCTTCTCCCCAGGGTAGTGAATAAAAAAGTGGAATCTTCGGCGGTAGAGCTTGCCAAATCCAAGCCAGAATCGCACCCATAATCACTGTGACTGTCGTCCCAAAAATCAAAAAACTTCCAGGTGCTTTTTTCATATTTTATGCTTTTTTTTCTGTCACCCTGTACTCCATATATCTTCCCATCATTAGTCTCGTGTGGGCATCTAATCCTGGCAAGGCAGAGAAGAAAAACCCAACAACCGGCAGCAACAAAAACTCAAAAGGTGAAACTATTTTTCTCCAAAGAGGTAGTGTGGCCACTTTTGGTCTCGCTTTTAGATCAATTACAACCATGGCCATAAGACTAACCAAAGACATGGTCAGGATTGCAGAAGATACTTGAGGTAATGTCCTGCCAATCACCGTTCTAGAAAAAGTCTCGTTTAGAAGCGGTGGCATATTTGCCCCAACAGTAATTATGAACCAGTTAACAGGCCACATAAAATGATCTTCGACCACCTTGAAAACACGAATTGTTTTGTCCCAAAAAGGAGCTTTATCATCAAGAATATACCTTTTTATTATGTAAGAATCATCACTTGCCCCCCAAGCCCAACGTTTTACCTGTTCGTAGGTATTAGTGTACGTACTCCAAAAGCCATCCGCTTCTGCCGCGTCAGCTGAGACGGAAATAAAAATTGGCTCCACTTCCACCTCCCCCTTTGTGGCAAAGTAAGTCTTAAAAAATATTCTATAGTCTTCTGGAATAACATCTGTGTCCCAATAATCAATTTCATCCATAAGTTTCAAGCTTAAGGTGTATGTCGAAAAGTTGATTAATCTATCAGGCCTTGATAGCTGGGCCATGTTTATTACACTACTCATACGATTGAATACCCTCATGGGCCAAGGGATTCTCTCTATGTTGTTATAAAAAACAATTGCACCTTGCCAAATCTTTTTGTATCTATTTGGGTCATCAAGAAACATAAAAGTAAGTGCTGCAAGGTGGTTCGGGTGTAGAGCTACATCACAATCTACCGAGGAAATGGTCATTTTTTCGATGTCCCAATCACTGTGTTGATCCAGCTCCTTCTTAAACTCTTTTCCTGCCCAGGCTGCATTACTTGATTTTCCCACCACTTCGCCTGTCATGTCTGCTGGGTGATAGTAAAAATATAGGCCTGCAAAAGAATCTTTGAACTTGTCTCTAAGCATTTTTTCTCGACTCTGGTTGATTTCGTTACCAGCTCTCGCCTCCATAGCTATTACAGGGATTATTTGTTTTGCTCCAATTGTTTGTTGTTCCAATGCCAAAAGGGTTCTTTCAAGAATTTCACCTGGTTCCTTGTAGGTGGGTAATACGATTACATGTTTGGTTTCTTCCCAGTCAGGGAACCCAACCACATCTCCCATCCAGTCATACTTCTCCCAGGCCTTAATTCTGTAAAAGGACATAATCCCTGCCCAGGCGAGGGTCGTTGATCTATAAAGCCAATAAACATTAAATGCAATGATGAAATATGCAACCCCAATCGGCCAGAAGACTGATCCCCAAACAGGGAACAAGATAAAAGTCCAGCTGGTTAATCCGGGCAAAATCTCCAGTGCTCTCTGGCTGCCGTGTGGGTATTTTTTGATTAAATATCTAAGGAATACAAACATTTTGCGTTTATTGTGGTTGTTTCGGCTAGTAAATCAGGCGTAATCCCGATCACTCGGGCTATATACTCTGCTGTTATTTTAACATTCGCCGGCTCATTTACCGTTCCTCGCAAGGGTTCTGGCGACAAATATGGGCTGTCAGACTCAACAAGGAGTCTGTCTAGCGGTACAAGTCTAGCCAAATCTCTCAACTGTCCCGCCGATTTGTATGTTATGTTGCCAGCAAAACTTACGTAAAAGCCCCTCTCCAGTATATATTTCAAGAACAATTCGCTGCCTGCAAAACAGTGGAACTGCCCACTTGGCACTTTATCCATCTTTGCCAAAACCTCTCTCATTTCATTTTCGGCATCTCGCATGTGGATTACCACCGGTAACCTCAACTCCAATGCCAGTTCCATTTGCTTAGTAAAAACTTTAATTTGTTTTTCTTTTGTTTTCTTTTCTTTATCAAAATAAAAATCGAGTCCAATCTCACCAACTCCAACAACAAATTTACCTCCATGTACTATAAGTGACCTCTCCTCCTTAATTACCGCTTCAACATCAATAACTGCATCAATTGCTTCGGGGTGAATCCCCACCATTGCATACTGGTCGTATCTTTTTGCCGCATCAATTGCCTTAATTGCCTCTGCTAAGTTGCCTGTTGGCATCACCATTTTTTCCACACCGACAGCTTTAGCTCTCATTATTACCGCCTCAATGTCTGCGAACTTTTCATCAATAATGTGGCAATGCGAATCAATTAACATTTTTTTCTTAAATTTGCTTAGTTAAAACCTTATTTCTCAATCCTCTGAAATAAATTTTCTCCCCTAACTATCTTTTCATATGCGAAAGAAATTGCCAGTTTTTTTGCTGTCTCTGGCATAAATGGTTCTAGGTCAACAGCTACCTGTCTCAGGATCTTTACCAGTTCCGTTAGTACCTCTATCTTTTCATCCCCCTCAAGTTTCCAGACTTCTCTCTGGTTGATAACAGCATCGCAATGCCTAATATTTTCCCAAATAATGTTGATTGCTTCTGAAAATCTATATTTACTTATCTCAGACACAACAGCCTCACTGATCGTTAAGTATTGCATCGGCACACTTAGATTTATTTTCTCCGCCATTGTTGCTACCCGAGCAGAAAGATTGCCGATACCATTTGCTAGTGCCGCTTGGTATGCTACTTCAAATTTTTCTTTTGTGACATCAGAATCATCAAAAACACTTACTTCTGCTGTTAAAAAATATCGAACAGCATCAGTTCCATATTTTCCAGCCCATTCCAACGGATTGATTACATTCCCCAAACTCTTGCTCATTTTTTGACCTCCGGAATTGATAAAGCCTCCAACTAGGATTTGTTTTGAGTTTGGTAATCCAGCTGACATTAACATTGCCTGCCACATGGCAGTTTGTTGTCTCAAGTTATCTTTTCCGCACACTTGAATACCTGGCCAAAAATCATTGAATTGTTTTTCGTTTTCTGGCCAACCCAAGGCTGAGATGTAGTTCACTAAGGCATCAAACCAGACATACATAACCTGACTATCGTCACCTGGTACCTCTACCCCCCATGGCATTTTTGTCTTAAGTCTCGAAATACTAAAGTCTTGAAGACCATTTTCAACGAATAATTTCATTTCATTTTGTCTAAATTCTGGGACAACAAAATCAGGCTTGCCAGCATACAAATCAAGAAGCCTTTGTTGATAATTAGAAAATTTAAAAAAGTAATTCTCTTCTTCAATGTTTTCCAAATCTTGGTTAGAATGTAAGGGACATCGACCATCGGCCAATTCAGAGTCAGTTTTCTCCAACTCACATCCGACACAGTACTTCACTTGGTATGTTTTTTTGTAGATATCACCCGATTTAGAGCATCTCACCCAAAATTCTTGTGCTGCCTTTATGTGGTGTTCGTCTGTTGTTCGAATAAAATTGTCGTAAGACAAATTCAGACCGCTCTTCAGAGACTCAAATTTGGCCGCATATTCATCGCAATATTTTTGTGGATCAATTCCCGCAGCCACCGCCTTTTGATATATTTTCTGGCCATGTTCGTCAGTTCCCGTATTAAAAAAGACCTCGTCTCCTACAATTCTGTGTGTTCGAGCTAGCACGTCTGCACGGACAATTTCCATTGCAAAGCCAATATGTGGTTCCGCGTTTACGTAAGGTAACGTTGTCGTGATGTAGTACTTTCCCATTTCTCAATTTTACTCTATTCGTCATCCAATTCACCCAAAAACTCTCTTGAGCCTATCTGAAATTTTCCCTGTCCACGCACTTGCCCATTCTTCCGCCTTAATTCTCTTGATGGCTTCCTGCCATCCCGGGTTTCTGAGGTTTTCGGCAACCGTCGCTATCGTTGCAGAACTTACCTTTATGTTGTTTTTTACGTCTTCATAACTTCTTCCTTTGTCTAGATAAAGTGCAATGCCCAACCTTTTGATCACAGCCGCTCTTTCGGCTTCAGTAAGGATGTCGCCTAAAATCATTTTTATCTCTTCTGGAGAGTCTATTTCGGCAAGTAAACCGTAAAACATCTGACTTAACTGTTTTTCAATTGATTTATTGATAGGGTTTTGTGAAAGTTGCATATCTGTCCAGAAATAATAACCTTGCCTGTCTACAGACAGGTTTACTTTATTAAAGCACACAAAAAACAGTTGTGATCTACTCTTTGGTCTCGATCTTTGTTTTTGACTTAAGCTGATACACTTCCCATGAGACCAAAAGCCCCAAAATTAGTGCTCCATTCATCGGAGTTCCCAGTCCCAAGAGTCTTAGTAGTAAAAATAAAATAATTCCAATGGTCCATCGCAACGCTCTTGCTGCAGACATAAATAAAATTGACAGAACCCAGAAAACACCACCAGCCGTTATGATTACCATTGGAAGATAGCTTCCCGGGAAAATAAAGTCTTTCATTGTCTCTGGGTCTACTCGAAAAATCACGTACGCAATTACCAACCAGTTTACAACCGTAAAAAAAAGTAGCCATCCATAATTTTTATTTCTCCCCCTTGTTGGTTCATTCATGCTAGATATATTCTAACTATATATTATTTCTTTTTCGTGTTTTTTGCGTCTTTTTGGTTTAGAATTAATTCATGTCTTCAGATACTTTAATCATTTTGGCATTTATCTTTTTGGGGTTTTTTGTGCTTTACCTCTTGCTTAAGACAAGGCTTGACACACCTAAACAAGATCCTACCTTAACAGCCTGGCTCAAGTCTCTACAGCAATCATTTGACATCACCAGCAAAAACACAAACGCTTCCCTTCAACAAAATTATCGCGAACTTTTTAGTAGGCTTGATCAAGCAACATCTATTATCGGAGACCTAAAGAAAGAAGCTGGAGCTTTTAGTGAGGTCAGTCGTTCTATGAAGGATCTACAAGATTTTCTTAAATCACCCAAACTCAGAGGCAACATTGGCGAGCAAGTTCTTTCTGACTTAATTGCCCAGATGTTCCCCAAAAACAGTTTTCATTTACAGTTTAGATTTAAGGGTGGGCAAATAGTAGACGCCGCCATCACTACCCAAGCTGGCATCCTGCCGATAGATTCCAAATTTCCTATGGAAAATTTTCAAAAGATGCACCACACATCTTCTCCTGTAGAAAAATCCACCTACAAAACCCTTTTTATTCGTGACGTCAAAAAACACCTCAAAGATATCTCTGGGAAATATATTCTTCCAGAGGAAGGGACTCTGGATTTTGCCCTCATGTATATACCCTCCGAAAGTATTTATTACGAAATAGTAAATGAGGAGGAAATCCTCAGTCTGGCTCGTGATTTAAGGGTTTATCCTGTCTCTCCCACTACACTCTACGCCCACCTCCAGACAATTCTCTTGTCTCTAGAAGGTCAAAAAATCGCCGGCAAGACGAACGAAGTATTCTCACTTCTCCGAGCCGTCCAGAAAGACTATGACAAGCTTAACGAAAACTTTCTCTTAATGGGTAAACACCTCACCAATGCTTACAACTCTATGAACTCTACCTCTCAAACTATGAATCAAATAGGTAACAAACTTGGTTCTGCTCGCGAACTCAAGGCTAACCTCGACACAGATATCTCTGAACAGAAAATAATAGAATAAACTAAACTAGTCACCCCGGCCTTGGACTCGCGAAAGTCCTCGGTACTCTGGGAGAATCTATATAAACAACCCTATATGCCCAAGACAACAGCAGATTTTGAATCCACCTATGCACGTCTTAATGTCGCACAAAAACAGGCTGTCGATACAATTGAGGGACCTGTCTTAGTTCTTGCTGGTCCGGGAACAGGAAAGACACAAGTACTTACTGCCCGAATTGCCAACATCCTTAAACAGACAGACGCAGATCCAGGATCGATTCTAGCTCTTACCTTTACTGAGGCGGCCACCAAGGAGATGCGTGAGAGACTTATTAAGCTAATCGGTGAAGATGGATATTATGTTAAGGTTTGTACTTTTCATGGTTTTTGTAGTGATGTTATTTCGGAAAATCCAGACAGATTTAGTCGCCCGGCAGGAATGCAAAATATTACTGATCTCGAAAAAGTACAGGTGATTCAGGAATTACTGGAAAAAGGTCAATTTAGGCTATTAAAGCCGATTGGAGATCCTCTTTTTTATCTCCCCTTTATTCTGTCTGCAATTTCAGATCTCAAAAGAGAAGGTTTTACTTTTTCAAAATACTCCGAGTTAGTTTCTGTCTTACAAGATGAATTTGAAATTAAGAAAGATGAACTGAGTAAAACAGCCAGGTTGGAACAAGAAAAACTAGTAAACAAAAACATAGACCTGCTTGAAATATATGGAAAATATCAGCAAAGACTAAAAGACTTTGGTCGTTTTGACTTTGATGACATGATCAACTGGGTTGTTGAATCATTTGAGACTGATGCCGATTTTCTGCTTGGTTATCAAGAGAGGTTCCAATACATTTTGGTTGACGAATATCAGGACACAAATTCATCCCAGAATCGCCTTATTTTTGCCCTTTCCTCGTATTGGGGAGAGCAAGCAAATGTATTTGCAGTGGGTGACCCAAACCAGAGTATCTATCGCTTCCAGGGTGCCTCTAAGGAAAATATTATGCAATTTCAAAAGAGATTCCCTCTGTATACCAAAATAGTTCTGGACCAAAACTACCGCTCCACAAAAAGAATCTTAAATTCGTCAGCAGAATTGCTTAAGGAAACCTCACTGGACACCAATATTTCATTGCCTAGCAAAAAAATAAGAGTCGCGAAATTTTCCTCCGCAGTTTTTGAAGACGATTTTATAGTCAAATCAATTCAAGCCAAAATAAAAAATGGCATCGAACCAGAAAATATTGCTGTTATCGCCAAAGAAAACAAAGATATTGACAACTTAGTCAATCTTTTTAAAGCCAAAAAAATCCCTTACAAGCTCGCCGCTGGCGTTGATGTTCTCTCTACCCCGTATATAAACCAATTTTTGAAAATCCTAAAAGTAACTACCAAATTACAGGGTCCAATTGACGATATTGATCTTTTTACAGTTTTAAACTATCCATGTTTTGAACTCAACCCTCTCTCTATTTTTAAAACAGCTCGAACAGCCCACCAAAACAGAGAAGCACTTACAGACACACTACTCGATGATCACCCAGATCTAGATGATAATGTTGTCAGTGTTTTTCGACAGCTGATCTCATGGAACTCCAAAGCTGGGTCTCACACGCTGCCAGAAATGTTCGAGATGATTCTTCAAGAGTCTGGACTTCTAACTCACCTACTCGCACTTCCCCAGGCACTAATTGAATTAAACAGGTTTAATACTCTATTTGAAGATGCAAAAAATCAATCTGTTGCGTTTCCTGGGCTAGATCTTTTTGGTTATGTTGCAAACCTTACTCTTATGGAAGAAAATCGTATTAAGCTCGAGGAAAAAATATTGGTAGGGAACGACAATGCTGTGACTCTTACCACAGCTCACAAATCCAAAGGGCTTGAGTGGAGGGTGGTTTACATCTATCGTTTTGCCGACTCTCATTGGGGAAACAAAACCAGGCGCGAAATGATTAAACTTGCCCCCGGGATTATCAACTTTGAAGATCTGGACAAAGAAGACAAAAACGCAGAAGAGCGCCGCCTCTTTTATGTTGCCATGACCAGATCCAAACAGTACTTATATCTCATGGGGGCTACGGAATATGACAATTCAGCGAAGATGGTTTTTCCAGCTATGTTTTTGGGTGATCTGCCCAATAGGGATCTTGTCTGGCTAAACACCAAAAAATACAGTAGGAAAACAGAAGAGGTTTTATCAGACAGACTAACTCCAAAGACGGACGTCTTAGTTGAAGGCGAGGGGGAATATCTTCAAGAATTATTAAAAAGTTTTAAACTCTCACCTACGGCGCTAAACTCATATTTAGAATGTCCTTACAAATTTAAACTAGATAACCTCTATCGTATTCCTCGCACCAAAGCCCCCGCCATGTGTTTCGGTACAGCAGTACACCATGCCTTAGAAAATCTCTACCAGAATTTAAACAACACCGGTGAAATAGTTTCCCAAGAAGATTTCATACTTGATTTTGAAGTCGCACTTCGTCAGGAAATTATGACCGACAATGACTACAACGACAGACTAAATCACGGCAGGATGATTCTTGCAGGATACTATGATCATTACAAAAAAGAATTCGAGCGGTGTCTCTTTACAGAAAAGAGCTTTGGCACATCACTCACTTCACAAATTCATTTGGGTGACATCCCACTCACTGGCAAAGCCGACAGAATTGATGAAACAAATAAGGAAGATAAACACGTTAGATTTGTAGACTACAAAACAGGCAAGGTTCGCACTAGAGGTGAAATTGAAGGCACTACAAAAACTTCAGATGGTGGCTATTTTCGCCAGCTTACTTTCTATCGTCTCTTGGCAGATCTCGACAAATCTTTCCCACACAAGGTCATTCAGACCGAACTTGACTTCATTGAACCAGATTCAAAGGGTGAATACCACCGAGAAAGGTTTAACATCACCGAAGAACACGTTGAAAATCTTAAAACCCTTATCGCCGATACTATGAAAAAAATCAGGTCCTTAGACTTTGGTCGCACCGACGATCTCTCAAAGTGCGATCGTTGTCCATTTAGAAATCACTGCTTTCCATAAAAATATTAATCAAAAAATATTCATGACAGATCTTGACCCAATTATCGTAAATATACCCTGCCCAACCAAGAACGAAGCCAAAAAACTGTGCAAAAAACTACTGGAAAAAGATTTGTGTGGTACGGCTAAAATATCTCCGACTTGTCTTATGTACCCCGGTCCAGACGGAGTATCTGACGAAGACATTGTTCTCATGAGTCTAAAAACCACAAAAATAAAGTTAGCTGACATTCATGAACTCATTCTCAAAAATCACAGTTGGGGTACCCCTTGTATCGAGGTCCTGCCCATGCTCACCGATATGTGCTAATTTCGCAAGCGCCAATTTTTACGGCGTGCGGAGATTTAAGATAGATAATTATCTAGGCTAACAAAAGATCCTCAGGCAAGAGGATTTTTTTGTTGATTTTTGAAATAGAATAAGTCATGGAAGTAAAAATAGAACAGTCCTGGAAGGATCTTCTCGGCGATGAATTCAACAAGCCATATTTTTTGGATTTACGAAACTTTGTAAGGGAAGAATACAAAAATGATGAAGTTTATCCAGCACCCAGAAATATATTCAACGCTCTCGACAGTCTGCCTGTGGATGATGTGAAGGTAGTAATCATTGGCCAAGATCCATACCACGAACCAGGTCAAGCCCACGGACTTTCCTTTTCTGTACCAGACGGGGTTAAAATTCCTCCTTCTCTCCAAAATATCTATAAAGAAATCATGTCAGACTTGGGAAAACCAAAATCAGATTCTGGTAATCTGGAAAGGTGGGCGAAGCAAGGGGTTCTTCTTCTAAACGCTACCCTAACTGTCCGGGCCCATCAGGCTGGGTCTCATCAAAAAAAGGGTTGGGAAATTTTTACCGATGCAATCATTCATAAACTAGCTGAGAAAAGAAAGGGTCTGGTCTTTATTCTTTGGGGTAATTATGCGCAAAAAAAAGGTGATTTTATCGACACAAACGTGCATCTTGTTCTTAAGGCACCACACCCATCGCCCCTCTCAGCTCATAATGGTTTCTTTGGAAGCAAGCCATTTAGCAAAACCAACCAGTATCTACTATTACACGGCCAAACCGTTATCGATTGGTAATATTTCTGATACTATAAATTATGACCACAATCACCAAAAACATTTTTATGTTGTTGTTTGTCTCACTACTTCTTTCTGCTTGCACTGTTCAGCCATTGAATAGACCCCAGACCGAAGGAAATAACACGGCACCAGAGGCAGCAAAAGAGCAAAATATGAACACCTCTTTGCGAGAGCTCATGGCCAAGGGGAACAACGTCCAATGCAATTATTCTTTCATCGATCCAGAAACCAAAATTTCTTCAAAAGGCGTAATGTATCTCTCTGGAGAAAAATTTGCTCAAGAAACCGAGATTGTCGTTCCTCCTGAGGGTAGTGCTGTGGGTGGGAAGATGAATATGATTTCGGACGGAACAAATATTTACACCTGGAATCCTGACAAAAAAGATTCTGGAATGAAATTCCCAATCGAAAAAACAGAAGGATCAGATTCAAGTGTACAGAATGGGAAAATTGACTATGACCAAAAAATGGACATGATTTGCACCCCATGGGCTGTAAACCAATCTAAGTTTTCTGTCCCAGGCGATGTAAACTTTACTGACCTCAGTGACATGATGAAAAACATTCCAAGTATGCCATCTGGCATCCCTACAATGCCTGTTGAGTAGTCGTCACTACCAATCGCCACTGCTAACTTGGTTTTCAACTGATTTTATATCCGAGAACCCAGTGCCATTTGTCTTAAATATTAAGTCAAAAGAACAGCTCTTGTTTGAGTTTTGCGAGTCATTTGAGTCTAGACTAAGTATTATCACCCAGTCATTTTTTCCAGATTCTTCCATTTTTCTGGTCACACTCATACTGTCAATTTTTCCATAATATTTTTTCTGCCAATTCTCCATGATTGTGATGCTTAAATTTGAACAAAAAAGAGGGTCTCCAGCCGTTATACGAGACGTGATATCGTAGTCAAAGTCCATCTTCCCATCCTTCTGCAATCTTATCGCTTTGATTTGATACCCACCTGGCCTAATCCCTACAGTGTTAAATAATAAGTTGGTAGCAGTTCCACTTGCTGTATCCCTTCCAGAGAACTCAAGTGTTGTTGCTGACCACTCATTTTGGGTAATTTCTTTGGTGACTATCATGTCTGCATCAGTCGTCCCCGTAAAAACAAGGTTCATGATAAAAAGAAAAAATAAAATTTTTAAAGCCGATCTCCACATAACAAAAATTACTTGCTTTTTAAAAGAACCGATATTTCAGATACAACAATCAGTAACCCGGGAAGGATTACCAGCAAGACAAAACCAATCTTTGTTTTTAGAAAATTTATCAGGTATCCAAGTTTTGGAATCGTCATAACCACTTCTCCTACAATGCTTGAGAAAAAAACCGCTTCTCTGTCACCAGACCTATTTGCATCTCCCTTTGTCAAAAATTCATCGGTTTTTAAACCAGTTCTTTTTTCAATTATTCTATGTGTTACCCTTTTGTTGTCATCATCCAAAAAAGTAATAACATCATTTACAGAATAATCATTTGTCTTGCTAACCACGATGACATCTCCAACCATAATAGAGGGCTCCATCGACCCGGACTGAACGAGGTACATCTTAAGACTACTTCCATTACCAGAAACAAGGTTCCAGACCCAAAGACCGATTAGGGCTGAAACGGAAATCCAAATAATTATCGCTAAAGTATTTGGAGTATTTTTTTTCATTATTGTCCTGACTGGACCAAGTCAAATCCGACATCAAAACCAAGTGAATCGCTTTGGATTTCATTTCCATATCCATCAGCTGCCATGCTCCAAGAAAGTTTAACCTCAGTAGACTGACCAGGGGTTACGATGGCTGGGTTCAAAGTACTCCAAGCTTCAGATATTACAGTTTTGCTATTATGATTTAGTTGGGTTGAGACAACTTCGGTGTTATTTAAATAGACTTTTGCTGTGATGAGATTCCCTAGCTCACCATCACCTAGTCCCGGATCACCACACGTTGTGTCTGCTAATGCTTCTGGGCTATTGCAACCATTTTCCTTGTTAACAATGTTCTCAAGTTTAAAGTAAAGCCTTCCGGGCAGAGTCCCCTTATTTGTTACCGTCCAAGTCTTCGACCCATTCATCGTGTTTGAGTCAGAACCAATATTGTTGATAATAAACGGCTCAACATTTGACCCGTTTGCACCACCAACTTCAAGATCCAAAGTTCCAACAGTAAAATTGCTACCAACACTTTTGGCACTATCCGAGAAATAAGCCTTTGTTGCTTGAAAGGTGGTCACGCACACCACTGTTATTACCAAAATAGATATTGCAATTTGATTTTTCATTTGTTTGACTTATAAAGATAATAACTAATCTGCTTAGAAAATGGCAGAGTATTTAATATAAACAACAAAAAAACAAAATGCAACAAGTATATTCACGTTCAAAATATGCGTATCCAATAAGTAAGTAAAAATATAAACACTTTATATATATTTTCTATCTCTTTATTCTGACTTTTAACTCATATAAATAATGGGAGATAATCCCGATACCACAATCAAAAAAGCAAGGGGAATCTCTCAAAACTACAACCAGCGAAAAAAGCTCCCAGGAAAAGTAATCAATTTACCTCCGAACCGTCTTTTGAATTCAGTAAACCCAATCCATCTTTTCTGTGGCCATCTTTCATCATAAATGCCTTCTAAATCAAAATATCTAATTCCTTCTCTTTTTGCTCTCAGTATCTCCGTCCAAACCAGTTTGTAGTGAGCCCCTGAGAGTCTTCCTGCCTCACTCGTCCAAGTCTGATAGTAGTTCGCCATATCCCTTGTTTTTATAAGCAAAAGCCCAGAATGATATTCGCCATCTTTTTGGCTGACAATTAGACGAACATTGTGACCGAAGTGTTTTTTTAGACTTAGAATTTCCGAAATCTTCATGGTCCATATCTTGCTCCACTTTTTCCAATTACTCAAAAACACTTCTGGGCTTACTTCTTCATTTGTGACATCATCATTTTTTAATATCATACGTTTAGCGTTGGTGGATAGATTGTCCCACAGTTGAGATTCTGTTTGAGATAAATCAACTATAAAAGTTTTGGTAGCCAGGTAAGGCATAGGGGTCAGTTTGTATCCCGCCATTACAAATCCCAGTGAGTCTTGAATTCTGGTCGGTTCAATTATTGAACTTGCCACCCAGTGTTTTCTTTTAATTCTTTTTAAATCGTTCCAGTCTGGGTCGTACTCAGATCTTTGAAGTTTTAGCATTGTTAGCCCAAAAATACCCAACGGCACTATGAATGCATTCATGGTGTGTACTCCGTCAGCGGCTAATATTTCCTCAACTATCCACCCCTTATCAATTAGATATTTACCCCAACCTTCACTCTGTCTTACGTCCTCCATTATTTTTTAAGATGAGCAATTAGTTTTAAAAATGTCCATCTAACCTTGTCGGCTGCTTTGTACAAAAAATATTGGTGTTGATTTACAACCAGGTCATACGTGCCCACAAACTCCACCAGTTCAGCCCCATAACCTTGTTTAAACCGGTGAAAACCGTACCATGGGTCTGTAACATCAGGATCGGGTCCCAGACTACCCCACAAATCAAACAGCTTACACTTTTGACTTTTTCCAAATTTAATTACCTCCCACATCATCAAATTACTTGCCATCACCTCACGATGCAAGTTACTTGACGCCCCGTACGGATAATACAAAACACCATTCAAGCAAAATATGACCCAAGTGGCTAGAATTTTACCTTCATAAACTGCCTTAAAAATATGACCCATCCCGGATCCAACCATGGCTTGCCACATCTTTTGATGGTAGCTCTTGGTGTGAGAGTAAAATCCTTGTCGTTTGGTAGTTTCCTGAGTTAGTTTCCAATAATCTTCAAAACCAGTCTCACTGTCATCTTCTATTATTCTTACCCCTCTTTTCTCCGCCAATCTGACGTTGTATCTTGTCTTCTGTTGCATTTTCTTCAAGATACTATCTTCGCTTTCTGATATATCCAACCAAAAGGAATACTTGGTGAAAAGTGGTTTTCCTGCTATTAGATATTCTTTGTTGCTTAGTTCCTTGATTTTTGATCTTGACCCCTCGCCAGCTTTTTCATTTGGTTCAAACTTTACAAAAATAACTCCTAAATCCTTTGCAATTTTGGAAATTCTTTTGATTGCCTCTTCGTTTGGGATCGCTGATTTTGGGCAATAACCAATGTAAATATTTAATTTTGGTACTTTGTGCCAGGTAATCTGAAACACTTCAGAGTGCCCATCGTCTATTTTTTGAATCAATCTGCTCAATTTGACCCCTGTTTGTTTTCGAAACTCCCCCCATTCCCATGATTGGAGCGGGTGTCTGGCCAGGCTATCAAATAGTTTCTTGTCCTTTTCTGTTGCTTCTCTGATCACCTCTATATTTTACCTCCTCACACCGTCATTGCGAGTCTCGTATGCGAGCCGAAGCAATCCAGGATTTTTCTGGATCGCCACGTCGAGTACTCCTCGCGATGACGGGAAATCCTTACCAATTATCTATATCATCAAAATCATCTTTGGTCGCCTCTGCAACCTCCCAATCCTGCACGATTATTCTCTTTTTTTCTCCAAATTCATCAAATAGATTATTCTTCTTCTCAGTAATAGCTACCATCTTTTCTTGGCTTCCATCTATTAATGATTCTGGGATTTCTGATAAAAAACGAGAAGGAATAGACGAATGTCTCCCCCCATATGTCAGTCTCGATCTGGCCCAAGATAGTGTCAGGTTTTCTTTCGCCCGAGTCATTGCCACATACATGAGCCTTCTTTCTTCTTCTATCTCTTCTTTCCCTCCTTCAAACATAGCCCTCGAGTGGGGGAACAAGCCTTCTTCAAGTCCGATCACAAAAATATTTTCAAACTCCAGACCCTTTGCTGCGTGCACAGTCATGAGCGTAATCTGTGCATTTGATTTGTTTTGTTTAATTTCTGCTTCTGCCAGGGCCGCACTTTCCAGAAACTCAGATACGCTTTGATAATCGCTTGCGACTGCAAGCAACTCATTGATGTTTTCAATTCTCGCAGCATCCTCTTCGTCACGTTCATCGAATTTTTCCAAATAATTTACTTTGTTCATTATTTCCTCTAGTAAGTCTGCCGGAGGATCCGCTTTCCTGTCAGATGAAAGCTCATTAAGCCATGTGTTAAAAATTGCTGCTTTCCGCTTTCCAATTTTTTCAATTCTAATTTTGCTTATTTCCTCATCGGGGTTGTTTACTAGGCGCAGGTACGCAATTAGATCTTTTACCTCGGCTCGGTTATAGAATCTAAGTCCGCCAATTAATTTGTAGGGTATATCACGCTTGATGAGTTCTTCTTCGATGGCTCTTGATTGAGCATTGGTCCTATATAGTACTGCAGCCTCCCTACCTTCGTCTGCAATTTTTCTGCATTTTTCTACTACATATTTAGCCTCGTCTCGCTCGTCTGTCGCCGAAAACAACTTGATATTCTTTCCTTCCTCTCTTGTGGCTAGAAGTCTAAGCGTGGGATGGTTTGTATTATTACTAACTACACCGTAAGCGGCATCAAGAATTTTTTGTGTACTGCGATAATTTTTTGGCAAACTAATTGTTTTTAATCCTGGATATTCACTAGTTAGTAACTGTAAATTTTTGTAATCGGCTCCTCGGAAGGAATAAATTGCTTGTGCTGCGTCCCCAACCGCTGTTATGTTTTGTTCCCCTCCTGCAAGTAGCTTGGTGAGTTCGAATTGCGCCTTGTTAGTATCCTGATACTCATCAACCAAGACCCATTTAAATTTTTCGTTAATCTTGGTTCTAATTCTGTCTATTCGTAACAACTCAACAGTTTTTACTAGCAAGTCATCAAAATCTACGGCATTATTCTTTGTTAGTCTTTCTTGATAAGCCCTCCAAACCCGTGCCAGTTGTCTATAAAAATAATCTCGGGCAGAATTTTCTGTCGTACTCACGTCCACCAAGTCATTTTTCATTTTGCTAATTAGTGACAAAAACATTCCTGGTTTGCTTTGCTTGGGATCAATGTCTAGACTCTTAAGGACTTCCTTCATGACCGACTCTGAATCATCACTATCGAAAATTGCAAAGTTCTGATTGACACCTACATTCATTCCGTAGCTCCGGAGCATCTTTGCACAAAAGGTGTGGAAGGTTCCCGAGAATCCCAGGATAATTCCTTTTTCGCCCATCTTGTGTACTCGCTCTTTCATTTCTCCTGCTGCCTTGTTTGTAAAGGTAAGAAGTGCTATAGAACCGGGATCTACATTCATTTCTTTGACTAGCCAAACTACTCTGTGAATTAATACTTTTGTTTTTCCTGATCCAGCACCAGCCATTACCAAAAGAGGTCCTGTACCATGGGTTACTGCCAGTTTTTGTTCGTCATTCAGATTGTCTTTTGTTTCAGTCATGTAAGTGAGTAAATATACAACACTCTAAGTATATAATTAGAGAGCAGATGAAATACATCATTGGGAACTGGAAAAGTAATCAAAACATCACAGAATCATTGATTTGGCTAGATAGTATATCTGCCCTCAAACCAAAATTTTCTGCTTCTACATCTGTGATACTGTGTCTACCATTCACCGATATTGCAGCTTTCAATCACAAGCTGTCCGACCTGAACCTACCTATCACTACGGGGTCACAAAATGTTTCTCATCTTCCTCCAGGCAAACACACTGGTGAGATAACTGCAAGCATGCTCAGTGAATTAGTTAGCTTTTGCATCGTTGGTCATTCAGAACGCAGACGTGACTTTGGTGAAACCTCAAACATGGTAGCTCAAAAAGCCAGACTTCTTCTCGAAAATTCAATTACTCCAATTGTCTGCCTAGATCTGCCTTATTTGGACGAGCAAATCAAAGAGCTTTTTAAGTTTGACATCGACGTTTCTCGCTGCTTTTTTGTTTTTGAACCAAGCGCGTCAATCGGTAACGGCCGCCCAATTGATCCAATTGAAGCCAACCACGTTGCCAATCAAATCAGTTTTTTGCTAGATAACTCTGCTCCTATTTTGTATGGTGGTTCTGTCACATCCGACAACGCTCCAGGGTTCGTAAATCAAAGTCGCATTGATGGCGTACTAGTGGGGACTGACAGTTTGGAGCCATCACTTTTTGCTGGTATTATTAATAGTCTCAATTAGTCTGTGAAGCTCCGACACCTTAATTTTTCTCGCGTAATCATCAAGATTGCCTCGATGTTCAAAAAAAACATTTCTATTGTTGCTCTGATAGTTTTTTTAATAATTGTGACTGTATTGGGGGTTAAGGGATATTGGTTTTTGGAAAGTCACAACGTCAAACCAATAGACCTTCTCGGTTTTTTTGGTAGTCCCGTCCAGCCAGTAGAAAGTACCAATGGCTACACAAATTTTTTGTTATTAGGAATTAGAGGTGAGGGTTCAGAATCTCCCAACCTCTCAGATTCGATGATTGTATTTTCATTCAATCACGATACTCAAAAAGCCACCATCATTAGTATTCCTCGAGATTTGTGGGTTCCTTCTCTAAAGGCAAAGATAAACACGGCTTATTACTACGGAGAAGAGTCTAGTCCTGGAGCGGGGATTAAGCTTGCCCAAGCCTCAGTATTTGAAGATTTGGGTTTACCAATTCACTACACTGCAGTCGTCAATTTTTCATTGTTCAGACAAGCGGTAGATTTAGTGGGTGGAATTGACATAAATGTAAATCCTGGTTTTACAGACTCTTTGTTTCCCATCCCTGGCAAAGAAAATGCAATTCCAGAGTCCTCAAGATATGAAACAATTACTTTTCTTCCAGGCATGAATCATTTAGATGGTGAGACTGCCCTAAAATTCGTACGGTCTCGTCACTCTGTTGGGGAAGAGGGGACTGATTTTGCAAGGTCCAGAAGACAACAACAGGTTATTTCAGCTCTCCGCGAGAAATTTATGACTCCTGCTTTCTTGCTTGACAAACAAAAGGTTTCTCTCTTGTTGGAAATAATTAACAACAACCTTAAAACAAATATTGCCGAAAATCTTTACCCTACCCTTGCAAAAATGGCTCTTGATTCACAAAGCAATTCAATAGTATCAATACCTTTGTCTGACAGGCCAGACAGCGATGGTATTACTATTCTATACAATCCGCCCACATACCAATATTTCAATGAATGGGTTTTGGTTCCGAAAGATAATAACTGGAACACTCTCAAGTTGTATATCAAAAACAAATTGCAGTAACTCAGTGGTATGGTTTATTTCACCCTTATTAGATAGGCGTCCTCATACCTCCACACCTCCTCACCCAGCGAAAGGATTTTTGATTCGCTAACCTTGTACTGACCCCTCTCATAATTGCCCACATAAATCCAACCCACATTATATTTTTTAATTATCTCGTTTGTTTTTTTCTGGTCAAAATCTTCATAAATGACTCTCACATCTTCAGCTCTTGTAGCCACGACTTCATACCCACCTCTCCATAACCATTCATGGACTCTCCACCCCTGTATAGATGGAACCCCAGAAAAAACAGAGATCGAATTTTCGTGTGTATAGTTATCCCCGACAGATTCGACCAGATTCTTTCCGTCAAAATTAGCGCGCAAATAATTAACAGCTCCGAATATTTCTGGAGTTGATGTCTCAAGCCATCTCTCTCCATTAAGCCCTTGATAGTTCTCAAAATTATTATAAAAAGTAGTAAAAGCTTGGGCTGGAAAAATCATCGTCCCACAGAAGAAAAATATCATAATTATCGTGGCAGGCAGTCTCCATAGTCTTGACATTTTTCTTTCACTGTCAAACAATCTCCCCCACAAAGAACCGAGCAAAAGACCGATCATCGCGGATGCTTGATAAGTAAGCTTAAACATTGTATTTGCCCTTGGGTGGTCTGGGTAAATATCCTTTGCGTACACTATCTCAGGGATAATTATCAACAAAACAATTGTCAGAGCCATAGTCCTAATTATATTTTTGTTAATTCCATGTCCTTCTGTAATTACAGACATAAGTACTACAATTAATCCGCCGCTCCATAATGCCGCAAGCTTCCATAGTTCAGAACGAAGCGATACTGCTGCAATGCCATTTGAAATCGAATTAAAGCTTAGCCACCAAGGCAGTGCTGTAATCGCCATGAATAACAACATTACTCCTGCTGATCGAATCAGAAAGAGAATGTTTTTCTTCCCTTGGAACAGAAATTGAATTCCGGCAACCACCAAAAAGAGACCGTATACTGCCACGTCCCAGGTATTAGTCATCATCATTACTCCAAAAAATATGCCCATGATTATTTCGTTCTTCCACTGTTTAAAATGAATCCAATGAGTAGCAACCAAGATAAAAGCTAGGACTATTGGCAGGTCCAGCAAGTGACCATGAAGATCAGCAACTACGAAGCTGTATCCAGGAAACTCATGAATTGTGTTGTAAATAAATCTCGTCGCGTCAGCGTACCAGTAGCCAGTTAGGCCTTTTTCCTTTAGCATGTACCAAATGATATGAGTATTGCCAGCAAAGGCCACTCCAAAAGCCCCAATTACGCCTCCCATCATAGATGCAAAAAGATTCTTGGTACTTGTCATTGCCAAGATTACCCCAAACGAAATCTGCATAGTAAGTCCCGCTATAAAACCAAGGACAATGTTGTATCCAGTAGCTGGCAAAACATTAAAAAATCTAATTAAGATACTTGCCCAGAAATGGCCAAAAGAATAATAGTTGATGATTTTACCTGCCTGCCACATGTCTTGTGTTGGTAGTACGCTAGTGCTTAAGTATCTGTTCACGAAACCAAAATCCATAAATTTTTCCAGGCTGTCTATATTTGGCATAAATCCACGAGCGATGGTCACGACAAAAAATCCAACTAGAAAAAGATATTCCTCAATGACAATGACTTTTATCAGATCAACATTTAATCGAAAAACCATTCCCGCTTGATCCCAAGCAATCAGCAGATTAAAAACTAGCAGTATGCCGGTCACAATAATTAAAAAGGTAGTATTGTTCACGGGCAGTCCCAAGTTACCAATCTCCCAAACAATTAGTGCCGAAAATAAAGTTGTAAATATTCGCGTGAGTGACCATCCGTTATCTGGAAGCTTGTTGAAAAGAACCCTCGTCGCCGGCCAAGAAACTAACCCAAGAACCAAGCTTACAAAATAGATTCTAAGAATAGTGAGCAGGTCCTGACTAATCATTCTTTGAGTCTAATTGTTTGTAAACTTCATTGGCGACTTCATTGCCCATCCTTACGGCATAGTTAGTGCCCCTATCAAACGGGTATACCATACTCATGTTTGCTACAAAGATACTCCGGGTCTCTGAAAAATCTTTCTGAAGCATTTGTGAATAATTGACAGGAAAAACAGGTTGAGCAAACGGCTTCCTAATCAGGAAGCTATTTTTAATCCAACTTTTATCAAACTTATTATTTATCAATTTTAAATATGGTAAGTACATCGATATAATTTCTGACTTTGTCATTTTCAGCTGTTTATTATCAGACTCGAGATAATTCCCCAAATATACGATTCTGTTCCCTCCATAATATTTCTTGTCGACCATATTGGTGTGTTCAACCACGACCAAAAATGGCCATTTTTTTTCTAATACATTCATCCAATACCCTTTTGTAAGCTTGGTATTCATCTCTAAAATTATGGTTTGTGCGGACAAGTAGTCAATTTTTGGGATTGTAATACTTGGACATATCGCTTTTGCTATCGGAGCGGGTGTGGTAACTACTACAGCATCAAACACTTCATCGTTAATTGCGATCTTGTTGTTCTTTGTTGCAGACATATTGCTTTTGTCTATTCGAGAATTTAGGGAAATTACTCCTCCTGAATTAACAATGTATTCCCCAATCTTGTCTGCTAACATTTGGAAGCCTTGTTTAAAATAGCCAAGGTTTTTAGTTCTCTTTGCTACTCTGGTCCAAAACCACGCCATATTTACGGAGCTGTATTGTGATCCAAACTTTGCCTTTAATAATCTCAGCCAAATTTTCTGGTATGCTTCTTGGCCTATCATTTTTGGCAGTAAATCAACTACCCTGTATTTCTCCAAGAATAATCCATTGGGAATTAATTTAAGTATCGCAAGTCCAACTCCCATATAAGCCCGCGAAAAGAAATTGATCTTAGAAAATTTTAGTACAGATAGGGGAGAGTCAAGCTGAATTTCCTCATTATCTATAAAACTCGTGGTAAGTGGGGTGTACTCTGTCATTGGCCAACCAACCTTACCAGCCAGTGAAATTATATCTTGATCATTCGTAAACACGTGGTGATAAAAATCTTCCAATGACCACTTCCACCCCTTTCCTTTAAATCCTTCTGCTAACCCCCCCAAATTATTTTCTGATTCAAAAACAGTAACTGCCACACCTTTGTTCACAAGATTGGCTGCGCAAGCCAATCCTGTGAACCCTCCTCCAATCACAGCAACTTTCACGAAAGTTTAAAATGCTAACAAAATTCCTATGATAGCCAGTAGCAGTCCTCCTCCAAAGGCAGCTACGCCAGGGAAATCTAAGATTCCAGTTTCTGGAAGAACTGTGGGTTCAATCGTTGTCGTGGCAATTGGTGCATCAGTAAGTGTGGCTGTGGGTGTTGATGTAGCAGTAACTGTTGCTGTAGGAGTCGCAGTAGCTGTTGGGCAAGTACACCCAGCAGTCTGCAAACATGCACTGTTTCTACATTTACTCGTGCTCTCATCGCAAACCAGCGACCCAGTACACTCATCATCGCTCGTGCATGTGTGATTACATCCTACTACAGTGCTCACAGTTAGGTCCTTTGTGGCGTTCTTATTTGTCGATCCGTAGACAACACTTCCTGTGTTTTTGATAACCACTCCATTTGCAGCGTCTGCGCTTAATTTCATTCTAAAAGAGCGCTTGGCACTAGCGTCTGCTGCTAAGGTAATTCCTGCACATGTGACCTTTTTATCAGTTGCTGAATAGGTACATCCTGTGTCGGCATCTACGAAAGTAAGAATGTCTTGATTCTCACCTGACAATGTGTCAGAAATTATTGCAACCGGGGCAGCAACCTCACCGGTATTTTTTATTTCGATAGAGTAAACAAAAGTTTGGTTCTTTGCCAGAGTGTCAATTTCTGTCTTCAAGTCATAATTGCCTGCTACATTTCCAGTCTCATCCCAGAAAGCCTTTTTGACTATCGTCAGTGACCCTGTTAGACAAGCGGCCACTGCGGGACATGTTTTCTTGACGGCGGTTCCGCATGAATTTTTACATGTAGAGATTTCGGTAGCAGGTCTGTCGGTAGCACCACATGTGGTTACACAATCAGGGTCGCAAGTGATTATGCTGGTAGGAGTACAAGCAGCAGAGCTGTAAATCAGGTTTTTTGTCGCACTTTTTATTACAGTCCCCAGCACTACCTTTGCAGTATTCTTAATGGTTGGTCCGGTGTCTCCTTGCTCAATAGCATAGGTACCGACGTCACCTTTGGCAGTCATCCTAAAGGAGAATGAAGCACTCGCTGATGGCGCCAGTGAAACGATGGGGCAGGTAATTGTTTTGGACGTAGCAGTATATGTACATTTTGACTCTACATCCTTAAAGGTTAAATTATTTTGGTTCTGGCCGCTAAGTATGTCTGTCACTGTAGCGTTTGTTGCAGTCGTAGTGCCCGTATTTTTTACAACGATGTTGTAGACAAAAGTCTGGTCTGTAGAGACAGAATTAATTTCTGTGACCAGTTTAAACGGAACCGCGTTATCCAAATAAGCTTTTTTGACAATTGACAGGATTGGCAAGTCACATGCAGGTGTGGCTTCGCAATTTTTTGTCGTCGCCACGCCACAAGAGTTTGTGCAAGTATTAATAGTAGATGATGGTCTTCCGCATTCAGTCGGACAATCTGGGCTACAGGTAATTACACCAGTAGGCGTACACGGAACTTTGCCATTCAATGTACATGCAGCGGACGGTGAGCTCCAACAGATTGTTGAGCCATCACCCTTTTTGCATTTGCCATCTACGGAATCGCAAGTTAGCCCTTGTAGACATGTGTTTGCCGCGCTACAGTTTCCGCATTCCAGAACCCCAGTCGCAGCTTTCGGCTGACTACTCGGCGCAGTGGGGGCTACTGATTTTTGTCCACTGATTCTCGAAGAAATAAAAATTGTTGCGATACCTAGTATCACAATCAAAAATATCAATCCTAATGCTAAAATTTTTTTTCGGTTTTTCATTTTTCTTTAGGTTAATTACAAGTATGCATTTACAGTGGCTTGCTGCTCACTTGTGCACTAAATTTATAATTACCTACGTCTTTAACTGTGTAACTGTAAGTAGAAATCATCTTTGCACTGTCTAGGTATCCAGTACTTCTAAAAACATCCTGTGTGGGGGCGACCCCGCCGGTCTGAGAGATGGTAAATTGAGCTGTTAGGTTTGCAATAGACCCTTTACATGCCAGCAAGACAACGGAGTTTTTATTCAGTGAGTCCAACTCGGCTTGGGTCATCAATATTGGAGCGGTTCCTGAGGTACCAGGTTTATAAGCCTTTAACTCGACACAATTTCCAACTACGACACTCGGAGTACTTAGTGTCTTAAATGACTTTACGGCAGCGGCGTTGTCACATCCAGGATAATCCCACATCATTAGTCGCCAGTAATAAGTAGTATCAGCCTTTAAATTCGACACTTCGTACTCACTTGGAGTTGCCTTGATATCATAATCGGTATTTTCATTCACAGGACATGTGGCGCTTGTAGATTTAGAATTAAGTGATGAACATGCTGATGTAGGGTTGTCAGTTGTAGCGACCCACATTTTTACATAAGTACCCTTGCCTGGCGTCCATTTTAGTTTTACTTTTGTTGGGGAAATATTTTCGATAGTGAGCCCTGTTGCGGGACTAATATCACACGTAGGAGGTCTGGATGGGGTTACTTTGCTCTCCGAACACAATACATCTCCCACGCCACTTCCGCCACCTGGATGAGCGGCATTTGGTCCATTACACCACCACTGGTGATTTGGTGATGCGGTGTCCCAGTCATTCGTCCATCCAGAAGTTCCCTTCGAACAATTGTAGTGAGTAGCTGCACAAACTCCATTGTCCGTACTTGCAGCCATGGGCTCACTTGCGGGAGCAGTTGGGGCCAAGGCAGTCTGTGAGCTCAGTCTATTGGAAATATAAAAAGTAGCTCCAGCTACACCAACTATCAAAAAGACAGAGAGCGCAGCAATCACAGCAGGAAAAGCTTTATTTCTCTTCTTGATTGGTAGAGGAGTATCGGAAACCAAAATCGGAGTTGGTTCTTGTGCTGTTGTTTGGGTTTCTGTTTGGATGGGTGTTGGGGGAATAATCTGTGGTGGAACTGGAGGAGGCGTAATACCTGGAACAATTGGGTTAATCAATGTCTCACCCTGACCTGATTGGTTTTGTTGGCTGTTGTCGTTCATGATATTAAGTGGCCCAAAATAGACCTAATTCAACTATAGATATCCGAGTGCCTCACGTCAATAGAAAGTCAGTGATTTTATAGAGCCAACATGATTCCAATGATGGCCAGCAGTAATCCTCCGCCAAATGCAGCGATGCCAGGGTAATCCAAAATACCTGCCTCTGGCAATGTTGTAGGAATTGCAGTTGGTTCTGTGGTGGCCAGCAAACATGTACAGGTGGTTCTTGTAGTACAAGATTCGTTCCTGCACATACCTGAGGCGCTGTCACAAATGAGTCCAGAGATACAATCAGAATCTGCTTCACACGCTCTATTACATTTTGCCAGAGCTACTGTTGGTGCTATTGTCGGGGTTGCTGTCGCTGTTGGACAAATACAGTTTACGGTTTCCAGACATCCACTAGCTCTACACTTGTTTGAAGTGGTGTCACAAATCAAGTTTCCACTACACTCTTCGTCGTTTGTACATGTGTTGTTGCATGCGACAACAGTACTAATATTTAGAGTATTCTCAGCATCTTTTGATTTTCCTGTGGGGTACCATACTGTAGCCTTGTTCTTGATTGTCTCACCGTTTACGGCACCAGCACTGACTTTAACTCTAAAAGCAAATATTTTTTCCTGATCAGCAGCAAGGTTAATGTTTTCGCACAAGATTGTTCTGGTAGCTGCTACATAACTACACTTCGAAGTATCGGTGTCCACAAAAGTTAGTTCGTCTTGCCCAACCCCCTCAAGAGCGTCTTTGATATATACATCCTGAGTTGCAGCTACTGTGCTAGTGTTTTTTAGGTAAATAGCGTAAACAAAGGTCTGATTTTTTGACACTTTTGTAATTTCATTCGTAAGTGAATAGTTTCCTGGGGTATTTGATGTTTCATTGTTAAATGCCTTTTTTGAAATGCTAATGTCTAAGACCCCACACGCTTCCGTAGCTGGACATGCTTTCGTCTTCGCAGCTCCACAAGAATCCTTACAAGTAGTTATTGTGCTTGCTGGTTTACCACACTCTGTGGGGCAATCAGGGTTGCAAGTAAT
>Ga0172375_10000230_pt1 | contig 87939 bp, 105 predicted proteins | sample LakKiv1m_FD_114537 | JGI IMG/M metagenome (GOLD analysis project Ga0172375, IMG submission 114537) | Freshwater microbial communities from Kabuno Bay, South-Kivu, Congo - kab_092012_11.1m | ecosystem: Environmental > Aquatic > Freshwater > Lake | place: Democratic Republic of the Congo... | reverse complement strand
GGGCACTACCCCAATATTTGGTTCAATGGTAGCAAACGGAAAATTAGCAACATACGCCTGTTGCTTTTTAAGAAGTGCATTAAATAAAGTTGATTTTCCAACATTTGGTAGACCAACTATTCCTACGCTCAAGCCCATATCCCAACTTTTCGGTGATTGTGACTGGTAATGGTAAATGTGCCCATATTTCTGCACCGCTCCTTTCTGTTACGATAACTTTGTCTATTATATCTCGAATTACTCGGAATTTATCACTAAAATCTATATTCTTAACAACATTCATTACTTCTTCTAATAGTTCATCGACTTCTATCTGGACATTAACTTCAGCCGATTTATTGGCTAATTCTGATAATTGTTTCTGATAAGAAACTCTTCTTTTTTTGGCATCTTTCATCAAATTCTGAAACTGGTCAAATTCTAGAGTTCCGACCCCATAAGCTTTTGAATAACGATTTTCTTCTTCTGTAGTCTTTACAATCATTTCGTTTAATCTACGCTTCTCAAGCAGGTCTTCACTACTCAATACCGATACCGATTTAATCCACTTTTCGGCATATTTCTTCATTATTGGGTAACTAAAAAGCTTTTTTCTTAGCTCTTTCCAAAGCAAACCATCCAAAATTGCAGCGTTTATGCCACTTGATTTGCATTTTCTCTCGTAAACCCCGCTCCTAATCCTATCAATACACCTGTAATAAAAGTGTCCATTCTTGCTACAGCCATCACCAACCCTTTTGTTGCCACAACCACAATAGATTAAACCAGAAAGCAAATAGTCATATTTGGATTTTTTGTTTGCATAGATTCTATTGTATTCAAGTTTCTTTTGAACTTTCTCAAATAGCGAATAGTCAGTAATTATTCTGGGAACATCAAAGGGAATCCAATCCTCTCGGGATTTCACTCTTCTACTACTCTTCTTAACTTTCTTATATTTACCATTGTTCATCGGATGTTTAGCGACAACTGCTTCCGATTTATTATAAAAGGCCTTTCCTGTTACATAGGTTTCCTGTTTAAGAAGTCTGGTTAAAACACTTTTGGACCAGAAATCAGACTTGCCTTTCTGTGGCATTATTTTTAGGTCAAATAGTCTCCTCTGAATTGAATGGACAGCAATGTTATCATTCCCAAACCAGTTCCAAATCTTTCTTATTACCCCCGCCTCATACTCGTTTATCAAATAATCCACATTGCCGTCTTCCCGCTTCCTGTAGGTATAACCATATAAAGCCTGACCATTTATTATCTTCCCCTCTTTTGCGTGATACATTTTTCCTCTTCTCATTCTCTCCGCAATCTTAATTCTTTCGTATTCGTGGAATACCCCCTGCATTGATTGCAAAACTTTTTCTTCTGGGGTTGTAGCTTTAACATCGTGGAGTGAAATAAATTGGATACCCAAATCACTTAACTCACTTATCACCAACTCTTGATGGAAGAAGGTTCTGGAAAGTCTTCCTCTATCGTAAACATAAATCGCTTCAAAACTATTGTTCTTAGCTGCATCTCTTAAATTGTCTAATGAAGGTCTAGCCAATAGCTCTCCACTCCACCCATCGTCTATAAAAATATTTTGGGGTAATAAAGTGTTTCCATCTTCAGCTATTTTTCTTTTGACCTCATCTAACTGAGATTCAATTGTCTGCTCGTTTTCCTGCCTACCTGTTGAAACTCTCGCATAAAGGGCAACATTCATCGGTTCTTGTATTTGATTATCTGTTTTCATTTTCTTGTCTTAAAAATACCCGCCAACTTATTTGAATCAATTCTCCAAGACCTACCGAACTTAAAAGCTGGAATTTCCCCCTTAACCGCCAACCTATAAACAGTTCTCTTATTAACTCTTAGCATCTTGGCTACCTCCTCGATTGTTAGATATTGGCTTTTCATATTGCACTTCAGTGTATTTCTGTGACATGTTGTTTGTCAATATCCTTTTCATCAAAATGTTCTTTCTAGCTATCTCAAATATCCTAAAATAGGCAGTTTCCACCCTCTTTCCATCAGAAACCATATCCTTGAATGTAATTAGTGGTAATAAAGGCTTATTCATATTGGTTTTACTCCAAAAATATCCTCGATTTGAGCATCCGTTGCCCCCTCCTCCCCCCTCTGACTCACTATTTCTTGAGTTCCAGATGTAGTGAGTTGGACTAGGGGGTAAATTAGAAGCTTTCTCTTGTCTAATGGGTCCTGTTCCTCTGAGACAAGTCCAGAAGTCTTCATCATTGGAATTATTTCCTGCCTCAATTGCCAGTCTGGTATATGTCTGCCATATACCTCGAAGTGTTTCTTCAAGACTTCCTGTCTAGTTAAACCAACCTTTCCTTTTTCTTCGTATACTGGAACAATTACTTCTCTATAAAGGTTCAGTATGTATGGAGAAACACCCAAATCCTGAGCCACGCTTATTTCATCCCAAATCTTAAATGCGTTTTCTAAATCCTTTTCGTTGGTTATTACTGCTTCACCCGTCTTTTCTCTTGTCCACAAATTAAGTAAAGCAAAAGCTTTAGCCAAAGAAGCGATTCTCTGAATATCTCTCGAATGTCTGGGTTTAAGAACCTTATTCCTCTCATAAAACATTTGGAGAAGTTTATCTGGATTTCCTAAATGAATTTCTCTTATAAGTGAATCTCGCACTGCAATTATTCTTTCCTTTAGAGCTTGCCTTTCGGGATTTTCATTAAGCAGTTTGAAATATCCTTCTTTATCCGCCTCCTTCTTTACTCTCTCAAAAATGGCTTCCCTTATCTTCTCTTGATTAGTTTCAGGACTAAGTAAAATAAATCTAGTTAGCTCCTGCTCATCAAGGTTAAAGTTGGCAGAACAGAATAAAACCGCAGGATAACCTTTAATATAAATATCTTTTGTTCTTATTCCCCCCTTGGCCGACTTATCAGTAATCTTTACCAGTATCTCCTTCTCATCGTGGCTTAGAAGTGGTCTAAGGTGTTGTAGCAACAAGGAGTGTGGCATATCCAGAAAAACAACGATTTTTCTTTCAAGATTCACCACATAGCCATTCTTTTCTTTTGAATACTCGCTAGTCGTATGGAAAAACGAAGTCGGGCTAGCGTAACCAAGTTTTAGAACATCTTCTTTTGGAAACAGGTCGGCAATCTCTAGGGCAAGATAACTTTTACCACTAGCCGAAGGTGCATTAAAGGAAAGGTTTATCTGACTACTTTCCGAATAGGCTAAAAGTTGACAGAGAAAGACAAGTAGTTTATTGAAGTCGTCCTTTTTGATAGTTTGACCCAATACATTTAATATGTCTTTGGGGCTTATTTCTCCCCACTCTTTTTCGACCTTATCATTATCAGCAATTGATTCCTTAATATCTTCCGCTGGGTCAAATGTTATTTTGTCTGGTTGCATAATTCCTCCAATCTTTTCGCCAATTCCAGCCTCTTTTTGCAAGCCTTTTGGTAATACAATCTTGCAATTTCTCTATCTTCATTCTTTAGGCCCCAACTTTTAATCAACCAGTCTTTAGCCAAATCATCTGCATCTCCGTAAAGTTCAAGAGCTTTTTCAATAACATTAAAATTTTCCATATTAAATACCGCTATGTAGCCTCGTTTTAAGCTCGTTAATTGATTCAATAAGTTTTCTGCTTTGAAGATTAAGGTCTCCCGACCAATGGCGAGATATTATTTGTTCACACTCAAACGGCGGCTCTTCCAAGATAAAAGTTACAAACCCACCAATCTGTCTCTCAACGGCCTTCAATTTACATCCAGCCGCTAGGCATACCGCCACAAGGTAAAAATCCTTGCTAGAAAAGTGGTCAATTACATTTTTCATAGTATCTGGAATTTTTATATTCCAAGACCACTATGTTTTTATGACCCGAAGCTGTCAATATAGGGAAAATGAGCCTGAGGAAGTCATATATCCAGTCATATTGTCATATTCTTATTTATGACGGATTTTATGCCAATTTAAAAATCCACTCGCCAGAAGACTTATCAAATCTCCATTCAATCCTCTCGGATATGCTTACCTTGGGTTTGATTATTTTATCCCTCACATTACTTACCAATTCTCCTATCCTGCTTACTTCCAATTCGTCCTTGTGTAGCTGTTTGTATTTTAATGCAATTTTGTCCGAAGTATATTTACTTACCCCGTCAGAACTTAAGTAATAAAAGACCTCAAAAATTTTCCTTGATTGTTCGGCCTTGGAAAAGTCTAAACTTTCCACACTTCCGTTTGCCAACTTAAAAAATAGTTGACGATTTTCATACCAGAAAGGCCTTTGTTGTTGACTGCTGATTGTCTGTGATGCTTCATTTAAAGTTTTTTCTTTCCAATTAGAAGCTTTTTTACGGTCTATAACAACATACACAAGACCTCTTGCCCCGTTTGGCGCAATGTTTTTTTGTGTCGGTGTAGAAATACTATAAAGGCTAAAATCCCACACACCACCTGTAAATTCTCTGTAGTTTCTTTGAAGAACTGTTACTAATATATCGTGATATTGTTTTTGGGTTGGGGTTGTGGTCAATCTATTAAAATTATCTGGAATTATAAAATTTCCATTGTAGAGAATCTTTAAAACACCCTCCTTTTCCAAATATTGGGGAGTTCGATCAATGACAAAACCGTATCCTGTAGGTATTTCGGGAGAACTAGGGTAAGAAAAAACATCAAACTCAGACTGGGCTAAATGAACAACCACGAAATCTTCAAAGGTGTCAGATAAAATCCTGTTAATCAATTTCAAACAGTCATACTTCAGATTTTCCATATTCCATTAAAAAACCCGTTTATCACGGGCAGTTTATACTTGTATATTACCACACTATAGCTACCCTATTTCTTGGATTTTACTGACATTGTGGAGTAAAATCGGCTTACTGACTCAAATGGAAAACGAAAACAACAATTCAGTTAAGGCAATTCTCTGGATCGCAGGAATTATATTTTTTGTGTGGCTTATTTTCTTTTCTGACAACAGCTCTAAACCTGAGCGAATTACCGAAGATTTTGAAAATGGTAATTCAATTGATATGGAAGTTGACCGTTCGATAATAAGTGATAATTGGGAATGTACTAGTGATTGCTCTGGGCATGATGCAGGTTATGAATGGGCAGAAGATAACGGAATTACTGATGCAGGTGATTGTGGCGGAAAATCGGAGTCCTTTATTGAGGGTTGTGAGGCTTACGCTAACGAGAATTATTGAAGATTATCTCCACCAGTTAATTGTCCCTGCTCTTCCTGTATATGGGTTGTAGTTTCCTTTTGAACTATAATTATCAAACCTATATCTATTTGGGCTAGTTCTATAATAGGAGTTCACATATGTGCCTCTCCTAGTAGTATATCCTCTCACTCGAATAGTCCTTGCCTCAATGAATGAGGTTGAAGCCGTAAGTAACGTTACTGCAATTGCCAGGGAAAGAAGAATCTTTTTTATCATCAGTTAAGTATAACAACTTCTGTCAACAATTTCTTGGATTTTACTGAGAAACGGGTGTAAAATTTGGTTGATAGTTTATCAATATGTAATATGAATATTAAATGGCCCTCAATTATTTCTGGGGTTCTTCTGCTCTTAGGAATATTGAATATCTGGCCATACGACTATTACATAATCCTCAGGTGGGTTGTCTGCGGAGTAGCTGTTTTTAATGCAGTAGGCTTCTCGAAACCAAAGTTAACAGGTTGGGTGCTTGTCTTTGGGGCTTTGGCTTTCCTATTCAACCCTCTTGTTCCTATTTATATGAATAAAAGTTCTTGGGTTGGAATAGATTTAATTTCGGCAGTTTTATTTTTTATTTCAGCATATTCGATTAAACAAAAATGAAAAGAATACTTTTTATCTTACTTCAAATTTCCCTAGCTACATTATGGCTATTTAACTTTGGTGCAGGACTAATAGGTGGAGGGTGGCTCCTATTATCTGGTGGGTGGAGACTGGTTGTTTCTGGTTTGCTTATCTCATTTATTATGCCTTGGGCGTATACGATTGCCTTTCTCCCAGGCATGCTTTTCACTGGTCTATTTGCAAAAGCTGTAGAGAAGAACAGTAGATTTTGGGCTTCAATACTAGGTTTTATTGCGGCCGGTTATCAATATTTCATATTGGCATTTTGGGTAACGTATATTTTTGCTTGGTTTGTACTTGAGGGAGGCTATTCAACTATCGCATTAGCGTTATGGGGATATTCGGTTGTTATGGGACCGATAGGATATATGGCTTCAAAAGAAGGTGACAATGCCACAGGAACTACTCTTGGGGTCTTGTTTACACAAATTTCATATATAGCCTTAGTTATCAACCACTTTGCTGGAGGGAGTATTGACCAGGGAAACTTAATCGTATGGATATTTCTAATCATTTTCGTAGTCTTGGTTGTATCGGTTCTAAACCTTGTTTTTCCTAAAAAAACTGAGGTTTCAGAAATTACATCACCTATCATTGAGAGTGAATCTAAATCTACCACATACTTTTCAAGATTATTTAAAGGGAGACTAAACAGAGTAAATTTTCTTTTTGGAAATATCATTATGTATGCTGTTGTCATTGCCTTAGTATTTGTTTTAAACGACACGTTTTACAGTATAGCCTCATACACGATTACTATTGTTTATAGCTTATCTCTCTATATAAGGAGACTTCATGATATTGGCAGAAGTGGCTGGTATGTTTTAGTAGGCTTAATTCCAATTGTTAATTTTATCTTTTTGTTCTGGTTACTCCTTGCAAGAGGAGAGGATTTCCCTAACCGATTCGGAGAACATCCTCAAAAAGGAACAAATATTAAGAAGTCATTAGCGTTTGAATAAACTTATGAAAAAAATTGATCAAAAATACGTTGTGGCAATTATTATCAGCTTGATCCTTGGTGCTTCAATACTGGGGTATGGTTATTTAGAATACAAGTCAAAGAAAGATCAACTTGAGGCAAAAAAACAAGAAGCTCTTGATTTAAAAACCCAGCAAGAAGAACAAGCTGCCCAAAAAAAGAAAGACTACTATACTTGTGTTATGTTAGCCGAAACCCAACATGAATCGTGGTGGAATAGTAGTTGTAAAAACTTTGGGGTTAACAAAAAGACTGATGGTTGCACACTTCCTGAATATAATGCAGACCAGATAAACGCTAAGCGGGATAAAGATATTCAGAACTGCGTAACTCTCTACAAATAATGAAAAATAAATTACCCATAAACACAGTGCTTATAGCATCATTTTCTTTTGTTTTAGGTATCTTTATCCAAGATAGATTCAATCTTATAAAAAACAATCTGAAAATTGTTTTCAACGACTTTCCAGAAACAAAACAGGGAGAGATGGGACTGCCTTCGAAATACGATTTGAGCAATAAACAATTTGGGAAATTAATCGAATCAAAAAAAATTATAATTAACAATAATCTTTACGAGCTCACAGCGTCTCAATATCTAGATGATGGTATTATCGGTTATAGCGTAGAGGTTAATGACGCTTCAAAGGTTGGTCAGCCGGATACCTTCCCTATCGTAGAAGGCTTAATAGTCCATAATCAGAAATCAGGACGGGCTATACAATTTTACGATATGGCAATCCAAATGATGGATTTCACCCCCCATGAATATCTCCTTACTGGTAAATTATACCTACCAGATATAAATAACGATAAATTAAAAGAGTTTGCAATAACTACCAGTAGTGGTGGAAACTCCTTGGCTTCATCAAAAATATTAATATTTCAAATAACCCAAGAGGGAAAATATAAACTCCTAAATCCAAATCTAGATATTAACCCACATTTAAATATAAGCGGCGTATCTGATATTGACCAAGACGGTATTTATGAACTAATAGTTACAGATGATGATTGGGAAATATCGAGCTGCACAGACCACGCAAGTGGGCCCATTACTGTGTATATATACTCTTGGAATAATGAAAAGGGATACATTGAAAATTCGTCTAAATATCCTAAATATTATCAAGATATGATTGCTAGAGACATTTCAAAAGAATGCTCAGGTAAAAAAGATTTCTGTTTTGGCCCTGCTCTACAGCGCTACTTTGCCTACAAACAGATGGGGAAAGAAAAAGAAGGTTGGACGGAGTTTCTAAGAATGACAAATGGGGTTTCAGATTCAATGTGGCCATCTAAAACGTGTTTAAAACATGTTATAAACCTTCACAACTCTAATCAAACAATAGTACCTCCGAATAAAACAACTGAAGAATTGTTTGATGGTGGCTGACAGAAATAGTGAGTTAGACTGGGGTATAATAGGATTATGAATTTACTAATTACTATATTATTGGGTTTTGCTATCGTTTTTCTTACTTACTTCCTAATAAACATCCTAAATAAAATCTCTAATCACCTTCGGATTATTCGCCTGCAGCTAGAAATTCAAAACCCTTGTTTTGTTTCAGAAGAACTACTAGAGCTTGATAAAAACATAAATTACTGGAAAGAAAAAATGTGGAAATATAAGGACGATATTGGAGAAACAAATAAAGAAATACGGGATATTACCTTTAATCTGTTTTGGGCTTATGTGGAAAGATTAAACCATTTTAGGGTGATGGTGGCTGAATCAAAAGTTTTGGGTAACCCAAACAAAACTCACGAAAAATACGAGAAATGGCTTGATAAAAATGAGGAGGATATTAGAAGAATGGAGAAAAGGGCAACGGAGATAAATGACAAAATTAAAGATGAAATTGGCAAGAGAGACTTGGACTTAGAGTTCTTAGGTAAGTGGGATACTTCGGAAAACTAAAGATATGTATAAAATCATTCAGAAGTTACCAAGCGACATTAAAAAGTTGGGTACAATAGGGACTTTATCTTATGCAGGTTCTGTTCTGTGTTTTATAGCAGCATTTTCAACTGATTTTTCTAATACAGCAAAGGGTTGGGCCTTAATCATTGCTGGTGTTGCACTCTTATTTTTTTCAGGTGCGATTTACCTCAAAGAATCGTTGGCAAAAACCGCAAACAGAAGAGAGGCGCTCACTGTACTAAAAGAAGTATATAATCGCCTTGCAGAAGCAAGCCCAAAAGGAACGAAAGAGCAAACAGTTTCAATTACTATGACTATTGCGGAGCTGCCCAAAAGAATTCTCGAAGTGATTGATAAATTATAATCTACCAACCTAACAAACTACTCAGTTTTCTGAATCTTTTACTCTCTCTTTGTTTATCATAAGTTAATTTGTGGCAATTTCTGCAAGCTAAAATAGTAGAATTTGGCGGAAAATATAGATACTTTACCCGCCTACCGCAAACATTACAAATAAACCAAAAGACAAACCCCTTCCCCAGATTTGATTTTGAATAAGTAAGCCTAATGTTGTTTGACTCTGAATAATCAACTTTTCCATAATTATCCTGTTTCAGATTGATATTTGTGCCTGTTTCAATATCTTTTATCAAGGTTTTAACATCCTCCTCATTACTCAAGTTGTATTCCTTCTTAATTATTGGTTTGGGACCATTCGCATTAAACAAATAGTTTCTTACGCACACACCTGCACTGATCTTCTGAGATTCTTCTACTACTGGTCGTTTTCCATATCGGAGGCTAAACATATAAAATAACCTAAATTGCTAACAATCATTAAGCATTTTTAACTTGAACTGCTTGGTTATTCCCCACCACAGCATTATTTGCCTTGATATTCACTTCAAATGACGGATTTCTTAGACCTCTGAGCACTTGTAGTGAGGTTTGGTAGTGCCTTTGTGCCCTATCCAATTCTCTACTCAAAACATCAAGATATTTAACTCCCATATCTGTAATTGAGCCGATTTCTAAATAAGCTCTAATTCTATCTTGAATCCACAAGGTTCTTATAAAATTGAGGCTTACCTGCTCAGCAAGTGATTTTTCGCTTGGGGTATTACATTTATATTCCTCCTGCAGTTGCTTGCTAAACTCTAAAGCAAAAACGCTAAACCTTCCAGGAACCGAGGTGCAAAGCAGCGGTCCCTTATCAAATTCAAATAAGGTCATCGACTTATAAAGGAAGGTCTCTGGACCTGCTTCCCATTTTTTCTGCTTTAAGTTTTCTAGTTCGCTTTCAACCTGACTAAGAATATAATTTGCTTCAAACCCCAAACCAGATTTTTTTATAATATCTCTTACCTCATCTGTTGTTTTTGTCTTTGTTATTTTATTATCAGGCATATATTTCTGGCACCTTTGAATGAATAATCTGGCCTAGTTGGTTTCTTTCAATGATTAGCCTCTCTTTGTTGGCTTTTGGGATTGCTACGAAGAACTTAAAATCAAAAGTTGGGACAGTGAAATGAGTATCCCCACAGATAAACTCATGAAGCTATTTTACTACAACTCATCTTCAGAAATTAGAGGATAAACGTCAAAGGCAACTTCTTCATACGGATGAACTTTTTTCATTGCAGCGATAACTGCTTTTGCCTTATCTCTATCGCAAACACATTCAATTCTCTCTTCTTCAACTTCTTCAAACTTTCCGATCTCTCCAATAAAAGGTTTTGCTCCTTTCATAGGTTTATATCTGCCAACACCGTTGACAGAATAACTACAATGAGAATAATTGCCTATCCTTCCTGCTCCCGCATCCCCCATTGCTTGCCTAACAATATCTGTATGAGTTTTGGGAACAAAAACAACAATTTTTACTTGATTCATATAAATTTTTCGTAAATAACAAAATCTTTATGGAAATGATGGTTTGGAAGTATTGTAGTTTTTTTGTAACCAAGTTTTTGATAAAACTTTTCTGCTTTCCAACCTTTACCAGTCTGAAGATACACTTTATGAGCGCCAAGTTTCTTTCCAAAATCTTCAGCTTTTAACGTCAATAGTTTACCAATTCCTTTGTTTTTTTTGTCATGAGCAACAATAAGATAACTTATATAAATAACGCCCGCTTCGTGATTACCTTTAATAGAACCAACAATATTGCCGTCCTGGGTTGCTTTAAAAATAAAGTCTTTTTGATTGTAGTCGACATTACTTCCATAGTTTTCCAGATTTGCAAAAGGCCATTCTTTATCACCAAAGGCTTTTGTTTCTTTCCAATTTGACTCTAATATTTTAATCATTATGACAATTTTAATTCACCATATATTAAGAAGCAATTGTAGGCATTAAATTTTCTTAACCCTCAACTTAATTTCTTATTATATATATTCTTGCCTATTGAAATTTTTTAGTAATATAGAGAAAATTTATATCTGTATGACCAAATTTAGAGAATACTTTCAAAGAATGATTGATTCCAATAAAGAAGCTTTTGCTGAATTTAAAATGATTCATGATGAATACGCATTAAACCAAGATATTAATCAGGAAAAATATAATGAAGCAGGTAAAAAAATTCTTGTCATTATAAAAGAGTGGGAATCAAAGCTTTGTCATCAACAAGAAAAAACATATTCCCAATATGCAGGAAAATTAGCAGAAAAATTTATGGATGAAGTAAGAAAAGAATTTCCAATGATTGATTACATCGGAATAATTGTTAAAAAATTTAATTTAAAAAAGATTAATTTGACTTAATCTTCAAAATTAATATCCCAAAGAAGATTCGGTTGAGAAAGCTTCAAATCATTTATTACTGTTCCCCCTATTTCTTTTTCTATCTTTTTAATATTATCTTCAACCAATAACACGCCCGAATCGGTGGCATATTTTGAAGGATTAATAATTATTTCTGGCAAAGGTGATTGGTTTACATTTCCCATTGGAGTTGGTGTAGCTTTTGACCTTCCTCCTGGTCTTGTTGAAATGGAAAATACGATGGCCAAAAGAATAAAAATTCCAAAAACAAATCCTGTTACTGTAATAACCTTTCTTATTTGTGGATTTAATTTAAGCCACGTATCCTTAAATACTTTTGTATATTTATCCAAACTTAATTTACTTTTATTATCCACAGCCGTATTAACATTTTGGCCTCGGTCTACTCCGATCTTAACCTCGTTTAGATTGGTAGTGCTTTGGTTAGTATTTGTATTTTGTTCACCATTTACCCCATTTAGGTTTTGGTTATTCGGTGTTGTATTTTGGTTTTCCATATTAGTTTGTTTTAATTTGTTTAATTATTTCCAGTAAAAAATTATTAACTTCTTTGATATAAGAAAATGAATCCTGACAGTTCTGTAGGGCTTCATTAAATGTATCTTCTTTGTCTTTCTCTGTAGTTTTAATTTTATTTGTCATATCTAAAGCCAAGTTGTCCTTTTCTCTACTTCTTGAAAGCTTATTTTCCAAATCAATAATTGCTCTTTCTATGGATGAAACATCTTTATCTCCGTTAACCCTTATTTCTGAAATTTTACTTTTTAGACTTGTAATTTCTTTCTCAATTTCTTCTCTTAGATATGCATTCTTACCAAAAGCAATTCCAATATTTGTATAAAATATTGCGATTTTTGTAGTAGATTGATATCTGTCTTTAGCATCATCTGAATCCTCTACCAAATCATCCAAGGATCCGGCTGAAGAAAGTTTATCTTTGTGATCTTCAAAGAATTTATATTCTTGATCTATTCTTGTATAGAATCCTTCTTTTTCAGAATCTGTAAGACCTTTTGACTCTCTTACTTTCATTCTCAGTGATGTTAAATAAGTTTTGACTACCTCGTCCCTTAACAGAAGAAGCTTTAAGGTTTCATTTTTAACAGTTTCTTTTGACGTTAAAGTATTAAATTGGAGATACTCTGATCTTACCTTTTGGTAAATGCTTTTTTGTTGATCATGCAAAGATAAATTGTATGAATAATCCTGATAAGATTTTTCGTAATCAAATTCTTGAGCAGAAGCAAAACTTAAAAAGAAACCAAAAAAAATAAGTACTACTAAACTTACAACAATTCCGAAATTTGATACCTTTCTTTTCATTAAATTAATAGCTAATTTTAATCCTACCACTTCCAAAAGTTACTTCAAAGGAGTTTAAAGATTTAATTTGTACTCTATATAAATTTCTTCCTGACCAGAAATTTAAATTTCCCGAGTAAACCTGTGTTGAAACAGCATTATTGGTTAAAGATATTTCGCTTCCGTCAACAGCAATTCCATGAGTTACATCAAAAAGTCTTGCAAATGCTTGGCCATTTCCGTTAGCTACTTTCAAAAAAGCTTCCCAGGTAACTTTCGCATTTTTTCCATAATCATTGGCTAAATCAATATATACATCCGTTCCGACAGCATCTACCCATGAAGTTGATGTTGAAGTAATCGGACCAGACAAAGGAATAAATGCAGTTTTGTTTTCGGTTGGCAGAGCACTCGTAACTTTTGTTACAGTTTTGATTGCAGATACGGAAGAAACTGCCTGGGCAATCAAGGCTCCAATTTCTTTTTTACATGTATCCGAACAGTCAATTTTTTTAAGAATGTCTAAGTTAGATTCATTATTGGTACCAACTATTACAGAAGGCTTTTTAGATAGAACTGAAACTTCTTCTTTAAGATTTTTTATTTGGATAAAAAGAAAAAGAAAACCAGATAAAAATAAGGTAAAAAGAATAATTGATAAAATAAATGTTTTGTTAATCTTTTGCATTTTGGACAGGCTTTATAACTACCCCCTCTTTTGTATCTTCCAACTTATAACCTTTATTTAATATTTCTTTTCTTATTTTATCCGCTTCTTTATAATTTCCTAATTTTTTTAATTCTTCTCTTTTATCACTTTGTAATTTAATTTCATCCGGAATTTGAAATTCTTCGGTCTTGGTAAGGTCTAAACCCAATACCTCATCAAAACTTGATAACAAATCATATTTATCTTCAGATGGAATATTGCTCTTTACCATTTGCCAAGTAACAGCCAATGCTTTTGAAATATTTATGTCCTCTGCCAGTGAAGAAATAAATTCTTCTCTAAAATTATTGATTTTGGTGCTATCGACAGAGGAAAGATTCGATCTTTTGTTATTCTTAAAAGAGTTTGCTAATTCTTTTAATTTAGTTAATGCTACCTCAGAAGCTTTCAAACTATCTAACGTAAAGTTAAGTCCCGTTTTATAATGAGAATTTAAAATTAAATATCTTAAGGCTAAAGGACTAAATCCCTTTTTAACTAAATCTTCTACTGTCAAAAAGTTACCGGTACTTTTACTCATCTTTTTTCCGTCAATCAAAAGCCATTCATTATGAAGCCAATAATTAGCAGTCTTATCTCCAAATGCACCATAAGCTTGGGCAATTTCATTAGTGTGATGAACCGGAATATGCTCTTTGCCGCCGGTATGAATATCAAATTTTTCTCCCAAATATTTTGTAGACATGGCAGTACATTCAATGTGCCACCCCGGGAAACCTCTTCCCCACGGGCTATCCCACTGCATAGCATGATTCGGTTGATTGGTTACCCAAAGTAAAAAGTCCCAAGGTTGTATTTTTTCTTTATCTACCTCAACTCTTGCTCCACTCTTTAATTCCTGCAAATTCAGATTCGCAAACTTGGCATAATCCGAAAACTTTGATGTATCAAAAACCAATCCGGTTTTAGTCTTATAAGTAAACCCTCTTTCTTCCATCTTTTTAATCAAATCTATTTGCTCGTTAATATGTTCTGTTGCTCTACATAAAATATCAGGAGGATTAATATTAAGAAGCTTAAGACTGTCGTTAAACTGTTCTATATATTTGTCGGCAATTTCCCATACACTTTTGTTTTCTCTCACTGCTCCTTTTTCCATTTTATCTTCCCCTGCGTCCTCATCAGAAACTAAGTGTCCAACATCTGTAATATTCATAACCCATTTGGTTTTATATCCCAGATATTTCAAAAATCTTACTAAAATATCCCAATGAACATATGCAAACATATGACCAATATGTTGATTCCAATAAACTGTAGGACCACAAGAATAAATTCCAACAAAATCGTTATTTATAGGAACGAATTTTTCTTTCTTTTTACTAAGTGTATTTATTAAATATATATCCACAGCAATTAAATTGTATCAAAAAAATGTGATTTTAACCTGTCGGAGGCATAATTCTTTCGACTCTTTTTTGTTGTCTTTCCGCTTGAAGTGAACTATCTGCCTTCGGCTTTTTACCCATACCCGCAAGAATATTACGAGATTTTTTGGAAACCGGAATAATTAGTGGTTTTATTTCCTCTTTTTGTATCAGCTCTTCTTGTTTTTCAAGATATTCTTTTTTTTCTTTTTCGTTCTTTTTATTCACTGCAATTTCCTTAATTTCATTTTCCAAAGCCTCCAGTATTCTCTGTCCCCTAACTTTATCTATTTCTTTAATTAGTTCTTCTTCACTTTTTTTCCTAATTTCGGTTTGATTGGGTACTGCACTATTATTTTGAATAGGACTTTCGTTTTGATTATCCACACCCGCAACTTGTTCAAAAGCAGTTTTCCCAATTTCAAATGGTTCCTTTGCAATTTGTTTCGCAATTTGCTGTGCCAAATTTTTTCCCTGTTTAGCTGCGTCGGACTTCAAAGGATTATTCATTTTTTTATTTTATATTTCCCTTCTACCTTCAATTGCTTGGGTAAGAGTTACCTCATCTGCGTATTCCAAATCTGCACCAGTTGGAATTCCCATACCAAGCCTTGTAATTATCATTTTAGGTTTAATTTCTTTAATCTTTTTGCTTATATACATTGCAGTTGCCTCCCCTTCCATTGTAGGATTTGTGGCAATTATTACCTCTTTAATTTTTTCCTTTTTAATTCTATTAAGCAAATCTTCAACATAAATTTCATCAGGACCAATATTGTCCAAGGGGTTAATTGCTCCATGAAGGATATGGTAGACCCCCTTAAATTTCCTTGTATTTTCAAAAGATATTAATTCCAAAGGCTGTTCTAATATCATAATTGTTGTTTTATCTCTTGAACTATCGCTACAGATATCGCAAGGATCAGTCTCAGAAACATTTTTACAGACAGAACAAAGAACGGTATCTTTTTTAAGTGAAGATAAATTTTCTGCAAAAATTTCAAGTTCAGTTTGGGGAACATGAAGTAAATAATATGTAAGTCTTTGAGCTGTCTTGGGTCCGATTCCGGGGAGCTTATTAAAAGATTCAATAAGTCTTATAAGAGGTTTGGCAATCTTCATTTAATGTATTATTATCTTTTTCCCAGAAGACTAGAAAGGCCACCGATTTCAATCATCTTTTTCGCCGATTCTTTCTGAACTTTTTTCATTGCATCGTTAATTAAATCGGTCAAATCTTTCAAATCTTCTTCATCTTTTTTGATGTACCTTATTTTTTGATCACCGGAAACTGAAACGGTCCATCCGTTCTTTTCCAAAGTTTCAGAAATCTTTTCAAGTTCCTTCTGAAGCTTTTGGGCTTCAGATCTCATTTTTGCAAGTTCTCCAAGTTGTTTTACTTTTTCAAACATATTTATTAATTATTATTAAATATCTCTTCAGCGATCTTTATTATATCTTTATCCTGTCCTTCGGTCAAAACATTTTCAACCTTAGAAGGAGCTTGAATAACTACCTCTTCCCTTTTGGGTGGTTCCGTCAAAGTACATACAAGTTTAATCGGTTTACCCAATACTTCCGTAACTGTATCTTCGAATATTCTTCTGTTTTTAACATCTTCCAGTCTTTCTTTGTGGAATTTATAAAAAACACCCAACTTAAAAGTATTTCCATCAAATCCTATTGGCTTTGTGGCTCTTAAAAGAGCTTCTATTGTAGAATTAATCGTTCTCAGTTTTGCAAGTATAATTTTCCAATTTTCTTCCGTAATTTCCGCTATTTTAGAGCTTCCCTCTATCAAAGTTTGTGTCACTTTAGTTTCAATTTTTTTAATAACTTTAATTTCCTCCTTCGGTTCATCATTATCTTTTGTTGGAGTTAAATCCTCTTTATCATTTCCATCAGAAACATTTTGATTTCCTTTCTCGCACCATTTAACAATGGCAATTTCCAAAGGTAATTGTTCAATTAAAGTAGACTTTATTTTTTCTGATGCGTCTAAAAGCAGTTCTAATAAAGTTACCAGATCTTCTTTGGTAAGAGATTCAATTTTGGTTTCCCCTATTCCAACTTTTTCCAGCAGACCTTTTCTTAAATTGTTAATAATACCTTCTAAAAAATTACTTATTGAACTGCCCGAATTGATATTTCCTTCAACAATATCAATTAACTTTTTGGCTTCTTTTTGGGAAAGTAATTCTATAAACTCCTCTATATCAGTATCTTTAGATAATTTTAAAGCTTTTATAACATCATCTTTTTTGAAAGAAACTTTTTCAGTCACTAATTGCTCTAATATTTTTGCAGCATCTCTAAAAGATCCTCCACCTTTAACGGATATTAATTTAAGTAATTCTTCATCAATTTTTATTTTCTCTCCTTTGGCAACCCTTTTAAGCGATTCAATAACCTCCTCAATCTTTGCCTTTCTAAAATTTATGTTTGTGGTTCTTGATCTAATTGTAGAAATCAATTTCTCAGGATTTGTTGTAGCCAAAATAAAAATTACATGATCCGGAGGCTCTTCTAAGGTTTTTAAAAGAGCATTGGAAGCTTCAAGGGTCAACATGTGTGCCTCATCGATAATATAAACTTTTTTCTTTGCTTTAGCCGCTGATAATTTTACGGCTTCTCTTAATGCCCTAATATCATCGATTCCTCTATTACTTGCAGCATCTAATTCAATAACATCAATATTGTTTCCCAAAGTAATACTCTTACATTGGTCACATTTATTGCATGGAACTCCTTTACTAATAGGCTTTTCACAATTAACTACTTTAGCAAGTATCCTTGCTGCTGAAGTTTTTCCTGTTCCTTTTGGACCTGAAAATAAAAATGCATGTGGAATTTTTCCTGATTTTGCAATTTTGGACAAAGAATCTCTAACTTCTTTTATATCCAAATCATCAATTGACTGTGGTCTATATTTTAAATAATAAGTATCACTCATGGTGTCTTCCTAATAAATGCTCCCCTCCATGTATCAATAATTCTAAAGTTTTTTCCTCAATAAGTTTTCCCTCCATTTGAGACTCTTTTACGATCATCGGATAACATAAAATAATATCACCTAAATATATTTTGTCTGGAGGATAAACAAAACTTCCTTTTGTTTCTTCTGTTGTAAAAGATAAAACATTATGTACTTTATTATCCTTAAGATATTTATTTGAGATTTCCTTCATCTTTTTTTCGTTGACTATAGATACAGAAACCTCTGCATCTGATACTATTCCGTTTTTATTAAAAAAATCTCTTAAAGCTTTCTTAATTTTTGGACCTTTAATCGGATAATTATCGGATTTCGAAACAAGTACAGAAATCATATTAAAATAAATTTATTTTGTTAACTTTTCTTTTACTAAAAGAGAAACTCTACTTCCTTCAACTTGTCCTTTAACCTTACCCATAACGATTCCTATTACTTTACCCATATCTGAAATCGCTGCTGCGTTTGTTTGAGTTATTGCTTCATTTACAATCTTTTCTAACTCTTCGTCATTCATTTCTGGAGGAAGAAATTCTTGAAGTATTTCTAATTCTTTTTTTTCTTTTTCTGCTCTATCAATAGCATTGGCTTTTGTATAGGCTTCAATTGCCTCTTTCCTCATCTTAGCTTCTTTTATTACAACAGCAATTTCTTCATCTTCCGAAAGTTTATGTTGTTTCGCAATAAATTCGTAGTTTAATGCAGACGATAATAATCTAAGAGTTGATAACCTTATTTCATCACCTGCTTTTAGAGCGTCTCCGATTTTTTGTGTTATTGTATCTGCAATCATTGTCTTATTTATGTTGAGCTGACGGATTCATAAAATTTTGTTTTTCTTTCCAACCTCCAATTAAATGGTAATGCATGTGGAAGACCGACTGCCCACCTTTTTCCCCATTTGCATTTAAAATTCTGAATCCTTCAAATATTTTTAACTCTTTTGCTAATTTTGATGCAACAAATTGAATTTTGCCAAGAAGGTTGATATCTTCTTTTTCCACTTTCGTAAGATTTATAATATGTTTTTTAGGAATAATTAGAGCATGAACTGGTGCCATGTGATTAATGTCTTCAAACGCAACAATATCATCATCTTCATAATATTTTTTTGCAGGCAGTTCACCCTTTACAATCTTACAGAAGATACAATCTTTATCCATAATAAGGTACAGTATATAAACAATATTTTACGGAAACAATATGAAGAAACAATCGAATTTATGGACTATTTTATAACAAGGAAACAATTGCTTTGGCAAGCTTATCAGAATCGTGTCTAATCAAACTTCTTTTTAATTTATCAGCTATATTTTTCAGTTGTATTTGAGATGAAATAAAATCTTCTCTTATTACCTTTAATCCGTCGCTATCCTTCAAATCATCAACTACCGGATGTGCTTTTTCTTCTTTATACCTTTCAAGAATTCCTTTCGGAAAACTCTTTGAGTTATTAATTAAACAGTAATCCAAAACCTTTCCGCCAATATACTTTTCTATGGCTTTTACATGATCCTTTGCAGTCATATCATTTGTTTGGCCAAACCTAGTCATAAGGTTAACCACATATAATTTTTTTGCTTTTGAAGTTCTAATCGCTTTTGCTACCCCATTTACAACAAGATTCGGTAAAACGCTTGTAAATAAATCACCCGGTCCAATAACTATTAGATCAGCTCCCTTAATTTCCTTAATTGCATTCGGATTGGCTTTGGCACTTGGAATAAGTTCAAGTTCAACTATTTTATAGTTACCTTGTTTTTCTCCAGGTTCATCAATAGAATGTTCTCCCAAAACTTGTTTACCGTTTTCATATCTTGCAACCAAATGCGAATCACTATATGTAACGGGGATTATTCTTCCTTTTACATGAAGAATGTTGCATGTTTCTTCAATTGCTTTTTCTTGTGATTTATAAATATCCGTCAAAGCTGCCATAAAAAGATTTCCAAAAGTCATTCCGGAAATTCCAACACCTGATGAATATCTGTAAGTAAATAACTTTCTTAATAGTTCATTTTCTTTTTCATCTGCAAGAGCAACAATACACTGCCTCAAGTCCGATGTGGGAAGAAGTCCAAATTCATCCCTAATTACACGATTGCTTCCCCCATCATCCATCATAGACACAATTACCGAAAGATCTAAATCATATTTTTTTAATCCGGAAAGAGATACGAAGGTTCCTGTACCACCACCAATTACGACAACTCTTTTTTTATTTTGCATTAAGCTTCTTTAAAACCTCTTCTAAAGACAGAAGTTGGATTTTTTCTGAATTTCTTTCCTTATACTCAACTAAATCCTTTGTTTTATTTGAGGAAACTAGCCTTACAGGAATTCCTATTAAGTCTGCGTCACTAAACTTTTCACCGGCTGAAACATTTCTATCATCGTACAAAACATCAATACCACTGGCTTGTAATTTTTTGTAAATATCTTCACCTTTATTATCAAGTCCAATCAAGTGAACATCAAAAGGAGTAATGGCTTTATTCCAAATTATTCCTTTTGAATCATGAGAGACCTCAACCCATGTTCCGATAAGTCTTGTTGTTCCGATTCCATAGCTTCCAAAGTAAACAGGTTTTTTACCTCCGTCTTTGTCTGCAAAATATACTTTCATTCTTTCGGAGTACCATGTTCCGAAAGGAAATATATTTCCGACCTCGATAGATTTTGCTTCCAATATTTTTCCTTTCTTACATTTTGGACATTTATCTCCCTTCTTTCCATTAAATATCTCTTTGTTTTGTCCCCAGTCACACTTATCACAATAATAAATGGTATCTTCTCCGGCCTCGGAAATTACTTGGAACTCATGAGTAACATTTTGGGTAAATACTCCACCCCCCGCTTCGGTAATTATAAAATTTAATCCAATCCTCTTGAAAATTTTTGAATAAGCACCTTTAACCTTTTCGTAAAAATTCCAAAAATCTTCTTCTGTTGCATGAACAGAATATAAATCTTTCATCAAAAATTCTCTTCCTCTTAGTATTCCGGATTTAGCTCTAAGCTCATTTCTAAACTTTGTAGAAAAGTGATACAGGGAAATTGGAAGATCTTTATATGTTTTGAGACTTTTTCTAATTAGATCCAAAACAATTTCTTCGTGTGTAAAAGAAAGTGCATATTCTTTTTCTCTGGGATCTTTGAGTTTATACATAACCTCTTTAGCACTATCCCATCTTCCTGTTTCGTTCCAAATTGTTTTGGGATGCATCAAAGGCATTAATATTTCCAATGCTCCAATAGCATTCATTTCTTCCCTAATTATGTTGTTAATTTTTGATAATACTTTTATTCCCATAGGAAGAAGTGTCCAACTACCTGTCATAAGTTGATCAATAAATCCGGCTCTTACTAATAACTTGTGGTTAACACTCTCAGCATCTTTAGGTGCATCTTTTAATGTTTTAGGAAAAAGTAAAGATTGTTTCATTTTGAGATTATTTTACTACCGAATCTAAAAATTTCGAAATACTGCCTGCTTCAACTAATCTTTTTATATCTCTTGCTGTTAATGCAGCCAAAAGAATCAAAAGTAAAATCATCCCTATTGAGTATGCCAAGTTTTCAATTTTCGGCAAAACTTTTTTACCAAGTATTTTTTCGATAAATATAAAAAGAACTCTTCCTCCATCTAAAGCCGGGAAAGGCATGATATTAAGAATCGCTAAATTTATTGAAAATATTCCAATAAAATTAATCAAAGAAAGTATCCCGTATTTTGCAGCCTCTGTAGTTATTGCAAAAATTCCAACCGGGCCGGAAACATCAGCCGGAACCTTACCCGAAAAGAGACCAATAATCATTAAGTAAAATCCTTGAACTATTGTGAATCCCCAATAAATTGCTTCTTTTAAGCCATAATAAATTCCGACAAATGGTCTTTGCCAAATCGGTGGATAATACAGCTCCGTTGAAGTGATAACTACTCCTAAAGGTCCCTCGTTTTGGGGAGGATTCTCTCTTGGAGTCATAGTAATTTTTTTGATGCTTTTTACCTGTCCCAAAGTTCTTTCAATTTCTAAAGATACTTTTTTACCAAGTTTATTATTCACAAGTGATATAAACTCATCCGTCTTATATATTTCCTTACCGTCAACTTTTTTAACAATGTCTCCTACCAATACTCCTGCTATTTGAGATGGAGAATTTTGAGTTACTTCAATCACTTTTACCTCATTTGTATCTTTAGGAATACCGGAAAATGAATAAGTAATGCTAAAGGCAATTATGCCCAGAATAAAATTCATTAAAACACCGGCTGTTACTATTTTTATTCTTGTAACTTTGTCTTTATTCAAAAAAGAACGCTTCGGATATTTAAGATCTTCATCACTATTTTCTCCGTGTAGTTTTACAAAGCCACCAAAAGGTAGTGCATTTATGGAATAAATTGTTTCTCCTATTTTTTTACCGAATATCCTTGGAGGAAGACCAATTCCGAATTCTTCTACCAACACTCCGGATCTTTTTGCAGCTATAAAATGACCAAGTTCATGAACTAAAACCAATATGGATAAGACTAATATTGCAGTCAATATTGAAAATAACATCTTATAAAGTATAGCCTAAGAATCTTGACTTGATAATATAATGATTAAATCTGAAGAAGTTCTGTCTTTTTCTTATTTCCTATCTCTTCAATTTTTCCAATAAACAGATCGGTAATTTCTTGTATTTTCTTTTCCTGATCAAACTTATCATCCTCTGAAATTTCTTTTTTCTCAAAAGAATCTCTTACTTCCCTCATGATTTCTCCTCTAATTTGCCTTATCATTACTCTTCCGTTTTCAAGCTTTGTTGATAATAGTTTTACAAATTTTTCCCTATCTTCTGTTGTTAATGGAGGAAGCGCAATTCTAATTACTTCCCCATCAATTGAAGGATTTAAGCCTATATTAGCTAAACTAATTCCTTTTCTAATATCTCCAATTATTGACTTATCCCAAGGATCTAAAACTATCATTTGCGGATCAGGAATCGTAATTGATGCTAATTCTTTTACTTTAAGTTTCTGCGTTCCACCGTAAGCATCTATTACCATATCTTCCACTAGCGCTGAAGTTGCCCTTCCTGTCCTAATACTTCCAGCATCAGAGATAACTAAATCTACTACCTGTTGCATTTTTGTACGTAATGAAGATTCGTCCATTTACTTAGCTAATTCTATACGAAATATTCTTCCAATGCGAACGTTCTCACCTGTTTTAACAATAACTTCCTTAACTAAATCTGAAACTTTTTTAGCAGGATCTTTTATAAAATCCTGTTTCAATAACTCTTCTGTATCCTTCGGATCTAGTGAGGCAACTTGCAAAGCCAAATCGTGTGCCAAAACTTTGAAAAGTTCGTTTCTTGCAACAAAATCTGTCTCGCAAAAAAGTTCTACTACTGAAGCCACTTTTCCGGAATGATGTGAATATACTTCAATTATTCCTTGTGAAGTTTCTCTTCCTTCTCTCTTGGCTACTTTTTCAAAACCTTCTTTTTTAAGAATCTCAATAACTTTCTTCTCGTTGCCATCGTACTCTTCCAAAATTTTTTTGACTCTAATTACCGGAGCACCTGTTAACTCCCTTACTTTTTTAATTAAATCTACTGAAATTTTCATTTTTATTTGGATTTCTCTTTCTTCTCCACTTTAACATTTTTCTTACCCTCAAGAATAGCTTCTTTAACTAAATCCAAAACATAGATTAATGCTTTTGATGCATCGTCATTCATGGGAATTGGATAATCAATTTCGTCTGGATCTGAATTTGAGTCAACAATACCAACAATAGATACTTTAGATCTTGTTGCTTCCTTAATTGCAGAACTTTCCTTATGTGTATCTACAACAAAAAGAATTTCCGGAACCTTTTTAAGGTTTGAAATTCCTTGGAAAAATCTCTCAAGTCTTTCAATTTCTCTTTGAATTAAAAGTCTTTCTTTTTTTGTATTTTCTTTATATTCTCCTATTGCTTGTTTTTCTTTCATTTCTGAAAGCTTTTTTATTGATCTTTGAATCTGTTCAAAATTGCTGAAAGTTCCACCCAACCATCTTTCAGATACATAAGGAAAATCAAGCTCTTTACCAATCTCAATTATTTTATCTTTTACTTGTTTTTTGGTTCCTAAAAGAAGTACTGTCTTGCCATTTGCAACTTCAGTCTTTAAAAACTCCAAAGCTTCTTCAATTAAAGCCTTTGTTTTTATTAAATCAAATACGTGTACTCCATCTTCTACACCATATAAATATTCCTCCATTTTAGGATTCCAACGCTTAGCCTGATGTCCATAATGGGCACCCCCCTTTAACAACTCTTCTGCTGATACTTTAATTGTCATATAAATATGAAATTTTGTTGTTTCCTTTTACCACCACTTACCGGAAGATTCCAGGAAACAAGGTAAGTGTGTGTTAAAACTATATATGGTATTCTATCAGCTTAAATTCGTTATTTCAATCATACCTTCAATTAAGTTTTCCAATAAGCAATGAATCGTCATTGGCCCAACCCCACCGGGAACTGGTGATAAAAATGAAACTTTGCCAATTACTTCTTGAGTTTTAACATCTCCATTCGGTGCTCCGACATCAATAACAACTGCCCCATCTTTGATCATTTCTTTTCCGATAATACCGGGGTTTCCTGTAGCACTTATTAGAATGTCGGCATCTTTTGAATAATCGGAAATATCAGAAGTTGCTTTATGAAGTAAACTCACAGTTGCTCCTTTATCTGTTAGTATGTGGCTAAGAGGTTTACCCAATATTTCACTTGCTCCAATTAAAACTACGCGTTTCCCATTTGGATCTATTTTGGCAAAATCCAATACTTTAGTTACTGCCAATACGGTTGCCGGAACGAACCTGGGCTTACCTATTAGAAGAAGACCTAAGTTTTCGGGAGTTAGACAATCTACATCTTTTTTAGGATCGATGGATAACGCAATTTTTGCCCATTCCTCATCCGAAAAATCATTTTCTCCAGATGGCTTTTGAACCAAAATTCCATTAATGCTTGGGTCATTATTAAGTTTTTCCACAATATTAATAATTTCCTCTACATTCTTATTTTTGATTTCGTAACTTTTAAAATTTATTCCAATTTCTTCTGCAGCCAAACCTTTTAGCCTTGTATAAAGAACAGAACCAGCATCCTCGGACAAAAAAATACTGGCCAAACAGGGCTTTATTCCTTTATCCGATAGGACCCTAATCTTTATTATCAGATCTTCTTTTTTTGTTTTTGCAAACGACTTTCCGTCAAATATTTCCGTCATTTAGGCTAATTTTAGTTTAAATAAGAAAAAGAAGCAATTTAAGGAATTGGATATTTTTTCAAATATTTCTTTACTTTATTGGAAATATCCTTTAGGTATTTGTCATTTTTAATCTTTGTCCTAAACATGGAAATGAATCCTTTTCTTTCTTCGGGACCACTCGGGAGCCTTTCTTCTTTTACGTGATTAATTACTCCTAATATCCAATCAGAAATTACTTTCATATCTTTTTCTTTTAATCCTCTTGTCGTAACTGCAGGAGTACCAATCCTAATTCCAGATGGATAAAATGGTGGCATTTCATCGAATGGTACTGAGTTTCTATTTACTACAATTCCCGCCTCCTCCAAAGCTTCTGCTACAATATTTCCAGAAAGATTTAACGGTCTTAAATCAATAACCATTAAATGACACTCAGTAGTGTTTCCAACTAAAGTTAAACCTTCTTTTTTAAGTAAATCTGATAAAGCTTTTGCATTTTTAACTATCTGAAAAGCATATTTTCTAAAAGAAACGCTATCAGCTTCATTCAAAGCCTGTGCAATTCCTGCAGTAGTATTATTATGTGGTCCACCCTGAAGACCGGGAAAAACAGCCTTATCTATTTTAGCCGGAAGCTCCGGATCTTTTTTAATTCCTTTTTCAGTAACCATAATCATTGCTCCTCTTGGTCCTCTTAGTGTTTTATGGGTTGTAGTCATTAATACATGAGCAAATTTTGATGGATCAGGATAAACTCCACCAATAATAAGACCAGATACATGAGATATATCTGCTACTAAATATGCATTAATACTGTCTGCAATTTCCCCAAACTTTTTCCAATCAAATGCCAAAGGATAAGCAGTTGTCCCAATAATCATAACTTTTGGTTTAGTTTCTTTTGCCAAAGCTTCAACTTTCGAATAGTTGATAAGTCCGCCAGAATCCAAATCAAATTGTGTAGATTCAAAATATTTTCCTGAAAAAGTTATGTCGGGATGACCATGGGTTAAATGTCCTCCGGCAGAAAGCTTCAATCCCATTATTTTATCTTTGTAATCACATAGCGCAAAAAGAATTTCTGAGTTCGCAGGTGAACCTGAATATGGTTGAACATTCGCATGTGGAACTTTAAAAAGTTTTTTTGCTTTTTCGATCGCCAAAAGTTCAATTTCATCTACAAATCTATTTCCTTGGTAATATCTTCTTTTGGGGTATCCTTCTGAGTATTTATTGGATAGTCTACTTCCCACATATTCTCTTACTTTTTTAGAAGCATAATTCTCGGATGGAATAAGCATCAATGTATCTTCCTGACGTTTTTCTTCTGACTTTACTAACAATTCAAGTTTTTTATACATTTTTAATATTCAGTTCCTTTGACACAACCTTCCAAATTCTGTCATGAATTATTTCTGGTATATCAATTTTACCATTAGTCACACATCTTATTCTCTTCCAATATCTAAAAGAGTTCACTGTCCTAAGATATTCCCTATATGAACTTTCTTGGTGTTTCCAATTTTTCTCTGCCAAATCAACTTTCTTCCCTTTTAGATATTTCCTATTACTCTTATTTTTATTCAATTTGTAGGATATTTTTGGCGGAACATCTAAGAAAATAACTAAATCCGGCTCCATCAATTTTAATTCTTTATATCCTAAAGGCCACATCCACTCCCTAATTTTCTTTTGAGCAATTCCTTTATATTTGGCGATTTGGTGGACATTCGACGTAAAATATCTATTTGAAAGTATCAGACCGCCATTCTTTTTAAACGGAATGCCAACGTCCCTACTCCAGGTATATTGATCAATCATATAAGGCAAAATAACAAAATGGGGATCTACTTCTTCAAATTTTCCATATTTTCCAATAAGAAATTCGCCTACCATTTTCCCCCAAACTGAATCGTAGTATCTGGGAAAATCGGCAATAAGAATTTTTTTAAAATATTTATTTAATTTACTTCGTAGTAAATCCATCTGTGTCTTTTTTCCACTTCCATCGGTTCCTTCAATAACAATAAACTTACTTCTCATATTTTTGAATAAATTTTGTTAATACTTTTTTAATAGTATTACTATCGTAAAAAGAAAAAGATAATTTCTTATATGAATGACCATCTAAAAATGCAGAATACCCTTCCTTTTTTAAAGAATTGTCTCTTAAAAGCAAGATTGGCTTTTTAAGAACTTCTGCTGTCTTATGTTCATATCCTACCCCGTGAGAATACGTCGAAACTTCGGCAATAAATAAATCGCTTTTTTTAATCCATTCAACATCTCTTTTGACAATATATTTTCTCACAGATAAGAGTTTTTTACTTTTATTTTTATCTACGTTTTTAACTACATTCTCTTTCGAAATAATTTTATGACCCATCTCTTCCAAAGTGTTAGAAATCATTTCCACATTCTTTTCAAACTTTCTTCCACCCGCAATTGAACCGGCTAAATATATTTTCATTTATTTTTTATTTTAGATAGTTTTTCCTGAGTTTTTAATTCCGCTGTAAATCTCCCCAATCCATAATCGGGTGTCCAATCCACTTTGGTAAAAAACGGTTTTAAATATGGCATTTTATTTATAATTTCCCGAACAGCTTCCTGCATCGCATATCTATATGCGGAGTGTCCACCGGATATTGTTCTTAGCTCTGAAAAATATATCCACTGCCTAATATTAGCTTTTATAGAAAATCTAACTTTATTCCCTAGAATCGTTATATATTCAGATGCTCTTGATAAATTTTTATCTTTACTTAAAAGTATTTTCCTGTGAAGCTTATTGGTCCACTCACTTAATTTTTTATAATCAGTAAGTACTTCCTCCATACCTTTTTCAAAATATTCTTTTGGAGTCTCAACATCATCTGCCTGATAACTAATTCTTTGGGTTGTAGACACTCTATTTCTTTGTAAATCTTTATAAACTCCGCAATCTACATAAAATTCAACTTCTGCAAAAACGTTTTCAAAAGATCTTGATAATTTATGTCTTCTATTTAAAAGTCTATTTGTTCTATCCGGAATTGCACTTTTCAATATGTTTTTCATCTTTTCTTGATTAAGATGTTTCCTAATCCAAGAAATAATTTCTTTTTTAGAATAATTTGTTACAGTCTGTCCGGAATAAATAATATCAGCACAAATTTTTTCTAATCCGTTTTTATCATAATCAACAAGATTAATAGATTTTGATTCTGTAACTTTGCCCAATTTACTACAATATTTATATGATTCTTTTTCCATTCCCAAACGAATATTTTCTCTATATTCTCTATAAATATTTCCGTGATCAGAATCGATATTCTGAAGAAAATTTGGACTAACTTTGATAAGTTCCTGATATGCAAGTAATCCCAATTTCCTTACTTCACTAAAAGGTGAAATAAGCATTTTATTAATGGTTACTTCTGTAGCTTGCCCTGAATAGTGAGCACCCAAATTTGTTACAGTTGTAAGAGGCAAAAAATAACGGATAGTATCAAACGATTTTGCCTTTATTGCTCTTTCGTATGCGCTTTTTATCATCTCTTTTTTCTCATCGTCGAGTTCTTTATATTTATAAAGTTTTCCATCCTTAGAGTTTTCTACTTTTATATCTTCGAGTTTGTACTTGGATCTTAAAAAGTTTGCAGTTATTGGAATGTTTTTTGCATATGCTTCAAAAAGTGTATTGTTCCAATCTATAAATTCCTTTTTATATTTTGATTTTGTAATTTCAACAGGATCCATAAATAAATATCTTTTTGAAATTTTTTTTCCAAAATCAACATACCTTGTAGATTTTTCAATATAAGAAGCTCCTATCCTTGCATCTTCCACTGCTTTTGCACCGATCATTTGAGATAAAAATTCAAAAGCCACATGTACACTTCCCATTTGAATAACCGAGTCATCCCCATATTCGGCAAACACTCTTTTATAAAAAGCGTCCGTTCTTTCCCTGGCTTTATTAAGTCTTTTGTTGTCTACTTTATAAATTGAAAAAGAAGAATTCCAAAACTCATCTAAAAATAATCTTCTGACACTTTTTTCGGATCTTGAGTATCTTGAAAACATTGCTCCGACCACTTCCTGAGGAAGATTGTAAATTGCAAAAACAGGTTTATCTGTATTTGTAAAAAAATTATCTAATATTTTTTTCTCTTTTGCCGTAAACTTTTCTGGAGTATAAGGAAAAGAATATTTTTCCGGTATATTTAACTTCTTCGATAAATCTTTGTAGCTCATTTTATTAATTAATTTATTTTTATATTTCTTTTTTTGGAAAATTTTTCAATGTCGCTGATAATACTTTTTTGAATAGTTTTATCTGTTAGATAATTAAGTTCTTCTGAATTAACTTTATAAATATTCAATTTATTTTTATTCTTTTCATACCATTCCTCAAAACTTGTGCATAGAACTTTAATATATTTTTCAAACTCTTTCTTTTCTTTCTCGGTTTTTTGTAACTCAAATTTTCTGGCTCTTCTAGAAATTCTTTCCAAAATTGTCTTATAAGAAGCATAAGTATAGATTAACAATCTTGTCCTTTCGTAATTATTTATATCATCCATTAAATTGGTTATCCTTTTATACAAAAGGAATTCATCATTTTCCATAAAACCCATTTTATATTGAGCCAAGGCAAATACTTTATTACCTTCTATGTCGTTATCTATTACAGCTTTCCTAAATTTATTAAAATTTTTTATTTGGCTTATTCTATTTTCATAAAACCAAACTTGGGAAGCAAAACTATATAACTTTGGATTTTTATAGTATTTTTCCAAAAAAGGGTTTTGATTAAAATTCTCACTTATTAAATGTATTTTCCAATTCTTTAAAAGAAATTTAACTAAAGAGGTTTTTCCTGATCCCATTGGACCAACTACACCAATTCTTATTTTTTCAGTCTTTGACATTTAAAATGTTCCTCTGAATTTTTACCAATCGTGAAAAAAGAAGTCAACTGGAACTTTTAGTATCAAGTGTTGGTTTTCTCCATGAAGCCCATTTACAATCAGGGTACCTGCTGCAACCAAAAAACTTTTTCCTTTTTTTTGTTCTTTGAATAATTACATCTCCCTCTTTACATTCAGGACATTTCATTCCGGTTTTTTCTATATATTTTTCTCTGTAATCACAATCAGGAAATCGTTCGCATGATAAAAACTTTCCAAATCTTCCGATTCTTACTACCAACTTTCCTTTATTACATTTTGGACAATCTTTATCTGTTTTTTCTACTTCTATTTTTACTCTTTTGGCTTTTTGGGTTACTTCTTCCAATATTTTTTCGAACGGTTTCCAAAAGGTTTCTATAGACTTATTCCATATAAGTTTTCCATTTGCAATTTCATCCAAATTATTTTCCATATCAGCAGTAAATTTATATTCAAATGTTTCCGGAAAATTACCAATCAAAAAGTCATTTACGGCAATACCAACATTTGTTGGAATAAATTTTCCCTCTTCTTTTTCCACATAATTTCTAATCTGTATGGTAGTAATTGTTGGAGCATAAGTTGAAGGCCTTCCAATACCCAAACTTTCCAATGTTTTAATCAAAGTTGCCTCAGTATATCTATCTGGTGGTTGGGTAAACTTTTGTTCAGGTAATATTTTATTAAGCTTTAAGCTGTCTTCCGGACTAACTTTTGGCAATTCCTGTTTAGAAGTATCAATACCGGTAAAAACCTTTCTCCATCCTTCAAACTTCATTATCTGACCTTTTATTCTTAGAAGATATTTGTTTGAATTTTCTTCGCCAATTACATCTATAACCGTTTCGTCATATACACAAGGAGACATTTGTGTAGCAACAAATCTTTTCCAAATTATTCCGTATAAAATTTGTTGGTCTTTTTTAAACTTATCACTATCTAATTTTTCCAGCTTTTCATTTGTCGGTCTTATTGCCTCATGTGCTTCCTGAGCAACCTTTGATTTTGTTTTGAATAATCTCACGTCCTCTGAAAGATATTCAGAACCAAATTTATTTGTAATATATTTTCTCAAATTATTAATAGCGCCTTCAGAAATATGCATAGAATCTGTTCTGTGATAAGTAATAAAACCTTCCTCATAAAGACTCTGGGCAATACTCATAGTTCTTTTTGCTGACCAACCTAAAAGCCTTGATCCTGCTTGAGTTAAAGTAGAAGTTGTATAAGGAGGGAATGAAGATTTTTTGGTTTCTTTTTTTAATACCTCCAGTACTTTGTATTTGGACTTTTCTAAACTTCCAACAATTTCTTTTGCCTTATCTCCATTATTTATATCCGCCTTTTTTTCATTTATTTTAATTAGTTTAACTACCAAGCTTTCGTTATTTTTAGTTAATAAATCTACTAAAATTTCCCAATACTCTTCTGACTTAAAAGCTTTAATTTCTCTTTCTTTTTCAACAATAAGTCTTACTGCAACGGACTGTACTCTCCCTGCAGATAAACCTCTTCTTACCTTTCTCCATAGAAGTGGTGAAAGCTTATATCCGACAAGTCTATCAAGAACTCTTCTTGCAACCTGTGCATTAACCAAATCCTCATTTACTTCTTTGGGATTTTTTAAAGCTTCTTCTACGGCAGTTTTTGTAATTTCATGGAATACTATTCTTTTTGTATTAACTTTTTTACCGATAATCTCCTGAACGTGTGCACTTATTGCTTCTCCTTCTCTATCAGGATCTGTCGCGAGAAATATTTCTTTGGCATCTTTTGAAGCCTTTTTAATTTCTTTAATTACACCATCCTTTTTTAAAACCAAATCATATTGAGGTTTGAAATTGTCTTCTATATCGATTCCTAAAGTACTTTTCGGAAGATCTTTAATATGCCCCTTCGTCGCCAAAAGTTCATATTCTTTTCCTAAAAATTTCCCCAATGTTCTTGCTTTGGTTGGAGATTCAACAATTATTAAATTCATAAAAAACTTTCTATATTATATACACATTAATAAAATATCACATTAATCATACATTAAAATCTTCAACAATATCTTTCGCAGATCTTACCAATATTGCACCATTTCTTATAAGAAAATGCGGAGCAGCAGATAAAAATGATCTCACGTCTCCCGGAACTGCATACACTGTTCTTCCTTGTAAAGCAGCTTGGCTTGCCGTTAACAATGTTCCGCTTTTTTCAGCACCTTCAATAACCAATGTCGCTTTTGATATACCTGAAATTATTCTATTTCTATTTACAAAATTACTTGCCTTAATCTTGTACCCCAAAGGATACTCTGAAATTAATGCACCCTTTAGTGAAATTTCTTTTGCCAAATTAAAATTTTCCGGAGGATAAATTTGATCAAGCCCACAACCTAATACAGCTAAGGTTCTGCCTTTATTTTCAAGAGCTTCTTTATGAGCTAAGGTATCTATTCCTCTTGCCAAACCGGAAACAATTGTAAAGCCTTCTTTAACTAAATCCCGAACAAACATCCGGGTAGTAATTTCTCCATATAAAGTATTTTTTCTTGTACCCACAACCGCAATACTTTTTTCATCAAGATTTTTTAAATTTCCTTTTATATATAAAACTGTTGGAGCATCTTCAAGATTAATTAAATTGGCCGGATACTCTTCGTCTTTTTTTGTAATTACTTTTATTGAAAGTTCCTTTAACCTATTATAGTAATTTTTAAAATCGAATTTTCTTTTGTGATAGAAAAAACTAGAAATAGTTTTTTCTGACAGTCCTATATCAGCCAATTCTTTCTTTGATGCTTCCCAAGTATTTTTTGCATTTCCAAAAAACGAAAGAAGTAAATTTAATCTTTTGGGGCCAAAATAGGTATATGCATATAAACCAACTAAATATTCTTTATCAGTCACGGCAGATTTAATTTGTTATTGTTTTATTTTTATCTTCCAAAAATTTTTCTCTATGAAACCAAAAATCAAAAATACTTCTTGCAATTGGTCCGGCAATTTTTGAACCTTCTCCTCCTCCTTCGACCAGAACTGTTGAAATTATTTCCGGGTAGTCACTTGGTCCGAATGCAGTAAACCAAGCATGTGTTTTTCCATCGACATTTGTTTCTGCAGTTCCCGTTTTACAAGCAACTTTTGGTTCAAAATCAAAAAATGTATACCCTGTTCCTCCTGTAGAGCAGGCTTCAATCATTCCTTCTTTAACTAAATTAAAATATTCGTTTTTAACTGATAAATTCTTACAATTATTATTAGTATCGGCATCTATCTTTAAATCGCATCTTTTTCCACTATTGGCAAGAATTGATGTTTCAATATTTATCTCTACCGGAGTTACCGCTAGATCTCCCTGACCTATCGAAATATGATAAGTATTCCCCAAAAACCATTGTTCTTTTCTAGTTTCATATTTCCAAGCCGGAGTCGGAATTAATCCTTTTACTTCACCGGGGAGATCAATATTTGTTCCTTCACCCAATCCAAACTTTTTTGCCCAATAGGCTATGTAATCAGGTCCCAAAAGTTCTCCTACTTTATAAAAAAATGTATCAGTGGACCTTGCCAGTGCCCTTTCAATACCGATTTTTCCTTCGGTTCCACCATACTGGGTAAAATACCAATTTGAATATGAATAATCATTAACCTTAATTACACCCTCATCAAGATAAGTGTAATTTTTATCAATCTTTCCTTCGGATAATGCACCGATTACTACTATTGGCTTAAAAACAGAACCGGGGTGATATATTCCACCAATTGCTCTATCAAATAAGGGTAAATCTTTATTTTCCAAAACCGAATTTATTTCAGCAAAAAATTCTTTCTTACCAAAATAATTAGGATTAAAAGAAGGGTTGGAATAAAGTGATATAACATGACCTTCCGTATCACTAACAATTATTGCTCCTTTTTTAGAACCCATAAGACCCGGTAATTCTTTTTGAAGATCGTAGTCAATTAATGTTTTTATATCTTTTCCGGGAATTGGTTCTTTAACTCCCAAAACTCTAATTTTTCTTCCCATTGTATCAACTTCAATTAACTGCTCACCATCAATCCCCGAAAGCTCACATTCATAATACTGTTCTAGGCCACCCCTTCCCAAAAATGAACCCAACTTTACTGTTCCTTTCTCAGGACATTTAGGATTAATTTTTCCGACTTCTTCTTCATTTGCCTCAGAAACGTACCCTCCTGCATGAAAGAATGCTTCATTCAAGGGATAGAATCTCTCGTACTCAGTAATAATTACATCATTATCTTTAATATCTTTTGCATCTTCTTTTTTAATTTCTCCACTTTCATCAAAAGTAACCTTTTTTTTGATTTCTTTATTTCCTATAAGGATCTCTCCGCCTCTTGCAAATACTTTTCCCCTTGGAGCAACGATTTTTACTCTTCGGATTCTATTTCCTTCCGATAAATTTCTATAGTAGCTGCCTTTTATTATTTGAAGTTCAAACAATCTTGCAATTATAAATAAAAACGTAACAATCAAAAGACCTTTAAAAAACCAAGAAAGCCAACTTTCATTTTTTGATGAGGCAGCCAATGTTTGCATTTGTTACTTCAATCCTTTTGTAATTCTTATTTTATTAAGAAGTGAGTAATCTTCCAATACTTTTCCGCATCCTCTGACAACACAAGTTAATGGATCATCAGCAATCCAAACCGGCATCTTTGTTGATTCACTAATAGTTTTATCAATACCGGCAATTAAAGATCCACCACCTGCCAATACAATTCCTTTTTCCATAATATCTGATAATAGTTCAGGAGGAGTTTCCTCAAGAGTATCCGAAATATTTGTAATAATTTCCTGAATAATTGGAGCTAAGGCCTCCCTTATTTCTTCCGAAGAAATCTTCAAAGATTTTGGTAAACCGGTTTCCAAATCTCTTCCTCTTACTACAGTAAATTTTTCTTTTACAGAAACTGTTGAGGCAATATTTACTTTTACTTCTTCTGCTGTGGGTTGCCCCAATAAAAGAGAATATTTAAGTCTCATATAATTTACTATTGCTTCATCCATTTCGTCCCCGGCAACCCTAATAGATCTTCCCAATACAATTCCTCCCATAGAAATTACTGCCACCTCGGTAGTTCCGCCACCGATATCAACAATAAATATCCCCTCAGGAGATTCAACAGGAAGTTTTGCACCAATCGCTGCTGCCATTGGTTCTTCAACCAAATGAACTTGTCTTGCTCCTGCAGCTAAGGTTGCATCGGCAACTGCTCTTCTTTCCACTTCAGTAACACCTGAAGGGATTCCAATTACAACTCTTGGCTTGGGAATTTTTGGTATTGAAGTTCCTGATTCATGAACTTTTTTAACATAGTAGGAAAGCATTGCTTCGGTTGCATCAAAATCTGCAATAACTCCATCTTTTAAAGGTCTTATTGCTTCAATAGATGCCGGTGCACGACCTAACATTTTTTTTGCTGATGAACCAATTGCCAATATTTCTTTTGTTTTTTTATTTCTAGCAACAGCCGAGGGCTCTCTTATTACTATTCCTTTTCCTTTTACATAAACCAAGGTGTTTGCAGTTCCCAAATCGATACCGACATCATGAGAAAAATATCCGAATATTTTATCAACAAGAGGAATTCTCATAGCACCCAAGTATAATCATAAGAATAAACTATTTCAAAGCCTATTTTAATGTGATAAATTCTTTTTAAAGATGAAATTTTTCCATAAACTTATTGAGATACTTTTTTACTTATTATTCTTCTTATTGCCTTTAATACTTTGGCCTTTTTCTTATGAGCTTTTCGAATTTAATAAAATTATAACTATTTATGTTTTTACAGTTTTAATAGTCTTTGCCTGGGCTTCAAAATCAATAATAGAAAGAAAAATAATATTCCGTCGCACAATATTGGATGTTCCTTTAATTCTTTTCCTAACATCTCAAATATTATCAACAATAGTGAGTGTAGATCCAAGAACTTCAATATTTGGATTTTATTCAAGATTCAACGGTGGACTTTTATCTTTAATTTCTTTTTCTCTTCTTTACTGGGCATTTGTTTCAAATTTCGATAAAATAATTGCATTAAATTCAACTAAATCACTCATCTCTTCCCTAATCTTGGTATCTGTATACGGAATTTTAGAGCACTTCGGAATTGACAAAAACATATGGGTACAAGATGTGGCAGAAAGAGTGTTCTCAACATTGGGCCAACCAAATTGGCTTGGCGCTTTTATTGTTGCAACAATCCCTATGACTCATGCATTTATGCTAAAAGCTAGAAAACAAAGCTTATTAATGGGAATTGTTTCGATAATATTTTTCATAACGCTTCTATACACCAAATCAAGATCAGCATTTCTGGGTTTCATCTTTGCTTCATTAATTTTCTGGTCTTATGTATTTATTTCAAAACTCAAAAGTAAAGATAAAGAATTAAAAAAGAAAACGATTGGCACAATGATTCTTATTAATGCTGTTTTCATAATTTTAAATTTGTCTATTAAAACTCCCTGGACACCAAACATCTTAAATGTAATTAATAAAAATAGTAGTTCTTCGGTAGCCCCCACTCCAGCTGCAGTTAAAAGTACTGCACTTGAATCCGGCGGAACAGAGTCCGGAACAATTAGAAAACTTGTTTGGCAAGGAGCAATAGACATATGGAAAGAATACCCCATTCTCGGAAGTGGTGTTGAAACTTTTGCTTTCTCTTTTTATAAAACAAGGCCCAAGGAGCATAATTTAGTATCAGAATGGGATTTTCTTTACAATAAAGCACATAATGAATATTTAAACTTCTTAGCAACAACAGGAACGATCGGTTTTATCTCATACATAACACTCATTGTTTTTATAATCATCGTATTTGTCAAAAATATTAAAAAGGATGAAGAAAATAGACTTTTTCATCTTGCACTTCTTGCCGGATTCGGGAGTATATTGGTAACAAGCTTTTTTGGTTTTTCGGTTGCTGTAGTTAATTTACAATTCTTTATCTATCCTGCAATTTCAATAGCTTTAAATAGGTCTGAGGATGAGAGAACAAAAGAAGGAAATATTAGTAACACAAATAAAACCATAATATTTTTGTTATTATTTGCCACATTTATTTTACTTATCTCAATCTCCCATTATTGGCTGGCGGATCTAAACTATGCAAACGGAAAAAGACTTAATGATGCAGGAATGTTTTCCAAAGGAAGAGAAAAACTTATTTCGGCAATCAAATATTCCTCAAAAGAAGCACTATTTTGGTCAGAACTATCAGAAAATAGCGCTGACTTAGCAGTTGCTTTAAAAGAAAATAAAAATGAAGAAAACTCTAAAAAAATTGCAGACTCGGCCATCATGGAATCAAAAAGAGCCGAAGATCTATCACCAAGAAATATTGGTGTTTTAAGACAAGTGGCAACTACCTATCTCAAACTTTCTCAAATAGACGGCAATTATCTATACAAAGTAAAGGAATATTTAGAAAAGGCTATTGAGCTATCACCAAATGATGCCAAACTCTACTATAACTTAGGAATTTTGTACGATAATTCTAATGAACCCCAAAAAGCTGTAGAGATAATAGAAAAGGCAATTGAACTTAAATCAAACTATAAACAAGCAAGGTATAAACTTGCTACCCTTTATTTGGAAAATAATGAAAGCGAAAAGGCAAAAACACAGTTGAAATATATACTTGAAAATATTGATCCAAATGACAATTTAGTTAAACAGCAACTCGAGAAAATTTAATCTGAATAATTCTTCTTTAAATGTTATAATTGGCCTATGATTCGGAAAATTCTTGGTACTAAAGATCCCAAAATATCCCAGGTCTGTAAAAAGGTTAAATCTATTGATAAAAAGGTTATCTTAATCGCTAAAGACTTAAAAGATACCCTTAAAGCCCAAAAAGACCCAGAGGGAGTTGGTTTGGCTGCTCCACAAATTGGAGAAAATTTAAGAATTTTTGCAATGAATGACAACGGCAAGATTAGAGTAATAATTAATCCTGAAATATTGGAAATATCAGATAAAAAAGAAAAAACCACTAAGGGTAAAAATAAGGAAATAATGGAGGGGTGTCTTTCTCTACCCAACTATTACGGTCCCTTAAAAAGATCATCCAAAATTAAAATTAAATTTCTTAACTTGGATGGGACTACAAAAGAAGAAGAGTTTAACGGTCTTTCTTCTCAAATAGTTCAACATGAGATTGACCACCTGAACGGTATTGTTTTTGTTAATAGACTTTTGGAACAAAAGAAACCACTATATAAACTAGAAAATGATGAGTGGGTTGAAATAGAATTAATATGAACATAGTATTTTTTGGAACTCCGGCTTATTGCTTACCGATATTAAACATAATTCAAAAAAAGTTTAAAGTTAAGCCTCATGACTTACCGATTGTAGCTGTTATTACCCAAAAACCCAGACCGGTCGGAAGAAAACAATTTATTACTTATTCTTCAGTTGATACTTGGGCATTCAAAAGAAAAATCCCGGTTTATTACGCTGTTGGAGACTTTTTGAAAGAAGGCATAAAAGCAGATTTGGGAGTTGTTGTTGCTTACGGCGAAATTTTATCGAAAGAAATCATAAATTATTTTCCTAACGGAATATTAAATATTCACCCATCACTTCTTCCTAAATATCGAGGAGCATCCCCTCTTCAAGCAGCAATTGCAGCCGGGGAAAAGATTACCGGTTCAACAATAATGAAGATTGACGAAAAGATGGATCATGGCCCAATTGTTTCTCAATTTCAAGAAGAAATATTGGACTCAGATAATGCAAAATCTTTAGGAGATAGAATATTTTCAAGATCTGCTGATGTATTAGTTAATCTACTTACTCCTTATCTTCAAGGAAAAATTAATCTTAATTCACAAGATGATAGTGAAGCTTCCTATACTACTCTACTTAAAAAGGAGCATGGATATATTCCTCCCCAAATACTAAAAGGAATACTGGATAATAAAAAGGTAAGTAAAGTCTGGAAAATAGACTTCATAAAAGATTTTGAGACAAAACCCAGTCCCACAAGCTTAGATAATTTTGTAAGAGCAGTATCTCCCTGGCCTGGAGCATGGACAGAAATATATATAGATAAATATAGAAAAGAGCAAAAGAGATTAAAAATAATTGAAGGCCACATAAAAGAAGATAAATATGAAATCGGAAAAGTACAGTTAGAAGGAAAGCTTGAAGTTACTTGGGAAGAATTCCAAAAAGGCTATCCAGATTTTTCTTTTTAATGTTTGTCTTCCAAGTTAGATTCACTAGCTAAATGAGAGCTCTTCTGATTTTCGAAGGATTCTATACAACGGCCAAAATTTTCCCTTACCGGACATTGTGCATAAACCTCTTTTTTATTTTTTGAAGTAAAGTGGTTTACCAAACAAACATAATCATTTTTAACGCCAGAGCTTGCTAAACAGACTTCTTTTTTGGACATTACTTAATTTTGCCGTCTTTTTTGAATTTTTTAATGCATTTAGTACAAAGTTTCATTTGTACTTTCTCGCCGTTTACCAAAACGGTTGCTTTTTGAAGATTTACTTTGAAAAGTCTAGATGTAACCGGAGCACGTTTTCTCCATCGTTTTCCTGCAACACCACGTTTGTGGCTTTTTTGCCTTCCAACGACTTTAATCTTTCCGCAATTTTCACAAACCATTGACATAATATTTAAATCTAATCTTTAAAGAATGAACTTGAGAGATTATACTATTTAATAAACTAACTGACAATTATGATTTTATTTTTTGTTTGGCTACTGGCATTTTTAGTTACCATATCTGTCCATGAATTCGCCCATGCTTGGATGGCTGATAAACTTGGTGATCCTACAGCAAGGCTTGAAGGAAGGTTATCTTTAAATCCACTGGTTCATTACGATCCGGTGGGTACTACTCTACTTTTGGTATTAGTAGTCTTAAGAGCACTGGGGGCTCCAGTTATTCCTTTCGGATGGGCAAAGCCGGTTAGATATGATCCTTTCAATCTTAAGGATGAAAGGCGTGATGCTGCACTAATTTCATTTGCAGGTCCTTTTATCAACATACTTCTTGCAACAATTTTAGCTTTAATAACAAGATTTTTTCTTTTACCGTTTTCTCCGTTATATTTTTTATCTAACTTTATATACCCATTTATTGTCCTAAATATATCTCTTGCAGTATTTAACCTTATACCGGTTCATCCTTTGGATGGTGGAAAGATAATAGTCGGTTTACTTCCCGAAAAAGAAGCCAGAGAAACTGACATTTTTCTTTCAAGATACGGAACAATAATACTTATGTTTTTTATTTTTCCTGTCTTTGGAGGAAATTCTTTAATTTCATTAATAATTTCTCCGGTAATTAATTTTTTAATTAATCTACTTATCCCCGGAAGCTATATTGTATAAATTTTTTACTTTTCTTTGCTTGCATTGGCGTGTAAAATATTTATAGACCCTGTGAAAGGAATAAAGGTTCTACTTTCCTGATCAACGACTTTTTGGGAAGGTAAAGTCTACCAAGTCCTTGGATTTGGGAGCAACCTACCCACCTGGTTCATCCCAGGAGAAGTCAGCCTTATTTTTGACGCAGGGTCTTTTAAATTCTCCAAAAGTTATAAACTAAAATCAATATTTTGATATAATTGCGTATAAGCCGACATAGCTCAGCTGGTAGAGCAACGCTTTTGTAAAGCGAAGGTCGAAGGTTCGAATCCTTTTGTCGGCTCCGGAAATGCTGAGGTGGCGGAGTGGTCAATCGCATCAGACTGTAAATCTGACGGCCGGAAGGTCTACCTAGGTTCGAATCCTGGCCTCAGCACAAAAATGGATATCTCCAAATTTTCGTATCACCTTCCCAAGGAAAGAATCGCACAAAAATTAGTGTCTCCCCGCGATCATTCCAAGCTTCTTTATATAGATAGAAAAAATAAAACAGTTAAAAACTACCATTTTTTCAACCTTACAAATTTCTTAGATAAAAATGATGTATTAGTACTCAATAAAACTAAGGTCTTTCCTGCACGAATTTATGGGAAAAAAGAAACCGGTGGAAAAGTTGAATTTTTACTTGTAGAAAAGGTTAAAAACAATATTTGGGAAGTCTTAACAAAACCTGGAGTTAATATTGGGACAAATGTTAAATTTGCCGGTTTTGAGGCAAAAATACTAAAGAAAAACAAGAATACTTCACTTGTTTCTTTTAATGTTAACGATAAAACTCTATTTAAATTACTAGATAAAATTGGCTATACCCCAATCCCCCCTTATATTGATAAGTGTCAAAATGAAGAAAAACTTAAGAAGGATTACCAAACAGTATATGCAAAGAATATTGGTTCAATTGCCGCTCCCACTGCAGGCTTTCACTTTACCGAAAGACTTATTAAAAAATTAAAAGAAAAAGGTGTACAAATAGAATTTGTAACTCTCCATGTGGGTTTGGGAACTTTTCTTCCGGTGAAAGAAAAAGATATCTCAAAACACAAAATGCATTCAGAATATTATTCGCTTGATAAAATAACTGCAGATAAACTTAATGAGGCCAAAAAGAATAAAAAAAGAATTATTTCTGTAGGAACTACAACAACAAGAGTATTGGAAACCTGTTCAAACAAAAAAGGTTACTTAAAAGAATCTACAGGTAAAACCGATATCTTTATATATCCTCCATATAAATTTAAATTTGTTAACGGACTTATTACTAATTTTCATTTACCAAAATCTACTCTTTTGGCTTTAGTCAGTGCATTTGTAAGCTACCCGAATACGAGTGATAAATTTATTAATTTTAAATCTTCTCTAATAGGTAAAGCTTACAAAAAGGCAATAAAAGAAAACTACAGATTTTATTCTTTCGGAGATTCTTCAATTATTCTGTAACAATTTTGGGTTGACCAATGTTTTCAATATAAGTATTTTTTAGTTCTTGATTAACAATTTTTCCATCCTCGAAAGTAAGCTTTACGATTAACCCCTTTTTAGTTTCTTCACTCCACATTTGATCAAAAACAAAATTTCCAAGGGAATAAAAGACAGGTTTTCCGTCAATATATTCATAATCCTCAACCCAGTGGGGGTGATGCCCTGAGATAACATCTCCTCCATTTTCAACCATTTTCCTGGCCCATTCTCTTTGATATTTATTTGCCTTATCTTTATATTCTTCTCCCCAATGAACTCCAATAATTAATACATCAACCAATGGGTCTGATTCTTTTATTAAGTTCCAATCAGATTCATTTGGGGCCTTAACAGTAAAATCAAATCCCAAAAAACCAAATTTAGTACCATTTACTTCTTTTATCACTAAATTACCTACACCTGTATATGAAATATTAAAAGTATCAAGATTTTTCTGTGTTTCCATTAGTCCTTTTTGGCCAAAATTTAAGATATGGTTATTTGCAAGTGTAACTATATTTATTCCTGAAAAAGCCAAACCTTCAAGCATTTTAGGTTCAGAACAAAAAGTAAACCCATGTTCAAATCTTGGACAATCTGAAATGACTGGACTTTCAAGATTGGCAAAAACTAAATCACTACCTGACAGATAATCTGAAACCAGTAAAAACGGATAGTTAGGATTATTTTCTTTGTCTATTGCTTTAATCAGCACACTCCTTCCAAGCATGGTATCCCCAACCAAAATAATATTTACTTTTTTTGGTCTTTGGATTTGGGTTGCAACCTCTTTTAAATTTAACGGTTTTGGAATCTCGATTCTTTTTACATTGCCAGAAAGCGTAAGTAGTAATAAAGTCGTAAATCCAAAAAACAAAGGGGCAAGAAGTAATAATTTATTTTTCATTATTATTTTTAAGTATACCAACTTCTGATATAATTGGCCTTAACCTGCCTGGATAGCTCAGACGGCAGAGCGCATTCTTGGTAAGAATGAGGTCTCGGGTTCGATTCCCGATCCAGGCTCTTAGATTATGGAAAACAAAAACAGTCCGCAATCAGAAATGCATTTTTTAAATGACAGGATTAAATTCTTGGCACCGGAATTAAATGGCTTAGTTGAAAATTATGAGAGTCAAAACCCGGAAAAATCAGATTTGCATTCTCAACAGCTAAGAGAACTTCTTGATATGACGGTTACCTTTTTAAGAGGAGGAGAAAATAAGCTTTTTGCCAATCCAACTACTCCAGGAAGAAAGCCATATACTCTTAATTTTCCTCAAGATCTTAATGAATTTATAAAAGGAAATTACAACAGCAGGATGGATTATTATATTCATACTGAAAATTTCTTTATTAATAAATTCCGCGATTCTAAAATACCACCCGAATCTGTAACTCCCCAACTTCAGGTTACTCTTTGGTCAATCGGAAACGAATATGGAGAAACCCAAAACTTTGCCCAGGAACTTAATAATATTTCTAATGCTTACTTGGAAGATTTTGTTGAAGGTTTAAAAACAAAAAGCATTTCAGATCCGCAAAAAAAGGATGGTCTTCTTAAAAAATCCCAAGAACTTGGTAAAGGATTAAAAAACTTCACTACTCAGCTTGTTAGAATTGAGCTTCAGGAAGTATATTATGACAAAGAAAAAGGAAGACCGTGCTATACCTCTAAGATGAATTTATCTGTAGAAGACAAAGTTGACGGACAAAAAATACTTACTCTTAAAACCTTTCCAAAAGGAGAAGAAGAAAAAGACTTTACAGTCCTTCTTAAAGGAAACCAAAACTACAAAAATCTATCAAGATTATTTGATGTTGTTAACAAATCTTCCATGCTTTATTCTCCCCACCCAAAATATTAAGCTTTCGCTTCTGGAAAAATACGCTTAAAGCTGTTAAAATAACCGCATTATGGCAAAAAAAGGTGCTCGAGAATATGTAGGAATGATCTGTTCAATCTGTAAAAGTCAAAACTACATTACAGAAAGAAATAAGATCAATATTGAAAAAAAGCTAGAGTTAAAAAAATACTGCAAAAAATGCAGAAAAATGACTCTACACAAGGAAACTTCCAAGCTTAAATAAGCTTTAACTTTCTTATGGAAAAACAGCCAATCAATATCTGGGGTAAACCATTTTGTGAACTTCCCAATGGCAACCTTTGTGATGCCTGTTGCAATGTAAAAGAAGTATCTAACGATCCTTCTTGGAAAAAGATTAACAAAATAGCTGGTCAGGATTGTCAATTTATGAAAAGAGTAAAAGAAAATGGGCAAGGTTGCGCTCTTTATGGGCTTGGTCCAAATAGATGTGATAATTATCATTGTTCAATAGAAACAGAATCAGATATTAAACTTAAATTAATTAATTACGCATTAGAACAAAATCTAGTTTCCTTAAATCAAGCCGAAGAAGCTGTTAAAAGACTAATTGAATAAATATCAAAACAATTAACCATCAATCTTTCTTTAATAATAAATATCCCAATATTCTGCACGGTGTTCTTTATAATATTTGAAAACTTTTTCAACCGTTTGTTCTACGTATAAATAATATTTTAACAAACATATCAATTGAGATATAATATCGATGTACGAAGGGGTGTCGGTTAATTGGTAAACCACGGGACTCCAAATCCCGGACTGGGGGTTCGATTCCCTCCACCCCTGCAAAATAGGTTCAGATGATATAATTCAAGTATGAAATTCGTTGGTCATGCTTGGGTAGCAGTAAAATCTTTTCAAACTGGAAACAATAAATTATTAATTCTTGGTTCTATTCTCCCTGAAATTATGTATTACACCAGAAACAACCCGTTTGCATTTGAAGAAATTCATGAAGGAGGACAAAAACTCTATCAGTTCTTACTTAAAAACGAACCTCAGTGGAAAGACTTAGGATTAGGCATGGCTTCACACAGTGTTGAAGTAGGTGCAGACAAATTTAATTATGACGAAAATCTTGAACTACTTGGCTATAAAGGAAAACAAATTGAAAAAATGCGAAATAATTTGACAAATATATTAGGTATCAATTACGAAACAGCAAAAACTCGTGCCCATAACATTCTGGAGTTGGCAACTGAATTAACTATAATTAAAAAAAACCCAGATTTTATGAAAGAATTTAAAACTGCATTAAGCGACTTGAATGCCCAAGAAAAAATAAAAAACATTTTATCAGAATGTTTTCATAAACCAAAAAATGAAGTGGATAAGTCTGTTAATGAACTCTTTAATAAAGCAAGACCTGAGTATTTTGAAAATTCAGAGGGTCTTGCAAAACTTTGGTATGAGTTATCAAGAGCACTTCCCGACCCAAAACCAAACATAATCAAATTATCAATATTATTAGAACACTTATCTTTAAATTTTAAAGGTAAAGACGAAATCTTCTACGAAAAGGCAATAGAATATACGACCAGAAATCTTGAAAATATATTTCATTCTTCAAGAGAAAGAGAATAAAAAGTAGTTCCTGACATAGTTTACTAACACCTGCAAAATAGCCTCAAACAATGTATAATCCAATCATGTCTATTAAACTTTCATTGCTTTCTTCTGAAAATTTTCAAGCAGGATATTTCAAAAAAGACCTTCCCGAAATATATGCATTGGCAAAAGTTATTGAAAATGGACCATGGCACAATAATCAAAATGTCTTTGAACACACAATGGCTGTCTTTAAGCAATTTGAACTTCTTTTTAAGGAAAATATTCTAAAATCTCAAATCATAGAACAATTAAAACTTAAGGTAGGAAAACACACAAGAAAAGAATTACTAACTATTTCTGTATTACTTCATGACATTGCCAAACCAGTAACATTTGTAAAAGATAAAACTGGAATGGTCCGATGCCCTGGCCATGAATTTTTCGGAAGCAATATGATTAAACTCTTTTCTTCCCGTTTTGGTTTTGATAAAAAAGATGAGGCTTTTGTTAGAAATATAGTTTTCTACCACGGCTATATTGTTGAAACATTAAATCAAATAATGGATAAGGGTAATAAAAAATATTACATAGAAAGTTATAAGGAAATTGTGGGTAATATTTATTGCGAACTTGTTTTACTTTTCTACTCCGACCTACTTGGCTCTGACTTAAAACAATCTAATCCAGAAGAATTCAATAAAAGAAAAAATCTAACTTTGGAGTTTCTTCAATATTAAACTCAAAGAAGTTCCTGACATAGTTTACTGGCCACCACAAAAAACCTCAATCAAATAAACCATAACCTTTATCACTCGTTTTAAAAACAAAAGGTTTAATTAAACCTTCGTCATCAATTCTTGGACTGTTTACTCTTTTTGAAACTACATTCATAACCATATCTTTTTCTGAATATGGAACTAGCAAATCATATAGTTTATTAAAATCTTTATTATCTGAATTAAGCCAATAATCTTCATTATCTTCTTTTAAAATAACCGGCATTCTATGATGTATTTTTTCTACTAATTTATTTGGAGTAGTAGTAAGAATTGCACAGGTATAATAGGATTTACCTTCAGTGTCTTTAATATCATTATAAATTCCAGCAAATCCAAATAACTTTCTATCTTTCAAGAAAAAGTTAAAAGGATATTTTTCTGGTTTTCCTTCAAGGTTTACCTCTCCCCATTCATAAAAAGAATCGGCAACAATCAAACATCTTTTTTCTTTTAGAAAGTGTTCAAAAAATGGTTTTTCTTTTGTTGATTCACTTCTAATATTAATAGTTCCGTATTGGTTTTTCTTACTCCACATAAGTCCCCATTTCATCAAAACAATCTTATTAGGTGAATTTCTTGTAATTGTTGGAACCATTTGATTAGGAGCAACATTCCAACTAGGTTCATATAACGGCATTTTATTAGAAGATTGGAATCTCTTTTCAATATTATTGATTTTTCCTAACGTAAACCTTCCACACATAACCTTATTATACTTTTTATATGCAAGAATTATGTAAATTAAAAAAAGTAGTTCCTTACATGGTTTTATAATCCCTGCAAAATAAATGCTAATGCTACAATATTAATATGAAAAAACTTTCTCCCCCCATTATCGGATTTATTCAAGCTCTTGGTTTATCTATTTATTGTGGTTTAGTTGGAATAATTTTCTGGAAAGGAAACACTTGGTTTGGAAATAACCACAGCATGATTGGGTCATTTGCAATGCTTTCACTTTTCGTTGTATCTGCATTAATTTGTGCTCTTATTGCACTTGGTTATCCCTTTATTGTTTAGAAAGATTAACAGTTGGTTGAAAGATAACGGAAAGCTGTTTGTTCATACGGAACCAAACAAAATTTTCAACGATATTTTTTACAAGTACTATTCATATCCAATTGGGAACTCATTAATATTTATTTCTAATATATTATCTAACAGCACATATCCTTATCTAATTAAACCGAGAAATATTAGAACGAAACTCCAAAGACAGCTCCACGTAAACGAACCGACTTATATAAATCTTAAAAATCTATTTGATAAAACCGGATTTGAGGGGAAAATACTATCAAGTGGTGTTGTTATACTTAAACCAGTTAATTCTTGGAAGGATATTCTATTCAATTTTATCGTATATTTACACCCCATAAGCAATGTTGTTCCGTTTAATATATTTTTCGGTAATGATTTCTATTCGACTTTAACCAAAAGAAAGAACTTAATGTCAAATAACTAGAAGGTTAATTTGTTTATTTAGAATGGATAAGTTGATTTATAAGTAGAGCTGATGATTATATTCTTTTTTTAGAGCTAACCTCACTTTCTTTAAAGTTCTAATTTCTTTTAAAGAAATATTCTGTCTTGTAGTTTTGGTCTTTAAAGATTTTGCAATCTCTTTTTGAGTAAAATTATAATAGTACCTTCCGAAAATAATTGCCTGTTCCAAACCACTTTCTAAATATTCGTTTAATAATTTATTGATAGACATTCTAATCTCAACGGTCTTTTCAATAGACTCCTGTGGAACCATTAACCTATCTGCTAATTCATCTTCATATTCTCCGGAGCCATCTCCTTTTTCTCCATAATAATTTAAAGAGACTGGAACATTACTGCAGTTTATAATTTTAGTCGCCCTTGATATTGATATCTTTCTATTTTCTTTTTGATTATATGTTTCAACAATTTCAGATATATACGGCTCTCTTTTTAATTTGGTAAGTAAATCGCATGAAATATTATGCATCTTAAACAAAATCACTCCCTCATCATCTGAAATAGAACCTAGATATTTTTCAAAAAAGGCTGCCCTGACAGCTCTTTTAATTGTTGGAGAAGCATAACTTACCAATCTATCACTTTTTGCTTGATCGAATTTTGCTATTGCTAGCATTAACGCCAAGTTTCCTTCTTGTATTAAATCCATAAAACCGGAATTGTTAACAGAAAAATTTATTCTATTAGCAAATTGTTTAGTCAGATAAAAAACCAACCTAAGGTTTTTCTCCGTTAAAATCTGAAAGGACTGTCTTGCACGAATAGCATTTTGAATTTCATTTTTCGTTTCGACCTCACCAATACATCTTTCAGACCGTGGTAAAAAATCTATTATCCAACCATTAGTATTTTTAGATAATTTTTTATGTGGAGTTATATAAGAAAATAGTTCTTGTTCTTCTTCCAAATTCAATTGTTTTATTTCTCTAATTTCTTTTAAATATGTCTTTAGAGGCATTTCATAACCCTCTTCTTCCTTAACTATTCTTTCTACCGCGATTTCTTCATCGGACTTGTCGCACATTAATATCTCGTTTTCTGTTGGTTCAAGAAATTCGTCTTTTCCAAGTGAAATACTCGAGATAAAAGATGGGTTTTCGAAACTGACTTTTTGATCTAATAGTAATTGTTCTGCTAGCATGGCATTAATATAAATTAACCTTTAATCACAAGGTTATTTCTAGAAAACCACGAAATACTAACAAAATGCCTTCGCTAAGTCTAGTAATAATTTCTTTACTTTTAAAAACAAATAACTTAATGGCCAAATGTTATAATCTGTTAATGGTAAAAACTGCAAATTTTGAAACAGAATTTGACATAACTTTTTTTTGGAAATCTTGTATAGATAATTAATTGCAAGTGGCGATGATTACAAAGTGGTACCCCAACCTTCCTTACGACAATCTCTTCCCCATCCTATTTGAGAAAGAAAAGAAAAGAATTAATAAATTTATTGAAAATTCTGTAATAGAACATATTGGAAGCACTTCTGTTCCTAATCTTGATGGTAAAGGATATATAGATTTAATAGTATGTGTTTCCAAGAAAGAAATCCTAAATGCAAAAAATATATTAGAACAAAAATTGGGATACGAATATAAAGATAATGTAAGTATTCCTGGAGAAAGATTATTTTTTAAAAGAATTGCTAAAAGCGAATATTCAAAAGAAACTTATTACCATCTTCATCTTACCTACCTAAATAGCAATAATTATAAAGAAGCAGTTTCTTTCAGAAACTTTCTTATAGAAAATCCTGATTACGTTAAAAAATATTCAGAAATTAAAAAGATTGCATCAAAAGAGGCTCAAAAAGGAAGAGATAGAGTTGAAGCAAGAGCAATATATAAAAAAATTAAAGACCCAATAATATTAGAAATATTGGAAAAATCGCAAATCTAGTTATTCTTTAACAGTACTCGATTGTTGTAACGTTCTTAATATTCTAATTGCTTGTTTTTTATTTTTTCTTATTATTTCTATGTCTATTCCCAATTTTTTACTAATTTCGCGGTCCTCCATACATTCCCCGTTTTTAAAACCACAATTTAACTTAATAATTTGCTGAGATAAAGGAGACAATCTGTCTATCATTTCATATATTTCTTTATTTTCAATAATCTTTTCTGGACTATTTTCTTCGTTAGAAGGAATCAAATCGATTATTTCAGCATCTTCATCATCCGAAACTGGTTCATTCAAAGACCTTGTTACTTTCGGATATCTTTTTGATTCTTCAATCGTCTTTTTATTGGTGCCGATAAAATTCGCAATTTCTTCTGTATTTGGCTGTCTATTTAATTTTTGAACCAAAACGCTTTTTGCATAACTAATTTTATTTAAAAGTTCTCTTTTACGTATGGGTAAATGTATCTCATGAGATTCTTTTAATGTAATAAGATTAATATACCTATCGATCCAATAAGTAGCATATGTGGAAAATTTCCAACCTTTTTTAACATCAAACAATTCTGCGGCTCTAATTAAACCAGTATTCCCAGCACCAATAAGGTCAGAAAATTGTATCCCTCGGTTAACCCGTTGTTTGGCTCTATCAACAACTAAACGCAAATTCCCTTCAATGAATTTATTTCTAGCATCAAGACCTTCCTCAGTAAGAATAACTTGTGCAGCAACATTTTTTGATTCTGAAGGAATAATTTTCCTGTTTTTATCGAGAATCTGACCATATTTAATTTCTTCATCAACAGTAAGTAACTTTATAGATCTTATATCTCTCATATAGCTATCTACAGCCGAATAAATATCAATATCCTGTGTAATATTTCTTTCTTTTGTCATGTCTATCCAAAAACATTTAAGAATGAAATAATTTTTGGACTTAGAAATATTATCAAAACTTTGCAGATTAATCTAGAATATTTATATTATTATCTATTCATTCCCAGAAGCTCCGGGAATATTGCCTCTTTTGGAGTTACGATAAACATCATGTGCTCTTCCCTTATTATGTATCTTTTTTGAGTTTCCGGATCTATTACTTCATTTTCATCCCACCACCTGTGGTTGAATTCCATAATATGAAATGTCCTATCACTCCCAGCGAATCTTTTGTAAGGATCAGAAAGCATAATGATGTTATTCACAGTATCTACATGTGTTACCACAGAATAATGTCCATCATCCTCATCTGAATCCTCGTAAAAAACTCCCTGCCATTCAACCCCTACCGGAAATCCGTAATTTTTAACAACCTCCTGTAAATCAGATAATGATGCGTTTTCCTTGTACCAGAAGTTACAATCGGGAGCCATTATCTTAACCGCTTTTATCATTTCTTTAACAGTCATTCCATAAACTCTGAAATTTTCTTCATCCTTGCCTGTTGTATCTTTAAAATCATCCTGATCAAAATATTTTCCGATATAGGAAAAAAGCATTTCCAATACAGCCGGTCCACAATGTGAATTAGTCTTTTGACAGACCCTTTTCATTGTTGGATAAAAAGGATTATGAAATGGATTTTGCATATTTAGAAAGAAGAGCAGCCAAAGTATCTTCAAATTCTACTCCATGCATTTTCATTACCTCAGTTAATGGAAGCCCCAAATCCGGACCGAAAGCAGTATTTGGATTACTATCAGTAAAGTATGGTGTATTAGTACTATCTTCAACTCTAATGTCAAACTTTGCATAGTCCTTATGATGTAATGCATTAAACGCTCTTATTGATAATCTTTTTATTTTTTCTCTTAATTGTTCTGCCTCAACTGGTTTATACCTATACGCATGAAGGTCATCGTATGAGGCAAGTGAAGTAAAATAGTGTTTTCCAATTTTTTTCCTAAAAATCTTTTCTGCCATAAAAACTTTTTTTTTATCTCCGTCATCAAAAACTACTACTGTTACCTCCGGTCCATCAATGAATCTTTCCACAATAACAGGTAATCTATAAGTAGTTATCATTTCATCAACACGCTTTTGTGCAGCTTCCGTTGTTTCTTTTACAGCCTTACCATCTATACCAACACTTCCTCCACCTTCATTGAGTTTTACTATTAAGGGAAGTCCCAAATCTGCATCTATTGAAGATCCAGCCCTTCTGACAAATTGAAATGACGGTGTTGGAATATCATATGCGACCAAAAGCCTCTTTGTTAGATTTCTATTATTTCCGATAATTAGTCCTTCCATCCCGGCACCGGTATATGGAATGTTTGAAAGTTCCAATGCAGCTGGAACTGAAGTTTGTAGCCTGTCTTTTCCTTTTAATGTATCAACTAAATTAATAACGACATCCGGTTTATCTACCAATAAATTTGTCAAAAAATACTGATCACCGGGATAAAGTTTGACTTCAATCCCCAACTGACGAACTTTCTCTGCTACTTCTTCCGCTCTATCTTCAACTTCAACCTCGGCATCATATGCAGCCTGAGTTGGAAAATCTTCCCTTTCTACATGAGAATAGGCAACGGCTACTAAAGAAAGCTTTTTTAAAGCTTCCCTATCAATTGAAAGTTTTATCTTTCCAAATTCTTTTGAAGTTTTTGATCCGTTTGAATTAGCCATAATTTATATTACCACAAAAAATTATTCCTTTTCCCAAGTTTTTATTTCTTTTTGAGGAACTTTAAGCTTTTTGGGGGTTAAGAAATATAAGACAACTGAAACAATTGCAGTTAAAATTCCCATAACTACAAACGTATTTTTCTCTCCGAAAGAAGATGCAATAAGTCCGGCCATAATAGGACCAATAATATAGGCAATACTACTTGTAGAATTTGAAAGCCCTATCATATGTTTTCTTTCCTTACCCATCCTGGCAATAATGTCCGTATACACTCCATCCGTTAAGGGATAAACGAATGAAAGCATTAATGATGACAAAAATACCATAGTAAGTTGCCAATAAATTGCATCAAAAATACCAAGTAAACCTAAAAATATACCTGATAGAAATAATAATTTTATTGCAAGTCGCTTTTTTCCTTTATAAATTTTTAGTCTGGCCACAATAAAACCTATAAATAGCGAAGGAAGAGTATATAAAGGCAAAAACATACTTCCCCAGAAACTCTTTTGAGCAAGCTCCTCAGTCCAGACTGCTCCCACAGTCCAGAAAAATGCATCTATCAAACCTAAAAATATACTTAATACTATTATTGGCCAAACTTTTTTAAATAGAACTCCCCAAAGTTCAAGCTCTTTTGCAAAATTAACTTCTTTTATATCTATAACTATCGGCCTATCATGGGTTTTTTTGGATAAACATAAAATTGCAAAGCCAATTAATATAAAAAATATCGCAAAGATTCCAGGATAAATTTTTCCTCTTGCCAGAAGCCAGCCTGCAATCATGGGACCTAGGAAAAATGCCAAATCCCTAAAAACCCTTAATATTCCCCATGCACCCGACCTTAACTGCAAAGGAACAGTGTCTGCAACAAACTGTTGCTGCGCAAAGCCCATAAATTCTATAAATATTCCCCAAACTACCATTCCGAATAAAAACAATGAAAGATAAGGAAGATAAGTCGCTTCGATAAGAGATATTGAAAATATTATGCTTGTAATTACTGAAAGAATTATTAAATTTTTTACTGTTATGCCCTTTAATAGTTGTGGAAAAATAAGATCTGTCCCCAACCCTACAACAGCAGAAAAACTTATTACAAAACCCATTACAGTTACACTTTTAAGGGAAGATTGTAAAAGATTAGGAACCCAAAAACTTAAAATTGCATCTCCAAGAAGGATAAAAAATAAAACAAAAGATAACGTGATTACTTTTGACCATACTGCATCCTTTAATATTTCTGAAGGTCTTTTAAAATACATATCTATTCTATTTTGAAGCTATTTTGACAACTTGACAAGAGAGTAAATGTTAGTTATTATTCGGGCAATGGAAGAAGAGCAAATAGTTAAACCTACAGAAAATAACAATTCAGATGAAAAATCCAGTTCTGTTAATAGCGTTCTTCTTGCAATCATAATAGTTCTTCTTTTAGTTATCACAGCAGGTGCAGCATTCTTATTGGGGTCTAGTAAAAAGACATCTATTTCACCAACTCCTACTCCAACTCAAAAAGAAGAAGTTGTTGAGGTTGAGGAAACTGAAGAAACTGCAGAATCAGTCTCTCCTTCTGCAACTGCTACAGCAACAACCAATCCATCACCAACTGCAACAGCAACAGCAACGCCAACTCCTACTCCAACCCCAACCGGAACGTTACTAAAAATAAACCCAGACACATTAAAGTTAAAAAGTTTGATACCACTAGCCACTCCTTCTTTTTAGTACGAAATAAGACAATTTGAGACAGGTTCTTTTGTTAGTTCAACAAGACCACAAGAAGGACATCTTAATTCATATTCAAGCAAGGTTCTTCTTCCAGGAAGTCTTTTATCGTTTTTGCTAACTCTATAAACCTTTTCCAAATTAGAACAACAATCAAAGCAGATATGCTTTGTCACAATCTTTTTTCCGTCTTTGTATATAGGCTCAACATAAGGATATCCATCACATTCTTCATCGGCACAATATTCAGACCTAGTCCAATCTCCTTTTAAATTAACTTTCCATTTGCAACCGCATCTTGCCATCAAATTAACTCCATAGCCTTCCACCAATCTAGATAAATCTTCCCTTGGATTGTAAGATTCTTTTAACCTGGATACTATTTCTGAATTTTTCGGATCAAGAATCATAAATCCTTCATCAAAATAAACCTTCCTCATTATTTTCCATTTCTCTTTAGCAAGTCTTAATAATTTCGGTCTGTCTGGAGAAACAATATTTATGGGCTCTCTCTTTTTTTCTGTTCTAGATTCAACAAGATTCAATGATTTTAGATAGTGTACTTTTCTTAAACCACTCTCTTTAAAAATGTTAATAATTTTATCTTGATTATCCAGAAGTTTTTGTGTGTAAAAAAATGCTGGAGCATGTTTAACTAAGCTTTTAACCAACTTGGGTAATTTTTCTTTTAAAGCATCAGCATTATTACTACTTGGATTATTCTCGGCAACTATTACCAAACTCGAAAATTTACTTCTTGGTGTAATTGAAGCAGTAAAGGTTCTGTCTACATATTCAAAATTTTCCGGATTAAATTTAACTACTTCACCCGGATTATCCAAAAACAAAAAAAGGGACAAACCTTTTGGCTTTTCATTCCAAAGTTTTCTACTCTCAACCAAATCCCTTATGTTTTGATTATAACCAGTAACAAAAATATCTTTGGCGTTTAAAGATGAAGTTTCTGAGGAATTTATATTTAGGGCAAGCTGATAACTTTGTTCAGCTCTTTCCATACTTTAGGGCTATTTAAGCCTTGCAATATTTGCATCAACCATTATCTGTATTAATTTTTCAAATGATGTATCCGGTTCCCAACCTAAAACCTTTTTTGCTTTTGAATAATCTCCAACCAAGGGTCCTGTTTCTGTTGGTCTTACAAATCTTTTGTCTACAACAACAAAGTCTTTCCAATCTTCTCCGACATATTCAAAGGCAACTTCACACAATTCCATTATCGTGTGGGTTTGACCTGTTGCTATAACAAAATCATCCGGTTTATCATGCTGCAAAATCATCCACATTGACTTAACATAGTCTCCCGCAAAACCCCAATCTCTTTTGGCATCTAAGTTACCTAATGATACTTTTCCGTCTTTCATTATCGGCTCACCCTCTTCATTTAGGTGTTCTGAATTTTTTATTCCTAATTTGGCACAAGCCGCAGCATATGAAACCTTTTGTGTTACAAAACCCAAATGCCTTCTTGGAGATTCATGGTTGAATAATATTCCGTTTGTCGCAAACATGTCATAACTTTCTCTATAAATCTTGGTTAAGTTATAAGCGTAAAGCTTTGCTGCAGCATAAGGGTTTGCGGGATTAAAAGGTGTATCTTCATTTTGCGGAATTTGCCTTACCCATCCGTACATTTCACTAGAAGATGCCTGATAAAACTTTGCCTTTGGACAAACATCTAAGACTGAATCGAGCATCCTATGTGCACCAATTGCAGTAATTTCAGCTGTGTGGATCGGTTGTTTAAAAGATTCTGAAGGATGGCTTTGTGAAGCCAAATTATAAACTTCATCCGGTTTTACGTGCTGAACTAATTCTCTAATAGAAACAGGATCCAATAAATCACCCTGAATAAGATTTAACCTATGTTGAATTTGACCGATATTGGGGTACAAAAGAGAACTCGTTTTTCTTACCATTCCAGAAACTTCGTAACCTTTATCAAGAAGAAACTCAGCCAAATAGCTTCCGTCTTGCCCCGTAATTCCTGTTATTAATGCTTTCTTTCTTTTGGTTTCTTTCTTTTTAAGAATCATTGTGTATATTTTATTCAATAGGTACCTCAAAAATCAATAATAACACAATCCAGTTTACTACTCCAATGGGATGAAACATACTAAAAAAAATAAATCCACTTAATGCATAACAATTAAACCAAGCTTTATTTCTAATAAGATTTATACTTTTTGAAATAAACCAAAATAGAAAAAAAGTTAAACCGACAAACCCTGACCAAAGAAGAATATCCAACAGTAAGTTGTGAGATCTATCAATTATTAATCCTTCCAAATTTATTTTTTCTTCTCTAAAAGCAAGGTCGTATACTTTCTCACCACTTTCTGCGCCATAACCCAAAAACGGTCTTTGGAGAATCTTTTTAATGGCCATTTCCCAATAAGTTTCCCTATTTTCGAAATCTGAAATTTCAAATGTTCTACTGGATTTAAAATATAAATCAGGCAATTATAAGATTGAAGTAATAGTTATGGATCCAAGAGGTGGAGTTGCCAAGAAAATATTTAGACTCAGAATTCTTCCTTCTCTAAAGTTAATAAATAAGTAATATTCAAATCTTTCGAATTTTACAATTTAAATATTTTACATTATCTGATAAAATATGCCCTAAGGACGGTGATTTTTATGAAAAATATCATAAAAACAATAAAGGAGGCGATTTTAAATGTTTATTGTAAAAAAGAAAAAGGGCGAGAGCGAAGACAAGCTCATTGCCCGATTTAAGAAAAAGACCCTTGATGAGGGTATTATTCTTGAGGCCAGAGATAGAGAAAGATACAAAAAACCCGCAGAAAGAAGAAAAGAGAAAAAATATAGGATTGCCCACATGATCGAACTTGAGAAGAAAAGAAAGTATTAATCTTTATTTTTGGGGAAAAAAGCGTTTTGGATTCTTATCCTTCATTAATGTAACAAGACTTGTTCTGGCTACCCTAACCTGACTTTTGTAATCGGGGTTATCAGGAATAAGTACTTCTGCAATGTCCATAAGACTTCTTTTTTCTAACAAATAATCCATTGCCTTAATCATTCCCTCGTTATAATCACCATTGGCTTTTACAAGAAAGTTATTTTTAGAACTAATAGCGTCTCTCAATTCCACTTCATGAGCTTGAGTATCAATAGCTTCCTCACCGTGAGTTGCAAGTTCTGAAACCATAGGCTTAAGCATCTGAAAGGCCTCTCCCTCTCTTACTTTTAAGGCTTTTTCTCTTCTGGAAAGACGTTTGATTTCTTTGTCACTAAGTAAGTGAAACATTTTAGCTTTTCCCACAGTATCAACGCTCATAATTTTTCCCCCATTACCAGGAAGGGGTACAATTTTTGCATCATTACCAAAATGGCCATATTCTACATTCATGCTAACGATTATATCATGCCTAGACCAAAAATTCTTATTTCTTGTTTCCACCTTCCTTCTGTGCTAAAATTTGTACTCGTGAACAAGGTTTTGGACTACCTTAAAGAGGTAAAATTGGAACTCTCCAAAATTACCTGGCCCAAGAAAGAGCAAGTAATAAAACTAACATTGATAGTTTTTATTATTTCTGGTATCGTAGCTATCTACGTTGGAGGGTTGGATTTTATATTTACAAAAGGTCTTGAATTTATAGTAAATAAATAAAAATGGACGAAGATAAAACAATAAAAATTGAAGAAAAAGGAACCGGAAGCAGAAAAATTCCGGGGCATATTGTTATTAATGAAGATAAAGACAAGAAAGCCAGATGGTATGTAGTTCATACTGCCAGTGGCCACGAAGTAAGGGTTATGGAAACTCTAAGACAAAGAGTTGAAACCATGAGCCTAACAAACAAAGTATTCGAACTTCTAGTTCCGACACAGGATAGAGTAATCATTAGAGGCGGGAAAAAAGCAACAGTCAAAGAAAAAATCTTCCCGGGATATTTATTGGTTAAAATGATTATTGATGATGCCGCATGGCTCGCAGTCAGAACTACACCAGGAATTACCGGATTTGTAGGTTCCGGAGGAAAACCCACTCCTCTTTCTGATTCAGAAGTATCAAATATTCAAAAATTTGTATCTGCACCAGCACCAAGATTTAAGACTAAATTCTCAGTTGGTGAAGCAGTTAAAATTACGGATGGACCTTTTGCAGACTTTTTAGGAACAATTCATGAAATGGATGAAGCAAAAGGAAAAGTAAAAGTATTAGTATCTATCTTTGGAAGAGAAACTCCAGTAGAACTTGATTTTCTTCAAATTCAGAAGGTTTAAAAATATTAAAGTTATTTACCAGTTTTTGGACTTGGAATAGCCTTAACTACAACTTCATTTATTTCTGCTTTTACCTTACCCTCTTTTGAAATAGAATCTCCGTCAATGTCAAAAGTGAGATTCTTTTTTTTGTTAATTTCGGCTAATTTTTGGGCTGAAACATGTGTCACATCAACATTTACTCCCCTTGGAATTACCCAATCTTTTCCTGGATTATCCTGTTTTAAACTATTATCTTTATCTTCTGACATATCAATTCATTATATATCTTAACCGATATTGTCACCATATAAAAATGGTGGTAAAATACTTTCTACCACGCAAGAGTGTGGTAGATACAGAGTATCGAAATAGCTTCAAATTAGCTTCCCGATCCTTTGTATAAGAAAACTTATTTTAATTATTAATATGGCAGGCAAAGTAAAAACAATCGTAAAAATTAATTTAAAAGCAGCTGAGGCTACCCCAGCTCCACCCGTCGGAACAGCTTTGGGACAACATGGTGTTGCTATTATGGATTTTGTTAAAGCATATAACGACAGAACCGCTTCCATGAAAGGACAAGTTGTACCGGCAGTAATAACAATTTACGAAGATAGAACCTTTGAATTTGAGATTAAAAAAGCACCAGTTTCCGATATGATCAAAAAGAAACTTGGTATTGAAAAGGGTTCAGGTAATACTCCAAAAGAAATGGCAGGAACCTTAAACCAAACACAAGTTGAAGAAATTGCCAAAGAAAAAATGGATGATTTAAATACCGATAACCTTGAATCAGCCAAAAAAGTTGTTGCAGGAACTGCTAGATCAATGGGCATTAAAGTAGAAGAAAAATAATATGGGAAAAACTAAAACAGCATTTGTTTCAGACTTGGATAACGAACCAAAAAAGAAACAAGAATCACAAAAAAAATCTGAAAAGGTTCACATTGCAGGACTTAAGGGTGGCCAAAGAATTAAAGCAATGGAGGCTGAACCTATAGAAACTATTGAAGAAGAGGCAATTCAAGAAAAAAAGAAAAAAGAACCAAGAGTAAGAGGTAAAAAATGGGCTGATGCAAAAGCTCAAGTTGATAGAGACAAAGAATATAAGCTTATCGATGCAATTAAACTTTGTAAAAAAACCTCATATTCCAAATTTGACGGAACAATGGAAATGCATTTAATTGTTAAAAAACAAGGTCTTACCATTAATACTTCCCTTCCTTTTTCTGCAGGAAAACAAAAAAAGATTGAGATAGCAAGTGATGAAACAGTAAATAAACTAAAATCAGGAAAAATTGATTTTGATATTCTTATTGCAACTCCGGAAATGATGCCAAAATTAGTAAGTTTTGCAAGAATCTTGGGTCCAAAAGGATTAATGCCAAACCCTAAAAACGGAACATTAATTACAGATATTAAAAAGGCCAAAGATTTTTCAGCAAATTCCCTTACATTAAAAACCGAAAAAGATGCACCACTTATGCATACAACTTTTGGAAAAGTCAGCCAAAAAGAAGAAGAATTGGAAAAAAATGCTCAAACACTAATATCTGCAATTAACCCTAAACAAATCGTTAAAGCATATATAAAGCCTACAATGGGTCCTTCGGTAAAGATAAAAGTTTCATAATTTTCCTCTGCCTTTTTTTACAAAAATGGGCAAACACTACAATTATTATAAAAATCGTAAACTAGCAAAAAGTATACCCAATATTCCAAATAGACTTTGGGATCAAATCGCCTCTAAAGATGATTCTGAACCGGTAAATTTATGTGACAGTAACTGTCCTGAATTTAAGGTTAACGTCCAATTACACCGTTCTATAAACGATGGAAAATGTGCCATATCAAAAGAAAAAGTGTTCTCAGAATCATCAATCTGTATTTATGGTCGTGGAAAAGAGTCTAAATAGAGGGCTTGTTAATTAATAAACAATTAGATATAATAACCTTTGTTCCTAAGACAGTACGCATAAAAGTAAGCCGTACCGAGGAGTAAAAATAGATTTTACGCACCTCGGGTGCGTTTTTTAATGCAAAAATTATGAAAAAACAAGAAAAATCATTTTTTATTGATAATTTAACAGCAGAGCTTAAAGATGCTACAGGAGTAGTATTGGTTAACTATTCCGGTATGAATGTTAAATCCCAACAAAAGCTTAAAAAAGCCCTTAAAGAGACTGGGGCAAAGATGATTGTTGTCAAAAACACACTTCTAAAAATAGCTGGAGAAAAAGCAAGAATTGATAAAAGCTTCTTAGAAGATTCAATTCTGGAAGGACAAAATGCTTTAATTATTTCAACCAAAGATCCGGTAGCCCCAATATCAATTTTGGGCAAATTTGCGAAAGAAAATGAATCTCCTAAGTTTAGAGTTGGAATAGTTGATGGAAGTTTTCAAGACGAAGCTTCCCTACAAACACTTTCTACCCTTCCAGGAAAAGATGCCCTTATGGGACAGGTTTTAGGTTCACTTCTTTCGAATTTATATAACCTAACGGGTACATTAAATACAAATTTACAAAATTTGGTTTCAATATTGGACCAAAAAAGTAAATCAAATTAAGAAAGAGGGTGATTATTAATGGCAGACGAAAAAGCAAAGGAAACAAAAGTATCAGCAAAAGTTGAAAAATTAGTAAGTGAAATAGCAGAACTTTCTGTTATGGATCTTTCTGAATTAGTAAAAGCCTTGCAAGAAAAGCTTGGTGTATCAGCAGCTCCAGTAATGGCAGCTCAAGCACCGGCAGCAGGAGGAGCTCCAGCAGCAGCTGAAGCAGCCCCAACAGCAGGAGCAAATCAAACTGTAGTCATGACCAATGCAGGATCTAATAAGATCGCAGTCATTAAAGCCTTAAGAGAAATAAACCAAAACTTAACTTTGATGGATGCAAAAGGAATGACAGAAACAGTTCCAGCAGAAGTTTTGAAAGATGCTAAAGCAGAAGATGCTAAAAGCGCTTCAGAAAAACTAAAAGCAGCTGGAGCAACTGTAGAGTTAAAGTAATAAATATTAATTTATTTGCTACTTCTCTACAACAAAAAGTCCACCTAAAAAGGTGGATTTTTTGTGTTCTAAATAGTTTTATTTATCCGAATTTAAGGCTAATTATTGATACTATTTACTTAAAAGGAATTCTATTACTCTATTTGGCACATTTAATCCCGTTGCAGATTCAAAACCCTTAAACTGACAGGCTCTATTTATTTCCAATATCTTCCAATCTCTCCCTTCTTCTTTCATTAAATCAACTCCCACATAATCAAGATCAAAATAATTTACGGTTTTTGTAGCAATTTCAAGAGCTTTAGGATCTTTCGAAATATCATAATTTTCTATAAGCCCCCCTTGACTATAATTGGTAAGGTATTTCCCTTTTCTTGCAATTCTTTTCATTGCACCTAAAACTTTCCCTCCAATAACAATAATTCTCAAGTCCTCTCCGGAAGTTAAGAAAGGTTGAACCAACATTGTTCTTGAGAAATACCCTTTTCTAAAAACTCTTCTTAAATTAAATTTATTCTTTAATTTAAAAACATCCCTTCCCTGACTACTCAAATTGTATTTTATTATTGAAGGATAAGTTAAATCTTCTTTTAACATCCTTTCGTTATTTCCATAAATTTCTGAATCAATTAGGGGTAAATTGGCTTTGGCAAATTCCATATGCTGGGTAATTTTGTCTAATCTTGACCATCTTTTGTATGTTTTTGCATTCAATACTTTTGTTCCCAAACCTTCAAAGTAATAAATTAAGGCATCTCTTTGAGGAATATAGAAGTCTTCTCCACCCGCTGCCCTAAAAACAACCATCTTGGTTTGAGGAATTTCTTTTCCTTTCCAAAGAGGAAAAATTGTATTCTTTTCTATCTTAAAGTCCAAATCTGAGTACACAACTATCTCAGAATTAAGTCCAAGCTTTTTTGATTCCTCCATGAACCTGGTCGGTTCATAAGCACTAAAAGCCTTTGTAAATATTAATAAATCTTTTTTCATTCTTATTTAACTATCTTTTATTCTTCCTTTTTGACCTCGGGGTTAATCAGAAATCCGGTTAAGTCTCTTCTTCCAACCAAAACAAGCTTTTTCATCTTCGATCTGTCAGCTACAGAGGCTGTAGTTTTAATTTTTCTTCCCCCCAATATAAATTTAAATCCGACAACCGGCCTTGTCTGCAAACCCAGTGCAGATCTGTATTCGTATCTATCTTTCCAAAGAATATTATCTCTATTCAAAAGGCCAAGATCCTTTGCTAATGTCTTATCAATTGAACTTCTATACGCACCCGTATCAATCTTAGCCGGAAGTTCTATTTTATCTTTTGAATCGTATTTGTAAACCCATATATTTTCAGCTGTATTTAATGTAACAACACCTTCTTCGGCTTTTACCCGATCAGCAAATCTGGCTGCAAATAATGCTTTTCCAATTTTAACCCCATGTTCAGTATCCCTTACTTCCAAATCCTCAACTCTATCCAGTCTTTTTCTTAATCCAGCTGCATTGGCCAATTGAATTGAAAGGCCGGGTTGGGCATTCATTTCTAAAACCATTGGCCCTTTTTCAGGATGTAGAACAATATCTACCCCGATATATCCCATTCCTGAAGCGATTTGAGCGTTAACTGCAGTTCTTAGAATAGAAGTCCAAAGAGGAATTTTAATACCATTTAACTTCTTTCCGGAGCCTAGCTTATATTTGATCCAATCATTATGCCAAATAGCTTTAGTTGTTATACCTGTTGCAATATCCACTCCCACCCCGACCGCTCCTTGATGAAGATTTGCTCTTCCTCCGGATTCTTTAGTAGGAAGCCTAAGCATGGCCATCACAGGAATTTTGTTAAAAACAATTACTCTTATATCTGGGGTACCTCTATACGAATACTTCCTAAATGCCTTATGGCGCCCCACATATTCCTGAACAAAAGCAACATCCGGCACATTTCCCATTGAATAGGCTCCTTCTAAGATATCTAGAGTGTGAAGCTTCAAATCATCAATGCTCACCATTGTATTTTGTGTTGTTATCCAACCTTTTGTCGGAGGATTTTCTCTTTTTTTGACAACAATGATTCCTTCACCACCCAAACCTCTTGATGGCTTTAAAGCAAAACTTGAAGGAAGAGAATCCCAGTTAAAATGTAAAACTTCCTGAGGCCTTCTAAAAACATAATAAATTATAGGAACCGGAACATTATTCCTTTTTAATACTCTTTCTGTAATTATCTTTGAATCGCAAACCTTCTTTCCTTTTGCAGTATTATAACGATAGGAATATAGCTGACTTCTTGCATTTAAACCTAAAATTGAAGAGAGTTTCATGATTTGATTAGTTTTTTGAACCTTAATATTTCCAAAACTCTTAATCCCACATATTTGCCCAGTAGATAATCAATAACCAAAACACCAAAAATCAAAGCTTCCGGATTAAGTAAGGCAAATTCTTTTACATAGCTAAAAGTAAGTACAAAATATGAAATTAATGCAAGAATTATGGTTTCTGTTGTTAAAGAAAACGCAGTTTTTAGAGATTTTCCTAATTGAACTCTGGTAAAATCTTCTGCCAGTAGTGCCAAAATCAAAACCGGAAAGATCGAAACATTGGCAATCCCCGGAATATAAACGATTGGAGCTAAAAATAATAACCCCAATACTCCCAATGATACTGTCCAAAGCAAAAACGCAACCTTTGGTAAATATTGAAGTTTTAACTTCAACTTCTTAATTACAAACCTCGTGAGCATTGAAATTGAAATAATAAGTAGAAAAAGGGCAATCCCGGTTACTGGACCAGTTGCAACGAATACTACAGATAAAGCTGCCGGCAAAAATATTCCGAAACCCCTCAAACCAATTAAGTGTCTTGCTCCGGCAATTAAAGTAGCCACAAAAGGTAGAAGCAGGAGTAAAACAATCATATTTACAGGTATTCCTGCATTTACTGAGGCTCTAATTGCATATTTAATAGGATTAAAAGGCCAAGCCGGACCTAATTTCTGATTATTAAGAAGTTCTTCCAATGGACCTAAGGTCTCAACTGTTTTTTGTGTCAAATCAGGAGCAGATGTGGGAATTGGTGTTTCGGTAGATATTGGACTTGCTGAAGGACTGGCTGTTGATGCAAAACATGGCTTGAAAGCCACTAATAGCAGGCACAATGAAATAAAAATAATGGTTAGTTTGCGCATTGGAATTACTAGCTCTAATTATACTATTTTTTGACCAATCTTTAGCAAGAAGTAAAAAAACTTGCTGAAGAGAAGATACAAAATAAGGTGATAAAAGGTGGTTTGGTAAAACAATAGGAAAAACACCTAAATCTTCTCTTCAGCTTTTGAAATTGATTGTCACTCCGTGCTGGCAGTGGATACATCCACTTCTCAATAGTCCGCCGCCTAAGGCAAATTTTGAGAAACACCTTACGGTGCTACCATTTCGATACAAGAATCAAGTTGATATTGATATCCCATTGGGAACAATGCTCAGACTCTAAACCGATTGACAGGAAGCTTTTTGTAAAAGTACCACCTTTTCCTATTGGTAATTGATTATTATATGAAGAAAATATTAAAAATCAATATATTGGATACTATATATATTAAATGAAGAATTTATATTGTAGATTTTTCCTGCATTCCAAGAAGCCAAAGAACTGCTTCTTTTTTATAGCGTCTATCTCCTCTTGAATTAATTCTTATTGCAGGAAGTTTTCCTCTTTTACCCCATCTTTTTATTGTTAATGGTGAAACTCTAAGAAGTTCTGCTACTTCACGAACTGTTAATAAATCTGGAAGCTCTTCTAATTTTAATTTTTTCTTTTTATTCTCGTCCATGTTTTACTTTAATGTAATTTGAATTACTTTGATAATGTTCTAAGCCTAGAACTTATCATAATTAGTCACAAGATATCAAAGCGTTTCATTACTGTCAAGAGGATAATTTGAATATATTTTTGAATTTATGTTAGAATCAAGGCCATGAATAAAGAATCAAAAACAAATTTCTTGCCTGTTGATTATTTAATTGATCAAGCAGGAGAACATATGAAGATGTATGGCAATCCATCAACAGATAAAGAAATTGTTTTTAAACAAATTACCAAATTAAGAAAAATGGGTGCATTAACTCCAGAAAATGAGGAAAGATTAATTCTACTTCAGATAGAAAACTTTGATGGTGGAGATATTTTTTAATTAATAGATAGTCGTTGAGACAACTTCTTTACCTAATATTGCATTTTTGAGATTATCTTTCTTAGTCACATTTATTATTTTTGTTTCTATTTGTAATTTTTCAGAAATTTCCAAGGCTTCATTTACCTTATGTATCATTCCCCCCGTTACATCTACTCCACCTGAGCCTCCAAGCATTCTTTTAATACTTTCATAATTATTGGGTGTTATGGATTTAATAGTATTACCTTTTTCATCATAAACTCCGTCCGTTTCCCCACAATAAATTATTCTGATCGTTTGATAACTGTTTTTAAGGTTACTGGCCAGAATATTTAAGCTTTTTTCTCCCGAATAAATACAAAATCCCTTTTTCTTATCCATAATTACATCTCCATATATAACCGGAAGTAATTTAACTTCCAAAGCCCTCTTAATCGGTTCTAAGAGCACTTTTACTGGCTTTTCATCTTCGGTATATGTATAGCTTAAGGGAGAAAACGATACAGCTTTCAAACCATTTTTCAAAAATATATCCATTACTATTGTATTAATTCTTCTGGCTGCTTCGGAAACAAGAGGAAATCCTTCAATGCTTTTTTCATTTATTATCCCCTCTTGGGTTTTATATTTTGCTGCTACAGTGTGGCCAAACGAACCGCTGCCGTGCCCTATTATTAAATCTCCTTTATATTTTTCCAGAGAAGACCTGATTTCTTTAGAAAGTCTGTCAATTACCTCTTTTTTGGCAACAAAAGCTTTATTTTTATCGGTAATAACACTTCCCCCCAATTTGATTAATGTAAGTTCTTTTTTCATTTATTAACTTTTAATATGAATATATTAGTAAAATTTACTTTTGTCTCAAATTCTAATAGTCGCTGGAATTGATTTTATAACATTTTGGACTCCCAGTCTTACTTTATCGCCATTTTGAGGATTAGCTAGAAAATCTAACTTTCTCCAACCAGCAAAATCTATTTCTCCATCAGAGTTGGATCTTATTTTTTCTTCTAATTGAGCTGGGTCAATGCATTTTAGTTTATAAACGTGTGCCAGTGCTTGATTTAAAAACAGATAAGTTCCCATATATACTGTATTTTTATCAAAGATACTATTAAATTCATCTTTTTTAACACCAAGCTCTTCTTTTATTCCCCTTGATATAAGTTCATTGTTGCTTTCAAATGGATTGTCTCTTGTCTCACAAACAACTCCTATTTCACCTTTCACCTTAAAAGTAGATGCTTTATCGGTTTTTTCTTTAATAATCAATAAATTATTGTTTTTATCGGTTATCAAAAGCATTACACCGTCTTTATTAATACCAAGTTCTTTTGAACACCACGTACTTTCCGGATTAGTAAGCATTTGGAAAGAATTATAATTCAGTATTTAGTCTCAAACCCTCTCAAGAATCTTTTTAAACCAAGGAGTGTATATGTCCGGATTATTCTTTGTGTCTTTTTTCAATTCCTTAAGGCTAATCCATTTATATTCTGATATTTCTCTTGGATCTGGTTTAACTTTTCCTTTATATTCTCCCCTAAAAACCCAATCATACTCATTCTCTCCCCAGGTTTTATTGAATTTTGATTCGTAGATAATTTTGAATATCCTTTTTAGTTTTACTCTTATTCCCATTTCTTCATAAAGCCTTCTTTCTGCCGCATCTTTAAAGCTTTCCTTAAGCCTTGGGTGACTGCAACAGCTATTTGCCCAAAATCCGGGCCATGTCTTTTTAAATTTTGATCTTTTTTGGATAAGAACCTTATCTTTATCGAAAATAAGTACCGAAATTGCTTTATGTAAGCGCGTTGGGTTTATATGTGCCTTATTTTTATCAATAAGACCTTTATACCTTCCGTTTTTATCAACCAATACAACATCTTCTTTATTCATAATAATAATAAAATTAAAGACTTAATTTATACAAAAAAACCTTTAGAGGAAAAACTATCACGGCATTAAAAATTCTGACTATTCTTTTGGGCTCAATTATTAATCTCCAAAGCCATTCCAAGCCTAAGCTTTCAAAAATGTTCAAAGGCATCTTCATATTACCTGCAAAATAGTTAAAGGTTCCCCCAACAGCCATAATTCCTTGTGTATCTATGTTTTTTATATTTTTATATATCCAATATTCTTGTTTTGGTGCGCCGTAAGCAACAAAAACAAAGTTGGGTTTAAACGAATTTATTTTCTCTATTGCCTCTTTTTCTTTTTCAAAATCTTCTTTAGTAATGGGAGTACCGAATAAATTTACAGTAGGACCCGGATCACTCATAATTTTTATCTTTTTATAACTAGCTTCAAGTATTTCCTTTGTCCTTAAAGCTTCATCCTTCTTCCCTCCAAGTAAAAATATCTTTAAATCAAGCTTGTTATCTAACTTTACTATTTCACTAAAAAGGTCCCTTCCCTTTAAAACCTTTTTGTCTTTATAAAGAATCGATAGTCCTGATGAAATTCCTTGAAAAAGATAAATTAAAAAACCTAAGTACTTATTTTCTATTTTCTTTTTATTAAGAAAATCTTCTGCAATTGTCAAACCAACCCCATCATTTAACAAAACATCAGAATTTTCCAAAATTAATAATAAGTTTTTATCTTTTAAGGCCAATAAAAGAATTTCGGGATTTAAAGAGAGAATATAATACTTACTTTTCTTAGCGAGGCTACTACGCACAAACGGTAGCACTCTATCTTTAGAATTGCTATTTTGAGCCTTTTTTAAGATATTGCCGATAAATTGATCTTTTTTGTATGTCATTTTTTGTTTTTCTATTGTTTTTCTATTAGATTATAGGTCCTTAAATATCAACAAATATATATTATAAGATATTTAGTATTAAAGATAACTTAATCCTATATCCATATTGTCAATATGTCTTATATATTTCTTCCAAAAAACACATATTTTTGTACTTTGCATAAAACATGTATAAACTATAAGACTTAATAACCTCTTTTTTCAGATTACTTTTATTAACATATTGTACACATTTATTTATCATAATTATAAACCTAAATATATCCTTGTATCCTCAGTATATCTGTTAGTGATACCATATAAATACTCTATTACTATAAACAAAATATAATAACCTATATTAAGGTTTCACTTATGAAAAGAAACAACGAAAATACTGTCAAATTATTCTTATAGTAGCAATATTTTGTATCTTCTAATACCTTATAATATATTTAAAAGTGCTAGTTTTTAGTAGTTACACTTCTTTTCCAAAGTTCAATATTTTCTAAAACAAGACCTGTTCCTCTTACTACACAAAGCTTTGGTTCTTCTGCAACATGTGCAGGAACTCCTGTTTCTTCGCTTATTAATCTGTCAAAATTTCTTAAAAGTGCTGTTCCTCCACTCATTACGATTCCTTTATCAATTATATCTGCTGCTAATTCCGGTGGAGTATCTTCCAGTACCGCCTTAATAGTACCAATAATCTGTAAGAGTGTTGGTCTTATGGCCTCAGTAACCTGACTTGAGGTAACTACAATACTCCTGGGAAGACCAAACACCAAATCTCTTCCTGAAATTTCCATTTTTTCTTCTTTATTTAACAAAGTTGCAGACCCAATTTTGATTTTAAGTTCTTCAGAAGTCTGATCCCCAACAATTAAGTTATGTTTTTTCTTCATATAAGCCTGTATAGCTTCGTCTATCTTGTTTCCTGCAATTCTAATACTTTTATGGATAACTACTCCTCCTAATGAGATTACTGCAGCTTCACTTGCTCCACCACCCATATCTACAATCATATGCCCGCTAGGAGCAGATACAGGGATCCCTGAACCAATTGCTGCAGCTAAAGGCTCCTCTATTAAATACGCTTTTCCTGCACCTGCGGAAAGAGTTGCATCAAGAGCCGCTCTTCTTTCAACCTGGGTACATCCTGCAGGCACACAAATCATAACAATAGGCTTAACTAAGGAAAACCTTCCTGTTACTTTTCCAATAAAATACCGTAGCATTGCTTCGGTAACCTGGTAATCTGCAATTACCCCTTCTCTCATGGGTCTTGAGGCAATTAAGCTTTCGGGGGTTCTTCCAAGCATTTTTTTGGCATCCTCACCAACTGCAATAACCTTGGCATCATCTGAAGAAATAGCCACAACTGTGGGCTCGTTTGCAATAATACCTTCTCCTGCCACCCAAACAACCGTATTGGCAGTACCTAAATCTATGGCAATGTTTTTTCTAAGCATCTAAATGATATTAAAGGTATATATTATGATATATTGAACCACTTTGACTACTGATTTTCCATTATATGAGATTTTTGTTTCCGAACAAGTAGAAAATGCGCTATAATACAACCCATGACAAAAATTAGGCTATTTTTCCTATTATTGACTATTATAATAGTAGGTTCTATTGGTACCTTTTCTTCTTTCTATGCCAGAGGCTACAGATTTAATGTATCCAAATTTAGATTCGAACCAAATGGAATTTTGGTTGTCAAAGTAGATCCAACAGGCTCCCAAATTCTTGTAAACGGAGACTATAAAACTAATTCTGATGCTAATATTTCTTTGGCTCCGGGAAACTACGATATAAGTATCAAAAAAGATGGATTTATTACCTGGAATAAAAGAATAACTATCGAAAAAGAGATTGTTACCGAAATAAATGTTTCGTTATTTAAATCCGTTCCTTCCCTATCTCCTGTAACCTTAAATGGTGCAATTAATCCAATAGCTTCAAGCGATTACACAAAGATTGTCTATTTTGTACCGCCTTTGCAAAACCTATCATCCGAAAAAACCGGTCTTTGGATAGTGGAAAATGTTAATCTTCCAATAGGATTTTCCAAAGATCCAAGAAAAATTACCGACGGAAACTTAATTAATTCTTTCTGGAAATTCTCTCCTGACGGAAATGAGATACTGATTGAATCTAACCAAAGCGTATTTTTACTTAATGCAGGTTCATTTACTCCCCAAAATGAAAGAGTAAATATTGCTTCAAAGTATGAGAAAACACTGGAAGATTGGGATAAAGAAACATCCAAAAAAATGGAATCCAAGCTTAGATCCTTACCGGATGAGCTTAAAACAATATTTCTTTTAGATACAGAAGCAATTGAATTTTCTCCAGACGGCAAGAAAATGTTATATATTGCAAGTAATTCCGCCAATCTTAAAGAGGGCTTAATAAAACCGCTTCCGGGCACGTCAACTCAAAAAGAAGTAAGAAATATTGAAAAGGGAAAGATATATGTATTTGACACGGAAGAAGATAAAAATTTCTTGATTGAATCCGATTCCGAAGGATTTATAGTCGATGGGTTAATTCCAGATAAACCAACAAAAAGATTAGCCTGGTTTCCCAATTCAAACAATCTTGTCCTGGCTGAAGAAGGTAAAATTTCCATCCTTGATTACGATGGAACCAATAAGCAGGAAATATATTCTGGAGTTTATATCGCCCCATATGCTTTCCCATTTGTAAGCACAGAAAAAATAATGATTTTAACTAATCTGGGAGCTGATTCCTCTACTCCAAACCTCTATTCTCTAACCATAAAATAGTTGATAACCTAATCACTTCTTGTGAATCGATTGAAATATCAGTTATCATGGGATGTGAATAAAAAAACTGATTCAAAAATAATTAATGAAATTCAAGATCTCCGCTCTCGTGGCTGGAGCATAAATAAAATATACTCAAGGTATAACCTCGGTTATGGAACTGTATACAGATATATTAAAGATGTAAAAATCTTACCCGAATACATTGATAAATGGAAAAAAAGCTATACGGGAAGCACAATTAGAATGAATCGTGATATTGATAAAGCACGGAAACAGGCACAAAAGATTGTAAACGAGTTGTCAGTTAAAGAAAAAATTTTGTTTTTGGCTGCATTATATTGGGGGGAAGGATCCAAGAAAGATTTAAATTTAATTAATAGTGATCCTGATCTTATTAGAATATTTCTAAAAGGTATCAGATCATATCTAAAAGTACCCGATAATAAAATTAAAATTAACATCCGCATTTTCGAAGATATGGACAAAGAAAAATGTATAAAATACTGGCTAAATGTTACATCTCTCAAAAGCTCAAACATTTCAAACATGGACATCCTCAAGGGCAAGAAAAAAGGTAAATTGGAATACGGAATTTGCAGAATTAGAGTATTAAAAGGTGGTTTTGTGTTAAAATACCTCAAAGCTATAAAGGATGAGGTTGTTGGTAAATACTAGTCCCTATATTTCAATTGGATAGAATAGAGGTTTCCTAAACCTTTGATCCAAGTTCGAATCTTGGTAGGGACACTCATAAAGAAACAATAACTACCATTTCTCCTTTTAGGACACTTTTTTCTAGCTTTGAAGCTACTTCAGTAATACTTCCCCTATAAAGGTTCTCATGCATTTTAGTTAATTCCGAAGCTATACAAACCTGGGTATCAAATCCAAAATTCTCTCCCAAGGTCTTAAGAGTTTTGAGTATTCTTTTGGGAGATTCATAAAAAGAAAATGTAATCTTTCCTTCCTTTAACCATTCAAATAGCTTTGTATTACCTTTTTTGGCTAAAAATCCCAAAAATATAAAATTAAAAGCTTTAAATCCTGAAGCAGATAATGCAGCTGTTATGGCTGAAGCTCCGGGAATAGGTATAATTTTGATATTTGGTTCCTTTTCCAAAATAAAATCAATAAGCTCATTTCCGGGGTCAGATATTCCTGGAGTACCTGCATCTGTAACAAGTGCCAAGTTTTTCCCGTCAAGAAGCATTTTTAATATCTCAAATTTCTTACTGTCAGAAGAATGTTGATGATAGCTCAAAGTAGGTATTTCTATTTCGTAATGCATCAAAAGATTACTAGTTACCCTAGTATCTTCTGCCAAAATAAAATCAACTTCCTTTAGGGTTTTAAGTGCTCTTAAGGTAATATCCTCCAAATTCCCAATTGGTGTTGCAACTATGTATAATTTCCCAAACATTGCTATAATTTTATCACTTATTAGATTTCGGGGTGTGGCTCAGTTGGTAGAGCGCTACTTTCGGGTAGTAGAGATCCCCAGTTCGAATCTGGGCACCCCGACATTATTAAAGACTATTTGCTATAATACAGTTCCTATGAAATTTGAAAAAGACGGAATTCAATTTACGACCGAAGGCCATGTAGCAAATTGCGATTTAAGACAAGAGGGTTGTACAAAAAGATTATATAGCGGTGATCCCAGAAGTTCACAAATTCCTGAAGATGTGGAAATTATTACACCAGAAGGAGAAAATAATATTGTCGGCAAATGCTCAATATTATCTCAAAAAGGAGAAGTTTATGTTTGTAGCCATCAAATTTACGGAATTAAAGTAAAACCCAGAAGATAATATTTACAAATCCAAAACTTCGACAAGCTGTTTAAGCATAGATACTACAACTGGAGCTGCTAGTAAAGAATTGCTCTCAACATTATTGTCATCTTTTACTGACCATGGTTTTTCTTCAACTTTTACTTTCTTTCCCTCTAATTTAAATACGTACTCAGGCGTAATTTCATACTTATCAAAGTATTTATCGGCTTCTTTAACCGGAACATGATTTCTTAATAGAATCTTGGGGATTCCATGAAGCGAGAAAACACTTCTTAATATACTTTCATCCTTTTCAAGCCTGGGCCTAATTGGATCTATTCCAAGATTATCCCCTTCTTTGGCTTCCATCCTGGCTCCTTCACAATTAGGATTATCACAAATGAGATAAAATTCTTTCTTCTTTTCATCAAATTCGATCTTACTTGTCGGAAGAAGTTTTAAGTTTCTTGAACTGTGACACAGTGGGCAAACTACTCTATATTTGATTCTTTCGTCAATTACTGTTTCCGGAATATCAATTAGTATAAAAATATCCGGATCATCTCTAAAATTAATTAAATCTCTAAAATATAACGAATAGGAAACCTGATCATTTTCTCTGGGAAGTCCATCAATAAATATTGCTTTTCTTCCTAGCTTTGAAATATGAAGCTTTAAAAGTGCCAATATAAATTCTGTTGGAAGAAGTTTTTCGGTTGATCTACCCAATAGTGCATCAACCGCATCATCAAAAGAAATGTAACCTCTGTAGAATTTCTTTAATTCTTGATAGTCTTTGCTTTTTACAAATTTGTTCCAGTTCTCATGGACATCTCTTACAATATCACCGACAGAAACATGGGCAACATGATCGTTACCAAATATTTCCGAAAATAAAACAGAGTATGTTCCCTTTCCGGAGTTTTTCTTGCCCAAAAGGAAAGCAATAAAAGAATTCTTTTTGAGATACTTTTTAAGAAGTTTAATTTCTTCACCGACTTTAGCTTCAAAATATTCGTTTCTCGAAGAAGGATTATTTAAATCAAATTTTTTCGTTACTCCTTTTTTCTTGGTACCAATAATGGGAAATTCCAATGATTTCATATATGATTTTCAAAATTATAAATTACTTCAAGGCTTTTTCAAAGAGGCTCTTTTGGGTAAACGGCCCTATGATTGCCAAATTTAATTTTTCAGGCACAAATATCTTTCTGGCATATTCATAGACATCTTCTTCTTTAACTTTATCAATTTCTTTATATATCTCTTCGGGAGTCTCAATTTTAAGGCCGAATAAAGCCTTTATTCCAAAAAAATCATTAACTGTTCCCGTATCCTCCAAAGATAATGCAAGTTGCCCTTTAAGGTATTCTTTGGCTTTAATAAGTTCCTTTTTACTAATCTTTTTGATCTTTTTAGCCAATCCATAATATTCATCCAATATAACTTCTGTGGCTTTAATTGCATTTTTCGGATCAACCCCGGCGTATGTCGAAACTTCTCCTGTATCTTTATAGTGATCTGAAGAAACTTTTACTGCATAGGCAAGACCTCTTTTTTCTCTAACTTCAGTAAACATTCTAGAACTCATTCCTCCACCCAGTATTGATATTGTAACTGCCTCAATATATTTATCCTTTGAATCTCTTCTGTTTCCCAAAAAACCCAAAATAAGATGAGCCTGCTCATTTTCCTTATTAAGAAGAATTGCCTTTGGTTTTTTCTGATCTGAAGTAAATTCGGAATATTGATTTTCCTTTTCCGATCCGGATTTTAATTCTCCAAAATACTTATTGGACAGATTCATAACTTCTTTTTTGTCTACTCCACCTGAAACAGTAATAAGGATATTTTCTGGGTAATAATACCTCTTTCTATATAAGACAAAATCATCTTTTTTGATTTCTTTTACCGATTTAACAAAACCTATTACATCCCTACCCAAATTATTTCCATCAAAAATACTTCTTTCGAAAACATCACCAATATGATAAATCGGCGTATCTTCATACATTGCAATTTCTTCCAAAATTACACCTTTTTCTTTTTCAATTTCTTTTTCATCCAAGATTGGATTTAAAACCATGTCACTTAAAACATCAAAAACGGTATTTAAGGATTCTTTTCTTGCCTTTATGTGGAAGTTTGTCCATTCTTTCGAAGTTGCCGCATTGAATTCTCCCCCAATTTCATCTATAGCTTCAGAAATTTCTTTTGCAGAAGGTCTTTTTTTACTTCCCTTAAAGACAATGTGTTCCAAAAAATGACTTATTCCGGCAATATCATTTGTTTCGTTTCTTGAACCTGTTTTAATCCAAATAGTCACAGTTGCCGATTCCAAAGAAGGCATGGGGGTAATCAGTACTTTAACTTTATTGGGTAATGTTTCGAGAAAATATTTCATTTATAGATTCTAATCATATCTTATTTCTGTTAGCTTCTCCATCCACCTTTCCTTAATACATACAAAGCAAATGCTCCACGAACTAAAGATCTATGTTTTCCTCTTGATCGATGGCCATGAGCATTACCTCTCGTTAAAGCAATATCAGCTTCTTCATCTACAATTAATGAAAATTTAGTATTTGAAAAACCTTCTTTATGACCCTTTATAAAATGTTCTTCCCCTGATTGTGAAGTATTCTCAATTTCCTTAATCATTTTGTAGGGAGATTATATAAGATAATCTACATCTTTTCAGGAGTTTCTATTCCTAAAAGAGTTAACCCGTTTGAAAGTACCCTATTTACTCCCTTAGTCAGTAGAATTCTTAGCTCCAAATTTTCTCCTCCGATAATTTTGTCTTTGTTGTAAAAAGAATTGTATTTTTGGGAAAGACCAAATAGATAACTACATAAAATGTTGGGAGAAAAAGTCTTTGCTGAGAGCTTAACGAAATAAGAAAACTTATAAATGCTTCTTAATACCGCTTTTTCTTCTTCATTCAGTCTAAAATTATCAATTTTTGAACCTATGTCTTTAGCTTTTTCCAAAATACTATTGGTTCTGGCAAAAGTATATTGAATATAAGGTGCACTATTACCCTCCAAGACAAAAATCTTGTCCCAATCAAAAATAATATCGCTTCCGGGTTGATGAGAAAGGTCAAAATATTTTATAGCTCCAATTCCAACTTTCAGGGATATATCATTAACTTCGTTTTCTTTTAACCCTCTTGAAGTTTCCGAATCCTTAATTATTTCTTTTGCTTTTTCTATGGATAAATCAAGAATTTCTTCAAGTTTAACTGTCTTACCTTTTCTGGTAGACATCTTTCCCTCTTTAAATCTGTATAAACCGTGGGCAACGTGCTTAAGAGTATTATCTTTAATCCAACCAAGTTTCTTAACAGTTTCAAAAAGTTGTCTAAAATGCAGTGTCTGATCACTACCAACCTCATAAATAAAAATGTCAGGATTCCAATTTTCGAGTCTATACTTAATGGTTGCCAAATCCCTGGTAAAATAAGTTGTTGTTTTATCTGACTTAACTACCATCGCCGGAGGCATGTTGGTAAATTCGACAATTTGAGCCCCTTCACTTTCTTTAGAGATATGTTTTTCCTTAAGTTCATTAATAACTTCGGGCATTTTGTCTTCATAGAAGCTTTCTCCATAAGAATAATCAATCTTTACTCCCAATAGATCATAAATCCTATTGAATTCCGATAAAGAAATATCAACTATGCTTTTCCAAAGTTTTCTGGCAGTTTCATCCCCATCTTCCAGCTTTTTAAACCATTCTTTTGCTTTATCATGAAGTTTTGGATCCTCTTCCTGTTTTTGGTTAAAGGAAACATACATCTTTTCTAGATCACCAACACTTAATTTACTTATATCTTTATTTTCAATTTCTATTTCTGCCAGAAGTGAACCAAACTGTGTTCCCCAATCCCCAAGGTGATTATCCCCAATAACCTTGTAGCCAAGAAAATCATATAAATTGTATAAAGCCTGTCCTATTATTGTTGATCTTAAATGACCTATTGAGAAACGTTTTGCTATATTTGGTGCAGAGTAATCTATAACTACAACCTTACCCTGACCTAAGTTGCCTCTTCCATATCCATCTTTTCTTAAATCAACATTTTTCAATTCCCTAACTAAATAATCATCACTGATCCAAAAATTGATAAATCCACCCTTATACTCTATTTTTTCTATACAATTTTTTAAGGTTTCTTCATTTTGGAGCTTTTTGATTATTTGACTAGCTACATCCTCCGGATTATTTCCTTCTTTTTTGGCTTTGACCATGGCTATATTTGTAGAATAGTCTCCAAAAGATTCATTTTCAGGAACGATTAGTTGAAGATCGTCACTTTTTAAGGCTTTTTTAATAAGTTCTTCTACTTGGTTAGACATTGCAAAGTAATTTTACATTCTTTTCTGGAAAAATGGTATAATTTCACCTTACGTTATGGCTAACATAGAAAAACAACAAGAAACTTGTGCCAACTGCGGCATCTGGAACCGCAGTTCTAACATTATTGCAAGTGCGCTTGGATTTCCAAGGATTCGCATCCCCGGTGAAGAAACTATCGATTCAGCCTATGGAAAATGTAGGGCTACCTTTGTAGATAAAAATGGTGATCCACAAGTTTGGGATCAAGGCACTGTCGGATCAACGGAGTGTATTTCCAATGATGATTTAGGAAATAAACTTTTTACTCCAAAACGTTAATTATCTTATCTTCTCCTTTAGAAACAATCACAATATCACCCTTTTCATCAGTCCGCATAACCGGAATTTTATAAGTATTTAAAAGATCCAAAGTTTCTTTATTGGGATGTCCATATGAATTTTTTCCAACTGAGATAACTGCAATCTCAGGCTTGGAAAGCCTGAGAAGGCCACTTGTGATATTATTCTTGGATCCATGGTGAGGTATTTTGATATATTCAACATCTGTAATTAAACCTCTGGAAACCAGTTTATTAATTCCTTCTATCTCAATATCTCCAGTTAAGATGGCCTCAAATTCGTAATACTTTATGACTACAACGACTGAAAGGTCATTAAGCTTTAAATCATCTAAATTATTGTTTTGAAAATCATCCGGACTGACTATATCTATATATATCTTTCCCAGTCTCATATCCGAATGGGTATTAGCCTCGACTACCTTTATACCCTTACCCCCCACCAAGCTTTCTAGCAATTGATAATCTTTACTGCTATTTGTAGCCTTGGAACGAAGAAATGTGCCAACTTGGTACCTTTCAAAAACATCTATGAGACCCATAAAGTGATCTTTGTCGGGATGACTTAATATAACCAGCTCAATTTTATTATCATTAAAGGGAATATACTTTCCCAAGCACTCCAAGACTCTCGAGTCCGGGCCTCCGTCTACCAATATCTGGCTACTGCCTTTAATTATTAAAGTTGCATCCCCCTGCCCCACATTACAGGCAACAATCTTAAAATCACTTTCGTAAGAAATTGCAAATAATGAAAGAGAATAAATGATAAGAAGTTCTAAAAATATTATATATTTCCAAATTTTTGCGCTCATTTAGCTTAATAGTTTTAAAATATTAACAAAATAGAAACATAAAGGATATAAAAGAAATAATATACCTTTTCCAACCAATGGAAAGATTAATCCTATTAAGGCAGCGATTGAACCTAAAATCATTATTATCGGAACGGTCCAAAGTACCAAAGCATTAATTAAAGGAGATAATATATTAAATTGACTGAATGTAACAAACAGTATCGGAGTAACTCCAACCTGTGCAGCTAAGGTAGTTGCCAAATCTCCCCTTATGAATTTTGGAACAAAAGATAAGGCTGATTCGATTTTTTTGTTAAAGATAATAAGTGAAGCCGTGGCAACAAAAGATAGTATAAAACCAAGGTCATTTATCCATATAGGTTTGATTAGAAGCATAACAAGAGCAGATATAATTAGAGACCTGAACGCACGATTTAATTTCCCTGCCTCTTGTGCAATAAGCGCAATTGTAGTCATTATCGAAGCTCTAATAATCGGAGCTTCCGCTCCGGCAATCACGGTATAAATCCAAATTCCTGCTAGAACAAAGGGAATTGCCTTCCTTCTAGGCATAAATAAAAGAAAAATACTTAACAAAAATCCACCGACAAAAGTAACATTCATTCCTGAAGCGACAACAACATGCATTGTTCCGGTTTTTTGTAGCAAACTATTAAATTCCTCCGAAACGTTAGACTTATAACCCAATACAACTCCGGAAACTAAAGAAAAATATGGTTCCGATAAATTCTTTTTGAAAAATTCCAAAATCTTTTTCCGAAAGACATATAGGATATTTTCATTTTCTTTGTAATTAATTAATACTGCGTTAGTTAATTTTCCGTTATCGACAATCCCCTCTACAATAACCCAATCACCATAATTTATTTGCGGATATTTTGGTAAATATATTTTTAGATTTTTTAAATAAAATCTTTGGGAATTGGAAAATCTTGAAGGTTCTTGTAAAACTTTTTCTGTAATTCTTATTTTTTGTCCGTTTTTAAATTTCGGTTTTTCGAAAAAATATCTAAGAAAAATTATAAAAACTATCAATAAAAACACCGAAATTTGTTTCATAAAAAAGACAATTTTTTGTAATAATTATTAAAAAGATTTTAATAGACAATTATTTGATCTTTTATCTTTTCGAAAGTTTTTTGAGGAATTTGGGCTTTTGAAACGATTTCTTGGGTGTTTGAGTAAGGTCTGTGTTCGATGATCTTTTGGGCGTATACTTGGCCAATTCCATTTAGAGATTCCAGTTCTTTCTGTGTTGCAGTGTTAATATCGATAAAACCACTCCCCTGATCGGAAATATTTGATGATATATTTTGATATCCATTATCAGAACTGGCACTCAAAACATTAGACTGCTCATTAACGTTTGGTATGTATAACTTTTGTCCGTCTACCAACTTTGATGCTTTATTAAGATTTTTATCCATCCAATTTCTATCGGCATTGGCATTAATACCCTCCGCCAAAACTATTAAATCATCAACTCTTGACCCCTCATCCAATTTATATACTCCGGGTTTCATTACTTCTCCGGCAATTTCTACAACAATTGAAATTTTACTTTTATCATCGTTAATTATCTCTACACTTTCGTTTTGAAAATTATAAGTTTTGTAAATTGTAAAACCTACTAAAATAAAAATAATTCCAAGAAGTAATATAAAAATAAAATATCTGTACTCCAAAATTATTTCGTCGATGTTTGATAAAAAATTTGAAAGATTTTTTGAGGACTTTCTTTTTCTCGACATGGCAGAACCAAAATTTATTGAGTTACAAAATTTATTATTTTACCCGGGACAAATATCACATCTTTAACTTTGACACTATTGATCCACTTTGAAATATTAATATCCTTTTTGATGATATCTATAATCTTATCTTTATCTTCTTTTTGATCTGCATCCAAGATAATCTGGCCTCTCATTTTACCGTCAACTTGAACTACCAGTGTTATCTTTTCGTGCGTAGATAGATCTTCGTCATACTTTGGCCAGGACGTTTGATGAACCGAATAACCTTCATTTAATACATTTACCCACACTTCTTCTGCAAAATGTGGCGCCAAAGGTGCTATTAGCCTTACCAGAATCTTTGCATCTTCTTTGGAAATCTTTCCTTCTATATGCCAACTGTTGGAAAACTTCATTAAAGAAGAAACAACGGTATTAAACTTCATTTCCTCCATATCATTGGTAACCTTTTTAATAGTTTGATGTAGTTCGGTAAGCAAACTTTTTGGAGTTTCTTTCCCCACATTTTCATTAAAAAGTATCCATAATCTACTTAAAAATCTGAAACAACCTTCCAAAGATTCATCACTCCAGGCAATTGTTTGGTCGAAAGGACCCATAAACATTTCATAAAGCCTTAACGAGTCCGCTCCATACTTTTTAACAATATCGTCCGGATTAATTACATTACCTACTGATTTACTCATCTTTGTTCCGTCTGAACCTAAAACAATTCCGTGCACTCTTCTTTTTGCATAAGGCTCTTTTACCGAAACTACTCCGATATCATAAAGAAACTTAAAAATAAATCTTGAATACAACAAATGTAAGGTTGTATGTTCATATCCACCTTGATACAAATCAACTGGAAGCCAATATTTGATTTTTTCTTTACTTGCCAACTCCTTACTGTTTTTGGGATCAAGATACCTTATAAAATACCAATTTGATCCTGCCCAATTTGGCATAGTATCGGTTTCTCTTTTTGCTTCCCCACCGCAATTCGGGCATTTTGTATTTACCCAACTTAGTTCCTTAGCTAAAGGCGATTCTCCTGTTCCCGAAGGTTCGTAATTTTTTAAATAAGGAAGCTCAACCGGCAAATCTTCTTCCTTTACAGGTACTGTACCGCATTTATCACAATAAACGATGGGGATGGGTTCACCCCAATAATGTTGTCTTGAAAACACCCAATCGTGGATTTTATAGCCGGTTTTTCTTTTCCCCCAACCTTTTCTTAATATATCAGAATATATCTTATTAATATCTCTGGGGTAGATTAAACCGTTCCAGGAATCTGAATTTATAATTTCGCCTTCCTTATCATATGGTTTTTCATTAACACTCCCACCTTTAACTACTTCTAGTATTTCTATGTTATGTTCTTTAGCAAAATCCCAATCTCTCTGATCATGTCCGGGAACTCCCATAACTATTCCACTCCCGTATCCTGCAAGCACATAATTAGAAACATAAATAGGAATCTTTTTATTGTTTGCCGGATTAATTGCATACTTTCCAGTAAATACTCCTGTTTTATCTTTAGTAAGTGTGTGTGTTTTTTTAGAATTTTTAATGTATGTGGTCACTTCATCCTTTTTGTCATCCGAAACCATTTCTAATGCATTTGGTGAGTCCGAAGACACAACTAAAAATGTGGTTCCGTACAAAGTATCGGGTCTGGTTGTAAAAACTTTTATGTCTTTTCCATCTTCTTCCTTAAAAGTAATTTCCAATCCTTCTGATTTTCCAATCCAATTAATCTGTTGGCTACTCACCCTTTCCGGAAAATCGACCTCTTTCAAGTCATCAATTAATCTATCTGCATATTTTGTAATCCTTAATAGCCACTGCTTTTGAAATCTTTTTTCTGTTTGAGTTCCGCATCTTTCGTGAGTACCGTTTTCCAGTACTTCCTCGTCGGCCAAATTAGTTTTACATTTGGGACACCAATTAACAGGCACATCGGATCTGTAAGCCATATTGTTTTTATAAAGCTGAATAAATATCCATTGGGTCCACTTATAATATTCAGGATCAGTTGTATTAATTTCCCTACTCCAATCAAAGGATAGTCCCAAAGACTTAATTTGTTTTTTATAGTTTTCAATATTTTTAGGAACAACATCGGAAGGATGTGTTTTAGTTTTCAAAGCATAGTTTTCTGCAGGAAGCCCGAAAGCATCCCAACCCATTGGATATAAAACATTAAATCCTTCCATTCTTTTTTTCCTGGAATAAGCATCCATTGCGGAATAGCTTCTTACATGACCAACATGCAGACCTGCTCCGGAAGGATATGGAAATTCAACTAATGAATAAAACTTTTTAAGAGAAGGTTTATCCGATGCCTGATTGAGTTTAGTTTCTTCCCATTTATCTTGCCATTTACTTTCAATTTCACTAGTTTTATATTTACTTTTATTCATAGCTGAAATTATATTATGATATTTATATTATCTCAATTTTTTAATAAAGAAATATCTAATATAAATTAAAAATAAATAAATCCCGATATTTCCTTCTTTTTAAGAATACTTTTTCTCTAGCATTCTAATAATTCATCTGCTAATTTAGGTACATTTTTAAACAAAAAAACATTTTAAAAAATAATATATATTGATATATTCAGAGATATTCAAATTAAACTAATTTCCGAAATAATATTCTATACAATTTTTTTTCCGCTTATTTCCGCATTGTTAATTTTGTGCGTATATTTATCAACAAATAAAGCTAATATTCCGCAATATAAGACATTATTTATGTATGTTTTGATATATATAAGTCTATGAATATTGGTGCGGTAATTATATTATGAGAGTCTGTGAAAATATTAATTAATATAATGGTTATTTATATATTTACTATATTATAAAAACCTATTGACAAGCATATTTGAGAAGTCTTTAATAGTATAAACGGTATAATCAGTATAATTTAGCTTCGATGAAAAATATGTTTAAAAATTTTGAAGAATACTTAATAAATCAAGTTGGGATATCCAAAAAATCTCTTAAATATTATCGTTCTGATTTATCACACTTCAAACAATGGATAATATTAAAAATAAAAACTTTGGGAATCTTAGCAGAAAACTTATCAGAAACAGTCCCCTTCATAAGTCGCCAGTTGGCAAAAGAATATAAAGAATATTTAGTTTCAAATAATATCGCAGTTAAGACATCAAACAGACGTTTATCTACTTTAAGACACTTTGCAAGGTTTTTAGTTTTAAACGACATTATCAATTTTGATTTTATGGAGGATATAGAAAACTCAAAATTAGGAAGTAACATTTCTTTTGAAGAAAAGATTATACAGGATTTTGCCAATTTCTTATCAACTGAAAAAGTATCTCAAAATACTTCGAAAAACTATATCGCTGATATAAAACAATTTATGTCTTGGCTTCAAGATAAAAACTTAATGCAAACAAAAATATAAAACCATGCCCAATCTGCCATATATATCACCAGAACTAATTGATCAATACCAAAAGGAAATCTCAAAGACCTCAAGTGTAGCTACCCTTAAAAGGAAAAAAGCATCCTTAAATAAATTCTTTGGTTGGGCAAAAGATAACGGCCATATAGATAGTAATCCCCTTGAATCTGTGTATGGAGGTACAGAAGTAATTACTACAGCCAGTGAAAGCAATAAAACAAAATTACCTGGCTTTTATTCAAACCTTTTAAGAGTAGGTATTCTTGGCGGATTGGTAGTCCTTATATTTTTACTCTTGAAAAAAGTAAAAACTCCAATTCCTTTTAAATTTGCACCCGCATCTAATACCGAAATCACAAATATTATCCCCGCTTCATCTACACCTGGTTTAGGAAAAACTGAACAACAAATAGTTACATTCGTGCCTTGGACAATCTATACAACCTTAAATGTAAAAGATCAAAATTTAGGTTCATTAGACTTTAAGTCTGCTCAATTCTTCTTATATAAAAATAAAGAAGATTCTCAAAGTGTCTGGTCTTCCGGAGTAAAAGAAGTAAATCCTGATGCAGAAGGAATTGTTTCGATATATTTAGATAATGTTCCGAGTGATCTTTATTTTCAAAATAAGGAACTATATCTTGGAGTAAATATAGGAGGAACAGAACTTGAAGCCAAGATTCCTGTTTCTACAGCGAACTCGTCTTCAAACTTAATGGGTTATTATCCGGGAATTGATGGAGCTAGTCCAAACACTGTTCCTGTTATCTCCGAAGACGGCTCTTTACTACTTACATCCGAGTCTCCAAGCATAAAAGCATCTGAAGGAAACTTATTGGTAGAAGGTAAAACCATAACCATATCTACTCCAACAGCATCAGACGGAGATATTACATTAAATCCAGATGGATCCGGAAACTTAAATTTGATCTTTGAGGGTACTGGAGGAAATCAGATAAACGCAATTGCCTCAAACCTTAATTCCGGTTCACTATATTCAGGAGTAGTTTCCAACAATTTAACCGGATACGATTTAATTAATCTTCAAAGCGGATCAAACCCAACTACAAAGTTTTCTGTTGATGCATCAGGAGAAACATATATGGGAGATGATCTATATGTAGCAGGAAATATATATACCGGCGGAACCCAAAGACTAAGCTCATCTGGATCTTTATCAAATATTACTTCATATAGCCAAACTGACGGCAACTTCTCAATATCGCAAGATTCAGGAGATACAGCATCTATTTACAAAACAGGTTCAGCCTTAAGTAACCTAATGACAATGACTTTGGATGAAAGAGGACAACAAAATTCAATCTACTCTACTCTTACACTTAAAAGATATAACGGATCCAAAGAAGCCATGGCTCTTTTGGTTGATGAAGGAAATGCAAGCTTCAACGGTCAAGTCCAATTGGGAAGATATTCCTCAAATCCGGATTCAATCGGAACAGGATCAATAATATATAACACTTCAGACAATAAGCCTTATATCTATAACGGATCTGCCTGGGTTGCAATTTCAACAGGTGCTGCTACAAATTATTGGCAACAAGTTGCCGGAGTTATCTCCCCTGCAACGACAACAGATGATTTTGCAATCGGAGGAACAGATGCAACGGCACCATTTTTTGTTAATGACGCAGGAGTAATAACTTTTCTTTCAGATACAAATCTTTACAGGCTAGCTGCAAATACCCTTGCAACAGATGACTCCTTAACTGTTGGTGCAAACCTGGATGTAAACGGATCAACAAATGATATTGCAGGAACGCTAAATTTATCAGGCAATAATTTAACTTCATCAGGAGATTTAACAATAGATGCCACAGGCGGTGGAGTAAAAATTGGAACCGGTACTCCAGGATCAGTTGACCTATCCGGAGATGATCTTTATGTAACCGGTGACTTGGAAGTAGACGGAGTTATTTACGGAGATGGTTCAGGAATAACAGGAATTACAGCTTCATCAATGTCTTTTGCCAACGTAACTTCCGGCACAAATACTTCAGCAGCCATGGTTGTAGGTAACGGAGCATCTTTAACATACACAGGAACAGGAACAATAACTGCAACAGATTTGGTTTGTACCGGATGTGTTGCCAATAATGAACTTGCTAACTCCGGAATTACATTTGCCGGAGATTCAGGATCCTCATCTGTTTCTTTAGGTGGGACATTAACTGTCAGTGGTGGTGAAGGAATAGATACTTCTGAGTCAGGTGGAACAATAACAGTCTCGGGAGAAGATGCAACAACCTCAAATAAAGGTATTGCTTCATTTGATACAAATTTCTTTACTGTTACAACAGGAGCAGTAACAATAAAAGATGATTCGTTAGACTTTACACAATTAAAAGATTTATTGGCACTTGATGCATCAACCGATATCGCACTTGGATCCTATACCCTATCCACATCCGGCCTTGGTGCAATGGATTTTAATTCAACAGGACAAGTATCTTTTGCAGGAAATGTAAATGCTGAAAATGGATTAGATATAACAAACGCCGATCTTACAGTTGGTGGAGCTAACTTTTCGGTTACCACAGGAGGTGTTCTTACAGCCTTATCAAACTTAAATACAACAGGAGGAGCAATCCAGACAAACTCAGTTTCAAGAATAGATAATTCAGGAAACTTAACCAATATAGGAACAACACAACTTAACTCTCAAACATATACATGGCCAGGAACGGGAGGATCCAGCGGATATCTACTATCCACTAATGGATCAGGAACTCTTTCTTGGAGTGATCCATCAGTAATTGCTGAAGGATCTAATTACTGGGCACAACCGGCTGAAGTACTCTACCCTAAAAATTCCACAGTAGATGTTCTTTTTGGCGGAACTGCAACGGGAACAGCAAAAATCGGTTTAATTAACTTAAATAGCGGTACACCAACCTTAAATCTTGCAAATCAAGCATCAAACATATCAATTAAAGATGCAACAGCAAATGCAATACAGATAATAGAAGGAGCTAACTCATACTTGGGTATTACAACAACAAACTCTTCAGAAGCAATGAACTTTGGAAATACTACTACTAATCCTGCATTTAATTTTCTTGGAACTGGACTTACTACATTTGGAGGAGACATAAAGGTAACTGGAAATGATATTACTGATTCAGGTGGAAACACTACTCTTTCTTTTGATGGAAGTGGAAACATTGATTCTTTGGGAACCATAGCAACAACAATAACTCAATCCGGAAATAATCAAGTAATATTTACAGGAAACGTTAATGCAACAAACGGACTTGATGTAACTAATGCAAATCTTACGGTTGGAGGAACTAATTTTACTGTCGATCAGGCAACCGGAAACATCACGACAGCCGGAGATCTTAATGTTAACGGAGACGATATAACGGCTGACGCAGCAACATTAACGGTAAATATAAATGGAGCTTCAGCAGGAAATTTAGTTATTTCTGATACTGATACATTAAATGTCGGTGGGCTTACTTCAGTTGCCTACAATGCATTTGCAAATTCGGGTGAAGCTCCTGATGAAGCTGCAATTTCTTCAGACAATGATCTTTATGTTGGTGGAGACTTGGAAGTAGATGGAAATATATATGGAAACATATCCGGGACAATTAATCCGGGATTTACATCAGGATCAGTGATATTCCAAGGAGCTTCAGGATTAGCACAAGATAATGCAAACTTTTTCTGGGATGACAACAACAATAGATTGGGATTAGGAACCACTACTCCAACAGCTACATTAGATATTAACGGTAATGCAAGCTCCTCAGGAACATTAACTTTTAGAGGAACAACTGATCCGAAGATAAACTTATTAAACGGAGAAAATCTTGGAATACAAGCTTCAGTCGGTGGAGATACGGGGCTTACCGAAATATTAGTTTTGACTCAGGCCGGAGACCTACAAATAGACGGAAATATGCAAGTTAACGGTGGAAACTTGGGAATTGCAACAGATACAGATTTGGTTCAATTAGCTTTAAATACAGTAACAGTGAATGGAACCTTGAATGCCACAACTGCATTACAAACAAATGGATCTACAAGAATAGATTCTTCAGGAAACTTAACTAATATCGGAACAACACAATTTAACTCTCAAACATATACATGGCCAGGAACTGCTGGATCATCTAACTATGTATTAACAACCAACGGATCAGGAACTCTTTCTTGGGTAGATCCAACCATAACAGCTGAAGCTTCCAATTACTGGGCACAATCCTTGGGTCTTCTCTACCCTAAAAATTCAACTGTAGATTTTGCAATCGGAGGAACAGGAACTAACTCAGCAAAGATTGCATTTACCAATATTGATTCAGGTACACCAACCATATACCTTGCCAATCAGGCCAGTAACATTGCAATTAAGGATAATACAGCCAGTTCTTTAAAGATTGTTGAAGGAGCTAATACATATCTTGATATAACAACAACAAATGATCAGGAATCGTTCAGCTTAAATCTT